>Ga0078972_1005216_pt1 | contig 33571 bp, 27 predicted proteins | sample YelNatPaOPGAMG01_FD_67568 | JGI IMG/M metagenome (GOLD analysis project Ga0078972, IMG submission 67568) | Hot spring thermophilic microbial communities from Obsidian Pool, Yellowstone National Park, USA - OP-RAMG-01 (SPADES assembly) (version 2) | ecosystem: Environmental > Aquatic > Thermal... | reverse complement strand
TGGGATCGCTCGTCGATTTGAATGCGGGCCGACGCGATTTGGGGATAGAGCCAGGCAGAGGGCAGCAGATCGGCAATCCGTTGGAGGATCTCTTCGACGGAGAGATCGACCCGTCCGGTCAAGCGAGCGATCTCGTAAAGGCAGGTGAGCTCCTTCACCCTTTCCCGCAAATCGACTTGACCATGGCGATGGGCCAGAGCGATGCCCAGAATTTGAGCAAGGTCTTGATACGATTCCATCTGACCCTCCGGAAAGAAACCTGCCCGACGGCTTTTCAGATGGAGGTAAGCCAGGACGTTCCTTTCCACATCGAGGGAGAGAGTGCTCACGGCTTTGTATGGCACCGTCACGATTGGCTGCGGAGGGAGTGGCCCCATTTTCTCGACCTCCCTCACGCCTCGAGGTGGGTAGACCTGGAACCGAATGGGTCGGCGGCCCTTGGTCGGTCGAGAGGTCTCCGAAGGGTAATACTTGTTGTGATCCTTCAACCAGATCTCGACGGCATCGCAGCCGAAGAATCGGAGCAGTTTCTCGGAGATTTTCTGCTGAAAATCCGTTCTCAGAAGCCCCTGATTCGCTAAGAGCAAGATTTCGTAGGCAAGGGCATGAATCCTATCTTTCCCTTTTTGGAAAACCTCTTGCGTTTTTGTTTTCTCGCTGTTCCTCATCGCCTTAATTATAGCAAAAGATGGAGAAGGTCACCAAACCCGTCTTTACGGAAGCCCTTTTTTGTGTTATGGAGACGTGGAAAGGGTGTAAGAGGCTAACTCCTTAGTCATTTCACGTATGGAACAATCATCTCAGGGGAAAAGGAGACTTTGGCTCGTTCTCTTTATTGTTTTAGGAGTCGTTGTCGTTCTCCTTTACTCCTTCAACTCCCATCTGTGGTCTCAGGCATCGAAGCTTTATGAGGCCCTCCATCATCCTAAAACCTTGAAGAAGATCATCACGGGTTACGGGGCCTATGCGCCTCTGGTTTACATATTTCTTCAGGTCACGCAGGTGGTCGTGGCTCCTATTCCGGGAGGCGCAATCGAGTTCCTGGGAGGCTATCTTTTCGGGGTGAAGGCCGGATTTTTTTACTCGATGATCGGCCTTTTCTTTGGATCGTGGGTTGCTTTTGCCTTGGCAAGGGTCTTTGAAAGAGTCGCCGTTGAGAAGTTCGTATCCCCGGAAACAAGGAAAAAGTTTGACTATCTGATCGGCCACGAAGGGGTGATCCTTAGCTTCATTCTCTTTCTTATTCCAGGTTTTCCCAAGGATGCCCTCTGTTATATCCTCGGTCTGACTTCCATGCACCTCGGCATCTTTCTTCTGATCTCAACGGTTGGAAGAATTCCAGGGACCTTGATGGCCTGTCTTCAGGGAGGCAAGGCCTTTGATCATCAGTACATCACCTTTTTCATCCTCTTTGCTGTCTCCTGCATTATTCTTCTGGTGTTTTATATCTATCACGAGGAGATTCACGGCATGATCAAGAAGTGGATGGGTGTGAAGAGGTAGGGGGAAAGGCTATGGCGACCCTCCGTGAACCAGTTGAGAAAGCCCCGGGATCAGCGGATCTCATACTTAACCTCTATGCGACTCTCCTTCAAGACACATGGGACATCGTCTCGGAGTTGATCGGAGAGGCGATCTTGGCTCTCCTCCTGGCCTCAAGCCTGGAGAAGGTGAGTAAGAAGTACCCCTTCTTGAATCACTTGAAGGTGAGCGAGGAAGGCATTTCGTGGAAAGAGCTTCGGGGCCAGAGCCGCAGCCTCTCGCCGTCCGAGATGCATCGCGGCTTTCAGAGCCTCATCAACCATCTCTTTTATCTCTTCTCGGCCATGGCAGAAGGGGTGATCAGCCGGGAGCTCTTTCCGAAGGTTTTCCCAAAGATCAGGGAGGCCGAACGGCTCCTTTCGCAGAAGCAGGGTTGAGCGATGCGATTGGTTTTTAAGAAACTCAATGTCCTTCGATCTACCCTCAACGCCATCAGCATGAGCTTTGAGATGAAGGAGATCCTCAGTGCCGCAGGAGGAAATCTTCCCAATCTCTTCGATTTCTCTTCCTTCGGCATTTTTCTCAGAGACGGACGGACCCTCCATCTTCTTGAAGAGGAGTCCTGCTCCACCTCCTTCACCCAGGAGGCAGCCAAGAACGTCCTCAAGGTTTTCTCCATCCTTGGAGGCGAAGCGATTCGCCTCGATCGGATCGATTTACAGGTGGAGAAAAGAAATTTCAGGCCGGGGCAGATGGCCATGAACCCCCAGGCCGCTCTGAGATCCCATCTCACGCTGCCCCTGGCCGTTGAGGGAGAGATGATCGGTTGTATTGCCCTCCATAGTGACCAGCCCAATGCCTTCGACGCCCAGGATCTTCAGTTCTTTTCCGTCATCGGATATCAAATCTCCTCTACCCTCAAGCACGTCCAACGGTTTAGCTCGGTCAAGGATATGGCTCTTTACGATACCCTGACGAAGCTCTACAACCGGAGAGGATTCGAAGAGCGCTTTGCCATGGAGGCCCAAAGGGCCTTTTACAGCCTAACGCCTTTGTCAACGGTGATCGTCGACATCGATCATTTCAAGCGGGTCAATGATACGTTCGGACATCCGGAAGGGGACAAGGTTCTCTGTGAGATTGCTTCGGTTCTCAAGACCTGTGTCCGAAAGATGGACACGGTGGCCCGTTACGGTGGCGAGGAGTTTATCCTCATGCTTCCTCAGGCAGGGCTTGAGGAGGCCTCTATGATTGCTGAGCGGATACGAAGGCAGGTGGAAGAGAGGCGCTTCGATGTCGGCAAGGCCCATATCCAAATGACGGTTAGCTTGGGGATTTCGAACTTCCCCGAACACCGGCCCAGGACAAAGGAGGATCTTGTTCGGATGGCGGATATCGCTCTTTACGATGCCAAACGTTCGGGCCGGAATCGAGTTTGTGTCTTCATGCCCCGATCCCGATGAGGGAGGCGAGCCGGTTCCCGTTGGGAGTCTTCGAGACTCCTTTACCTACAACACCTACAAAAAGAGGGTACATTGGAATGATGTACCCTCTTTTTGTGCTTTGGTTCTCTTGCAAGGAGGCTTTACTTCTTTGCAGGGGCTTCCTGTTTCGGTGCAGCCTTCGGAGCTGCCTTGGGGGCAGCAGCCTTCACTGCCAGGGCAAGGTTCTTGTCAGCCTCCTTTTTGTATTCGATGGCCACGTTCATCCCGCTCTTCACGTCGGCAAGGGAAATCGTGTCCTTGCCCTTCGTGATCTTGGTCTTGTCATCCGTTGCGAAGGTCATCGATTCCTTCTTGCCCTTCACAACGATAGACTTGGCCATCTCGTCCACTTTTTCCACGACGCCCGAGAACTTCAGGGTCTTCTCGGCAGCCTTCGGCTTCTCCGGGGCCTTCGCCTTTTCTGGAGCGGCGGCAGCCGGTGCCGCTGGTGCAGGGGCAGGCTTCTGCTGTGCCAGAGCTGCGGACGTAAAGGCAACCAGCGTCAACAAAGCAACGATCAATACCAGCTTCTTCATTCTTTTCACCTCCTTCTATCTGAAGTTTTGTGAAACTTTTTGCAAGAAAGGTGCCACTTTCTCGCCGCTCTTCCAAAATTTATAACCATTTGATTTTATAGATTATTTTTTACAAAGGAGGGACGGCTTCCTCAAACGAGTGTTTAAAAATCATACGCATCGTTGTTCGAATGGATTCAGTTCATTTAACCATTTGAAAATACAGCACAATATGCGTATAAAAATTAAACATCGCCTTATCTCTTGGCAGGCTGTCCACTGAATCAATCTCTCTCGAGAATCTGGTAGAGGGTCGCCCGGCTGATGCCCAGGATTTCTGCTGCCTTCGTCTTATTTCCCTTTGTTTCACGAAGCACCTTCAGGACGTAGTCTCTTTCGACCTCTCGGAGGGATGGAGGCTTCGAGGAGCCTCCGAAAGCCTCCGCCTCGGGCCACGAAATCCTCTTCCCCGATACCGCATCGAGTAACTTCTTTGGCAGGTCCTCGGGCAGGATGATGGGGTGGGGGGAGAGAAGCAGGGCCCGCTCGATGGTGTTTTCGAGCTCCCGAACGTTCCCCGGCCAGCTGTATTCGGTGAGGAGATCCATGGCCTCGGGTGAGATATGGGAGACAAGCTTGCCGTACTGTTCTGAAAACGTCTGGAGAAAATGATTGGCCAAAAGGGGGATGTCGTCTTTTCTTTCCCGGAGAGGGGGCAGGGTGATCGTCACCACATTGAGCCGGTAAAAGAGATCTTCGCGAAACTTCCCCTCCCGAATGAGAGGTTCGAGATCCTGATTCGTGGCTGCGATCACCCGCACGTCGACCTTTATCGTCTCATTCCCTCCCACCCTTCGCACCTCGTGGTCCTGGAGAAACCGCAAAAGCTTTGCCTGAGTGGAAAGACTGATGTTGCTCACTTCGTCGAGGAAGAGCGTTCCTCCATCGGCCTCCTCGACCAGACCTTTCTTGGCGTAGAGGGCACCGGTGAAGGCCCCGCGTACATGGCCAAAGAGCTCGCTTTCGAGGAGGGACTCCACCAGGGAGGCACAATCCACAGGTACAAAGGGACGGTCGCTTCGGGAGCTGTTATAGTGGATGGAGCGGGCCACAAGCTCTTTCCCTGTGCCGCTTTCGCCACAGAGCAAAACGGTCGATTTCGTGTCTGCAACCTTGGCGATGGTCTTATAGACCTGGAACATCTGAGGCGTTCGGCCGATGACGTTCTTGAATTGGTACTTGGTCAGGAGCTCCTGACGGTAGTACTTATTCTCCTTGAGAAGCCTTCGCTGCTCGAGGGCTCTGGCAAGGGTCAGTTTGATCTCGTCGAGCTTGAAGGGCTTGCTGATGTAGTCAAAGGCTCCCTCGCGAATCGCCTCGATGGCGGTTTCGATCGAACCGAAGGCGGTGATCATGATGACCGTCGTGTCCGGAGCCATCCGTTTGAAGGCACGAAGGACCTCCATGCCGTCTTGATCACCCATTCGCACATCGGTGATGACGATGTCGAAAACATCCTCGGCCCCTTTGGCGATGGCTTCTTCGCCGCCCAGGGCCACCGTCACCTTGTAGCCTTCTTTTGAGAGGACTTCCTTCAGAAGGTCGAGCGTAACGGGATCATCATCCACGACCAGCAGATGGCCTCGTGTCATGGTCAAAGGACACCTCTTCCTGATTGGGGACGGGAAGAAGGACCTCAAAGGTGCTTCCCTTTCCCACTTGGCTCTGAAAGCTCAGCTTTCCCCCGTGCTCTTTCACGATCTGGTTACAGATGGCCAGGCCCAAGCCGGTTCCTTCTCCCACCTTTTTCGTTGTAAAAAAGGGTTCGAAGATCCTCTTTTTCGACTCCTCGGTGATGCCAATTCCCGTATCCGAAAGGGTGGCCGACACCCAGGCTCCGCTATCCGAATTCTCTCCGTCCGAAACGAGGTGGGTTTGGATCGTGAGCGTTCCTCCCTGGGGCATGGCGTCGAGGGCATTGGTGATCAAGTTCAAAAAGACGGTCTGGAGATGAGTGCTATCGCCCATCACCCGAGGAAGATCGGGCGAAAGGAAGCTTGCGAGCTTCACGTTCTTCGCAAGAAGCCAGGGTTCGCTCAGGTGGATCAATTCGTCCAGCACGCTGTTGAGCTGAATGGGCCGAAGCTGGGGTTTGGGCTGTCGGGCAAAGGAAAGGAGATTTTTTACGGAATCGGCCAGACGATCGACCTGGGATTCGATGATCTTCAGACGTTTCTGATCCCGGGGTTGGAGATCTCCATCCTGGAGCATCAACTGCAGGTAACCGGAGATGGAGTTGAGGGGAGTACCTATCTGGTGGGCCACGGTCGCTGCCACCTGACCCAGGGCGGCGAGTTTTTCCGACTGGCTCAGTTGCCGTTGAGATTCGAAGAGGGCCTCGTTCAGCAGCTCGAGCTCCTGGTATTTTTTTGCCAGTTCGGAGGTGGCCGCTTCGATCCTCTGAGTGAGCTCTTCGTTGAATTGATTCACCTGGTCAAGGAGGCGCACGTTCTGTTCGTGGGCCTCGCGAATGGTCTTGAGCATCTGATTGAAGTTACGACCGAGGGCTCCCAATTCGTCCCGACTTTCGATTTGAACCTCCGCCTTGAGATCTCCCTTTTCGGCCCGTGCCATGGCCTCCACGAGCTTTTGAATGGGATCGTTGACGAGTTTTCGAAAGAAAACGCTCAGACTGATCAGGATGATGAGGATGCTTGAGGCGGTGAGGATAATGGTTCGATTCCGTTTCCGGCTCAAGAAGCTTTGAGCCTCATCGAGGGAGCTCGTCACACGGATCCCGCCTACTACCTTTCGACCCACGTGACTCGGGACGACGGTTTCGATCAACTGGTCTTCCTCAGTCTCCCGAAGGCCCGAAAAGGGTTTGTCGCTGCGGAGTCGCCTGATCTGGTTTTCGGAAAGCCGGAGGTCGGTTCGGTGATTGCTGGACTTGCTCGTTGAGACGACCACCTCCACACCCGAAGGGGTAAAAAGAAAAAGGTCGATCTCCATCAGACTGGGTCGGCTGAGAAGCCATTCCTCCATCTCTTCTCGGATCCGGGGAAAGTGGTTCGGGTCTCGGGGATCAGGGATGCTCAGATCGATCTGCTTGGCAACATAGAGGTTCCGATCGCTGTAAAGGTCGATCTGATCCTTCGTCGCCAAGTGAAAGTCGAGGTAACTCGACAGGAAAAGAACGCCCACCACATTGGGCACGATGAGTAACGTGATCTTCGCCTTCAGGCCAAAAGGCTTGCTGCCGAGCTCACCGGGTCTTGTTCTGAAGAATCGCCGACCGATTCGGGTCGCCATCGTTTCGATCCATCGGATGCAAGGATGGGTCTGTTTCATTGTGATGCCTCTCCTGAGGCCTCTGCCCTTCTTTTTCGTTCGATGAACTTCACCAGGATCACGCCGATCTCAAAGAGAAGGTACAGAGGGACTCCCATCAATGCCATGTTGAACATGTCGGGTGTGGGTGTGATGACCGCGGCAGCCACAGCACAGAGCAAGATCGCATAGCGTCGATTTCGGGACAGGAATCGAGCATTCACGATTCCGAGGTAACTGAGCAAGGCGAGGACAAGGGGAAGTTCGAAGGTCAACCCAAAACCGAAAACGAAAACCGCGCAGAAGGAGACGTATTTCGAGACCGAGATCATGGGTTGAAGTTTCGGTGTCTGATAGCCCAAAAGGAAGGTGACACCAAAGGGCAGGGTCACGAAATAGCAGAAGAGCGCTCCGAGATAGAAGAGCAGAATCGAAGCCCAAAGAATCGGGCTGCTTCGCTCCACCCCTCTTTTACGGAGAAGAGGGCTGACAGCCCTCGACAGATGGTAAAAAATAAAAGGAATGGAGATGAAGAGGCTGATAAAGGCCGTCAGTTTCAGAAGCGAAAGGAAGGACTCGGGGATGCCAAAGGCCACGAGATCCATTTTCAAGGTCGTATCCCGAAGGTGACGAAGGACCGCCTTGGAGAAAGGGAACGTTGCCGCAGCGACCAGAAGAAAGACGATGGCCATCTGAAGAAACCCCTTGCGAAATCTTTCGAGGGTTTGAAAGATCTCCTCTCGTTTCAAGGACGAGTGACCTTCGACCATGGTGACCTCCAACGACTTAATGTAACATAAACGGTGCCTTTTCCCTAATGTTGCAATAAATCCTACTCAAGGGCTCGGGTGAGGGCGCAAAGGGAGCTTGTAGCGGCACCTGAAGGAGGGTGCGAATACCAAGGTCCGTTACCTCTGCTGGACTTCGCTCTTGTGAAGTCTGTGATAACCGGTCATCGGTCAACAAAACCCCTTTGACAAGGCCTCTGAGGCGTCCTCTCGGGGCTCCGTCATGCAACGGACGGGTTTTCTAAAATCTATCCAGTCTATCCAACGCCCTAAGCCCGGAGGGCCACCCTCGTACCCTGAAAATCCTTACAATCCAATGGAGTCACCTCCGTCCACTCCAGCGAGGTTGGCTTTCATTAGGATGCTCATATTAGTCTGGGCAAACAAAGGGAAAATAAATCTTCCTCTCCCCTTGGGGAGAGGATTGAGGTGAGGGGGCGATTCAAAGGGAACACCCTCACCCCAGCCCTCACCCGCCAAGGCGGGAGAGGAGGATGTCAGTCATTTCTATTTTGAGAAGCCTTTCGTAGGGCAAGCCCTTGTGGCTTGCCGTGAAGGGTTGGGAGCGGCCGGATTAGTTCTTTGAAGGGGCAACCCCGTTCAGTTGCCCTTGGATGATTTGAGTGGCTTCTCCTCTGACTTTTCGTGTAGAAATCGAAGTCGGATCCTTCGGCAGGGTTTTGCGATGCAACAGAAGGATTCGGGTCAAGGCCTATCCCGAAAGGCCTCTGGAAGCGGGGAGGCGATGGATTCGTTGACAAAGGAGAAAAACACAGGTATATGGAAATCGGAAAGAGAAAGATCGCACGAGGAGTCTTCGATATGGGGTGGAGGGTTGGAATCACCTATAACTTAAAAACCGATTTCGTCAGCGGAGAGACCGGTCCCATCGATCAGTTTGAAGAGTTCGATAGGGAGGAGACGATCGATGCGATTCGCGATGTCCTCCTTCGCCAAGGCCAGGAAGTGGTCAAGCTCGGGGGTGATCGGGGTCTGATCGACCGCCTGCGGCAAACGCCTGTCGACATCGTTTTCAATATTGCGGAAGGATTCGAAGGCCGAAACCGCGAGGCTCATATCCCCGCCCTTCTCGAGTTTCTGGGCATTCCCTACACCGGGTCGGATCCTCTCACCCTTTCCCTTACCCTCGATAAATCGATGGCCAAGCGCGTGGCCTTGAGCGAAGGGATTCCAACCCCCCGGTTCAAGAAGGTGGAGCGATTCGAGGATCTTGAGGGCGTGGATCTAAGATATCCCCTCTTCGTCAAACCCTGTTATGAGGGATCGAGCAAAGGGATTCGCCTCGATTCAAAAATCATGGATCGTCGATCCCTGGTGGAAAAAGTCGCATGGCTCCTTGAGACCTATCGCTCACCCATTCTTGTCGAAGAATTCGTCTCCGGTCCCGAGTTCACGGTGGGCGTACTCGGGAATGAAGAGCCTTCGGTTCTCGGTGTGATGGAGATTGAGATCCGCGATACGCCGTCCGGTGAGGCGATCTACTCCCTGGAGGTCAAGAGAGAGTGGGAAGAAAAGGTGCGGTATCACTGTCCTCCTGCCATTGCCCCGGCTTTACGCCAGAAGATCGAGCATGTCGCCCTGAGGGCCTATCGGGTTCTCGGCTGTCGAGACGTTTCGAGAGTCGACGTCAGGGTTGGCGAGGATGGAGAGGCCTATCTTCTGGAAGTCAACCCCTTGCCTGGTTTGTCGCCAGTCTACGGCGATCTTCCGATCATGGCAGGAAGGATGGGCTGGAGTTACGATCAGTTGGTCGGAGCGATCTTCGATCATGCCTTGAGACGTTACGGAATGAGCGGAGGAGCGAAGGGCTCAATCGGATGTTGCTAAAGCCCCCGGAGAGGGGGCATGGAGGGCTTGTCAAGCGTGTCTTTTTGCCCTCTGTTCGGTGATTACGGGCTTCAACGAAGCGTGGCGTTTGGCAGAGTTCGCCGAAGGAGGCATTTCGCTTCCATAAGGTGGCGCTACAAGGCCTTCTTGGAGCCCTTTATGCACGGATCCTGTAACATCAGGGGAAAGAATCCGGGGTGAGCGAGGCGCATGGATCAAACAGAACAGAACCTCTACGAAATCCTGTTGCAGAACCTGAAGGAAGCCGTCATCTATGCGGACGAGGCGGAGCGGATTCGCGTCTTGAACCCTTTGGCCGAAACCTACTTTCAGATCCATGCCGGGAAGGTCTTGGGTAAGAAGTTAGACCGGGGCATCCCTTTCCCGATCATACGAAAACACTTCCGTCTGGTCTACGAGAAGAAGTTGGGCCATCACGATGTGGAGCTGGCGATCCATCTGCCTTCCCATGATCCGTCGGAAAAGGTGGTGAAGCTGCTTCAGTGCAGTTTCAACCCCCTTTTTGGCAAAGACGGAACGTTCATGGGCTGCTTTGCCACGTTTTCGGATATCACGGAAAAGGGGCTTCTTTCGCGAGAGATCACCAAGAGCCGAGACCTTTCGACCCTGGGGGTCCTCTCCCGCTGGATGGCCCACGAGATTCGAAACCCTCTGAGCTCCCTCAACATCAATATCGAGCTCTTGCGAGAACAATTGCTCGAAGAGAAGGGGCTGTCCCAAAAGGAGGAAATCCTTTCTCTTCTCAATTTCATCAGCTACGAAACGCTGAGGTTGGATAACAACCTGAAGGATTTCTTGGATTTCAATCGTCTTCCCCCTCTGAAATTCGAATGGGTCGAGCTCAACCCGCTGCTCGAGTCCGTCGTCCGCCTGCTCGGCCCGGATGCCCAGATGAAGGCGGCCCGAATTGAGACCCATTTTCAGAAAAAGTTGCCACGGCTCAGGATCGATGTGAGTCAGTTCAGCCTTGCGATCTCGAATCTTCTCATCAACAGCATTCAAGCCGTTTCGGAGAAGGGAGAGATCCATCTCTACACCCGGGCGTCGAAGAAGAATGTCTTTGTGACGATCAAGGATAACGGGGTGGGCATCTCGAAAGAGCACCTCCCGAAGATCTTTGACTTCATGTTCAGCACGAAGCCGACCGGATCGGGCCTGGGTCTTTCAACTGCAAGAAAGATCATTCGCGATCACCAGGGCGAGATCACGGTGAAGAGCTGGGTGAACAAGGGTTCCATCTTCAGGATTCAGATCCCCATTCCCTCGGAGGAAGAGTGAGGGGGCCGCGACAAGCCCTCTCTGGCGCCCGCCCCGGGGCCCTTGAGAAGGGTTTGGGGCAACATTAGGGAAAAGCTGCGATGGGTGGCAAGACAGACCATGGAAAAGAGGACGATACTCATCGTTGAAGACGATCCTGCGGTGGGGGAGAGCCTTCGTCTTCTCTTGGCCAAGCGAGGCCATACCCTCTATCTCGCGTCGAATGGGAAAGAGGCCCTTCAACGTCTCCGCCAGGAGACGATCGATCTGGTCATCACAGATTTGGTCATGCCCAAGATGGACGGGATTGCCCTCTTGGAAGCGATCAAAGAGCTTCGTCCGGAGGTGGAGGTCATCGTCATTTCTGCCCAAGGAACGATTGAGAAAGCCGTTCAAGCCATGAAGCTGGGCGCCTTCGATTTCATCGAGAAGCCGATCAATCCACGGGTCATTTCCTTTGTGGTCGAGCGGGCCCTTGAGAAGCAGGCTCTCGTCATTCAGAATCGCGAGTTGCGGTCGAGATTGGAGGATAAATTCCATTTCAAGAACATCGTCGGAAGAAGTAAGGAAATGGTCTCCATTTTTGAACTCATCCGGCACATCGCGGCCTACGACAGTTCGGTGCTGATCGTCGGCGAAAGCGGAACAGGGAAGGAATTGATCGCCAATGCGATTCACTACAACAGCCCGCGAGCGAAGATGCCTTTTATCAAGGTGAGCTGTGCTTCCTTGAGCGAAGGGATTATTGAAAGCGAGCTGTTCGGTCACGAGAAGGGAGCTTTTACGGGAGCCATTGCCTCGCGAAAAGGACGGTTCGAGCTCGCCCATCAGGGAACCCTCTTTCTTGATGAAGTGGAGGACATCCCTCCGAGCACCCAGACCAAGCTGCTGAGGGTCCTTCAAGAGGGGGAGTTCGAAAGGGTAGGGGGCAATCGAACGATCAAAGTGGATATCCGGATCCTTGCGGCAAGTAACCGCGATCTGGCCGAGGCCGTGAGAACAGGAACCTTTCGCGAGGACCTCTACTATCGGCTCAACGTTGTCAATATCCATCTGCCTCCTTTGCGAGAGCGTCGGGAGGATATTCCTTTTCTGGTCAGCTTCTTCATCGAGAAATACAACCAGAAGCACGGCATGAAGGTCAAGGGCGTTTCCCAAAAGGCGCTCAATCTTCTGATGGCCTATCAATGGCCCGGCAATGTGAGGGAGCTTGAGAACACCATCGAGTCCATCATGGTCATCAATAGCCCGGAGGTGATCGACGTTTCCCATCTCCCAAACGAGATCCGAACCTTCAAGGAGAGGCCCGAAACGATCTCCATCCGAATCGGGACCCCTCTCAAGGAGGTTGAGAAGGAACTGCTCCTCGGAACCCTCAAACTGACGGGAGGGAACAAACGAAAAGCAGCCCAACTCCTCGGTGTCAACGTGAGAACAATCCACCGAAAGATAGAAGAGCTTTCGGGTGAAACGTAACGATGAACCATGAACTGTGAACAATGAACGATGAACTGTGAACAATGAACAATGAACTGTGAACTCTGAACGTTGAACTTTGAACGCCGAACCCTGTTGCTTTCTTTTTTTTGCCTTTACCCCTTACTCCTCACTCCTTACTCCTTGCTCCTTACTCCTTGCTCCTTACTGTTTTCCAAGGAGCGACAAATTGTCATCCTTTGGGGCTTTCCAAGGAGCCAGGGTGCCATTTTGTCGCACCTTAAGGCAGGGGGCAGGGCAACATAGCACATCCCTCTTCGCCTCGGTCTTCTGACGGAAGGAACATGGTCTCCTGTCGATTGTTATCTATTTGAAATTATTATATATTTTATCCGGTGGCCCTCGAAAAATAATTGGCATGAAAATTGATAAAACCGAATAAGGAATGGTTTCGAGCTACAAGGAACGACATCGAAAAGGAGTCATTGTGAGGAGCGAAGCGACGTGGCAATCTCATGAGATTGCTTCTTTTCGTTCGCAACAACAGATGGCGAAAGTCAGGTATATTTAGGCTGCTCATGTTAACCTTGACAGACAAAAGGGAAAAAAATCTTCTTCTCCCCTTGGGAAGAGGATCGAGGTGAGGGGGCAATTCCAAGGGAACACCCTCACCCCAGCCCTCTCCCGCCTTGGCGGGAGAGGGAGATGTCTGTCATTTCTATTTTCATTATAGAGCGGGCGTGTTGGGTAAGGCGGCTTTTTATGGTGGAGAAAAAAAAACGGGCATTCGTTCTCGATCACGACGAGTTTGTTCGTCTGAGCCTGAGCAAGATTTTGAGCCGCTATGGGTTTGAGGTGGAGGAAATCGGGCATCTCTCCGAACTGGAGGATCGAAAGAAGGAAGTGGAAACAGGGATCGTTCTTGCTGACACCGAAATCGAAGCGGTGGAAGAGGCGGCCTCCCTCCTGAAGAGTGGGGTGGATCGAGTGATATGGATGACCCCTCTTGTGACGGAGGAACTCAGTGGCCGTCTGAGGAAGATCGGCATTCGCCACGTGATCAAGAAACCCGTCGAACCGGAGCGGCTCAAGAGGCTTATCCGTAAGATGACGGTCGACCGTTCTTCGGCAGACGCTTCCAAAGCAAGAAAAAAGGAGGCTTCTCGTGTCGAGAGGAGGTGAGGGAAAGAGAAGGGGAGAAAGGGTGAATTCTAAGTCTGTTACCAATGGTGAGGGTGGCGAACCTGACCCGGATGGGCTGCAAAGAAGCCAAGGATTTGATTCTGGTCATTCCTGTGAAAACCTGCCCTTTGCGGTGGGAAATAGATCGACAGATCGAGCCCTTGTCCGGTTGTTCGGGCAAGCCAAGAAACCTGGCAGAGAGGATTTTAACGACAGGAGATTCATGAGGGAAGAGCATCATTTCGAGCATCATTCACCCAAAAAGAAAAGGTGCACCGGGGGAACTCTGAGAGAGGAATGGTCTTCCCATGGCAGAGGAGGTATCGGAGGATATCTCCTTTTTTGTTTCACGAGAGAAGGGAAGCCTTCAAGAGGGCCCTCTTCCCGTTTCGTGCACAGGAAGGAGAAAAGATGGATCCGGCTTCAGACTCGAGCCTATTAAGTCCCCCCACAGAAAGCAAGGGGGCCGTTCAGCTCTTCTTGTTCCCGAACCTCGTCGCACAGGAAAAGATCGAGGCCGTCGAAGAACGAAGAGAGGTGGTTCCTTCTTTCTGGAAGGGGGTTACGGAGAGGGAATGGAATGATTGGCGATGGCAGCTTCGCCATCGGATCACGACCTTGGATCAATTGAAGGAGATTCTCGAGTTGAGTCCTGACGAGATCGAAGGGATCAAACGGTCCAAGGGAAGGCTTGCTTTGGCAGTCACACCCTATTTTGTGAGCTTGATGGACCGGGCCAATCCGAGCTGTCCTTTGCGCAGACAGGCGATTCCCCGGATTCAGGAGTTCCACGTTTCGAAAAGCGACATGGTGGATCCTTGTGGCGAGGACAAGGATTCACCGGTTCCTGGCCTCGTCCATCGCTATCCGGATCGGGTGTTGCTCCTCGTGACGGATCAGTGCGCGGTTTACTGTCGCTATTGCACCCGAAGGCGGCTCGTGGGAAGTCAGGAGCGCTCGATCACCCAGGGAAATTTCGAAGAGGTGCTGAAATACCTGCGGACCCATCGGAAGGTGCGAGACGTTCTCCTTTCAGGAGGGGACCCTCTCCTTCTCGAAAATGAAAGGCTCGAGGAGATGCTGAGTCGACTGCGAGCCCTGCCCCACATCGAGCTTCTGCGAATCGGGACGAGGGTTCCTGTGACCCTTCCCATGAGGATCACCCCGGGACTCTTGAAGATGCTCAAGAAGTACCACCCCCTCATGATGTCGATCCACTTCAGCCATCCGCGGGAGATCACGGAGGCGGTCCGCAGGGCCTGCAACGATCTTGCCGATGCGGGCATTCCTCTGGGAAGCCAGACCGTTCTCCTCAAGGGGATCAACGATAAACCTCACGTGATGAAGAAGCTCTTCCACGAACTTCTCCGGATCCGGGTTCGTCCTTACTACATCTATCAATGTGACCTGGCTGTGGGGACGGAACATTTCAGGACCTCTGTGGCCACCGGGATTCAGATCATCGAGAAGCTTCGTGGACATACGACCGGTTACGCTGTACCCACCTTTGTTGTCGATGCGCCAGGTGGAGGCGGAAAGATTCCGATCGATCCGGCCTATGTGCTTTCAAGGGGAAATGGGAAGGTCGTTCTCAGAAATTATGAAGGGAAGACCTTCGAATATCCTGAGCCGAACGTCATCGAGTTCAGAAAGGTGAGACGAGTTGCCGAGGAGAAGGAGATTCCGAAGAAGGTGATGGCGTAGCAGCGTAGGGGTCATTTGGGTTGCTCGGGTTCTTGGGTTAGTTGGGTTAATTGAGTGAATCGAGTTGCTCGAGTGACTTGGATTGGCCGAGTTAGTCAGAGTATTGGAGGTTTGGGGGCAAGGCTCAGAACTTGCCAGAGAAGACTTTGAAGAACGGGACTTTTTTAAAGAGGGAAGGAGGATTCCGGGTTTGGCCGTCGGGCGAGCCTCGAACGATCCGGACCCCTTCCCTTGTCAACACGGCACGAACGATCGCTATGAAAGTGGTGATTCTCTACAACCTTTTCGAACGACTTCAGAAAGGAGAAGAAGGAGACATCCTTGCCGAGGATGGCGTCCTCGAGGAGATCGGGGCGGTTGAGGATGCGCTCTCTGCCTTGGGCCATGAACCCTTTTTGTTGGCGGTCAGAAATGAGATTCTGTCCATCGTCCATTGGCTCAAGGAGATCGAGCCGGATGTTGTTTTCAACCTCTGTGAAAGCGTTTACGGAAACAGTTGCCTCGAGATGAATGTGCCGGCGCTCCTCGAGCTCTTGCGTCTTCCTTACACCGGTTCGCCACCACTCACTCTGGGCCTATGCCAGGACAAGGCAAAAGTCAAGGATATCCTCGTGTCCCGAGGGATCCCGACTCCCCGATACAAGGTCTTTGAGCGTGTCCCCCTACGCGTGAAGGGCCATCTGTTTCCGGTGATCGTAAAACCCGTTCACGAGGATGGAAGCCTCGGCATTTCCACCCAAAGCGTTGTCATGAGCGAAGAGGCCTTGCTCGAGCGTATCGACTATGTCATCAGGAAGTACCAGCAGCCGGCTCTGGTCGAGGAGTTCATCGATGGCCGGGAGATTAACGTGGGCCTGATGGAGAGCAACGGGCAAGTCAAGCCCCTTCCCCTTTCGGAGATCGACTACTCCGATTTTCCAGAAGGGGTGCCGAAGATCTGCGACTACCAGGCAAAATGGGTGACCGAGAGTTCTCAATACCAGCGTACAAAACCCATGTGCCCCGCGCCACTGGAATGGGTCGTGGCAAGGCAGGTCGAGCACATCGCAACGAAAACCTTCAGGGTTCTCGGTTGCCGGGATTATGCGCGGGTAGACGTTCGAATCGACCGGGAAGGTCGGATTTTCGTGATCGACGTGAACCCCAATCCCGATATCTCCCCCCAATCGGGAATGGTCCGAGCCTTGAAAGCCGGCGACATGAGCTACACCGAATTCGTCGAGATCCTTCTCGATCGTGCCCTTCAGCGAAAAGCGAATTTCTGATCCTTGAAGCATGTCAGCCCTGCCGAAGCTGATCCTAAAAAAAGGGAAAGAAAAACCATTTCGGAACGGCCACCCTTGGATTTTTTCGGGAGCCGTCGCGGAAGTCCAAGGGGATCCCTTGCCGGGTGATGTGGGAGAGGTCTATTCGTCAGGAGGCGAATTCATCGGGGTGGGCCATCTCAACCCGCGTTCTCAGATCGTTTGCCGCCTCCTTTCGGACAAGAGGGTGGAGACGGACCTGAGCTTCTTTCGTGAGCGCTTTTCAAAGGCCCGCCTGTTGAGAAGCGAAACTTTCAACCCCCTGCCCGATGCTTTTCGGCTGGTGAACGGTGAGGGCGATTTACTTCCCGGTCTGATCATAGACCGCTACGGCGAGGTCTGGGTCGTCCAGTGTCTGACGGCAGGCATGGACCGTTCAAAAGGGCTGATCGTCCAACTCCTGGTTGAGGACTACCAGGCGCAATGGGTCTATGAACGAAGCGATTCGGCGCTCCGTCACGAAGAGGGGCTGGCCGAGAGAGCAGGCCTTCTTTATGGGAACGGGTTTCCCGAGTCCGTGATGATCATGGAGGAGGGAGCCCGGTTTCGGGTCGATGTGCGAAGGGGGCAAAAGACCGGCTTTTACCTCGACCAGAGAGCGAACCGCCTCCATCTGAGAACTCTTTCACGAGGCAAGAGGGTGCTCGATTGTTTCTCCTACAGTGGCGCTTTCTCGATCCATGCTGCCCTGGGTGGTGCAAAGGAGCTGACCCTCGTCGATTCGTCTCAAGAGGCCCTTGCCGCAGCGGAGGGCCATTTCCTGATGAACCGCCTCCAGGATGTGAAGCGGCAGCTGATCCGGGGAGATGCCTTTGAGGTGATGAGGGAACTTTCGGGCCCTTATGATATCGTCATTCTGGATCCCCCTCCTTTTGCAAGAAAGCGGGGCCAGCTTCCGGGCGCTTCGCGGGGATACAAAGACCTTAATCTTCAGGCCCTCCGTCTTTTGGAAGAGGGAGGTCTCCTTTTTACCTTTTCGTGCTCCCATCATATGGACTGGGACCTTTTTCAGAAGGTGGTTTTCTCTGCGGCCGTGGATGCCGGCCGAAAGGTCCAGCTCCTCGAGCGAAGAGGCCATCCCATGGACCACCCCGTCAACCTCTGCCACCCCGAGGGAGAATACCTCAGGGGGTTTGTCTGCCGAGTGCTCTAAGTCGTTGACCAATCTACCCAATTCGGTTAAGATGAAGAGGGAATAAGGAGGGTTCGGCGAAGGGCAGGGAGGGGTGTCCACAGAAGCTTCCCCGCTGGCTGGGAAACCTTGCCGCGGTTAGGGAGGCCGGATCGCGAAGGTTTTCGTGGTGAGATTGCTTCGGCACTTCGTGCCTCGCAATGACGAGAAAGAAGGCCTCGCAATAACGGCAAAGAAGGCCTCGCAATGACATGAGGGAGAGCTCCTCGCACGGAATGCTGGGAAGGAGACGGTCCAGGCAATGGCGAGAAGAAGAGGGCCTGGGTAATGACGAGAAGGATAGAGCCTGGCAATCGCCAGAAGGAGAAAGCCCAGGCAACGACGAGAAGGAGAGAGCCAGGCAATGGCGAGAAGAAGAGGGTCTTGGAAGGAAAAGGAAAAGGAGGAAAAGACTCTCCTCCAACCTCGTCGTTGCTCTCTCCCCACCCTCGTCGTTGCGAGCGAAGCGAAGCAACCTCAGGGTTTGGGCTGCGACGCAGGGCTTTTTTCAGGGTGTCGTCTTGATTTCTTTTCCTGAGATGATGAATCGAGCACAGCAAGCCAAGTTGGCCGATCGCCTTTGAAGCAGTTTTCTTGCTGGGATTATGTCCGTGTGGCTTCGTGACCCGATTACATAGCAATGTGAAGTGTGGGACAACATTATACGTTCCCGGAGATGGGATAAACGGCGGAGATGGCCTCTAAGGAGGGGAAGCGTGGCTGAGATATTACAGAGCGTCAAGCCCGAGCTGATGGGCGACCTGGAGAGAACAGATTATTGTGGTGACCTCCGAGAGAAAGACATTGGCCGAGAGGTCACCCTTCTCGGATGGGTCCAGAGACGAAGGGATTTAGGGGGACTGATCTTCATTGAGCTACGGGATCGGCAGGGGATTGTTCAGGTGGTGCTCAATCCCGAAGTGAGCCAGAAGGCCCATGAAAAAGGGAGCTTTCTTCGAAGCGAGTTCGTCGTGGCAGTAAGAGGGAAGGTGGTTCGTAGGCCTGAGGGGACCGCCAATCCGAAGTTGGCCACAGGCGAAATCGAGGTGATCGCTCAGGAATTGCGGATCCTCAATGTTTCGAAGACCCCTCCCTTTCTCATCGAGGATGATGCCGAGGTGGCCGAGAGCATGCGCCTCAAGTATCGCTACCTCGACTTGAGACGGGGACCTCTGCAGCGAAACCTGATCTTTCGTCATCAGGCTGCCAAAGTGGTACGGAACTATTTCGATCGCTTGGGATTCCTCGAAATCGAAACGCCGATGCTGACCCGAAGCACGCCCGAAGGCGCCCGGGATTTTCTCGTTCCGAGTCGTCTGAACCCGGGCCATTTTTACGCCCTGCCTCAATCGCCCCAGCTCTTTAAACAGATTCTCATGATCTCGGGCTTCGATCGATATTTTCAGATCGTTCGTTGTTTCCGGGACGAGGATCTTCGATCGGATCGCCAGCCGGAATTCACCCAAATCGATGTGGAGATGTCTTTTGTCCGAGTGAAGGATGTGCTCAAGATCATGGAAGGGCTGATGGTTCACCTTTTCAAAGAGACCTTGGGGATCGATCTTGAGACGCCGTTTCCCACCCTCTCCTATGACGAAGCGATCAGCCGCTATGGAGTGGACAAACCGGACATTCGTTTTGGCATGGAACTGAGGGATGTGACGGAGCTCTTTCGTGGCAGTTCCTTTCGAGTCTTCGAAGAGGTGATCTCGAAGAAAGGTCTGATCAAGGGGATCAACGTGAAGGGAGGAGGGTCCTTCTCGCGAAAAGAGATCGATGACCTTCTTCCCATTGTGGAGGCCTTTGGCGCCAGGGGCTTGAGCTGGGCCAAGGTGAGCGGTGACGGTTGGCAATCACCCCTCCAGAAGTTCCTTTCGATGGATCAGATGAAGGCCGTTGAAAAGGAGATGGAGGCCTCGGTCGATGACCTCCTTCTCTGGGTGGCCGATCAGCCTCGGGTGGTGCATCAGTCCCTTGCGAATCTTCGTCTCCACTTGGGCCAGAAGCTGGGGCTCATCGATCCAAACGAATACCGCTTCCTTTGGGTCCTCGACTTTCCCCTTCTCGAGTACGATGAGGCTGAAAAACGATACGTCGCAATGCATCACCCGTTTACAGCTCCCCGCGACGAGGACATCCCCAAATTGAGGGAAGAGCCCGAGGCGGTAAAAGCGAAGGCTTACGATCTTGTTCTGAACGGGAACGAGATCGGCGGCGGAAGCATTCGGAACCACTTGCGAGAGGTTCAGTCCCTCGTCTTCGAAAAATTGGGCATGGGCGAGGAGGAGGCTCGGGAACGTTTCGGTTTCCTGTTGGAGGCCCTCGAGTATGGGACGCCACCCCACGGCGGGATCGCATTCGGTTTTGATCGCCTCGTGATGATTTTGACCCACTCGGAATCGATCCGGGAGGTGATCGCCTTTCCAAAAACCCAAAAAGGGACATGTCTGATGACCGATGCCCCGTCACCAGTCGATTCGAAGCAGCTCGATGAGCTCTGGATCAAATTGAAAGAGTTCAAGGCGTGAAGGAGAGAACGTAACAAAAGGCAATGGAATGATTCAATGATACGACAAGGGGGGTGAACAGGAGGAATTATGGTAATCGCAAGAAAGAAGAACAGATTCTCGGGCAAATCGACCATTGATCCGTATCCTCTTTTGGATGTCCAGGAGCCGAATCTCTACCGGAACATCTTCCCTTACGACGAAGTCTGCCGGGTCGAGTTCGATAACAAGTTCGTTTTTATCGATCCTCCAGAGGAGATCTTCATCACGGACACCACCTTCCGCGACGGCCAGCAGGCGAGGCCGCCCTACACGGTCGATCAGATCGTCCACCTCTATGAGTTGCTCCATAAGCTGGGAGGGCCCAACGGTGTGATCCGACAGTGTGAGTTCTTCCTTTACAGCGACAAGGACAAGGAGGCGGTGGAGAAGTGTCGTGAACGGGGCTATCGATATCCAGAGATCACGGGGTGGATTCGGGCAGCCCGGGAGGATTTCAAGCTCGTCAAGGAGATGGGGCTGAAAGAGACGGGAATTTTGACCTCTGTTTCCGATTACCATATCTTCCTCAAGCTGAAAAAGAACCGGAGAGTGGTTCTGAGGGAATATCTCTCCATCGTCTCGGCGGCCCTCGATCTGGGCATCATCCCGAGGTGTCATTTTGAGGACGTCACCCGAGCCGATATTTACGGTTTCTGCGTGCCTTTTGCCCAGGACATCATGCGCCTTTCCGAGGAGGCCAGGCTGCCGGTCAAGATTCGGCTTTGCGATACAATGGGCTTTGGTGTTCCATACCCCGGGGCTGCGCTTCCCCGCTGTGTGCCGAAAATCATACGAGCCATGATCGACGATGCGGGCGTGCCCTCCGAATATCTCGAGTGGCACGGTCATAACGACTTTCACAAGGGCTTTATCAACGCCACTACGGCTTGGCTCTACGGTTGCGCGGCCGCCAACGGAACGCTTCTCGGGTTTGGCGAGCGAACAGGCAACCCACCCGTCGAAGGGCTTATCATCGAATACATCGGCCTTATGGGTCACCCTAACGGTGTGGACACAACCCAGATCACTGAGATCCGCAACTATCTGGAACGGGTCGTCGGGGTGAACATCCCGGCCAACATGCCCTTTGTCGGAGCGAACTTCAACGCCACGAGCGCCGGCATTCATGCTGATGGGATTTTGAAAAACGAGGAGATCTACAACATCTTCAACACTACAAAGATCCTGAACCGTCCCATCTCCGTTTCGGTCAATGACAAATCAGGACTCGCTGGGATTGCCCAGTGGATCAACTCCCATTTCGCCCTCACGGGCAAGGATCGCGTGGACAAAGTCCATCCCGGGGTTGCCAAGATCAATCGGTGGGTGATGAAGCAATACGAAGAGGGAAGAACCACCGCCATCTCCGATCAAGAGATGGAAAAGATCACACGGAAGTACCTCCCCGAGATCTTCGTTTCCGAATTTGATATTCTCAAGGCGAGGGCCCACGAGATGGCCGCACACATCATCGAACGTGTGATCGAAGAGCCCGGTATGAAATCGATGGATCCACAGCAGATGGAGCCGATCCTCCAGAACCTCGTCGATGAGTATCCTTACATCCAGTTCGCCTATGTGGTCAACATGCACGGAACGAAGATTACCCGCAATTTCTGCCAACCGGTGGATCAGGCGAAATACGAAAACGTGGGCGTGGGAGAAAACTACTCGAATCGCCCCTGGTTCATTGAACCCCTGAAGGACGGCAAGATCCACGTGACGGATCTTTATTCCTCCAAGATCACCGGAGCCCTCTGTATCACCGTTTCGGGACTGATCCGAGACAAGGCCGGAGAGATCCGGGGGGTCCTTGGCATCGATATCCGGTTCGAGGATTTGACCCGAAGTGAGGAATAGAACGGACCAACCGAGGTGCTTATGGAAACGCCATCTCTGCTCGAGTGCCTGGTGGAGAGGGGGAAGGTGGGCCAGGAAGACCTTCAACGCTTCTACCCCCTTCAGAGGAACTGGGGTCAGCTCAAACGAAAACTGATCGAAACCCAGATGATCCCCGAGCAGGAGCTCTGTGAACTGATGAGCGAACTGCTGGGGATACCCTTCGTTCGCTTCGACCAGTTTCCCAAAGAGCCCCTTTTCCTCAACGAGATCTCCGTCCAGTTTATGAAGGAACACCGCTTCCTGCCCGTTCAAAAAGAAGGAGAGGAACTCACCGTCATCCTTCACGATCCCCTCGATTTCTATACCCTCGATGCCATCCAGGTAGCCACGGGGCTTCGGGTGCGGCCCTTGATCGGAGTTGAGAGCGAAATCGCCGAGGCCCTCGAACAGCTCTACGGGGCCGGAACGACGATGGAAAAGATTATCGAAGATATCGATAACATCCCCGAATATCGACCCGAGGATGAGGAAGACGTCGATCATCTTCGAGACATGGCCTCGGAAGCCCCGGTCATCCGCCTCGTCAACCTGATTATCACCAAAGCGATCGATCTCAAGGCGAGCGACATCCACTTCGAGCCCTACGAGAATCACTTCCGGATCCGATACCGAATCGATGGTGTGCTCCACGACGTGGAAGCGCCGCCCAAGAGGCTTCAGTCGGCGATCGTGTCCCGGGTAAAAATCATGGCCAAGCTCAACATCGCCGAGCGGCGTCTTCCCCAGGATGGCCGGATCATGGTGAAGGTGAAGGGTAAGGAGATCGATTTTCGTGTGTCGACCGTTCCGACCATCCACGGCGAGAGCGTGGTTCTTCGAATCCTCGACAAAACAAGTATCGTTCTTGACATCGAAAGGCTCGGTTTTCCGCCGGATACCCTCGCCGAATTCAACCAAGCGATCCAGAGGCCCCATGGAATCATTCTCGTCACGGGCCCCACAGGGAGCGGCAAGACGACCACCCTTTACTGCGCCCTCGAGAAGATCAATTCGCCTGACAAGAAGATCGTAACCGTGGAAGATCCTGTGGAGTACCAGCTCCGAGGGGTCAACCAGATTCAGGTCAAACCGGCCATCGGTCTATCTTTCGCCAACTCCCTTCGATCGATCGTTCGTCAGGACCCCGACGTCATCCTGATCGGTGAGATCCGAGATGCAGAGACTGCGGATATCGCAATCCATGCGGCCCTGACAGGCCACCTCGTCTTCAGCACCCTTCACACGAACGATGCGGCGAGCGCCATCACGCGCTTGATCGACATGGGTATCGAGGATTACCTTCTTTCCTCGACCCTCATTGGCATTCTGGCCCAGCGGCTGGTACGGGTAACGTGTCCTCACTGCCGCGTGCCCTATGTTCCCGAGGAATCCTTCCTTAAGGAGATGGGCGTGGAACGGGAGGCCCTTCCCGGAATGAACGTCGTGGCGACGAAGGGCTGCATCGAGTGCAATTTTACGGGCTATCGAGGCCGCACGGGCATTTTCGAATATCTCAAGGTGACCGACGAGATCAAGGCCCTCATCCTGGAACGGAAAGACTCGCAAGTAATCAAGGATGTGGCGAGAAAAGGAGGGATGCGGACCCTGAGGGAGGATGGATGGTTGAGGGTTAAGGAGGGAGTGACGACCATTCAAGAGCTTCTGAGGGTGACCCAGGAGGAGGCGGTCGTTTAGATGGTGGAATTCGCCTATAAAGCGACGGATCTCACGGGACGAATCTTCGAAGGCGCCATGGACGGAAGGGATGAAAGGGCCGTCGTGGAAGCCCTTCAGAAGCTCGGGTACGTGCCGATCCGGATCGAAGCGATTCAAGAGAAGGGAGCCCTCCTCAAGGTCCCCATTGCCTCGTATTTCGAACGGATTTCCCTCAAGGATGTGATGGTCTTCACCCAGGAGCTCACCACCCTTCTCGATGCAGGACTTCCTCTGGATCGAAGCCTTCAGATTCTGACCGAGCTTACCGAAAAGGAGCGTTTTAAGGAGGTCGTACGGGATATACTCAGACAGATTGAGGCGGGCCGTTCCTTTTCTGAGGCCCTTTCCGCCCATAGTTCGATTTTTCCGAAACTCTACGTCAACATGAGCCGGGCTGGAGAGATGGGGGGCATTCTCAATCTCATCTTGGCGAGGCTCGGTCGCTACCTTCAATCGACCAAAGAGATGAGGGATTATCTGGTTTCTGTGATGATCTATCCCACCATTTTGACCTTTGTGAGCGGGCTTTCAATTATCATCCTAATGACCTTTGTCATCCCTCGTTTCGCCTCGATCTTCACGGACATGGGAAAAGCCATTCCTCTACCCACCCAGATCCTCCTTACGATCAGCCAGTTTGTGAGAAATTACTGGTGGGTGGGGTTGGGAGGGCTCCTCCTTCTCTGGCTCGGGGCCCGATCCTATCTCAAGACCGAAGAGGGGAAGCTCTCCTGGGATCAGTTCAAGCTGAGGCTGGCTGTGATCGGCGAGTTGGTCAAACAGACAGAGGCTGCACGATTTGCAAGGACGCTGGGGACCCTCCTTCAAAGCGGGGTTCCCATCCTTCAGGCCCTTCAAATCGTCCGGGAGACCGCCGGTAACGAAGTGGTCGCGCGCGCCATCGGAGAGATTCATACGGGTGTGAAGCAGGGCTCAGGAGTTGCGAAGACCTTGCAGAAGCTTCAGGTCTTTCCAGCTCTGGCCGTTCACATGATTACGGTGGGTGAGGAGACGGGAAAGCTTGACGAGATGCTCATCAAGGTGGCGGAAACCTACGAGACCAATCTCCAGGTAGCCCTTAAGCGATTCGTGAACCTTCTTGAGCCCTTCATCATCCTCATCATGGGAAGTGTGGTGGGATTTATTGTTATCTCGATGTTGCTGGCGATTTTCAGCATCAATGAAATGCCGCTATAAGAAAGAAAAGGAGGAGGTTCAAAGTTCAGGGTTCAATGTTCAAATATTTGTAGGGGCAACCCTACGCGGTTGCCCTGGCCCGGTTTGCTAAAGGCCAAATGTTCAAGGTTCAGAGTTCAAGGTTGAAGGTTGGAGGATAGAGGTTAGAGGCTAAGAACTGAAGACTGAAAGCTGAGCGCTGAAAGCTGAAGGCCAAATGTTCAAGGTTCAAGGTTCAAATATTTGTAGGGGCAACCCTACGCGGTTGCCCTGGCCTGGTTTGCTGGCTAAACGCTCCGAGGGAAGAGGTGATCGTATGAAGCAGAAAAGATCAAGAAAAGGCGAAAAAGGGTTCACCCTGATCGAATTGTTGGTTGTGGTCATTATCATCGGGCTACTGGCCGCGCTCGTTGGCCCTAGGATCTTTGGAAAGACCGCGGGGGCCAAGCAACAAGCTGCCAAAGCACAGATCGAGAACTTTGGGATGGCTCTCGACATTTTTCGGCTCGATGTGGGCCGCTATCCGACGACCGAGGAGGGTCTGAAGGCTCTTAGAGAGAAGCCCTCCGGAGCCGAGAAGTGGGAAGGGCCTTATCTCAAAAAAGAGGTTCCCCTCGACCCGTGGGGGCGGCCCTATGTTTACCGATGCCCTGGGGACCACGGCGATTATGATATCATTTCCTACGGCCTCGATGGCGTGGAGGGTGGGGAAGGCGAAAACCAGGACATCGTGAGCTGGCAGGATATCAAGAAATGATGAGAAAGGGGCGTAAGGGATTTACCCTCATCGAGCTCGTCATCGTCCTCATTATCATCAGCCTGCTTGCAGTTCTTCTGACCCCCAATCTCACGCGCACCCTGAGCCACATGGAGGCGAAAGGGACAGCAAAACGGATATCGGCCATCCTTCGGTATTGTCGTAGCGATGCAGTGAACAAGAGGAGGGTGAACTTAGTGGCCCTCGATACCGCTTCCAATGTGGTTTCCGTCTATTCCGTGAACGAAGAAGAGACGGAGCCCAAAGCGGAACGATTCTATCCTCTTCCAACTGGGGTCAAACTGGAGAAGATCGAGGTGGGAAAGAATCTCTTCGATTCAACCCTACCCACATTCGAATTCTATCCGAATGGAGGATCGAACGGTGGAACAGCCGTGATCCAGGGCGAAAAGGGGCGAGCCTACACGATCCGTGTGGACATCCTGACCGGAGGAGCGAAGGTTTTGGAATCGGAAGAATGAAAACAGTGAGGCAAAAAACAGTAAGGAGTAAGGAGTAAGGAGTAAGGAGTAAAAAAACAAAAAGTTCAATGTTCAAGGTTCAACGTTCAGAGTTCAATGTTCAAATATTTGTAGGGGCAACCCTACGCGGTTGCCCTGGGCTGGTTTGCTGATGATTGAAGTAGGGCAAGCCCTTGCGGCTTGCCGAGGGTTGGAGGCTGAAGGCAAGTGATTAGAAGTTCAAAGTTCAACGTTCAGAGTTCAGGGTTCAAAGTTTAAAGTTCAAAGTTCAATGTTCAAGACCGAAGGCTGATCACTGATCGCTGAATGCTCTATCGATGAAAATGAATAAAGACCGACAATACCTTCTTGCAAAGGTGCAAGGCCAAAGGAAATGGGGAAACCCGTCTACCGGGTTTACCTTGCTCGAGGTCCTCGTGGCCATGGCGATCCTTGGGATCGGGCTTTGCGTTATCCTCGAGCTCTTTTCCGGCGGTTTGAGGTCGGCGAAGGTCTCCGAGGAATACGTCAAAGCGACGTGGCATGGAAAGGGTAAGATGGAAGAGGTCCTTTCAGCAAAGGATTTGACGGAGGGGGTCACGGAAGGTTCCTTCGACTCCCAGTTTTCATGGACCCTCGAGGTGAAGAAAGCGAATCCCTCCGTGTCCACGGCTGAGTCCGCAGGCGAAGAGGGCGAGAGCCTGCCGGTCGACCTCTACCAGGTCGTGCTCAAGGTAACGTGGCCTTCTGGGGCGAGACAGAGAACCCTCGAGCTGGAGTCCCTACGAACGTACAAAAAGGAAGAGGAATAGAGAACAAGGGATAGGCCATGCGTAAGGTTCATCGACAATCCGGCTTCACCTTGCTCGAGCTCCTGGTTGCCTTTACCATTCTGAGCCTCCTTCTTCTTGTGATCGCCGGAGCCCTTCGATTGGGCACCGCCTCGTGGGAAAAGGGGGAGGATATGGCCGAGCGGTATCAGAGGGGCAGAGCCGCGTTGAACCTCCTCTCTCAGCAGCTCAAATCTGTCTATCCTTATAAAGTTAAATCGAAGCAAGCTGAGCCCGACTTTTTCGCCTTTCAGGGAACCACGGATTCGCTTCAGTTCGTCTCGAGCTTGTCCCTTCGATCGAAAAGGCCGGAGGGATTGGTCTTGGTAACCTACAAGATTGAAGACGGGGCCTCCGGAAAACTTCTGAAGGTTCACGAACGAAGGGTCTTGAACAAAGACTTCATGGAGGAGCCCCCCAAGGATGAGGATTTCATGGCCCTTCTCGAGGGTCTTTCCGGGATCCGATTCGAATACTTCAAAGATGGCGAGGAAGAAGAGAGCCCAGGCGAGTGGGTGGAGGTATGGGATGGGAAGGAGGAGACAGAGCTCCCTCGACAGATCAAGGTGAGCCTTCAATGGAAGGAGAAAAAGGACGATACGGAAGTGGTCCTGCCTGCCCTGGTTTCCCTCCCTGCACGGGTCTACGACAGCCGGGGACAGCCCACCAAGGTGATTGGCACCTTGCCGCGGCGACCGCTCACAAAATCCCAGTAGAAGAGGGGTCTCGGACTGAATAGAATGGATCCGGTGAACGTCTATTAAGAATAGGGCTTGTTAAGATGAGGCGGATGTCAGGCAGAACAAAAATCGATTCGGGGGCGAGAGGGATGGCCCTGGTCATCGTCCTTTGGGTTTTGACCCTTCTCTCCGTGATCGCCCTTGAGTTTTGTTTCTCCATGAGGACCGAGCTCAACGTCACCCAGAATTTCAAGGAAGAGACTCAGGTCTACTTTTATGCCCAAGGGGGGATTCACCGAGCCATCGCTGAGTTGGTCTACAAGAACGATCCCGCCATACAGGCCCAGAGAAAGCAGGTTGAGGAACAGAAGAAGCTTCTGCCTGCCGCGGAAGGGGAGCAAGCGACTTCCTCCCTGCCGGAAGAGTGGCGAACCGATGGAAGGCCCTATTCGGTCCCATTCCGGTTCGGCGAGGCCGAGGTGAGGGTGCGAAGCGAAGCGGGTCGGATCAACCTGAACCGGGCAAGCGATCAGCTTCTTCGCAAAGTGATCAAGTACTTCGTGGAGATGGGTGAAAAGAGGGACGTCATCGTCGATTCCATTCAGGACTGGAGGGACAAAGACGCCCTCCATCGACTCAATGGAGCGGAAAATGACTACTATCAATCCCTCCCCGAGCCCTATAACTGCAAAAACGGCGATTTCGATACGTTAGAGGAGCTTCTCCTTGTCCGAGGGGTGACTCCGGAGCTCTTCTATGGGAAGAAGATGAAAGGTGAAGGAGGTGGTCAGGAAGAGGGGCCGATCGTAGGCTTCAAGGATATCTTCACCGTCTTCTCATCGATCGACAGGGTGGACGTGAACATGGCCTCCCCGGAGGTGCTGATGGTCCTCTTGGGGATTTCATTTGACATGGCGAAAAGGGTGATCGAGGTTCGAGAAGAAAAGGAGTTTGCGAACCTTGCGGAGTTGGTCCAGAGGGTACCCGAGATCACACCCTACGTGCAGGATGTAAAAGGTTTTCTCCTTTTCAAGACGAATATGCCCTACTACACGATTACGGCGTGGGGGAAGACAAAGGAGGCCGAGTCGAAGAGAGGCTTGGAGTGTGTGGTTAAAATCGATCCAAAAGAAGAGAACGGCTATAAGATTCTCATGTGGAGGGATGCGGTCTATTAGGGAACGTCTCCGAACTTGTACAATCTATCGTAATCATTAGTTTTTTGGTAACAGTGGGCCTTTGCTGCCTCCATGGAACAATGGAATGTTGGAATAAAAGTCCCACCACATGTCATTGCGAGGAGCGTAGCGAGGCGGCAATCCCTTGAAATCAAGCACTTAGAAAATACGAGATTGCTTCGCTCCGCTCGCAATGACCACTCTGGGACTTTTTACGAGACCATCATTATTCCAATTGCGGAGCGAAGCTAAGTTCGTTCGTTGGGTTACTCGGGTTGCTTGGGTTCGTTGAGTTTGGGTTGATGGGGTCCATTGGGTTGCTTGGGTTTGTACCGGTCATCGTCTGAGAATTCTTTGCCGAGGGAGAATATCGGGATCTTGAGCGGTCTATTTTACGCCCGTTCCGTGGCACCTCTTCTTGGTTCAGACCTTTGTTTTGGCATTGCATTTGCATTTTGTTGAAATCGCTGATAGAATTCTTGGTGTAAGGGGACCAAAAGGCTCATGGCCATCTCGCAATCAAGCCTTGGGATCGAACTGAGACAGGATCGGATCGTCGTCTCGCACCTGAAGAAGTTATTCAAACAGATTCGGGTGGTTCGAAGCGATGTCCTCCCCTTGCCGCCTGCCAAGGCGAAGGAGGAAAGCGAGATTGAAATCATCAATGTCCTCCAACGACACTTAAACGGCAACAACTTCCCCCGGGACAATGTGATCCTGGCCCTTCCAAGAGAGAGGGCCCTCGTCAAGCAGGTGGAGGTTCCCGCTGCTGCCAAAGAAAACCTTCGAAAGGTCCTCGAGTACGAGCTGGCAAAACATATTCCTTTTGCTCCGGAGGAAGCGCTTTTCGATTTTCAGGTTCTCGAGGAAACGCCTACGGTTCTTCGAATCCTTCTTGTGGTCGTGAAGAAAGAAGACGTGAGCCGTTGGCTGGACCTTTTTCGAAGGATAGGGATCCGGCCGATAGCCATTGAAATTGCAACCACGGCCTCCACGAACCTCTTCTATTATGACGAAGCGCTTTCAGAGGCTCCAGCTCAGGTTCTGATCGAGGTGGGAGAGCGTTTTTTCGAACTCCTGTTTTTTGAAAAGGGGGAGTTCAAAGAGAGGGCCCATTTTCTTTTCAGAGGCGAAGCGGAGCGAGATAGAGAGATCGCCGAGGCTTACCGTCTTGCAAGGCTCAAAGGTCTTGGTGTCACCGATGGGAAAGGGGATCTCCTCGTTTGCGGGGATTCAACGGACGAGGCCTTGATCGAGAAGCTCAAGGAGACCATTTCGGATCGGATCAAACCGGTTCAGTCTTTCAAGAAGATCGAATCCCCGAACAGCGGTCAGAGGGTGGGAGAATATTACGCCTCCATCGGGCTAGCGCTTCGGGGGCTGGCGAGGACGAAGTGGAACATCAACCTCACCCCGGTGGAGATGAGGAAGAAAGTGAGCCGTTTCGGCTATTATCTGGCTCTCTTTCTCACGATGGTTTCAATCGTTCTGGCCGGCGCGCTCGCGGTCCATCCTTATCTCCAGGAGCGGGAAGAACTGAACCAGGTGCTTTTGGAGATCAAGGCCAAGAAGCCCGAGGTTGAAGCGATCGAGGCCCTTCAAAAGAAGAAAGAGTTGATGGAGAAAGAGATCCGCGAATTTGAAACACTGAGGGCTGACGAAGCGAGCCGGCTCGAGATCCTAAAGGAGCTCTCCGAGATCCTGCCTCAGACAGCCTGGTTGTGGAATGTCAAGGTAAAAGCGCGAGAGGTGGATCTCAGCGGCTTCGCGGATTCGGCTTCGGATCTGATCGCGATTCTGGATAAGTCGCCGGTCTTTGAAAAGGTGGAATTTGCCTCTCCGGTGACGAAAGAAACGCGGTTATTTGGGCCGAACGTCGTCAAAGAACGCTTTAAAATCACGGCAAGGATCGAAAAGGCGAGATGAAGCTTTTTGCCCGAAAAAGCTCAAGAAAAGGACGGAAAGGAAGATCGAGGACTTTCCTCGTGTTGCTTCTCTTGGGGGCTTCTGTGGTGCTTTTTTACCAGTTCGTTTTTCTACCTCTCTGGAATTATCAGAAGAGGGTGACCGAGGACCTGAACATGAAGAAGAAGGCCCTGGCCCGGTATCAGGAATTCATCCGATCGGGGAAAGGGATCGAAGAAGAGATCCAACAACTCGCCAAGCGCCTGGAGGCTATCCAGTCCCAGCTCCTTCCGGGCGAAACGCCTCAGATCATGGCGGCGAACCTTCAGGAGATCTTGAAGAAGCTCTCCGAAAGGAATGGCATCCTGATCAAGAGCTTCCGGGTGGCAGAGCCCAAGGAGATGACCTTCTACGTGCGGATTCCTGTGACCATCGAGATCAGCCCTACGAAGAGCGCTGCTTCACTCGCCTATTTTCTTTATGACATCGAACACTACGAGAAGACGCTCTTTATCTCGGATCTCGATATTACAGCTCCCAACATGAGGCAGCCCAACGAGGTTCAAGGCTCCCTGACCGTGACGGGGATTGCGAAAAACCTTCATCCCAAGGGCACAAAGGGCAAGGAAGGATGATCGGAGAGGCCTTATGGGCAAGAAATTTTACTGGATCAATCTGGCTCTGATTCTGATCGTCGTCTATTTGGCCGTGAAGAATTACGAGGAATGGACGAGCCCCATGCCGCGGCCCAAAGAAACGGCCGAGGTCAAAGCGAAGCCCACCTCTCCTTCTTCTCTATTGACAGCTGCCAAGAAGGGAGAGGCCCCTCCACCTGACAATTACAAGGTGATTTCGGAGAAGAACCTCTTCAGCATCGAAAGGAAAGAGTTTCCACCTCCTCTTCCTCCCCCCGAGCCCGTGGCAAAAGACAAGGTTTCAGCCCCTCCCAAACCTCCTGCGCGGCCCAATCTGACCCTCTACGGGGTGGCGATCGTCGGAGAAGATATCCGTACCGCTCTGATCAGCAATCCCACTCGGAGAGCCGACAAGGGAGAGCGGGAGACGATGACCGTAAGGGTGGGGGACAAGGTGGGCGAATATAGTGTTCGTCAGATCCTTGAAGATCGGATCACGATGGAGTCGACGGGAGATTCTTTTGACGTCCTCTTGTTCGATCCGGCCAAGCAGAAAAAGAGGGCTGTTGTGGGGCCGGCCGCTCCGCCCACCGGACCTGCGGGAAAACCGGCCGAGCCTCCCCGTGTGGCTCCCGTCCAGCCAAGGCCTGTGACCCCTGCCTCGCCCCCGACCCTTCAGCCGCCGCGGCCGCAACCCACTCCGGGAACAACACCCTCTCCAAGAGACCTATTGCGGGAGCGGCTAGAAAGACGGCGGCTTCTAACGGGGCCCACCACGGTTCCTCAGACGCCTACTCAACCGGTTCAACCCACTCGGAGGCTACCCGTGCCCCCGAAGCAGGGAGAGGATGAAGAGGAAGAGGACGACGAATAGGGGAAGGATGCTCTTGCCTTGAGGTTCGGGTTGGATTATAAATGGGTAACATACCCAAAGGGAGAGGTTGTTTTGGAGTCAGGGAAAGGGGCGGCGAATATGGGGAAGCAACTCGGAAGATGGATTTTCCTCCTGCTCTTTCTCTTTTCCCTTGCTGGGTGTACCTGGCTGCCGCCAGGCCGGGGGCCCTCGCCAGTTTCGCCTTCGGTGGCTCAGCCCCCTCCTCGCATAGCCAATGCCGAAGCCGAGATTACAGCCGAGGTTTCAGCTTCCGAAAGTGAGGCAGCGACCGCGCCGGGTCAGCCCCCCTCTGTTTCTGCCCTTAAACCCCCTGCTCCGGCCCCGCCTCCCAAGCCCATTGCGCCACCCCCTGTCAGGGCGTCTCAAGCCGGCTCAGAAAAGGAAGCGCCCGTTTCTTCCCCTCGGGCGCCCACCCCTCCCTCTCAGCAAACAACTCCTCCATCCGCACCAGCACCTGCTCCCCCGGGACCGCCCGTCTCACCGGTAAAGCCCACCTTGCCCTCCGCGCAGCCCAAGGGAAAGCCGCAGGGGTTCGTTTTCAACTTCGACAACGCCGATCTCTATGAAGTGATTCGGACGATTGCCGAGGTCCTGAAGATCAGCTACGTGATCGACCCGAGGGTGAAAGGGGTTGTGAACATCCATGTAACAGGGCCGGTCGCTCAGGAGGACATCTACCCCATTTTTCTATCGATCCTCCGAATGAACGGTGCGACGATCGTCAAGAAGGATTCCATCTATGAGATCGTTCCTTTCGGAGAGGGGAAAAAACTGCCCGCTCCTTTGGTTACGGAAGTCCCTACTGAAGATCGATTTTCCATCGAAGTGATCAAGCCACGCTTCATCCCCATTGCAGAACTCGAGAAGCTGATCAAGCCATTTCTTTCCGACGAGAAGGAGGTCATCCCGTTTCCCCAGAATAACGTTCTGATCGTTTCCGATCTGGCCTCCAATATTCGCAAGGTTCGGGATCTCATCGGCCTTTTTGACATCGATATCTTCACCGATACGACGATCCGCATCTACCCCATCTCGAACTCCGATGCAACCGAGGTGGCCAAGGACCTCGAAAAGATCTTCGCCTCATTCGGCATCTCATCAAAGGAAGCAAGGGGAGGCGGGATCACGTTCAGTCCCATCGTGAGATCGAACTCGATCCTGGTCGTTTCTGCCATCCCCGGTATTCTCGAAAAGGTGGAGAACTGGATCAAGGAGCTCGACCGGGCTCCCACGGATGAATCGAAGCCCGGAGTCCATGTTTACTATGTCCAGAATGCAAAGGCCAAGGACCTTGCCGAGGTGTTGAAGCAGGTCTTCACGAAGCCTGGCAAGGAAGCTCCCAAAAAGCCCGAGGAGCCGAAGCGCGAGACGACCCCGACCACCCC
>Ga0078972_1005215_pt1 | contig 33579 bp, 31 predicted proteins | sample YelNatPaOPGAMG01_FD_67568 | JGI IMG/M metagenome (GOLD analysis project Ga0078972, IMG submission 67568) | Hot spring thermophilic microbial communities from Obsidian Pool, Yellowstone National Park, USA - OP-RAMG-01 (SPADES assembly) (version 2) | ecosystem: Environmental > Aquatic > Thermal... | reverse complement strand
GTGGTGAGCAACAACCTGGTCAATTCGGGCAACATCGCCTACGTGAGCAGCGTCACCTACCCGGCCATGCAGGGCCACCTCTACAGCTACGACGAACAGGTGCTCTCTCAGCCCACGCTGCTCTGGGACGCGGGACAGGTGCTGGCCTCCCGGAGCCTCAGCACGGCCCCCCGCACCATCCTCACCTGGGACCCGGCCAATCCCAGCCAGCTCTACAACCTCAGCTCCTACGCCAAGTGGAGCGCGGTGCCTGGCGCTATCCAGACCATCCTGTTGAATGCGGCGAGTGGAACCACGGCCACGGCGGCGGGCGCCTTCTACTTCCTCCAGGGCTACACCGGGGCGGTCAGCGGACAAGGTTCGTACATTCCCGCCACCACCCAGCGCACGTGGCTCCTGGGGCCGATCATCGACTCCACCGCGGCCATCATCGGGGCGCCGCAGGTCTGGACGGGTTCGAGCAGCCTGCCGAGCCACGTCTCCTTCGAGCAGACCTACGCGGGGAACCATCCCCTGATCATGGTCGGTTCCTCCGACGGCATGCTCCACTTCTTCGATGTGGCCGACGGCTATGAGGTCTTTGCCATCCTGCCGCCGGACCAGCTCGCCAACCAGGTGCAGCTCTATCAGCAGTACGCCACGGGAAAAGCGACCGCGACGGGCCAGTTGGCGGACCCGTCAAAGCAGGTCTACGGCGTGGCCAGCTCTCCCAGGTTTGCCGACGTCTACCTGTCCGACAACGCCTACCACACCGTCCTGCTCCTCACGGAGGGGAAGGGGGGGCGCTCCCTGGCCGCCATCGACATCACCCATCCCTATCCTGGCCGGACGGGAGTCACCGTGCCCTATGTGACGGTCTCGGGGGGAACTCCTGTTCTCAATTACCAGACGGGGGTCACCTACAGCGCGGATGCCAACTACCCGAACAACGGGTTGCCTGTTTCGATCCTCTGGTATAAAGATGGCGCCCTGCCCTCCAGCAATGGCTCCAGCTACTCCATACTGGGCCAGACCTGGAGCGTTCCGGCCATGGGCTTCACCAACGGCAGCGGCTCTTCGCCCCAATTCTCGTGTGTTTTGGGCAGCGGCTTCCAGCCGGCAACGAGTTACAGCGATCCCTACGCCCTCCAACTGAACATGCAGAATGGCAGCCCGATCGGGAGTCCGCTCGACCTGAACACCTATTCCCCCACGGGGACCCCCCTCGTCCACAACCAGGCCTACGGCGCCGGTGTGCTTTACGACAACACGGCCCCCTCGAACCGCCCCAACGACCTGTTGAATCTCGGCGTCGTGTCCGACACCCACGGCAACGTCTGGAGCGTGAGCGCCTCCAACGGCACGTGGGGAGCCACCCCTCTCTTTTCGCCCGGCGCTTGTAACCCGATCTACTACACTCCCGCCGTGGGCTACTATGCCGGCTACGACGTCTACGCCTACGCCTCCGGGAACTTCTACGAGGTTTCGCCCAACGTGACGGGAGGGGCGGCCACGAGCTGCAGCTACGGTGGCTCTTCGGTCTTTCAATCGACCGTTTACATGACCTTGGTCGATCCCACCGGCAGCAAGGTCACACTGACCACGTCGGCGCTGATCAGCTCCTTCACCTACACCGACTCTTCCGGCAATACGAAGAATGTCCCGGCCACCGCGCAGCTCACCTCCGACCCCATGCTCTTCATTCCCGCCAATGCGGCTCCATCATCGAGCATGCCGGTCAAGGCCTACTTCACCTTCTATGACCCCAACCCAGCTCTCGGATGCGGCGGCGCCTCCTTCCTCATTAAGATGCAACTGGACTTCACGAAGATCTCGGGGAGCAGCATCCCCGCTGGGGCGGTGACCACGACCGCCAGCTACCTCGGCTCGGGCGCCTCCTCCGGCATCGCCTTCAGCGGCGGCAAGATCATCGTGGCCAAGAGCGCCATCGGTACGGGCTCGGCGGCGCCGCAACAGACCAGCGAGAGCGCGCCCACGACCATCAACCAGGCTCCCGGCATCAACGCCTGGCAGGAGCTCCAGTAGGAGGCCTCTCCAGAGGCCGATTAAGGAGGCCTCTCCAGAGGCCGATTAGGGAGGCCTCTCCAGAGGCCGATTAGGGAGGCCTCTCCAGAGGCCGATCCGATCTCTCCCACGGGCGGGCTTGGGCCCGCCCCTTCTGTTGATAGAGAGCGAGGCGGTGGGCGAGGGCCGCGAAGGGCGCGACGGCCTGGCGGTCAGTTCTTCTTGAAGAGCCCGGGGATCCTCTTTCGAAGGGATTCCTTCTTGAGCGGCTGGGCCTCGGTGCCGCACGCGGCGCAGAGGTAGCGGGGGGCGCCCCCCTCGATGAGGGGCTGATTCTTCACGCAGTCCCTACAGAGATAGTTCTTGCAGCGGGGGCAGCGCCAGCCGGGTTCGCGGTCCCGGTGCTGGGCGCAGTGCTCCTCGTCGCCGTGGCGCTGGCGGTGGAGCTCCACCAGTTCGGCGAAGAAGCCCATGAGGGCCGGGTAGGCCCGGACGGGCAGCCAGTCGCCTCCCTCGACCCGGGCGTGGTCGTCTTCGAAGAGCGTCTCTGTAAGGATCATCTCCCGCAATTCGGCCAAGGTGTGCTTCCCCGCTGCCGCGGCGGAGCCGGCCCTCTGGGAGCGGACCTCCCAACGGAAATCGGCCGCGGGTCCCGTGAGTTCGGCCCCCGGGGCCGCCTTCGGTGCCGGTGCATCGAGGAGATGGGCCCGGCCGTCGGGGTGCACGACGAGCAGGGCGCCGCAGGAGGTGCAGCGCCCGCGGGCACCCTGGGCGGGCAACGCCCCCTCAGGCAAGGTGAAGCTCTTTGCGCAGGATGGGCATCGAAAGGACACGCCGGCCATGGTCTCAATCCAAGGTGAAGAGTATAGACCCGGGAGGGCGGCGTGGAAAGCTCGGCAGCACGCGGACTGCAAAACGCGAGAAGGCGCTCCTCATGATTCGGGAGGGGCATCTCTCGTTTCACCATTCCGCTGGATCGAGCGTAGAGGGCCGCTCCCTTCCCTTCAAGACCTTCCTCTGTGCCTCTGTGCCTCTGTGGTGAGGCTTTCTTTCACTTTCCGTTGCCGAGTTCGGCGGTCATGGCGCGCTCGTAGGGCGCGAAGGCCCGGCCGTAGAGGAGGGCGTAGGTGCCTTGCAAGAGGGCGGCGAGGTAAAAGGGCGTGGCCAGCCAGCCCGCCCCGATGAGGGCGCCGGCGATGGCCGGGCCCACGGCCTGGGGCACCTGCATGGAGAGGGCGTTCAGGCTCGAGGCCATGCCGCGGCGCTCGTCCCGCACGGAGGAGATGACGAGGGCCTGGCGGGCACCGACGGTCCCGCGGTTCAGCGCCGATCGGAGCATGTAGAGGAGGGAGGCCAGGACGTAGAAGGGCATGAGGGGAAGGAGGAGCAGGAGCAGGACGCCTCCCGTGCGACCCCAGACCACGGTCCGGACCAGGCCGATGCGTTCCGTCAGCTTGCCGGCGGCCAAGGCCGCCACGGCCGTGATGGCGAAGGCCCCAGCGAGGACCGGGCCGATCTCCGCCGGGCCCACGCCGAAACGCTTGGAAAACCAATAGGCCATGAGGGGGCCCGTGAGGCCCACGGCCATGCCGTTGAAGGCATTCAGGCCCACAAGCCGCCAAAGGAAGGAGTTCTCCCGCCTCTGCTGCTTCCTGGGCTGGGGCTTGGGCCGCTCTTGGCCGCGGCTTTGGTGGAGTTCGGGCGTTCCGAGAAGGAGGACGAAATTGATGGCATTTCCCAGGAGCACGAGCCCGAAGAGGGGGCGAAAGCTCCCCGAGCGGCCGAGGGAGGCGACGAGAAAGGCCGGGATGCCGGCGCAGAGGGCGCCGATGGCCATGCCCACGAAGCCGATGGCGGTGTTCAGGCTGTAGACCATGCCGCGCCGCTGGGGGACGATGGCCTCCGCGAGCCAGGCCTGCTCGGCGGGCATGAAGGGACCGGCGGAGCCGTTGGCGCCCTTTCCAAAGCCCGCCAGGATGATGACCGCCGACAACCAGAAGGCGCTGGTGGTGCCCATGGCGATGAGGGCGCAGCCGCAGCACATGGCTTCGTAGACAAGGAGGAAGGGCTTGCGGCGGAGGCGGTCGCTCGTAACGCCGATGGTGATGTTCAGGGCGGCCCCCACCAGGCCTCCTCCGCTCAGCACCAGTCCGATGGAGACGCCGTGCCAGCCGAGGGCGTGCAGGTAGAGGGCCAGGTCCACCACGAGGGCGCCCTGGCCGATGCTCCGCCAGAAGCGGGCCGAGAGCAGGCGGCGCGTCGCCGGCGCCAGGTCCCGCCAGAAGGCCAGCGCCCTCGCCGGAGGGGAGAGGGCCGTTCCCCTCCCCTCCTCGCCGTTATGCACCCGGCCGGTCACGGCCGAACCCCGACGGGAAGGGCCTTCGGGCTCGCCGGCGAAGGGGCGGTACACAGGTCCGTCATGGGGGCGGCAGGTTTCTGGAGGCACCGGGCGGGATCCCGCCTCCGGTCTCCACAAAGCCCGTGCTACCGGGTTTGGGGCCCATGGGCCCGCCGCCGAGAAGGGCCTGCCCGCGGCCTCGGCGAGGCCCTTCTTCCCGCTCCGGCGGGCTCCGGCGAGGGCGCTCTTCGGTGCGGGGCTGGTTCTTCAGGAGGAGCGATTCGAAGGAGCTTCCCGAGTCCAGTTCCCGCCGGATGGCCATGGGACCATCACCGGTGAGCCGTTCCAGGGTCATGACCTGGGCGAGGAGCCGGATGCGCTCCTCGGCCGCCGAGACCTGCGCCGAATCGGCGGCCGCCGGAAGGGGATCGAGACCGTAGCGCGCGCCGCCTTGGAAGACGAGCGCCGCAAAGGAGCCGCCGAGGGTGCGAACTAGCGCCGGCCAGCCTCCCGCCGCCCTCTCCTCGGTTCGGATCTCCTGGAGAGGTTTCCCCGTCTCGTGGCGAAGCGCGGCAGCGAGGGCGAACTCGACCAGCGAGGGGTGGAAGTCGGCGAGGAAGGCGCGGGCTTCCGTTTCCGGAACGAACCAGGCCCGACGGACCGCCTCGAAGGGGGGGGCGAGCGGCTGCTGCACCGGCGCTGGTGCGGAAGGCGAAGGGGGGAGCGGCTCCGCCTGCGGCCAAGCCGGAACCGCCGCCAAGAGGAGCAGGCCCAGGGTCCAGGCGAGCGTTCGGAGCGTCATCGTGTGTCCTCCTCGCGCCTCAGCCCGCCGCGTGAAGGGCGACGGCCGGCTCGAGGCGGGCGGCCTTCATGGCGGGGTAGAGGCCGAACAGAACGCCCATACCGACGGAAAGGCCGGTGGCGTAGAGGGTAGCCGTCCAGGGCCACACCTCGGGCCACTTCATGAGGTGGCAGGTGAGCAGAGTCCCTCCTATTCCCACGAGCACGCCGAAGAGGCCGCCCAAAGCCGCCAGGGAGCCGGCCTCCAGGATGAACTGGGTGAGGATGTCGCGCTTGCGCCCGCCGAGGGCCCGGCGCAGTCCGATCTCGCGTGTGCGCTCACGAATGGAGATGAGCATCACCGCGAAGATGCCGACACCCCCGGTGAAAAGCGAAACCGCCGCCACGCTGCCCGTGAGGAGAGTGAAGGCCTGGGTGGTCTGGGTCTGGGAGTCGAGGAGCTGGGACTGGGTCTGGAAGGTGAAGTCGTCGTCCTGGCCCTGCTTCAGGTGGTGGTCCCTCCGAAGAATCGGCGTGATCTCCTGGGGCAGGTCGTTCATGGCCTGGGGCGAGACGGCCTCGATTTGGATGCTCTGGAGGTAGGTCATGTGGAAGATGCTCACCATGGCCGTGGAGAGGGGCACGTAAATGATGTCGTCGAGGTCGTTGCCGCTGAGGTCCTGGCCGCGCGGCGAGGCCACGCCGATGACCCGCACGAGGACCTTGTTGATTTCCAGGACCTTGCCCACGGGATCGGCGCCACCGAAGACGTTGGTCACCACCGTCGGGCCCACCACGGCTACGCGCTGGAAGGCACGCTCGTCCATCCGGGTGAAGAGGCGGCCGCTCGCGGCGCTCATGCTGCAAATGTTGAAGAAGGAGGGTTCCGCTCCGGCGAGGGTGGTTTGGGTACGAACCCCTTGGTAGCGGGCCACGACGCCGCCCTGTACGTAGCCGGAAGCTCGCGCGATGTCGGGCAGTTGGCGTACCAGGTCCTGCTCGTCCCGTGTCGTGAGGGTCGTGAAGGTGGCCACCTGGCGCTGGCGGCCGCCGAAGGCGCGGAATCGGCCCGCCTGGACCACGAGGAGGTTGGTGCCCATGCTGCGGACCTTGGCCACCACGTCCTGCTCCGCCGCCTGCCCCGCGCCCACCATGAGCACGACGGCCGCCACGCCGATGGCGATTCCGGCGCTGGAGAGCACCGTCCGCATCTTGTGGCCCAACAGGACCTCCCACGAGACCTTGAGAGTACGGGCGAGGTTCATGGGAGGAGCCCAGATGACGGATGATGGATGATGGATGAGGGATGAAGGGGGGCGGGTGGGCGAGGACGCGTCATGAGGAGGAGTCCTTTCGGTCAACTTGGCTGGAGTGAAGGGCGGAGAGTTTCATGGCTAGGATCTCGATCATTGGTCGCATCCCCTCAAGATCCTGTGTGCCGAGGTAACCGAGTTCATGGGCTATGTCGCTTTGGCAGAGAACTTCCATTAGGGAGGAATAGGCCATCTGCGAAAAGTGGGCTTGGTCCCTTCGGCTGAGACGCCCTTGCCCTTCGGCAAGGTTTGATGCGACCGACAGAGCCGCCCTCCTGATCTGGCTTGTAAGTCCATAGCGCTCTTCGGCGGGAAATGAGCGCGTAAGCCGGTAAACCTCCTTGATGAGGTCTTTGGCCTGCCGATAAACCTCCAGCTTCTCAAACCCAAACGTACGGTGCATCCTCCTCACCTTTCATCCATCATCTTTCATCAATCATCGATCATCGATCATCGATCATCTACCTAAGCGCCTCCACGGGGTTGAGCTTGGCGGCGCGGCGGGCGGGCTGGACGCCGAAGAGCAGGCCGACGCCGGTGGAGAAGAGGGCCGCGTAGGCGAAGGTCTTCCACGACACGGCCATGGGCATCATGGGGAAGAGCCGGGGGATCAGCAGGACCGGGACCAGACCGAGCAGCACCCCCAGGATCATGCCGAAGAGGCTGACCAGCACGGACTCCGACAGGAATTCCACGAGGATGTCCCTCTGGCGGGCTCCGAGGGCCCGCTTGAGGCCGATTTCGGGGACGCGCTCGGAGAGCGAGAGGAGGAGGATGTTCATGAGCACCACGCCGCCCACCAGGAGGGCCACGAGGGCGAGGGCCGCGCCCACCAGCTCGGTGGTTCTAGCCATGGATTGGACGCGCTGGGCGATGAAGTCGGGCGTGATGATGCGGAAGTCGTCCTGCTCCGGCGGGACGATGCGGTGCCTCTGCCGGAGGAGTTGGGTGATCTGGTCCACGACGCTGGCGACCTTGTAGTCCGGCCGGACCTTGAGGCGGATGAAGCGGATGTAGTCCTGGTGGAAGACGCGGTTCATCCCCGTGGAGAGGGGGATCCAGATGCGGTCGTCCTGGTCGAAGCCCATCATGCTGGTGCCCTTGGAGGTCAGGAGACCCTTGACGACGAAGGGGACGTTGTTGATGAAGATGTGCTTGCCGATGGGGTCTTCGGTGCCGAAGAGGTTGGTCGCCACGGTGGTGCCCAGCACCGCCGAGCGGGCCATGGAGCGCTCGTCGTCGCTGTCGATGGGCTCGCCCTCCTGGACGTACCAGTCGAAGGCCTCCGAGTAGTCCGGCGTGGAGCAGACGACGTGCGTCTGGGTGCCCACGCCCCCCGCCTTCACGTTGGCGTCGCCGGAGAAGATGCCGGGCGCCACCACCGCTTCGTAGCCGTACTGCGCCTCGATGGCCTGGGCGTCTTGCAACTTCAGGGTGGTGCCGGCTTCGGCCCGCCCTCCGACGCCGTGCAGTTGCCCGCCCCCGGCAAAGACCATGATGGAGCGGGGACCGAAGAAGGCCGTGATCTGGTCGATGCGCTGCTGAACCCCCGCGCTGAGCCCCACGACGGCCGTCAGGAGCATGATGCCCACCGCCGTGCCGATCATCATCAGGAAAGCCTTGGCCTTCTGGCTCCAGAGGGCGCCCGCCGCGTGGCGGGCGAGGCGCAGCAGACGCACGGGGCGAAGCCCCGCCGCGCGGTGCCGGCGGGATTGGGTCACGTCAAGGGCGATATCCGCGGCGCTCATGGCTCAGTTCCTTCGCTCATCGCTCGCCACGGCCCCGTCTTTGAGCGTGATGACGCGCAGGGCGTGGGCGGCCACGTCGGGCTCGTGGGTGACCATGACGATGGTCCGGCCCTCCCGGTGGATGCGGTCGAAGATCTCCAAAATCTCCGCGCTCGCCACCGAGTCGAGGTTGCCCGTGGGTTCGTCGGCCAGGATGATGGAGGGTTCGTTGACCAGCGCCCGTGCGATGGCGACCCGCTGCTGCTGTCCCCCGGAGAGGGCGTTGGGTTTGAAGTGCATGCGCTCGCCCAGCCCCACGGACTGGAGCAGCGCCTTGGCCCGCTCCTTGGCGTCCGGCGGATAGGGTTCGGTGTAGAGGAAGGGGAGCAGGACGTTCTGGAGGACGCTCACCCGGGGGAGCAGGTGGAAGAGCTGGAAGACGAAGCCGATGCGTTTGTTCCGGATGGCCGAGAGGCCGTTGTCGTCCAGGGTGGTGAGGTCCTGCCCCGCCAGTTTGTAAGAGCCGCCGGTGGGCCGGTCGAGGAGCCCCAGGATGTTCATGAGGGTGCTCTTGCCCGTGCCCGAGGGCCCCATGAGAGCCACGAACTCCCCCTCCTCCACGGTGAAGTTGATGCCGTGGAGAACCGGCGTCTCCACGCCGCCGGTGACGTAGGTTTTGACGATGTTGGTCAACTCGATCATGCCACGTTCCTTCCGCGTTGCGGATGTTGAGAACCGAAGGGGGAGCGAAGCCGAGCCCCAGAGCCGCCCCCCGCCGTTCACATCTGCGTTTCAGGGCCGCTCCGGCCGCCCGGCACGAAGACCTTGTCACCCACCGAGAGGCCCGCCTTGACCTGCACGAAATCGCCCGACTCGCGGCCCAGGGTGACGGGCCTCTGAACCAGCCCCTTGCCGTTCCCGCTCGGAATCATGACGAAGCTCTTCCCGTTTTCACGCTTGACGGCCCGCATGGGGATGGCGAGCACGCCGTTGAGAGTGTTGAGGGTGATGGTCACGTTGGCGGTCATGGTGGGGCGCAACAGGCCGACGAAGGAGTCGCTGATGCCGATGATGACGTCGTAGTTCACCACGTTGTCCTGGATCACGGCCTGCGGGTGAATGGCCTCGACCTTCCCTTTGAAAACCTTGTTCGGGTAGGCGTCGACGGTAAAGGTGGCCTGCTGGCCCACCTTGACGCCGCCGATGTCCACCTCGTCCACGTAGGCATCCACCTCCAGGCGGGTAGGGTCGAGGATGGTCACGAAGGTGGGCGCGTTGAAGGTGGCGGCCACCGTGGAGCCCTCCTGGGTAGAGACCGACTCGACGACGCCGTCGATGGGTGCCCTGACGGTGGCGTAGGAGTACTGGATCTTGGCGTAATCAAGCTGGGCCTTTGCCTTGTTGACATTGGCCACGGCCGAATCGCGGTTCTGGCGGGCCACGTCCACCGAATCCTGCGATACGTAACCCTTGGGCAGCAGGGCCGCCTGCCGTTCGTAGTTCGTTTGGGCGTAAACCTCGGCGGCCCGGGCCGCGGCGAGGGAGGCTTGAGCGGCCACCACGTTGGCCTCCAGGTCCTTCTCCTCCAGGACGCCCAGGATCTCGCCCTTCTTCACCACGTCGCCGATCTGGACGTAGAGCTTCTTGAGCGTGCCGGAGACGCGGGGCCCGACGGGCACCTCGGCCCCGACGCGGGGCGTCACGGTGCCGGTGGCGATGACTTGAGCGGGTAGGTTCATCTCTTTCACGGGGACGAGGCTCCCCGGCGGGGTCGGGTTACCGTGCTTGCAGGCGCCCAGCAGCGCCAGGCCCGCGATCAGCGAAGGGGCCAGCAGGGATCGGCGAGAGAGGCTCATGGCTTGGTTTCTCCCATGGGATGCGGTCCGGAAGAGGGGACGGGCACGTCCCCCGCGGTGACGGAGGTGGAGGGCAACTCGGCACCCTGGAGCAGGTCCACGCCGGTGGCCCGATCCCAGGCCGCCTGCGCCGTCAGGACGGAGAGGCGGGCCGATACGAGCTGGTACTTGGCATTCTGGAGCGCCGTGGTGGCGTCCACCACGTTGGTCATGGAGCCCAGACCGTTCTTATACTGGCCCTCGGCCACGTCGGCGTTCTCCACCGCGCTCTTCACGAGGGCCTGGGCGGCTTTCACCGATTCAATCGCGGTCTCGAGCTGGGTCCGGGCGTCGTAAGCGCTCTTCTCGGAGGTGAGCTGGGTGTCTCGCAGGCTCATCTTGGAGCCCTCCCAGGACTCCTTGGCCTGTACCACCTGCCAGGTGCGCGCATAGCCGGTGAAAAGAGGAATGTGCACCGTCAGGCCCACGCTCCAGTCCTCCAGGTTCGGCCACTGGCCGTTGTCGAAGCGGCCGTAGGAGCCGTCCGCGGTGACGGTGGGCCGGTAGGCGACCTCCGCCTGCCGCAGGGCGAACCGGAAGGACTCGCTGCTTTCGAAGGCCGCCTTGATCTCGGGGAGGGTGGCCATGGCCCGCGCCCATCCGCTCTGCCAGTCCGGCAACCCGGGAAGTGGATCGTTCTGGTCCGAGGCCTGGATCTCGAAGGAGGTCTCCGCCGGAAGGCCCATGAGGATAGCCAGGGCGGCCCGGTCGCTCGTAACCGCGCTCTTGGCCTGGATCACGCCGAGGAGGGCGTTGGCGTTGGCCGTGGCGGCCTGCAGCACATCGGAGCGAGGCACCAGGCCGTGATCGAACTGGGCCTGCGCCATATCCAGGTGAAATTGGGTTTGCTTGGCCGTCTCCTCGGCCACCTGGAGATTCCACTGAGCTCCCTCCAAGGCGTAGTAGGCGCTCTCCACGGAGAGCGCCAGGTCCTGCACCGTGGCCTTGAACTGGTAGTCGCTCGTGGCGTAGCCCGCCTGAGCCGCGGCGACGGAGGCCTTGCGCTGGCCCGAGTCCCACAGCGTGTACTGGCTGGAGAGGGAGGCGCTATCGCTCGTCGAGGTGGACGGGGCACCGGGCAGCCGATAGGTGTTGCTCGAAGGCTCCGTATAGGAGCGGCTCAGGCTGCCCGAGAGCTGCAGCGTCGGCCAGTAGGCGCTGCGAGCGCTGCCGATGCGTGCCATGGCGGCGCGGCCCGAGTGCAGCAGGGCGGCGGCGTTGGGATTCTGGGCCACGGCCAGCCGGACGCACTCTTGCAGGCTCAGGGGATGACCGGGAAGGGGCGGAGGCGTGTCGCCCGGCGAGGCGGCGGCCAAGCCGAGCCCCAGCATCAGGGCCGGGAGGAGAACCGCCGCCCGGCGGACACGGGGAAGGGGATTCGCAGATGGGGTCACTTGTGCTTCTCCTCGTTGGACAGGGGGGGGCGGTGGTCGTGTTCCTGGACGCGCCGCCGGATGTGGTCGAAAAACTGGCGCTGCTGCTCGGGGGTCAGGAGGCGTTTCTGCTCCAGCAGGTGACGGGTGAGCATCTGGACGATCTGGTTCTGCACCGCCACAATCCGTGCCTGCTGGTCCGCGATCGCCTGGGGGGAGGGCTGATCGGAGGCGAGAAGGTCCAGGAGCTTGGTCCTCTGCGCCGCCAACTGGGATTCCATGGGCAACAACTGGCGCCGAAAGGCCTTGTAGTTTGCCTCGACCCGGGCCCGCACATCGGCTGGCAGGGCCATGTCCCAGCCGGGCTGAGGGCGGTGCGCGCGGCCGTACCAGTGGACCGCGTAGGCCGTCAGGAACCCGGCGTTCAGGCAGAGGGATACGGTCAGGAGAATGCCCTTCCAGCTTCGGGGGATCATCGGGCCTCACCAGGGTTCGAAGCGGGGCTGACCGTGCTGACGTAGGCGATCTCCACCGATCCGGAAGGAAGCCCGGAGAGGGCCTCCTGATAGGTGGAGGCCATGCCGCTGGAGGAGGGCGCGGAGGAAGGAGAGAACCAGTACCCCCCCATCAGGTACCCTACGGAAAGGGCACCCAGCACCAGGACCGCCGCCACGCCCCAGCGCCAGGCGTTACCCCACGCGACCCGGCGAGCCGGGAGCGCGGCGAGCACCGAGGGGGCCAGATCCCGGAAGGGCGGCACGGGCATCTCGCTGGCGAGGTAGCCCAGCAGAGCGACGTGCCTCCGGTACTCCTCGGCGCAACCGCTGCACGAGGAGAGGTGGTCCGAGAGGGCGGAATCGAGCGCCCCGTAGGCCGGGCCCCCGAGCGCCGAGATCCTCTTTCTTGCCGCTCTGCACCGCATGGCTTCCTCCTCAGACTGGCTTAACGAGCGGGTTCGGAAAATCCTTCGGCGCGTTGCGCCGGTCTCTGCGCGGACAGCGTGGCGCCTAGATCGTCTCGAAGTGCCGACCTGGCGCGCGACAGAAGGGACTCGACGGCCTTGGGCGAGGTCTCCAGAAGGCCGGCCACCTCTCGGACGCTCAGCCCCTCCATGTGGAAGAGGACGACGGCCATGCGCTGAGCCGAGGGGAGCCGGGAGAGGGCGGCGAAGAGGGCGCGGCGCCGCTCCGCCGCGTTCAGTTCCGCTTCGGGGTTCTGCGAGCCCGTCGGCTCCAGTTCGTCCATGAGGACTAGAGGACGGGCTTTGCGCCGCCGGTCGAGGCAGAGATGGACGGTCAGGGTCCGCAGGAAGGCGGGCAGGGGCTTGTCCGGACGGTAGCGGGGCGCGGCGTCCCAGAGGCGGAGGAAGACCTCTTGGGCCACGTCCTCCGCCTCGCTTCGATCGCCCAGGAACCGGTAGGCGATGGCCAGGACGGCGCGCTGGTGGCGCCGGATAAGGGCCGCGAAGGCGTCGCGGCCGCCGCGGCCCGTACGGGCCATGAGCAGGGCGTCGTCGGAGTCCGCCAGTTCATCCGGGGCCATGAGTCCTCGTCCCCCCGTCCCAGCCTCGTGCACTAAGTACGGCTCTCCGCCGCGACGCTTCTGGTGCGATGCCTCGCCTCCGGGCTGGTGCGCCGGCAGGAAAGCACCATTGTAAGCGTCTTCGCCAAGGAAGTCCTCGGCTGCGGGGCCTGGCCTCTGGTGAGGTCCCTCCTCCTACGGCACGCCGCGGCGGGAAGGGCGCGGCACCGGCCCTCCGCGGTGGAATTCCGGCGCAGGGCATGACAAAGCGGCCGGCCTCGTCGGCCGGCCGCCGGGGTCTTCCGCCTGGGCCATACCCCCCTCTATGGCGCCTGGAGCCGGGAGAGCCGGTCCTTCGCGATGAGCGCCTCGTCGCTGTTGGGGGCGGCCTGGATCAGCGCCTTGAGGGTGGCGATGCCCTGGGCCGTCTCGTTCAGGGAAAGGTAGGTGAGACCCAATTTGAGGCGCGCCGCCAGCACCTTGGGGCTGGTGGGGTAGCGCTCGATGACCGCCTCGAAGGCCTGTTGGGCATCGGTGTACCTCTTCTGGTTGTAAGCGCACTGCCCCATCCAGAACTGGCAGTTGCCCGCCTTCGGATCGTTGGGGAAGGCCTCCATGAACTGCTGGAATTCCGAGGCGGCCAGGTCGTACTTTCCCTGCAGGTAGTCGCTGTAGGCTTGGTTGTACAGCTCGGGGCTGGGCCCCTGGAGAGCTGCGGTAGGGGGGGCCGGGCCGGTGGTTGGCGGCGGCGATGCCGCAGGCTTCTCCGAGGGCGCATTGGCGGGTTGCGGCAGGCCCTGCGGCTCAACGGCGGGCGCGGGGGCCGTGGAGGCCGGCGGGGGCGCAAGAGGGCGCTCCTCCCCCCCGGGCTTCAACTCTCCGAGCTGGGTCGACAAGACCACAACCTTGGCCTTGAGATCCTCCACGTCTGCCCGGAGATCGGCCGTCTGGGCGGAGCGTGCGATGGCGTCTAGCCGGCCGTTCATCTCCTGAAGGCTCTTCTGAAGGGCGGTCACCTGCCCCTGGATCTGCTGGAGCTGCTGGTTCAAGGCCGCAACCTGCTGGTCCAGCCGGGTGATATCGTCGCGAGTCCCCGCCACAAGGGACAAGGGCGCGGCCATCACCAGGGCACAAACAAGAATGGAGGTTCTGCGCATTGCCTTACTTCATGTCCTGAAGTACAAAGTCGTCGCGGCGGTTGATTTGCCAGCACTCCGGCGTGTGTTCGGTGCACAGCGGGTGGGACTTACCGTAGGAGACCGTCTGGATGTGATCGGCCGCCACACCGAGGCCGATCAGATACTCCTTGGCGGCATTGGCACGGCGCTCGCCCAGGGCGAGGTTGTAGGCCTCCGTGTTCCGCTCGTCGCAGTTCCCCTCGATGATGACCTGGAACTGGGGATGGGCCAGCAGCCAGGCTGCATTCTGCTTGAGGATCTCGCGGTCCTCGGGGCGGATCGCCCACTTATCCGTGTCAAAGTGGATCCGTTTGAGAACCCCCTGCTTGTTGAATGCGTCCGCACTGCTCTCCACGGCGAGGGAGGGGGTGGAGGGCTCGGGGGTCCAGCCCGGGGCGGCACTAGAGCCGGAAGAGGATGGATTCTCGGCCGCGGAGGGGGTGGAGGCCGGAGGGGCCTTCTTGGCGCACGCCGCCAGAAAAACCAAGAGGGAAACCGTGCTCAACATCAACGCAAGCCGCATGCCCCAGTGCATTTTCATAGCGCACCTCCATTCATTGGCGATTATAGATACCAGACCCGCGCCTTCGCAAGGTTGGCGGGGAACCCCAATCCCGCGATGAAACCGGAACGGAGCCCCCCAATGTTGATGAACACGTGGTTTAGCTTCACTGCTCTTTCACCTGATAAGGGATTGGGGGCATCCGACCCCGGACTGGATCCGGGGGAAGAATGGGCCAAGGGTGGGGTGAGGCTCCGCGGGCCAAGCCCTTGGAGCGGGGAGGGACCATTCGATCGCGGAATTTGGGGGAGGGAATGGCCCTCCCCCTTAATCCATAACTTCTTTTCTTTGGGCGTGGCGCAACCATCGCCGAAGGCACCCCGCTTGCATCGCGGAATTTCGGGGGAAGGCGGATTGTGAAATGCGAATGGAAAGGAACTCGGCACCATGGGATTTGGAGTTCGGTATATGCCATCTCTCATCGATCATCCCTCATCCCTCATCATCTTCCCCCAGCGCGCGGGTGAAGATGAGGCGGTGATCGCCCGGGGCGTAGAAATCCCGGATCTCGGCGGCCACCTTGTATCCGTGGCGCAGATAGAACCGCCTAGCCGGTTCGTACTGGGGCAGCGAGGAGGTCTCGATGACGCAGAGCCTGCCGCCGCGGCGGCGCATCTCCTCCTCCGCGCGAAGAAGGAGGGCGTGGCCCGCCCCCTTGCCGTGGCAGGCCGGATCGGCGGCGATCCAGTAGAGGTCGAAGGTCCCGAGCGTGCACGGTGTGGCCCCCCAGCAGGCGTACCCCGCCACCTTGTCGTCGTCCCCTTCGGCCACCAGGAAGGCGTAGTCGGTCTGCGCCGGCTTCGCCAGCGCGTGGTCGATCAACTCCATCGCGACCTCGATCTCCTCCGGCCGGAAAACGCCCGCCCCTTCGAGCAGCGCCTTCAATACCGGTCGGTCCTTGCGCCTTAGCTCTCTCATTCGAATGTCCATGGCTCCCCCTTCTCGGCAGAGCCGAGGATGGTTGACACGAGGCGGGCGTAGTCCCAGCCTGCGCTCCGGGCCTGTTTGGCCAGCCCCGCGGAGGGGGCGAGGTCGGGATTGGGATTCACCTCCAGCACACGCAGCGAGCCTTCGCCGTCCTCGCGCAGGTCCACGCGAGCGTACCCCCTGCAACCCAGGGCGCGGTAGGAGAGCAGGGCGAGCTGCCGCACTCGGTCCGAGAGCGCTGGCTCCACCGGGGCCGGGCAGAGGGTGGGGGTCTGCTGGTAAACGGGGCTCTCGGGCGCCCACTTGGCCTCGAAGGTCAAGACCGGCGGGTATCCCGGAGGAAGGGCCGAGTAGTCCACCAGGGAGGGCGGCAGCGGGCGCGGCCCCTCCGCCGTCTCCACCACCGAGCAGTTCAGCTCCCGTCCGGTGAGGAAGCTCTCCACGAGGACGCCCTGAGGGAAGCGGTCCAAAAGGTCATTCAGCCTCTCGATGAGGGAGGCGCGGTCCTGCACAACACTCGCCGGCCCGATGCCGTGGCTCGCATCGTTGGCGGCCGGCTTCAGGAAGGCCGGGAAGGGGAAGGGGAGGGATTCGGGCACCTCCTCGGTCCGCCGAACGTGCAGGCCCGCGGCCGTGGGGATCCCTTCGGCCGCCAGGAGGCGCTTGGCCAACGGCTTGTGAAGGCCCAGGTGCATGGCCATGGGAGGGCATCCGGTGGCTCTCAGCCCCAGGGCCTTGATCAACAACCCCACCTGGATTTCGCTGGAGGGATCACCGGGAAACCCTTCGAAGAGGTTGAAGATCAGGGATTCCTTTGGCAGCCGCTCCAGGCTGGAAGCGGCGGCGGACAGGGGGGGCGTGAGAGGCAGCCGGAAGAGGCTCCGTCCCCGCTGGCGCAAAACCTGCTCCACCGCCTCAACGGTCTCCATGACCCCCTCTTCGGCCGCGCTCTCGGGCAGGGAGGGGTCGCTCGTGTTGTGGATGAGGATCACCTTCTTCGCCATGCCTTCGCCTTCGATGCCGCCTGCTCGGCCCGCGCTCCAGCTCACGCCAGTCCGCAGCGCGCGAAGGCCGCCGACAATATGCGCGACATCAGCTCCGGATAGGCGAGGCCCATGCCGCGCGAGAGGATGGGGAGATCGCCATAGGCCGGAGAGAGCCCGGGCAGGGGATTGATTTCCAGAAAGACGGGCACGCCGTCTCGAATCCGGAAGTCCACCCTGGCCACGTCCCGGCAGCCGATGGCGGAGAAGGCCTTGACCGCGTCGGCGTAGAGTCGCGCCAGCAGGTCCGGCGGCAGCGGCGGAGGGACGTCGTAGGCGACCTGGTTCTCCCAGTCGCGCTTCACCTCGATGGAATAGACGAAGTCGGGGTCCGCGCCGCTCCTGGGCCGTATCCTCATGGCGCCGATGGCCTCGGGAGGGGTGTTCCCGATGATGCCGACGGTGTACTCGTCGCCGGCCACGAAGCCTTCCACCATCACCGGCTGGCCGTAGGAGCGCAGCATGGCGCCGACCCTCTCCTTCAGTTGCCTGCCCCCCTCCAGGCGGGAGTTACCGCGGATCCCCTTGGAGGATCCCTCGAAGGCCGGCTTGGCGAAGAGTGGAAAGGGAGGATCGCTCAGGAGCAGGCGGTCGAGATCCGATTCGCTCTCCACGACCCAGTCGGGCGCCACCGCCACTCCGGCGGCGGCCACGAGGCGCTTGGTGAGCGGCTTGTCCAGGCTGATGGCGAGGGTGAGCGGGTCGGAGAAGCTGTAGGGAATGCCGAGCATCTCCAGCACTGAGGGAACCTGGCCCTCACGGCTCCTGAAGGTGCCGCGCCCCTCGGCGATGTTGAAGACGAAGTCCACGGGCTCGCGGAGTACCCGCTCCAGAAACTCCCGCCCTCCGCCCAGGCGCACCACCTCATGGCCGCACTCCGAGATGGCCGCTTCGATGGCCCCTACGGTCGAAGGTGGGTCGTACTCCTCGAAGAGATCATCGGGAAGCCCGGAGGGGACCGGGCTCCCCGCTGGTTTCATGTCAAACGTCAGACCGATTCGCATCGGGGGTGGACCTGATCTGGGCGAGGTGAGGAGGGGCTGTGCGGTTGGAGCGGCCCTGAGCGGACTGGGACGCCGGGCGCCTAGGCTTGCTTCGGACCGCCGGAGCGGGATTCCTGTAGGGGAAGATTTTGCCTTCGTAGTTGCGGAGCACGAGGGTGTCCTCGGTGGCGTACATGATGTAGTTGGAGGTGATGGGAACCTTGCCTCCGCCCTCTGTATCCACCACGAAGGTGGGAATGGCGAGGCCCGAGGTCCACCCGCGCATTTTCTCGATGATCTCCACGCCCGTCCAGACGGAGGTCCGAAGGTGCTCAGCGCCGTGGATCGGGTCGCACTGGAAGAGGTAGTAGGGGCGGACTCCCATTTTCAGGAGTCCGTGGCAGAGCCGCAGCATGGTCTGGGCGCTGTCGTTCACCCCCCGCATGAGGACCGACTGATTGTTCACCGGGATGCCGGCGGAGAGGACCTTGCGGCAAGCGGCGGCGGCCTCGGGCGTCAGCTCGTTGGGATGGTTGAAGTGGGTGTTCATCCAGACGGGCAGGTGCTTCCCGAGAATGCCAACCAGCTCATCCGTGATGCGCTGGGGAAGGACCACGGGGAACCGCGTGCCGATCCGGATGATCTCCACGTGCGGGATCTTGCGGAGCTCCGTGAGGCAGTAGTCGAGCACCGGCAGCGGAAGGGAGAGGGGGTCGCCCCCCGAAAAGATGACGTCGCGGATCTGCGGGGTGCGCCGGATGTAGTCGATCATGGCGTCGAGCTGCTGGCGGTTCTTCGGCAGCTCGCCGTCCTCCCACTCCCGGCGGCGGGTGCAGTGGCGGCAGTACATGGGGCACATGTTGGTGGCGATGAAAAGGCACCGGTCGGGATACCTGTGCACCAACCCCTCCACCGGCATGTCGGCATCCTCGCCCAGCGGGTCGTCGATGCCCACGCTCCGGTAGGTGTATTCCAGGATCGAAGGGACGGCCTGCTTGCGAATGGGGTCCTCGGGATCGTTCGGATCGATGAGGCTCAGGTAGTAAGGGGGGATACCCACGTGCAGGCTGGGCGAGAGGAGTTTGAGCTGTTGGTACTCGCTCTTGGAGTAGGGAAGGAGGCGGTGGAGGGTCTCGAGGTCTTTGATGCGGTTTCGGTACTGCCACCGCCAGTCGTTCCACTGCTCGTCGGTGACCTCGGGGAAATAGGACGACCTTCCTGACGGGGGTGACGATGGTGCTGGACTATCCAGCATGGCGACCTCCCTGCGGCCCCGGCTCCATGCCGGGCGCCTCGCCGACTTGGTGTCCAGAAACGACAATGCCTCGCTGGAAATGAGCGAGGCCGAAGGATCCGACGTATTGTAACGCCCTCTTTTTCTTGAGGGCGGCGGGACTTGGTGGCTGTTCTTGTTCCATCCTGTTCGCCGGGAACCGACCCCGGCACCTCCTGCTCCTATGGTTCCAAAGCACCGCGGACCGCCCGCCTGCTTTGAACTTGTGGCAAATATAGACCTTTTGAAACCGAAGTCAAGAGCCTCTGAGCGTGGGCTGGAGACGGAGCGGAGAACGGGTGGCCTGGTCGGGAAGCGCCGCCCGCGCTAGGCTGTGGAAAGGAGGCGGCATGGTCGCAGGAGGCGGGGCGGCGGGTACGGCCGGAGGAGACCGATGGGCGCGCCGGGCGGCCTCGCGCTGCCTTCGCACCTTGCCGGTGATTCTGGCCGCCCTGTCGGTGGCCATGGTTCTCGCCTCGCCCCTCAGAGGGCTCGAACTGGGAGACGAGGGCGTCGTGGCGCTCGGCGGCTGGCGCATCCTGGCGGGACAGGTGCCCTACCGAGACTTCTTCGAGGTCGTTCTACCCCTGCCGCTCCTGACGTTGGCCGGCGCCTACCGCCTGCTCGGGGTGACGGTGGCGGCCGGGCGCGCGGTGGCGGTTCTGTATTCGGCCGCCCTGGCGGCCCTGCTCCTGGCCTACTCCCGGCGCCTGCTCGCTCGCCCTCTCTTTCAAGCAGCCGCCGTCGCCCCCCTAGTATCCTGCGGCGTCGCGGCCTGGCTGTTGCCCAGTCACCACTGGCTGGCGGACCTCTTCGCCGTGGGGGCCCTGTTGGCCTTCGATCTTGCGGCGGACCGAGGGCGAGCGGCATGGGCCGCCGGGGGCGGAGCCCTGGCGGCCCTATGCGCCATGACCCTTCAGGATCAGGGAGGCCTCCTGCTCGTGGGCCTGGCGCTCTGGTGCCTCCTGGCCGCCCCCAAGGAATCCCGTGCCCGTATGGCGGCTGCCGCGGCGGCCGGCGCCGGGGCCGTCTTCGCGGCGCTCGCCTGGTGGCTCCTGCCCCGTGTCTCCGCCGCTACGCTCCTTTACGACTGGGCCCTCTTTCCACTCTCCCGCTACCATCGCTTCGCCAACAACGCAGCGGGCTTCGTGCGGACGGCGAGGGAGACGGCAGCCCTCTGGAGGACGGGGATCTTCTGGCGGGAGCCCGTGGCCTTTGGCCTGTGGAATGCCAAGGTGCTCCTCGTGGCCGCGGAAATGGTGGCGGCGTGGATCGTTTGCGCAGTGGGCCTGATGCGCCGGCGCGAGGCCGGCTGGCGCTTCTCTCTGCTGGCAGCCGGCGCGTGCGCCTTCCTCCTTCCCACCTTCAGGTGCCTGGCCCTGGTGAACCTGGAGTGGGCCCTCCCGATGGCGGGGCTGGCGGCCGCGTGGGGCCTGGAGCGCTGGGCCGGCCGCGGGGACCGTCAGCGCCGCGCGGCGGGGCTGACGGCCGCGGTCGTGGTTTTCGTCTTCGCGGGGGCGGGCCTGGCCCGCCTGCCGGGACTCCTGAACGCACAAGGCCCCATGGTGATGACGCCGGCGGGGGCGGTGGGGCCGCTCCCGCACTCGCAGGCGAGGGAACTGCAGGGGATCGTGGACGCGGTGGCGGCCCGGTTGCACCCGGGGGAGCCGCTCTTCGCCACGGGGTTCATGGGCATGTTGAACCTCCTCACGGGGCACCCTTCGCCCGCCCCGTTCGACGTCTTTCTTCCCCCCGGCTACACCTCCCCGTCGCAGGTCTCGGAGGCCATCTCCGCGCTGGATCGGAGCCGAGACAACTGGATCGTGCAGCCCGCGGGCTTCGGCGGGGGGGAGAGGTGGCGGAGTTACCTAACGAGGCGCTTTGAGCCGGTCTACCAAAACGCGCGCTTCGAGTTGTGGAAGAGGAAAGAGGCGCGGCCGAACGGCTGACGGCCCGTCAGGTTTCCAGGAGGAGAATGGCCACCCCCAGAAAGGCCACGAGGGTTCCCAAAAACGCTCGCCTGGAAATGCGTTCCTTGAAGAAGATCCATACCAGGGGGAGGAGGAGGACGGGTACCGGGGCCATGAGCGCCGATGCCACCCCCACCTTGGCGTGGCTCACGGCGTACAGGGAGAGCCAGACTCCCACGAAGGGCCCCGTGGCGGCGCCGCAGGCCGTGTAGAGCAGGGCCCGGCGGTCCCTCAGCTTGTCGAAGCTCTCCCTCACGCCGCCGAGGGCTACGGTCACGATGAGGATGCCGAAGGTCGCCACGACCATGCGGATGAGGGTTCCCGAGAGTGAGCTCAAGCCCTCCCTCAGGCCCTCTTTGGCCGCCACCAATCCCGCCGCCTGGCAGAGAGCAGCGCCGAGCGCGAAGGCCGTGCCTCGTCCCAGCCTCCCGCCCCGGATCGGGCCGCCCGGGGGGCTTTTTTCGAGCACCACCCACGAGATGCCCGCCAGGGTCACGAAGATGCCCAGGACCTCCAGCCAGGTGAGGGACTCTCCCAGGAAGGCGATGCCCATCAAGGCCGAGAAGATGGGCCAAGAGGACATGATCAGCGTGGCCTTTCGGGGGCCGAGCTCGATATAGGACTGGAAGAGGAAGCTGTCGCCGAGGGTCAGGCCGATGAGTCCCGACAGCCCCAGCCACAGCCAGCTCTCCAGAGGAGCGGAGAGAGGCAGGAGCGTTCCGTAGAAGAGAAGGTGCGTCGCCCCCAGCAGGAGCACCGCGAAGACGAGCCGGGTTCTGTTCACCGCCAGGGCACCCACTCGGGTGCTGGCCAGCGTGAAGTAGAGGGCCGTGAAGGCCCATAGCACGGCCGTGAGCAGAGCGGCCACTTCGCCGAGTCTGGACGCGATCACGAGGGGGCCTCCTCCGCCCCTGCGGAGGCCGGGCGGCATCCCACCTTACTCCCGCGCCAGCCTCAGCGGCAAGGGGAAGTCGGAACCCCAAATTCCGCGATCGAATGGTCCTTCCACCGTACCGGAAGTACACTGTGGGTCCGACGAGAGGAGGAGGTCATGGGGACGATGGCGAGGGCGCTGACGATTGCGGGATCGGACAGCAGCGGCGGTGCGGGTATCCAGGCGGACCTGAAGACCTTTCACCGCTTCGGAGTCTTCGGCATGTCGGCGGTGACGGCCGTGGTGGCCGAGAACACCGTGGGCGTTCAGGGGTGGGCCGCCGTGACGGCCGACATGGTGGCCCGGCAGATCGATAGCTGCTTGGACGACATCGGGGCGGACGCCATCAAAACCGGCATGCTGGTGGATGCGGCCGTGATCACGGCCGTCGCGGCCCGCCTGCGCGCGCACGGGGCCGGTAACCTCGTGGTGGACCCGGTGATGAGGGCCAAGAGCGGGGACCCGCTCATCGCACCCGAATCGGTGGAGGTCCTCGTGCGGGAACTCTTCCCCCTCGCCCGCCTCGTCACCCCCAACCTCCCTGAAGCGGAGGCGCTCATCGGACAGCCCCTCCGAACGGAGGCCGACCTGAGGGCTGCGGCCGAGGCCATCCGGGGCCTCGGCCCGGAGGTGGTGGTCATGAAGGGAGGGCACAGCCCGGTGAACCCGCAAGGGCTCTGTGTGGACTTCGTCTGGGACGGGAAGGAGTGGTGGTCCCTGGAGGGAGCCCGCGGTCCCGATCGCCACACCCACGGCACCGGCTGTACCTTCTCCGCCGCCCTGACGGCCCTACTGGCTCGCGGGCTTCCGCTGCGGGAGGCCCTGAGCGAGGCCAAGGCTTTCATCACGGAGGCCATCCGCACCGCACCGGGACTCGGGCGCGGCCACGGTCCCGTGAACCACTGGGCGGCCGAGGGCCGCAAGGACCGCTGATCGCCCGCCGCCGTCAGTGCCCCTTCTCGTTCTCGGCCAGGTGCCGCTCGAAGAAGGCGAGGATCCGCTTGAAGAGGTCGCTCCTCTCCGCTGGCCCCTTGATGCCGTGGTCCATGCCCGGGTAGTAGGCCATGTCGAAGGGTTTGGCCGCGGCGTAGAGGGCGCTCACCATCTGGGCGCTGTTCCCGAAGTGAACGTTGTCGTCCACGAGCCCCTGGGCGATGAGAAGCGGCACGTGCAGATCCGCCGCGTCGTGAACGGGGGAGCTCTTCGTGTACCCCGCCTCATCGTCCTTGGGCAGCTTGAGGTAGCGCTCCGTGTAACAGGTGTCGTAGTTGAGCCAGTTCGTGACCGGCGCCACCGAGACGCCGCACCGGAAGGCGTCCGAGTGGGTGAGGGAGTAGAGGGTCATGAAGCCGCCGTAGCTCCAGCCCCAAATGCCGATCCGCTGAGGGTCCACGTAGGGCAGCCTCTTTAGGGCCGCGAGGCCGGTGAGCTGGTCGCTGAGCTCGGTCTTCCCCATCCGGTCCAGAAGCACCCCCTCGAAGGCGGTCCCGCGCCGGCTGGAGCCGCGGTTGTCGAGCATGAAGTAGACGAAGCCATCCTGGGCGAAGAGCTGGTCGATGGCGGCCCAGCGCGGCTCGAACCGGTCCTGGACGATTTGGAAATCGGGACCCCCGTAGACCTCCACGACGGCCGGGTACCGGCGGCCGGGGAGGTAATCCCTGGGCTTGATGACCTCGGCGTGCAGGAGGCTCCCGTCGGCCGCGCGCAGGGTCATGAACTCGGGCTTCACGAAGCCATAGGTCTGAAGGAAGCTCGTCTCACCGGCCGCCACGAGCTGCTGCCGGCCGGTGATGGCATTCGTGAGGGTGAGATCCGCTGGAACCCCCGCTCGAGAGTACTCGTCCAGGTACTCCTTGGCGTCGGGCGAAAAGAGGGCTTCGTGCCATCCTTCGCCGCGGGAGACGGTCTTCAGATCCTTACCGTCCAGCTTCACCGAACAGATTTGCCGGCCGATGGTCTCGTCCTTGTTACAGGAGAAGTAGACACGCCTCTGCGCCTCGTCCACCGCGAGGATGCCGTCCACCACCCAAGGGCCCTGGGTCAGCCGGCGGATGAGCCCCTTCTGGAGGTCGTAGAGGTAGATGTGGGCGAAGCCGTCCCGTTCGCTGAGCCAGAAAAACCGCCTGCCGTCCTTGAGAAAGCGCGGGGCGTCGAGAACATTCACCCAGGTGGAGGAGCTCTCCTGGAGGATGGGCCTCGATGGGGAGCCGTCCAGAGAGGCGGCGTAGAGGACCAGTTTCTGCTGAGCGCGGTCCAGCAGTTCGTAGGTGAGCGTCTTCGCGCCGGGCGCCCAGGCGACCCTCGGGAGGTATCCCTGGCCCGACTCGGCGCCGGGAACCGGTGTGGAGTGGCCGCCGTCGGCCGGTACCACCCACAGGCTCACGGAGGGATTGGCCTGGCCGGGCCTCGGATAGAACTGGTGCCGGACGCCCGGCTGAAGCTCACGCTGGTCGATGATCGGGTAGGTGGGCACGCCGGTCTCGTCGAAGCGGAGGTAGGCGATGCGGGAGCCGTCGGGGGACCACCAGAAGGCCGTGGTCATGTCCAGCTCCTCGCCGTAGAGCCAGTCGGGAGATCCGCAGGTCACGAGGGGGGCCTTCCCCTCGGCCAACAGCTTCCTGGCGCCAGCGGCGCGGTCCACCACCCAGAGATTGCCACCTTCGGCGTAGGCGATCCGGCTGTCGTCGGGCGACCAGGCGAGGTTCTCCGCCCCCTCCCCCGCCTGGGTCAAGCGCGTCAGGGCGTGCGCGGACAGATCCCAGACGAAGTCGCCCTCGTTGCTCTCCAGCAGCAGGTAGCGGCCCGTATGAGAGAGCTGGTAGCCCGTGAACTTGGCCTCGCTCAGCTTCTCGGAGGAGAGTTGGGCCAATCCGCCGAGGGCCTTGCGGAACTGTTCCTGGGTCAGCAATGGAGAGGTCTTGCCGGATCGCAGGTCGTAGCTCATGAGGTCCGCCGCCTCGCCGTAGGCGTGGGGGGCGAAGGAGCAGAAGCGGAGCCCGTCGGGCATCCACTGGAGCTCGCTCGGCAGAGGGGAGGCCGCCCCGAGGGCCAGGGCCTCCTCGACGGTGAGATTCCGCGGCTGAGAGGCGGCTAGGGCCGCGGTCGCGAACGCCAGGAGGGCGAGAAGGGTAGTGGGCAGGCAACGACGCAGGCGGGTCATGGTGCCTCCTTCGACTTGGCTGGGGCCGCCACCCGGCCCCGCGGGGCATTGTATGCCTGCGGCGGGGGTGGTTGCACGCCTGGGTGCGGTGTATCCTGACCAACCGGGCGGGGCATGAAGAGCCCTGTTCCGGGGGACTTCCCTGCGAGCAGGCGTGGAGGTGGCGAGAGATGAAACGAAGAGGCGCGATGATTCCCTTTCTGGCCGCGGCCTTTGTTCTGGCGGGCTCCGCCGGGGCGATGGCGCAGTATGTACCGGGACCCGGAGAGGAGCCCAGCGCTGCGGCCGGGCTGGATGCCAAGGCCCTCGGCGAGATCCAGGGCTCGCTCGTCCAGACGCCTGCCCTGCGGGCGGCCCAGAACGCGCTGGCGTCCACGGACCTTCAAAGCGTGGTGACGGACCTCCAGAGGGCGAGACAGCAGGATACGCTCTTCACGCACGTGATCGCCGCCGGCAAGATCACCAATCAGGAGCAGACGGGGCGCTGCTGGCTCTTCGCGGGCCTGAACGTCCTGCGCCCGGCGGTGATGGCCAAATACAAGCTGGAGAACTTCGAGTTCTCTCAGGCTTACTCCCAGTTCTACGACAAGCTGGAGAGGGCCAACCGGACCCTCGAGCTGGCCATCGCCCTGCGGAACGAGCCGCCGGACAGCCGAAAGAACGCCCTCCTCCTCAAGGATCCCGTGCCCGACGGCGGAGACTGGAACTACGTCCTGGCCCTCGTGGACAAGTACGGCCTCGTGCCCAAGAGCGTCATGCCCGACACCTGGAGCGCCTCCCACACCGACGCCATGAACGCCCTGCTGGACGCCCGCGTGCGCAAGGGGATCGTGTCGATCCGCAAGGAGGCCGCCTCGGGGGCCGGTGTGGCCCGCTTGCGGCAGGAGAAGATGGCGGTGCTCAAGGACGTCTACCGGATCCTCGTGCTCTGCCTGGGCGAGCCTCCCCGGCAGTTCATCTGGCGCTACGAAGACAAGGACCACAAGGTCTCCGAACCCCACACCTACACCCCGCAGAGCTTCTACAAGGAGTGGGTGGGGGTGAGCCTGCACGACTACCTGCGCTTCGTGAACTACCCGGGAAAGCCCATGCACCTGCCCCTGCGCTTCGCCTGGAACCGGGATATGGCGGACGCGCCCGACATGCAGGCGGTGAACGTGACCACCGGCGAGATGAAAACCATGGCCATGAAGTCCATCCTGGCGGACGAGGCGGTCTGGTTCTGCTGCAACTCCTCCGTCCAGCGCGACAACGCGGCGGGGCTCTGGGACGAGGGGATTCAGGATTATTCCGACCTCTTCGGCGTGGACTTCTCCATGGACAAGGCCGACGCCCTGGCCTATCTGCAGGACGCCCCCAACCACTGCATGGTCTTCATCGGTGTGAATGTCACCGACGGCAAGCCGGACAAGTGGAAGGTGGAAAACTCGTGGGGCGACAAGCGCGGGCGCGAGGGATATTGGACCATCACCGACTCCTGGTTCGACGCCCACGTCTTCGAGATGCTCGTGAACCGCAAGTTCGTGCCGGCTGAGCTGGCCAAGCTGGCGGACCAGCAGCCGGTGGTGCTCCCCCCGTGGGACCCCTTCTCCAACTGAGGGGAGCGGCAAGGGCGCCGGGAGACACCGCACGGAGGGCCGGCGAACCGGTCCGCGAGAAGCGATGAGGAGAAGCCATGGCCGATACAGTGGAGCGATTTAGGGAGAAGTGCCGCCTCATTCACGACCTTGCCGAGATCCAGCAGCTCCTGGACTGGGACCAGCAGGTGGTCATGCCCCGGAAGGGGGCCGAACAGCGGGGGCTTCAGCAGGCCGCGCTCGCCGGCGTCGTCCACTCGAAGCTGACGGACCCGGAGATGGGCGAGCTGATCGCCGATCTCAAGGCGAAAAATGCACTGGACGAGGACCTCAAGGCCGACCTCCGCGAGGCGGAGCGCGCCTGGAGCCGCGCCGTCAAAATTCCTCCCGGTCTGGTGGCCGAGCGCGCCAAGGCCTGCGCTCTGGCGCAGGTGGCCTGGGAGGAGGCCAAGGGGGCCGACGACTTCGCGCGCTTCCGGCCGCACCTGGAGCGGGTCCTCGACCTGACCCGGCAGACCGCCGCCGCCATCGGGACGCCGAATCCCTACGACGCTCTCCTCGAAGACTACGAGCCGGGCATGTCCGAGGAGACGCTGAAGACCGTCTTCTCGCAACTCCGCGACGGCCTCATCCCCCTGCTCGACCGGATCCAGGGCGCCAGCCGCAAGCCCACGCAGGAGGTGCTCAAGCGCCACTTCCCCGCGCAGGCGCAAGAGCGCTTCGGCCTCCAGGTGGTGCAAGACATGGGCTTCGACCGGGCCGCCGGGCGCCTCGACCGCTCGGCCCACCCCTTCACCAGCGGCACCCTCGGCGACGTGCGCATCACCACGCGCTACGACGAGCATTTCCTGAACATGGCCCTTTTTGGCATGATCCACGAGGCGGGCCACGCCCTCTACGAGCAAGGGCTCGATCCCAGACGCTTCCGTGACCCCTCGGGGCAGGCCTGCTCGCTGGGGATCCACGAGTCCCAATCCAGGCTGTGGGAGAACCTCATCGGCCGCTCCAGGCCCTTCTGGCGGCACTATTACCCCAAACTTCGGGCGGCTTTCCCCGGCGTGCTGGACGACGTGGAGGCGGAGACCTTCTACCGCTCCGTGAACGTCTGCGAGCCCTCGCTCATCCGCGTGGAGGCCGACGAGGTGACCTACAACCTCCACATCATCCTGCGCTTCGAGCTTGAGAGCGCCCTCCTCCACCGCCAGCTCGAAGCCGCCGATCTGCCCGAGGCCTGGCGCGCCAAGATGAAGAAGTTCCTAGGCATCGAGCCGCCCAGCGACCGGGAGGGCGTTCTGCAAGACATCCATTGGTCCGCCGGCCTCATCGGCTACTTCCCCACCTACGCCCTGGGAAACCTCTTCGGCGCCCAGTTCATGGAGGCCATGCGGCGCGACCTGCCCGACCTGGACCGGCGGCTCGAAGCGGGCGAGCTGGGAGTGGTGAAGCGTTGGCTCAACGAGCACATCCACGTTCACGGGCGCCGGTACCTCGCACCCGATCTCTGCGAGCGGGTCACGGGCAGGCCCCTCTCCGTCCAGCCCGCGCTCACCTACCTGAAGACCAAGTATGGGGAGATCTACGGATTTTGAGCCGGCCCCCGAGCGAGGGGCCGGCCCTGTCTGACCACCGAGGGAGGAGATCCATGAGCAGTCAGGCGGCCGGCCGGAACGACCGGCCCTATCGGACGGAAAGAGATTCGCTCGGCGAACTGCGGGTGCCCGCCGACGCCTATTACGGCATCCAGACCCAGCGGGCGTTGGAGAACTTCCAGTTTACGAGCCTCCCGCTCGCCCAGTTCCCCTCTTTCATCCGGGCGCTGGCGGAGGTCAAGAAGGCCGCTGCCCTGGCCAACATGGAGCTGGGCCTCTTGAAGGAGGAGGTGGCCGAGGCCATCGCGGCCGCCTGCGACGAGATCGCCAAGGGGTCATGGCACGAGCAGTTCGTGGTGGATATGATGCAGGGGGGCGCGGGCACCTCCACCAACATGAACGCCAACGAAGTCATCGCCAACCGGGCCCTGGAGCTCCTCGGGAAGGCCAAGGGCGACTACCGCCACTGCCACCCCAACGACCACGTCAACATGTCCCAGTCCACCAACGACGTGGTCCCGTCGGCCATCAAGGTGGCCGTCCTGTACGATCTCGAAGGGCTCAAGAGGGCGCTGTCCTCCCTCTGCGATGCCTTTGCAGCCAAGGGTGTCGAGTTCAACGACGTCTTGAAGGTCGGTAGGACGGAGATGCAGGACGCCGTGCCCATGACGCTCGGGCAGGAGTTCGACGCGTACGCCGTCATGATCCGGGAGAGCCGGAATGCGCTCGACCGGGCCGAGTTCCTGATGCAGGAGATCTCCATGGGAGCCACCGCCATCGGCACGGGGCTCAACACCGATCCGCGCTACGCGGGCCTGGTCCGCGAGAGGCTGGCGGCGATTACCGGCTTCCCCCTTCAGACGGCGGACAACCTGGTGGAGGCCACCCAGGACAGCGGCGACTACTCGGAGGTCTCGGGCATCCTGAAGCGCATCGCCGTCCAGCTCTCCAAGATCGCCAACGACCTGAGGCTGCTCTCTTCGGGGCCGAGGGCCGGCTTCGCGGAGATCCACCTCCCCGCCGTGCAGCCCGGCTCCTCCATCATGCCGGGCAAGGTGAACCCCGTCATTCCCGAGGTGATCAGCGAGGTGGCCTTCCAGGTTATCGGAAACGACGTGGCCGTCTCCATGGCCGCCGAGGCCAGCCAGCTGGAGCTCAACCCCTTCGAGCCGCTCATCGCCCTCAACCTGTTCCAGTCCATCCGTATGCTGACCCGGGCGGCCGAGACCTTCCGCGAGCGTTGCATCGAAGGGATCACGGCCAACAGGGAGCGCTGCAAGCTCCTGGTGGAACGCAGCATCACCGTGGTGACGGCCCTGGTCCCTTACATCGGCTACGAGGCCGCCGGCGAGGTGGCCAAGGAGGCCCTTGCCAGCGGCGTCTCGGTCCGTGAGCTCGTGCTGCGCAAGAATCTGCTCTCGGAGGCCAAGCTGAACGAGATCTTGGACCCCCATAGCATGACCCACCCGAGAGCCATCGGATAGTGAGGGGCGGCTCCGCACCCTCGCGGTAAAAGAGAGATTCGGCCTGTTGGCCCAGAGAGCGCCGGTTCCTCGGCAGAGGTCCGGCGGCTCAGTAGCACTGAACCTGTCGGCCCTCGGGCCACCACGCGAAGCCGCTGTTCACCCAGACGATGTTGTTCTCAAAACAAACCGTGCGGACGGGGTCCGAGGTCAACAGCGCCGAAAGGTCCGGGCTGTCCGGGACCCCCTCGAGGCCCAAGCATCGGATGCCGAAGTACTGGTCGTCGGTGGTCGTGGTGTACTGATAATTGTGGGCCCAGGGATCGGGGTTGGGAATCTTGATGATGTAGTAGGGGACGATGGCCGATATGGGAATGGCGACTTGAGAGTCGGTCCAGGTCGTGCTACCCGGTGGGACCGTGCCCGTATCCGTGGTGTAAGAGATGACGGCGGTGGCCAGGCCGTGCATTTCCGCCATGGCGCGCTTCTGGCGGGCCCGGTTCATGGCCATCAGGTAGTTGGGAACGAGGATGGCGACCAGGATGGCGATGATCGCCACCACGATCAGGACCTCGATTAAGGTGAATCCCTTCCCTCCGCGACGCATCGCTTGGCTCCTCAGCACATTCGTGCCATGGGTAACGCAAGCCCCGTGCCATCTGCAAGTGACATGGAATGAGGTGGTTGGCCCCAGCGCAGCCATTCTTTGTCACCCGGAGTGAGGCGATGTGTCATCCGGGCGGCGATTCATGCGCCCCCATGCCTGTCCAAGTTAGACCGCCTTGCCGACTCCAACTCACGGCTGGGTCTTGGCCGCGCCTTGGGCGCGGCGCTGGGGCCTTCGACGGGCGCGTCCACGCCAGCGTGGCCGCGCTCCGTCCGCAGTCCCTCAGCCGCCCTTCGGGCGCCAGCCCCAGCCTCGTTCTGGTGTGGACCGTCCCCCCACCCTCCACGCGTGCGCCGGCGGCGACGGTCCTATTGCTGCGTCAGCCTTCGGCGGCTCGCTCCTCGACGTACATCCCAGTACGCCTGCGTCGCGGCCGCCTCGGCTTCCTTGCACTAGGCCCATCGGCGCCGGGACGCCGCTTTTCGCTTGCAGCGAAAAGCGAAAAGATGGCACCGGTCGAAGGGGTGCGGGGAAACGGGGAGGTTTCCCCGCTCAGAGGGCTGCCCCCGCATGGGCAGCGCCGAGGAGGGGCGGCCGAGCCCCTCCTCGGGGAGCGCCACAGCGCACCGCGCCGCAACGCGCCTTCCTCCGCTTCGCTCCGTAAGGCAAACCGCACAAGTGGGAGATGAGGCTGTTTTGGACAGCCATGATGCGCTTCCATCGCTCAGGCGGCCCGGAGGGTGATGCGCAGGATCTCGGAGCGATGGAAGAGCCGCATGCGCGGCCCCCAGGTTCCGGTGCCTCGGCTCACCACGAGTTCCATCCCCCCGACGCGGAAGGAGCCTGCGAGATAGGGGTAGGAGAGGCGGACCAGGTACCCGAAGGGCCAGATCTGGCCGGCGTGGGTGTGTCCCGACAACATGAGCCCCGCGCCGAGCTCGGAGGCGCGTTGAACCTGCAGGGGGCTGTGGCAGAGGAAGAGGGTCGCCCCCTGGGGGCGTCCCTTGAAGGCGCCCTCCAGCGGGTGATCGGGAAGGCCGAACTGGCGCCGGGCGGTCAGGTCGTCAACCCCCGCGAGGATGAGCCCCGGGGCCGCCTCCTCCCACTGGTCGCGCAGCACGTGGAATCCGGCGCGCTTCAGGAGGGCCACGGAGCGCTCCAACCCGGCGTAGAACTCATGGTTGCCGGTCACGGCCCATACGCCGAGTGGGGCATGCAATTGCCGCAGCAAGGGAAGGAGGGGCTCCACGGCGGTCAGGTCCCCGTCCAGCACGTCCCCCGTGATCACGAGGAGATCGGGCCGCAGAGAGTCCACCTGCCGCATCCGCTCCGCCAGCCATCTCCTGCCCAGGAGAGAGCCCAGGTGGAGATCGGAGAGGTGCACCAAGACCAGCCCGTCCCTCTCGCGGGGCAATCCGGGAAGGGGGAGTTCCAGCTCCCGGACGCAGGGAGCCCTCAACCCCTGGACGAGAGCCGCCGCGGACAGGAAAAGAGCCAGCGCCACCGCGGCCAGGCGGAGATGGATGCTCCAGGCGGGCAGCAGGCGGCCAAATCCCGTGGGCAGATCCACCACCAGAAGCGCGACCACCGCAAAAAACAGCACCCCCATCCAAATGGCTCCCGCTAGCTCCACCGCGGGTGCCCAGGGAAAGGAGCGGCTATGAACCAGGAGCCGTCCGAGGGGATAGCTGAGCCATCCGACGGCCGCGAGGAGGAGGGCCCAGCGGCGGATTCCCGCGCCGGCCATGAGGGGTAGCTCCCAGAGGCGCCAAAGGAGGAAGAGATGCATGCCGGTCCATAGGCCCAACACGATGCCCACGAACACGGCGAAACGGGTACCGTCGTTCACGCCAGCCTCCCGGCCGCGCAGGCCGATGAAGGGGAAGTCTACCAAATGGCGCCCCGAGGCGTGGCACGCCCACGCGCCGACGGCGGCACGAATTCAACTCGCTGGGGTGGGGCAGCTACCCCACAGGCCCCTCAGGCAGCCATGCTCTCGGCCGATCCGTACTCGATCCGGCTATACTTCCCCTCCTGAATCGGAGTGGGAGCCGCGAGGAGGGGGGATGTTGGACCTGGTGGTGGTGGGCCCCGGCTGCAGCCGCTGCATGGAGCTGGAGGCGATGGTACGCAAGGCCGTGGAGGAGCTGGGGCTGGAGGCCGAGATCCGGGAGCTCTCCGACCAGAGCGCCATCCGGGCGGCCGGAGTGGAAAAGCTTCCCGGCCTGCTTCTCAACGGACGCGTCCTGGTCCAGGGGTGGATGCCCACCGAGCCTCTGCTCAGGGGGTGGCTCTCCGCCGCCCGTGAGCTCTCGCCGTTGCCCCGTCCCTGATGAGGGGCGGGACTTCCTTCGCCTCGAGGCTTCAACCGGGGCCCCCTCCCGGCCGTGGCCCCAATCTCTTCCCTCAAGCCCACGATGGGGAGCGCGCGCTCCCCGGGCCGAAGGCCGAGGAGGCCCCGCAGGCTGATGCGGATGGGGGCGCCTCTCACCGCACCCGCGCTGCCCAGCGCGAGAAGACGGTCCGCGCCATCCGGCGTAGGGTGCTGGCGTGAGTCTGGGTCTGCCTGGCCAGGGATTGGCGGGTGAGGCCGGCGGCGGCCAGGTCGCCCGGGAATGCCGTGGCCATGGCCTCCACGGCACGGGGAGATACCTCCATGTGGAAGAGCAGGCCGTGGGCAGCGCCGTACCGGAAGGCCTGACAGGCGGTGAGCGCGGAGCGGGCGAGGGGCGCCGCTCCACGAGGGCAGTCGAAACGATCACCGTGCCAGTGGAGAACCACGGGCACCGCCACCCCGCCGAAGAGCGGATCGGAGCCGGCCGCGGGCAGGAGTGTCACGGGCAGCCAGCCGATTTCGGGCCGGATGGCCTTGGTGACTCTGGCCCCGAGCACCTGGGCGAGGAGCTGGCTACCGAGGCACACTCCCAACGTCGGAAGGCGGGCGGCCAGGGCCAGCTCGATGAGCCTCTTCTCTCCTCGCAGAAAGGGGTAGCGCTTCTCCTCATCCACGTTCATCGGGCCGCCCATGATCACCAGCCCGGCGGCGCCATGCAGGGTTGCGGGAATGGGTTCTCCGGCGTATCCGAGAAGGCGGCGGCAGGGAATTCCGCGCCGCCGGAGAGCGGCGGCGATGTATCCGGGCTCCTCCGAGGGGGCGTGCTCGAAGATCAGGACGGCCGAAGGCTCCATCATTTGGGTAGAATCGCACAGGTCACGCCTTGCTTGAAGGCCCTCGCCGTCCCCCCAATCCCGCGATGGAACTGTAACGGAGCCCCCAAATGTTGATGAACAGGTGGTTTAGCTCCAATGCTCTTTCACCTGATAAGGGATTGGGGGCCTTTGAGCCGAAGGCGAAAAAGGCG
>Ga0078972_1005214_pt1 | contig 33581 bp, 28 predicted proteins | sample YelNatPaOPGAMG01_FD_67568 | JGI IMG/M metagenome (GOLD analysis project Ga0078972, IMG submission 67568) | Hot spring thermophilic microbial communities from Obsidian Pool, Yellowstone National Park, USA - OP-RAMG-01 (SPADES assembly) (version 2) | ecosystem: Environmental > Aquatic > Thermal... | reverse complement strand
GTCTATCAGGTCTCGAAAGAGGTCGGGATCCCCGTCATCGGGTGCGGAGGGATTATGAGCTATCGGGATGTCATAGAGTTCTTTATGGCGGGTGCGACGGCAGTACAGATCGGAACAGCCAACTTTTGTAGCCCTGATGCCGCAAAGAGGATACTGGAGGATACCATAATATATCTCAAGAAAAACAAAATTAGCAGTGTAGAGGAACTCCGCCTATGATTGAAAAGGCTGAAGTGAGGGGTATACTAAGCAGGATATTTAAAAGAAGGGTTCTTGTGATCGGGGATATTATAGCTGATGAATACATATTCGGAAATACATACAGGCTCTCCCGTGAGGCGCCCATACCAATAATCAGGTTTCAGTCCTCTGAGATAAAGCCGGGCGGTGCGGGGAATGTGGCGATGAATATCGCTGCAATGGGAGGGGAATGTTCTATTGCAGGTATTACCGGCCGGGACTCATATAGCTCAGAACTCTTGAATATCTTCAAGAGGAGTTCCATCAACTGCGAGGGTGTATTTCGAGATGAGGTCCAGACCATTATAAAGACACGGGTTCTGGCGGGGGATATAAACACCTCTATGCAGCAGATATTCAGACTTGATAGAGGGATAAATGGTAGTTATTCGAGGAAGGCATACAGATATATAAAGGATTTCATCCTTTTGAATTTACAAAAATATGATGCGATTGCCATATCCGATTACGGAGAGGGTCTGTTTTCGGAGGGGTTTATCAGGTGGCTCTTGAGAGTGACAGATGGTATAAAGGTGATAGCCGATTCGAGATTCAGGTTCAGACTCTTCAAGGGGTGCTTTGCCCTCACCCCGAATATAAATGAGATATCTCAGATATACGGGAAGTTTGTAAAGGAGGAGGTCGACATAAGGAAGGCGGCTCTCAAGTTGAAGCGGCTCACAAAGGCTCGTAACATACTCTTGAAACAGGGAAGAAATGGCCTATCCATTCTGAGTGAAGATTTGAAGATGACCTATTATCCACCATTCGGGAATGTAGAGGTGGCTGATGTGACAGGTGCAGGGGATACGGTGCTTGCTGCATTTACCCTTGCTGTGAGCGCCGGTATCTCTGTGAAGAAGGCGGCACTTTTTGCAAATATAGCCGGTGGCATCAAGGTACAGAAGCGTGGCACTGTCCCTGTAAGTAACAGGGACATACTGAGAGGGATCAATGGCAGGAAAGTATAGAAGCAGGGCTCAACTGGGTCGCATTGTAAAGAGACTGAAGAGAGAGGGGTACAGAGTTGGTCTTATAAATGGTGTTTTTGATCTGATCCACGCCGGGCATATCGATATAATAGAGAGGGCAAAGAGGGTGTGTGACTATCTTATCGTGGCAATCAACTCTGATTCCTCAACTCGCAGGTTGAAGGGGAAGGGGAGGCCTGTATTGAAAGAGGAGGAGAGGATCAAGATCATCTCTGCCCTATCAGATGTAGACTTTGTAACTGTGTTTGATGAGGATACAGCCGATAAGACACTTGAGATCATAAAGCCTGATTTTCACATAAAAGGGATCGAATACAGGGGTAAGACACTGCCTGAATCAAAGACTGACAAAAAATACAATATCAAGGTGATTCTGCTCGGGAGTAAGAAGCTCAATTCTACCACTGATATCATCAAAAAAATTAAGTCTATATGATATCCGCCTTTGTGATTACCTGCAATTCAGAGCGATATCTGAGAAGATGTCTAAATTCGATCTCCTTTGTAGATGAGATAATAGTAGTAGATTCCAACAGCACTGATTCTACTCTCTCGATTGCAAAAGAGTTTGGTGCTAAGGTGTTCACTATGGATTTTCATAACTTCTCCGAGAAGAAGGAGTTTGCAAGGACTCATTGCAGTTACGAATGGATACTGAACCTCGATGCAGATGAATATCTCCCCCAAGAGACGGTTGAGGAGATACAGATGGCGGTACAGGATGAGAGATATGATAGTTATCTCATACCATTCAGGACATTTTTTAAGGACAGGGAAATAAGATGGGGGAGACACAGAAATGAGAGTCATATAAGGCTCTTCAAAAGAGATCTGAGGTTCAATAGAGTCTCTGTTCACGAGAAGATTGTGGGGGCAAGGAATACAGGTAGGATAAAGAATCCCATCATTCACACCCCATACGAGGACTTCAGTGATATAAGGGAACGGACTTACAGAAATGCGACCCTTGCCGCACAGGACAAGGCGGAGGTCAATATCCTTCTCCTTCTGGTTTTTACAATCTTTAATCCGCTCTTCAGATTCATCAAGGAATATATATTTTGTCTGGGTCTTCTTGATGGCATATTAGGTCTTTGTCTCGCCTATCAGAGCTCAAAAGAGGTATTCCTGAAATACTCTCTTGCAATCAAGATGAAATATTTTGGGTGAGAATTACTGATAAGTGGGAAATGAAGAAATAAGAAATGGGAAGTAAGAAATGGGAAAGAGGTTTATAGACAGGTTAATTTCTAACCCACAGAAATTATTTGAAATTTTCAATTTTAATGGTATAATATTTATACCTTGCAGGAGGTTATTGTGAGCCCGGTAGACAGTAAAATAATTAGATTAGGAATCATAGGGGCAGGTTCATTCGTCCAGAGTGACTATCTGCCAAACTTTTCAAGGATACAGGGTGTCAAGATCTCAGCTATTTGCGGGAATACGCCTGAAAAGGTCAAGGCACTGGCGAGTAAATACGGAATAGCAGGGGCATACACTGACTGGCGGGATATGCTGAATATAGTACCCTTAGATGCCGTTGCAATCGCTACCCCCAACTATCTTCACGACATACAGGCAATTGAGGTATTAAAACACGGATACCATGTATTTGTAGATAAACCTATGGCAATCACCCTTGGAAGGGCAAAGAAGATGGTAGCCCTTGCCAAGGCGACTAAGAAGATACTGATGATAAATCAGAGCAAGAGGTTCTCCCCTATCTTCCTCACTGCAAAGGATTTCATCATAAAAGGCGGGATCGGGAAGATCTACACTATGAATCTGAGAATTGGCCACAGTGGCCCGGACTCAGATGAAAATAGGGGGGACTGGTTCTTTGATAAGAAGAGATCAGGTGGCGGTGCCATCCTCGACCTTGGAATCCATATGGTAGATCTGGCAAGGTTTTTGACCAATGATGACATTATTGAATCATATAATGTATTTACCCAGCTTGTGAAGCGAGGGGATGTGGAGGACAATGGAATTCTAATTGCTAAGACCAAGGAGGGTGTGATACTCTCTGTAGAGGCATCCTGGACATCATTCAGGTCTGAGTCCTCAGTGACCATTTACGGAGAGAATGGAGTTCTCTATATAACAGAATTCCCTGAGAAGAAGATAGAGTTTGTGAACACAAAGGGCAAAAGAGAGGCTCTCAAAATACTCTCAAAACTACAACCTTATGAGACCAATCCATACCAGCACTTCATCTCCTGTATAAGGGGTGAGACACAGTGCAGGAGTGAAGGATTTGATGTGATAAAGTCCCTCAGGGTCATAATCAAAAAGTAGATTTACAGGTTCATCAGGGTTTTATATCTCAAGTTCTGAGGGCTTAAGAGTCGCTTTATTTTTTCATCTTTTCAACCGCCCTCTTTGCTGCTGTGATGAATGGCCTTGTAGAAATCTCCTCGCCAGTGGCATTCTTCATCCAGAGGTCGGGGAGTATTGAGCCGGATTTGCACATCCTCTCCATCTCCACCCCGAGGTTCTTCCCCCTGATATAACTCTCGATCTGGAAGTCGATTATGTGCCCGAGTGGATAATCCGGGAGATAGAGGGCGGCATCAATCATATGCGAATATATAGCGAGTATTGGCTCATCCTTGCTCTTGAATATCGGGGCGTAGTATTTATTCCAGACATCCTTTGCTATCTCTATAACTGCCTTCTTGAGTTCTTGAGGTGTCGCATCGGGGTGTTTATACATCCATCTCCAGACATACATATCCACGAGGGATACGCCAGCGATCTCATATGTAGCCCAGAACTTCTCGAGCACCTTCAGGTTCTCCGATTCCTCATCGGGTTTATCAAGTCCGAGTATGAAGAGGTCTCTCGATTGAAACATAAAGGCGAAGGACTCGGTAAAGGCTGTATTGGGGACTCCTCTCAATGGGTAATAATCGATCCTGTTGAGTGTGAAGACCTGCTCCACGCAGTGTCCGAGCTCGTGCATTGCAATATTAAACCCCTTATAGTTCATACCATCTTTTGGTACACGGGTTCTTAAGTGAGCCTTGTCTGATCTCATCTCTGCCCCCATTGCGTGTCCTGCCCCCCTTGCCGGGTCCACCTCTATATGAGCGGCAAGGAATTCTGCGGTCTGGTTTGAAAAACCCAATTTTGTCAGGATATTCGGTATATCCTTCTTGAATGCCTCGAGGGTCGGATACCTCTCTCTCACGATTTTATCCAGCTCCTCCTCTTTGTATCTGGCATTGGGCTTAAATCCAGCATACCAGATGTCAAAGGGTCTCAACTTCCTGTTGAGTCTCTTCTCAATCAAATGGCCAATATCCTTTAATACATCAGAGGTGAGAATGGAGACCAGAAGACCCTCTACCCTCTCCTCAGGTATCTGCCTGTCTCTGTTGAATCTCCTCAATATGTGGGTGTTTGCAAGGGGGATGTATCGATCCACGAGCCTCTCAGCCTCAAAGACCTTCTTCAGGTTTTCGTACCTTACAGAGTCCTCCTCTTTGAATGCAATCTGCTGATTCTTATCCGGGGTGTAGAGCCTGTTCTCAAACGGGTCGTAGAGGTATCTGTCACTATTTATAAACTCTCTGGGGATGCTCCCATCTATTATCCGCTTCATTACCTGATAGATCATCTCCTGCCTCTTGAGTCCGTCCTTGCTGGCGTACTGTGCCTTGAGTTCATCTCTCAAACCCCAGTGGGATATGAGTTTCAAACCCTTCGGGAATAGAGTCTCACCTTTGTGAATCAGATTCCCCATATAGATATTGTATTCACTGATATAGTTGTCTACACGGGTAAAGACCTCGTTTACCTTCTGATTTACATCTGAGGGTATCCTGTCTCTGAAAGGTTCAGAGAGCCTTGCATATGCCCACGCCTTCCTGTCCCAGTCCTTAGAGAGGGTTATCTTCTCATTTAGTTCATAGGGAGGGAAATTCAGGAGCATAATAAAGGCGAGCTTATTTTTGAAGAAATCATCGATTATATGGGCGGCGGGGTTGTACTCAGCGAAGATGTAGTCCACCTTGAGGGGTTCTCCTATATCGAGTTGCAGGGGTTTAGAAAACTCCCTGGAAATCACAAGCATACTCCCGTTCAGTACCTCCATATTATTCACGATTCGCTCAAATGTCCTGTCCAGAAGTTCTTTATCCTTTATGAAGTTCTCCCTGACGAACGCAGACAGGTCCCCATCCTCATCCGTGAACAGGGGCGCAATTGTTCTTATACCCCTTTCGAGCCTCACAAGCTCACTCTCGGGGACCTCCTTCTTCATCTCCTCAATTAATCTCTGGATCTCCTGGCTATTGAATTCCTTTGCAGACATACTACCTCCTGAGAATAAAATGAAAGTGATAAATGACAGAATCAGCATATGCCTCATAACAACCTCCTTCACATAAATTTTTTACATCATATATGCCTTCGAAAATCTTTTTAATGGATCCCTGCGCCATTTCCATATCAGGAAAATGCGTATTTTGATATAAGATCAATATCACTCCCTGAAGGCGATGACTGAGTAGATTGAAGGCAACTTCCTTATGCTATCTCAGGTACTTCCACCCTGTTGCCGCCCTCTGAGATTGCCTTTTCAAGGGCCGAGAGTGCCTTCTTAACCATATCGTGAAAGGATATATTCTCAGCCTCCCCGCGCTCAGCCACCCCGACCGAGAGGGTGAACCTCCTTGCAGGTTGATTCTCTGCCCTGAAGCCGGCCACCTTTGCCCTCAATCTCTCCGCAAGTGTAACTGCCCCATCGAGCCCTGTGTGTGGCATTACAATCATAATATGCCCCTCTCTGTAATACACAGGTACATCCAGATCCCTGATGTTCTGTCTTATCAAGAGGGAGATGTTCAATATAATCGAGTTCAAATCCGACTCATTAACCTCTTCCTTCAACCTCTCATAGTTGTCTATGGCACACACAATTATAGAAAGAGGGAAGTTGTACCTCTGAGCCCGCTTGAGCTCTATCCCTAATATCTTCTTGAAAAACTCAAAGTTATAGAAGTTTGTTACAGGTTCGGTCCCCTGTGCCTTGTTGAGGGAGATCTTCAACTTATTTACCTCGTCCAGAAGCCCTCTGTTCTCATTCTTCAGTCTTCGTAACTCGATTAACAGTTTCACAGTAGAGACAAAGGTCGTCTTCCTTATTGGCTGAATTAAAAATGTATCCGCGCTGGAGTCGGCAAAGATCTTTTCGGCCTCGCTCTCTACGGCGGGGCATATTAGAAGTACAGGAATATACTCCTGAGAACTCCTTATCTCATTTACAACCTGAGAGATGATATACTCCTTTGTATCTCCCCTTAGAACCACCACCTGAGGGATCCGTACCTTGAGTTCATCAGAGAGTTCCTTTGGCTTTAAGAACCGCTGTACATTGAACCCATTTGACTCTAGGAAGTGCTGGAGTTTGCTCCCTTCCACCTTATCTGAATGGAGCAAGAAGACCCGCTCTTCAGCCATATTTACAGACCTTCTCTTGCGATACTCTCAAGGAGTTTCTTCAGGTATTCATAAAACCTGCCAACGGAGGGTATATTCAGCCTCTCATTGGGGGAGTGCACTCCGTGCATCTCGGGACCAAAGGATATGACATCCATACCAGGCACCTTTTCGAGTATTATCCCGCACTCGAGCCCCGCGTGAATAGCGGTGATGTGAGGCTCACTGCCCCTTATGGCCTTGAATACAGAGACCGCCTTCTTAAGTAGGGGAGAATCCACATTTGGTCTCCACCCGGGATATCTGCCATATCCCTTTGTCTTACCCCCGTACAATTCTACGAGTGAGTCAATACTCATAAGCACCGAATCCAGTGCCTCTGCCACAGATGAACGGGAGCTCGTGAGTATCTCTACCTTACTCCCCTTCATCTTTATTGTAGCGAGGTTGGAGCTTGTCTCAACCAGCCCCTTTATCTCCCTGCTCATAGACAGGACACCGTGGGGGAGTGCAAGGAGGAGATTTATTACCCTGCTGGTATCAGATGTGTTGATACCCTTAGAAACCTTTTTCGTAAATTCTGTGACATCGAGTTTAATATCCTTATCTGCTGTAGCAAACTCCCTCTTTGCCCTCTCAATCTCACCATTCAACGCCACATTGAATTTCTTTATATGCCTCTCATTTACGGCAACTACTGCAAATGCCTCTCTCGGGATTGCATTGTGCTTATCCCCTCCCTTTATGTCCACGAGCATAAGTTCTACCTTAACTTTGATTGCCGCTTTTATGACCCTTGCAAGGAGTTTGATGGCGTTTGCCCTGTTGTCTATTATATTCAGTCCTGAGTGCCCACCCAGAAGCCCTGAGATCTTGAGTTCGAATGCCTTGAATTTACGACTTACATTTATGAGTTTAACGGGGAGGGTAATAACTGTATTGGCACCCCCTGCGCAGCCGATAAAGAAGACCCCGTCCTCTTCGGAGTCGAGGTTGAGCATAATCTTCCCTGATAGTATCTTTCCGTCGAGGTTACTCGCCCCTGTAAGCCCCGTCTCCTCGTCTACTGTCAGGAGTATCTCCAGAGGTCCGTGTACAGCGTCGGGGTCGTCAATGAATGCGAGTGCGGCAGCGACGCCTATGCCATTGTCTGCCCCAAGGGTGGTCCCCTTTGCCTTTATCCAGTCCCCGTCCACATAGGCATTTATGGGGTCCTTCAAGAAATCGAACTCCACATCCGAATTCTTCTCAGCCACCATATCCAGATGCCCCTGAAGTATAACTGTTGGGGCGTTTTCAAACCCTCTGGTAGCGGGGACCTTTATCACAATGTTCTTTGCCTTATCCTGTCTGTATTCAAGACCCTTCTTCTGAGCCAGATCCTTGAGGTATGCAAGGACCTTATCCTCGTGTTTGGAAGGTCTCGGAATATTCAAAAGTTCATTGAAATAATGAAATACATATTTTGGTTCAAGCCCTTCAAATCTGTTCATCTTATCTCTCCTTTTCCTTAGATTATGCCAAGTTTTTTGCCGACCTTATGGAACTTCTCGAGGGCGATATCCAGATCCTCTCTGGTGTGCATAGCCGTGACGATGGTCCTCACCCTTGCCTTATCCTTCGGGACTGTTGGATATGCAATACCCTGAGCAAACACCCCCTGTTTGAAGAGTTCATCAGAGAGTTTCATAGCGAGTGCCCCCTCTCCCACAATAACGGGTGTAATCGGGGTCTGGGAATTACCAGTATTGAAACCCAGTTGATTGAGATTCTCCTTGAAATACTTTGCGTTATCCCATAGTTTCTTCACGAGCCTCTTACCCTCACTGGAACTCAGTATGTCAATTGCGGCGATACAGGAGGCGGTCACTGCAGGGGGATGGGATGTAGAGAATAAGAATGGCCTTGCCCTGTGCTCCATAAGGATCCTGATATCCCTGTGGGTGGCTACATACCCACCCATACAACCTACTGCCTTGGAGAGTGTGCCCATCTGGATATCCCACACCTTGTTGAGTCCGAAGTGATGTACCGTCCCTCTCCCTTCGCCCATAACACCCGAGCCGTGGGCATCGTCCACCATCGTAATGGCATTGTACTTCTTTGCCAGTTCGTATATCTTATCCAGGGGTGCCACATCCCCATCCATAGAGAATACACCGTCTGTAATAATCATTATCTTCTTGAACCCCTGTTTCACACCCTCCTTCAGTTTCTCTTCGAGGTCATTCATATCTGCGTGTTTGTAGATCATTCTCGTCGCCTTTGTGAGCCTCAGGCCATCGATTATGGAGGCGTGGTTCAATTCATCTGATATTGCGAGATCTCCCTCTCCAAGGAGTGTACCTATTACCCCCTGATTTGCACAGAAGCCCGACTGGAAGACTAAAGCGGCCTCAACACCCTTGAACTTAGCCAGTTTCTTCTCGAGTTCTTCGTGGATCTTCAATGTACCGATGATAGTTCTGACAGCACCTGCCCCGACTCCATACTTCTTGATCGCATCTATTGCTGCCTTTGCCATCTTCGGGTGATTGGTGAGACCGAGATAGTTGTTGGAGGAGAGGTTAATCACCTTCTTCCCATCTATGTTGCACCTCGCCCCCTGCTTATCCATTATGACCTTCAACTTCCTGAACACACCCTTCTGTTTCAAATCCTCAATTGCCTCTTTTACAAACTCAAACTTGCCATTACTCATCCAAAACCTCCTTATAAAATTATAACTTCATAACTATTTTTGCGGCTCGGCGATTTTCGGTCTCTATCATAAGTTCAAACCCCTCGCGGAATTTCTCGAACGGGATCTGATGAGTTATCACCGGTTCGGGATTGAGCCTCTTAGAATCCAAAAGCTCCTTCATCTTTATCCATGTCCTGAACATCTCTCTCCCATTTATCCCGATTATATTTGCACCCTTGAATATCACAGCGTCTGCGAAGTTCAACTTTATATCGTCCGATGGTATCCCGAAGGCAACGAATGTGCCACCCTTCCTCAACACCCTGAATCCATCCTGTATAGCCTTCTCCGCACCCGACATCTCTATCACCACATCTACGCCATCCCCATCTGTCTGCCTCTTTATGCTTTCTATATAGTTCGGATCTTTTCTCACATTGATAATCTCATCTGCACCCATAGTCTTACCGATATTCAGATTGAAATCGAAGGTCCCCATAAGAAATATCCGCGAAGCACCAGCCGCCCTTGCAACCCCTGTAGAGAATAGCCCCGCGGGCCCATCGCCAAAGATTGCAACTGTCTGACCTGATATATCAGCGGCGAGCGTGGCATATACTGCATTCCCGAGCGGTTCCTGTATAGCAGCGATATGTGGAGGCATATCCTTGTTGTTCTTCCACGCACATATCTCCGGGATTACGGCATACTCTGCAAAACAGCCTTGTGTATCTACTCCAAGGATCTTCAGATTGGTGCATATATGCATCTGCCCGTTCTTACAGACCTTACAGTGTCCGCAGGGTATATGACTCTCCGCTGAGATATAATCTCCAACCTTTATCCCCTTTACATTCTTCCCAACCTTCACTACCTCTCCTGCGAACTCGTGTCCAAATACCATAGGGACCTTTATCCTCGACTGGGACCACTTATCCCACCTGTAGATATGGGCATCGGTGCCACATATAGAAGTGGCAATAACCCTTACAAGCACATCTGAATCAGAGGGCTCGGGGATATCCACCTCTACAAGGTCTGCCCCCATCTTTGCCTCTTTCTTCATAATGGCTTTCATCTTAGGCATATATTCTCCTTTCAAAAAACTGGACGGATTATAATCCCCTCAAAAAACAAAGTCAACTAAGTTGAGAACTCTTTTCTTCGAATGAATGAATAAATGGGAAATGAGTAAGTAAAGAATCCCCTTTCTTGAAAGGGTGTCTCTAAAGAATTCACCGACTACTGACACGGATTAATTCCCCTCTCATAAAAACAAATGGATAAGTGAGAAATAGGAAATGGGTAAGTAAAATTCCCCTCTGATAAAGAATTGATCAGAAAACCGACACGGTTCACCGACACCGACACTGTATTTAAGAGGGTTGTCTGTCGTAGGCAGATGGGGTGTTTATTTAGTAGGGGCGACCGGCCGGTCGCCCTATGTTGATATAATGATAATTGCCACTTCTAACTGAATGATTACACCCCATATTATTTTTAGGTTGAAAAAAGCAATTAATAGTTTAAAATCCTCAACCTGTGAACAGGAGGACATCTTAATGCCAAGTATTATGGACCTCGTGAGAGAGTATTCGGAACTCGAGATGAAAAGGGCAGAGAGGGGGGGTATGCTCGAACCCCAGCTTGAGATTAGGTATCAAGCACTTAAGTTCTTTTTGGAGTTCGAACTATTCCCGGCACCTATGCCTAAGCCCGTTGAATCTATAAAGCCCTCGGAGAAGAGAAGGGTCTCAGAAGAGATATCAAGGCAGACAGAACCTGTTGAAAAGATGAAAGAAGAACAAATAGTTACACCCGTAGCCGCATATACTGAGAACAGGGAGGTCCAGAAGGGAGTAGAATCTGCAGAGAATCTGGCATCGATTATCTCTGAGACTACCCTCCCTGTATCCGAAGAGTTAAAGCCCGAGACAAGCCCCATTCAAAGTGGGGGAATTGAGGTGCCTGAATATCAAAGCCCTTCAGGGGAGGAGAATGAGAAGATTGAGGTATCCTCTTTGAAAATACCAGATCAAGAGAGCTCAAACTCTGTTTCGGAAGAAGTGCTGGAGATGGAGGAGGTCGTAGACGAGGCATTGAAGAATATAACGGATCAGGGCAATATTGAAACAAGCAGTTCACCTTCGATCGGGGTCAATGAGGAGGCAATCCCCTCTACCATCGCTGTCGAAACATCCAGGAGTGAGGTTGAATCTGCTATCGGCTCTGAGCAGCCCTCGCCTGAGAGACTGATGGGGGACATAGACCTTTCCGAGCACATCGAGAGTGCCTTTAACAATGTAATTCAACTGGACGAGACAGAACAGGCGAAGGGAGGAGTCACTGAGAATATTCTCCCGGATATAGAAACCATTCAGATGGAATCAACTCCGCAGAATATGGTTTCACCTCAGGAGATAGGGCAGCAGGATGCAATACAGGTCGACATTAATACAACAAATCCTTCTTTACCTCAGAGTGATGAAGGATCTCAGACGGTTATAAATATTGAAGACATATTAAGTACCGCACTCCCTTCAGAGCCACCTGTTACGGAGACGATAGATCATCAGGCAACAAACAGAGAGGAGACCCCGATTCTGAATATCGAGGAGATTATATCGCAACCACCTGCTTCTGAAATACTTAAGGAGGATCTCCTTTCACCTCAAATTGAGCAAGAAAAGGAGAACAGGGCAATAAATATCGATTTCTTAAATGCCATAGACCTTGCTGCACAAATACCGCAGGAGTATGAGGAGAAAAAATCCTCTGATGAACCACCTGTGATCTCTATTGACGAGATAATACCTCAGGAAATATCCTTACAACAGACCTCAGAGGGGGTTAGAGAGTTTGTCAATTCTCCTGCAAAGGCGGCGGTCCATATGGTAGATGGGGATGCCAGAAGAGGGGTAATAAAGCATCTTACGACCTCTACTACTGAGGTAGAACTATTTGAAGATGAACGCAGCGACAGATCGGTTAAGCTCCCCATATCCGGCATCAAGGCCATTTTCCTTATGAGGCAACCTCAGGAGAAACCCCTTGATGTATCGGGCATTCGCCTGAATGTAAAATTTAAGGACGAGAGGAGTATAGTCGGGATATCCCCGGATTATTCGGATGAAGCCACCATCTTTACTCTCATACCTCCAGACAACTCGAACCCGGTTAAGATGATAGTGGTTTATAAACATTTCGTTGAACAGGTCGAGATGATATGAGGTGGATACAATTTGTTCTCACTTTGTTTCTCCTCTCCTCCTTTATCTCCTGTCACTATAGACATTCCCATACACGATTATCGCTGGGGGTGACAGTAGCCCCTGTTATAGTACACCGCTCACAGCAGGGTATATATACACACGACGGACATATTCACGACGAGTTCTGTGGACACCCAAGGAGATGGTATAAGGATAGATGGGTATACTTCTACAATGGCAGATGGGAATACTATGACTATAACGAAGGTGTGTATTACTATCTTCCAGATGGATTGATAGAGGACAGTGATGAATAATGTTGATTCTTATATCGCCTCAGTAAAGAGTAGGGTGGACTTTTATCTGGAACAGTTCTATTCTCAACATAAAGAGAGAATACCGGAGAGGCTTTATGAGGTGTTGAATTATGCTATATTCCCTGGCGGGAAGATGCTCAGGCCTGCCATTGTATTTGCCTTTTGCGAGGAGATGGGGTCTGACCCCGCGAGGGCCCTCCCTGTCGCAAGTGCTATTGAGATGATCCACACATTCTCCCTTGTCCACGACGATCTACCCTGTATGGACAACGACGATTACAGGCGTGGCAGGGAGACCGTGCACAAAAGATATTCGGAGGCACTGGCGCTCCTCTGTGGTGATGCCCTCCTTGCGGACGCATTTATGCTCATATCAGAAGCCCAAACATTATCTGATCAGGAGAAGAGTAAGATAGTCTATCTCATATCCCGATATGCAGGTTCTATGGGTATGATTGGTGGGCAGGTTGTGGATATAGAATACAATAAACTTCGGGACAGAATAGACCCCTTTGATCTCATCAGACTCAAGACAGCCAATATGTTTATCCTCTCCTCCCTCTGCGGGGCCATATGCAGCGGCAGGGAATATACAGAATCCAGAGTTGTTGAATTTGGAGAGGATTTCGGAATACTCTTTCAGTTGACCGATGATGTCCTGGATCTTACGCAGGACAAGAAAGGGAGTTTTAATATGGTTGAGATATTCGGGTTCAATGGCGTCGTAAGGGAGATTGAGGATCGATACAGAAGGTTATCCAGTTTTATCGAGGAGTCCTCCTTTAAGCTCGGGATAATCAGTGGCATAGTTGAGCTCGTCATAAGGAGGATTGAAGGGGTAAAAAATATTAGTGTTTAAGAGTAATCTTTGTTTTGACAAATTCAATAAATGTTTATAAAATCGCGGTCATATCAAGGAGAGTCCTATGGTAAGGAGTGAAATCATAGTTGATTGTCCGAAAGAGCATTTCCTTAATGTGGTCTGGGATTTCAAAAGGTACCCCGAATTCTTGAAGGAGGTCAGGTCTATCGATGTAAAAGAGATACAGGAGAATGAATGTGAGGTCACTTTTGAAATAGACCTGATCAAGAGAGTAAAGTACACATTGAGGATGAAGAGAAAGGAAAATAGTATTGAATGGACATTTGTAAGAGGGGATATGATGAAGGACAATAGAGGTTCGTGGGAAGTTCAGGACGCCGGTGATGGGAAGACAAGGGTAATCTATCAGGTGGATATCAAATTCGGTCTGCTTGTGCCCGGCTCTGTAGTTGATATGCTCACAAAGGTGAATCTCCCCCAGATGCTGAATGCATTCAAGTCTTATGCAGAGAAGAAATAAAGGAGAGGGCAATGCTTGTAGAGATTGATGTAGGCGGCAAACTGAAGAGATTTCGGGAGATGATGAATATGAGTGTTGAGATGCTCGCCAGCACTTCAGGTGTCCCCGAACAACTCATAAATGACATTGAAAACCACAGGATAAGTCCACCGCTGGGTACTCTCACGCGCCTGGCCAAGGCTCTGAATATCAAAGTTGGTAGATTCTTCGAAGAGGGTCCCAGAAAGGCATACTCAATTATAAGGAAGGACGAGGGTGGATTTATGTCAAAGTTTCAGGGGAAGAATATGGAGAATATGGGGGTGCAATATCTCTCTTTAGGATTTGAGAAACGGGAGAGACTGATAGAGCCATTTCTGGTCACGCTTACAGAAGAGTCCAGAACCCACAGCAAGGTAAGCCTTACACACCCTGGGGAGGAGTTTATCTATGTCATAGAGGGGGACATCGAATTCGAGATTATGGGCAAAACAGAGATACTGCACAGAGGGGACTCAGCCTATTTTGATTCATCTATGCCCCACGCCATAAAACTGGCTACAGGGAAGATGGCTGTTTATCTTGCAATTTTTGCCGATAAGTAGTATATGAAACCCGTTAACTTATCAAGGAGACGCAATATGAAAAAGACCATTATCTTCCTTTTAGTTGTTCTGGTGTCAATCACCGGTTGTAACAAGCAGAAGAGTCTGGTTGAAGAAGGAGACTCCCTGAGAGAGGCAGGGAAGCTGGATGAGGCTATTGCGAAATACACAGAGGCGATAAAGATCGATGAGAAATCAGAGTTTGCATCTATGGCAAGGGTTGGGCTCCTTATGGCAAAATACAGTAAGGCTGAGAAGGTAGAGAAAGAGGGTAAATTAGATGAGGCATACAAACTATATGAAGACTGGCTAAATTCAAATCCTGATGAGGAGAAGAACAAGGCAAAGGCTAAGATAGTCAGTAATGCAGAACAATCTGCCATAAGGGTACTATCAAAGCAGATTAATGAAGAATCAATCAAACAGATAAAATTTCTTGCGGACATAATATTGAAGTATGATACATCGGCATTCAAAAAGGCGGTCTGGAATGCCCTTCTGGCATTCGACCAGAAGAATGGGGAGGCATTCATAAATAATTACAAAGAGGCCACAGAGAAGAAGCCCAAATTGATATATGAGCCATATAAGACCCTTATGGACTTCTACGATGCAAAAGTAATGGAACTGATAGATAATCAGCAGGGTGGAGCCGCCCCGGAGGCGGAGAAGAAGGCTGCAGCACCCGCTCCCACAAAAAAGGGTGGAAAGAAGAAGTAGTTAGTATTTTTAACAAAGATTCCCCAAAATTTTAAGATACACTAATTATAATTTTTGCAGATGATTCTAATTGCATCAATCTAATCCGACCAAATTAGCCGATAACCAGAAGATACCCGAAATATAGTCCCCGAACCATTAGACAATTCCTTATTAATTGAACTTGCGATATCCACCATTTTCGTCCAATTTTGTAAATTTTCTTGGGTACTTTATTATCATTTCTATAATAGATTTGTCTACTAATACGCCCCATTCTCATCTCCTCTATGCATTGTATTTCATATTTGATTTTTTCTATCTGTTTTGGCTCATAAATACGAACTACATAGACCAGATTTACACCTATCAGAGTATGTAATGGCTGTAGACTTATGAAACATCTATGTTGAATTTATTACAGATAACTCCGAAGAGGTGATCTTAAAGAAATTCCCGATAGATAGGGTTGACTATGAGAGGTCAGAGGGGATGAGATTGTTGCCTGAGCGCTATTTACAACGAATTCGGGACCTTAAAGAGAATTACTACCAGCTTTGTAAAAAAAATCGGATTTCAGAAATGTAAAGTAATTAATCGTAGAATAGAGATTATAATAGAAGAGGCTATAACATCATGATCTACGGGTTGATTGGCTGGCATATCCCTGCCTTACACTGCTCATTTGGTCCACAATCACCACAACTCCCACCACACCCATCGTTTCCGCACTCTTTACCTACACAATTGGGGGTACAGCAGGAGTTATTGAAGCAGACTTGCTCAGCGTCACAGCAAACTCCGTTACATCCAATGTAAGCACATACACAAATTCCATTATTACAGGCTTTGTTTGTTCCACAATTTATGTCGTTATAATCATAAACACACTGATAACTCTGACAACTACTTGAACCGGTGTAATGCCTGAGGGTATTGGCATTCACACAGTAGTCTGCAGGTACATTATTACAACTCCCACAACTCCCTCCACATCCATCATCACCGCACTCCTTATTCAGGCAGGATGAACTACAACAACTGCCGTTGTAACACTTTTCATATTGGTTGCAACATTCCCCATTACAACTTGTGTACTTGCATTCACATATTCCATTTGTATTACAGAACTCAAGAGAACTACACTGCCCGCAGGATCCACCGCACCCATCTGGCCCACAATTCTTACCAGAACAGGCAGGCTGGCAATTGTTGCACTTGCCATTACTGCATCCGTACTGACAGGTCGTCGTTTTATAAGTATATTTACACCTGAAGTTTGAATCGCATGTCCCATCCGGGAGATATTCATAAAGTATATTCCCCTGACACTCATTGGATGGAGGGGTTTTGCAATCACCACAACTCCCACCACATCCATCATCTCCGCATTCCTTATTTGTACAATCGGGTACACAGGATTTACATTTCCCATTTTCACACCCATAACTGCAGAATGCGACATTCTCCCACTCCAGACAGCCATCCGAATTTGTATCCTTGCACTCCCTCACATACCACTTATTTTGATATTGATAACACTCCTTCTCCCCACTTTTTGCACATTGGTTCGAACAGGCCGCATCTGGAATAATGTCGGATATATCAGATATGTCAAATATGTCCACACCTCCCGCATCTTCTGCATCAAATATATCATCAAGGTTTTCTGTGTCACCTGCATCTTCTCCGTCTGCCGCTATATCTTCCTCTATATCAATTGTGTCTTCAGATAAATCCCTTATTTCTTCCAGATCGGATAAATTTACATCTCTGTGGTTATAGATATCCTTCCCTATATCCGTAAAGCTAAGATCGTTTACATCTGCTGATTCCCCGAGTTCTGAGGTATCGTGTCTGCAGGAGAAGATGAACAAAGACGAGACTATGATCAGAATTGCAGTCAATCTAATCATCGGAATCCTCCTGAAAATGCTATATAAAATCCCTCTTCTGTCGGAATAAATAAGACACTTTTTCTGTCGCTGATATAACCTTTATACAAGAAATATATAGACGAACCTATAAGAACACCACCTGTGATATAACTGGCAATTGAGAGGTTATCGTAGAGATGAATGTCATCCGTCTTACTTGCAAGGGTCTTATCATCATAGTGGTTTTTCCTGACATCATTGTATATTGAATCTGACTTTAAGTAAAATACAGGGCCCAGAGCAAGGGATATCAATCCCGCTCCCGCAAGTGAGTATCCAATTATCCTGTTATAATCCCCTTTTTTATGGACAGGGTGTGTTTGTTCAGACTTTGGTATCGCCTCTTTCAAATTCTTAACGAGCTCCTGTACCTCTGTTCTATCCTCTGCCACAGGATTCAGGAGTAGATATTGCTCGTAGAATTTTATAGCATTCTTGTAATCCCCAAGTTTTTCATAACACTTACCTATATTGTATAATATCTCTGGCTTCGGATATCTGCTGTAAGCCTTCATAAAGAGGTCCAGAGCCTCTGAATATTTTTCGCTCTTATATAACTTCTTTGCCGCCTCAAAGTGGATTCGGGCACTCTCTTTGTCCTCTGATGAGACATCTCCTTTTTCCTGTGCTAAGACTACCTGTGTAAATAGAATAAAAAGAATGAGTATCTTTGAGATAATAGATTTCATTCGAGTTTTATTATGTTGTTGACCTTGAAGTCTGTTATTATGCCTGTAGATTCGAGCTGGTCAATAAACTGTATATATTCTTCAAGCGTCTTCTTTGCAGCAGAGGGAACTGCTACAAATAATACCCCTATTCCTTCCTTCTTTTCTTCGTCCTCCTTCGCCACTCTGGTTATCTCTCCGATAATCTTTATCTGTTCCCTCGCTGTTGTACCGGGGAGGATAAAAGTAAGGTAAACCTTCTCCCCTACCTTTGGTGTGGATTTCATATTTATGAATATGCCACCACTGGAGACATCAACCGCTTGCGCAACTCCTGATATATCCCCTATAGTATATTTTACCTGAAAACCTGCCGGGATGCGTTTATATTTTCTCTTTTCGACCACTGGATTCCCCTCAAATTATGGCGCCCCCGACAGGAGTCGAACCTGCGGCAGACGGGGATTAGGAATCCCCCGCTCTATCCAACTGAGCTACGGGGGCGCGGTCGGGTTAAAATAGAATTAAAAAAGGAATATGTCAAGTATTCAATATGTCCCCAAAATTGCCAATAGAAAGTAATAAAAGTGTTTAGGTGGAATAAAATTGGATTTATTTATGTACTCAAGCCCCTATGAGTCTTAATATTCAACATAAGCATCTAAATTACTACCCACATTTTTCAATTACAACATTACTTGAGAGTACCGACTTCTCGGCTATTTATCAGACTCTTTTACTTCGATTTTCATTTTAAGTTTTGCATATTTTATAGCAAGGTCTACCCATCTGTTAATTAGTCTCTTAAATCTCCTGTAATTCTTTATCTGCTCTCTCACTTCAGCTACAAACTCATCCCTTACATACTCTGTGTGGCTCTTCATCCTGTAGGTATAACTTATCTGATAATAGGGGTATTTCTTATCGTTTCGATAATAGATCTGTTTACTAAGACATCCGGGTCTCATCTCCCCTATACCCTGTAACTCCTGTTTGATCTCTTCTATCTCCTTCTGAATTTTTTCTAATCTCCTGTCTTGCATTTTAACCTCCTTTGTTTTATGGGAGACGGATTGAAATGCTAAAATGCTGAAAGAATGTGCCTGCTGTTAAGAAATTACATCAGGAGTCAGGGTTAAACTTTAAACCTGATTATTTCTCTGGTCATTCCTGTCAGGTAATCGCAGTACTTTTAGAAAGGATGAAGAGTATATTCGCCGTCCCCCTGATAAGTTTTGAAGAGGTGAACTTAAAGAAATTCCTGATGGATAGGATTGACTATGAGAGATCAGAGGGGACGAGATTAGTTAGTTAGATGCTATTTATAAAGAATTCGGGACTCTAAAGTTAAATAACTTGTAATAGCAAAATTGGGCAGCTAATACTTTATATTTTCCCCCATTTGTGATAAACAGGTTTTTGCTATTTAGAGGTGGTATATGATAGAGAATAAATTGATAGATATCTTGTGGAAGAAGATTCTTCCTAATGTACCTGTAGAGATAGTGCCCTTACTCGGGCAACTCCTGTTTATCAAGTCCTGGGGCAGATTTGATGATGCTGTTAAAGATCCTGAGAGGTTCCAGAGGGAGAAGATAAGAGAATATCTTGATAAAAATAAGAATACTGAATTTGGTAAAAAATACGACTTTTGCAGTATTAAAACAGCTGAGGAATACAGAGAGAGGGTACCTTTACAGACTTATGATTCTCTCGAACCATTCATAGAAAAGATGAAGAACGGGGAAAAGGATATTCTCACCGCTGAAGAGGTGATATTCTTTGGGAGGACAAGCGGTACTACAGGGGCTTCGAAGTTTATACCTGTCACCAGGTCATTTTTGGCCGAATATAAACTCCCAAGACGAGCGTGGATGAGACAGGTAATCAATGATATGCCCAGTCTCATTTATGGAAGATTGCTTACGATTCATTCACCAAAGATTGAAGGCAGGACAAAAGGGGGAATACCCTATGGTTCTATCACAGTCGCTATGGGTGCAGATAATCTTGGGCTGACAATTGCCAGAGGGTTTCATGAGATACCTATGGAGATTTTCTTCATTGATGATTTTGAGGCAAAATACTACTATATCCTGAGATTTGCTCTCGAGATGGAGATATCGGTCATTGCCGCAATTAATCCCTCCACAATCCTGCTTTTTGTGAAAAAACTTACTCAGTATGCAGAATCACTTTCCTCTGACCTCGAAAGAGGGGATATAAGACCCGATTTCAAGGTTGACAACATTTTGAGAAGAAGGCTATTAAAACTCTTAAAACCCAATCCAGAAATGGCTCAGAAAATCATCAGTAGTTATAAAAAGCATGGCTATGTAAAACCTGTCGAGATATGGGATAGGCTCTGTGGTCTTATGTGTTGGAAGGGCGGATTCGGGCATTATTACATCTCCCAGTTCGAACCCTATTTCGACAATCTCCCAATTATGGACTATGGATATGCAGCAACAGAAGGGAACTTTGCCATACCAATATCCACCAAAAGGGATGATAATGTACTGATTCCGCACGGACACTTTCTCGAATTTATCTCCGAGAAAGACAACAAACCCTATTTTATGTGGGAGCTCAAACCACAGGAGAGGTACCGGGTAGTGATTACAGCCGCAAATGGACTCTATAGATATGACATCAACGACATTATTGAAGTGACTGATTACTACCATAGAACTCCCTGCATAAAATTCCTTCACAAAGGCGGGAATGTGGTCTCAATCACAGGTGAGAAGGTTACAGAGAGTCATATTATAAAAGTCTTATCTGAACTAACTACTAAATCTGGACTCTCTTTGAACGGATTTAGTGTTGCAGTTCGTCTCGCCGAGACCCCATACTATGTCCTCGCTATAGAAACTCAAGGAATCCTATCTGGGGAGCAAAAGAAGTCAATTATCGACGAATTCGATAACCTATTGAAGAAAGCCAATATCGAATACGATGCAAAGCGAAAGAGCCAGAGGCTCGACAAACCAGAGCTCGTGATACTGAAGCGTGGATTCTTCGAGCGATACAGGGCAAATCAGATTGCAAAAGGTGCACCGGATGCGCATCTGAAACCACCACACCTCACCTCAAAAGAGGAGATACTCAATCTGCTGCTATCCGAGAAGGAGTCATAAAATGCGATTCTTTGGAAGAGAAATAGAAGCCGTAACATTCGATATGGATGGGACATTGTATAATTCTGTGAGGCTGTTTATAAAACTGCTTCCAGATATACTTAAGAATAGAAGATTCATCGTTGAATACTACAGAATAAGGGAGTCTCTGAGGAGAGAAAACTTCAAAGGTGATATCAGAGGGGAAGTCAGAAAGAGGCTTTCGCAGATACTACAGATGACAGAGTCTGACTGCGAATTTATGATAAATGAAACCATTTATCGATTATTTACATCCAAAATAGACAGGGGGTTACTCTTCAAGGGCGTAATGGAATTTATTGATACTCTTAAAAAGAACAATGTAAAGCTCGGAATAATATCCGACTTCCCGGTAGATGAGAAGCTTATGAGACTCGGTTTATACTTCGAGCCCTGGCAGGTTATCATTGATACGGAGGATGTGGGGGCCTTGAAACCAGCAAGAGAGCCATTCTTGAAGGCTTCTGAAATATTTGGTGTAGAGCCCCAAAGGATTTTGCATATAGGGGATCGGGAGAAATCAGATGTTGTAGGAGCGAAGAGAGCAGGTTTTATATCAGCAAGGATAATTAGAATAGGGAGAAGAAAATCAGAGGCGGATATAGTCTTCAGAGACTATTCTGAACTCTTATAGGAGGAGATCGTTATGGAGTTTAGAGAAATAATTCAGAAGAGAGAGAGTAAGAGGGCATTCAAACCAGATCCAGTCTCAAGAGAGAAGATATACAGAGTACTCGATGCGGCCAGGTGGGCACCCTCAGCGGCAAATATGCAGCCCACACGATTCTTAGTACTGGACAAAAAAGAGACCATCGAGAAAATAAAGCCCGCCCTTGCAGAAGGAAATTACTGGGCACTTGCAGCACCAGTAATAATAGTTGTATTCTCGAAACCAGAACTGGATTATCAGAGTGATAGAGTAAAATACTATACATTCGACGCCGGACAGGCTGTAATGAGTCTGATATATGCAGCGGTTGATAATGGTCTGATGGCTCACCCTATGGCTGGATTCAATGGGGATAGAGTAAAGGAGATATTTAATCTGCCGCAGGATATGGATGTTATAGTGGTAATAGCTATGGGATACAGAGGTGATAGCAGCACACTCGATGAGGTAACCAGAAAGAAGGATATGAAGGAGCGGACAAGGAAACCTATCTCAGAGATTGTCTATTACAACGATATTTCAGAGCATTTTGATATTGATTTTAGAGGCCCTGATAAGATATTCGAGCATATAATTAATGTCAGATTCAATGATATAGACCTTATCGGTCATGTCAACAACGCCGTCTTTTTGACTTATTTCGAAGAGGCAAGATGGAAATTCTTCGAAGAGATTTACGGCAGAGAGAACATCACCAACTTAAATTTTATCATCGCCTCTATCAGTATAAACTACGAAAGTCCCATATTCCCGCTGGATATCCCTGTTGTGAAGATGTGGATAAGTGATATAGGTAGAAGCAGTTTCAGATTCAATTATCGAATAGAGAGTAAAGATGGTAGCAAACTCTTCGCAACCGGGAATTCTGTGCAGGTCTTCTATGATTATTCAGAGAACAGGCCGATAAAAGTACCGGCCGAATTCCTTGAAAGGGCGGCACAATACATAGAAAAGTTTTGAGTATAACTCTTTAAAAACTAAATGAATCGAGTGCCAGTCAGAACCATCTAACTCATTGATATTATTGGTATTTATACAATGAGTGTGAGTTACAATTCCCCAACAAATCCCAGTTCCAGCCCAATTCTAATCCAACTCTTCACAAATTCTTTTCAATTCTTAGACTTCTACAATTTCTCGACTAACGACTAACCGACCAATGACTTCCTAAATTAAAACTCGAAAACTAAGGATCAATAATCACCTGATAATTGAGGATTACTTGAATAAATTTCAATATATGCTATAGATAACCTATAAAGTTGTATGTTATGATGACAGATAGAAATAAGAAAATACTGATTATAGTTTCTCTGATCCTCTTCGCCCTGTCTATAAGACTATTTCCACCCCTCGACAGGCACGGGCTCAATATGATGGAGATAGACTACATAAACTGGGGAAAGAATCTGAAAGGATACGAATTTATCTCAAACAGCATTGTAAATCATCACGGTCTCATATCTCCATATATCATCAAATTCTGGCTGAATCTACCTGTTATAAAAAATTATGATTTCCATACAAGATTGCTCTCCATAATATTCTTCTTTATTCTTATAGGTCTGGTGTTATTACTGACATACAGGGATCTAACATTTAAGGAGAGGGTTATAAGTGGATTCTTCCTGTCTATAAATTGTATGCTTGTGGCATTTTCGAGAAATGGGAGGCTTCTACCCCTTTTTGCCCTTCTCGTCTTTATTACAGCTATGTATCTTTACAGGAACTTAATTGAGCCAGATAAAAAGAATGCAGTCTTGCTATTTGTGTTCTCGACACTCTCCCTCTTTAATCATCCCCTCTCCACTATATTCATTACATCTATAGTAATCAGTGCAGTTCTTGTATTCGGGATAAATAAGAGTTTTATCAAAGGAATATTGCCATTGATAATCTCAGGTCTATTTTATCTACCAATTTTTATCTGGTACATTCAGTATGGAAGAGTAGAGAGTGAACTACTCCCAATCGACAAGAAAATAATATTGAGCTGGATTGTATTCCTCTTTGACGACATAGATACACTTCTGATTCTCATATTCCTACTGATTAGTTCGAAGGCTATGAAGGATATTAAAAGAGATATAGTCGAAATCGGGCAGAATAGATTTGTGAGATTTATGGTCTTGAATGTTTTTACAGGATTACTGCTAATCATAACAATATCCATATTTCTACCTCTTACAAGGCAATACTATATTATCCCTCTCGTAGTATTCTCATCTATAATAATGGGAGCTTTGATCTCACGAATGAACGATAGAGTTCTGATTGCACTAATCCTCATTCTCTCAATAAAAGCAGTAATCTCCTTCTGTATTGCCGATAAGAATATATTTCGTTTCGAGTCCTCTTTTGGCCCTGAAAAGGAAGTCCTGAATAGATTCAGAAATTCGGATGCCTATAAAAATATACAGAGAGATAAGGCGGTCTTTATCAATCTGCCCCTCTATCACACAAGGGCTTTTGACTATTACAAAGAGACAGGTGAAAGGTATTTACCTGAGATAAACAAGTTTGGTTACATTGAAGAGGTAATCAATCCTGCCCAGATTGAAAGATTGAAAGAAAATAGTATCTACCTAATTCAGTGGCGCGAATGTAATAAACTTATAGATCTATATCAGCAAAAATTGTGTAATATCAATTTTAACATACTCAAAACACAATTTAATAGATGGGAAATGATATGGGAATATAGGCATAAAGTAGGATTTACAACAAAAATGTACCATTTGAAGAATTAAATTATCGGTTATCGACTATCAGTCTTGTGAGTGATTCAGCCTTACGCACAATATTATCGAGGCCCCTATCCTCCGGCAGAATGGAATGACTATTTAATACATAGAGATTCTTTATGGGTGTAGTGAGTCTGTTTAAGAATAAATCCCTCTCATCCCTATAGAGTGGCTGGGCATAGTGTGTCTTTGAGACTACATATTGAATAACCTCCCCCTTCGAGAGAACAATACCCATTTTTTTAAGTTCCGAAATCACATAACTCAAAATGTTTTCTGAATCGAGGTCGAGTCGCTCATCATCTTTTGGCAGATAAAGGGATACATATGTGAAATACCCTCTCAATCCCTCGTATCTTATAAGATTCGACTGGGAGATAATGCCGGTGAGTCCAATATTGCTATCGGCAATATTTATCCAATAATAATCTGTTAGATTCTTCCTGGTATATAAAAGAATCGTGATATTTGACATAAAATCGAGGCTTCTGAGACTATTCGAAAAATCAGGCTCAATGCCATCTACCAGATCTGCTATATCGTATGGAGAGATAGTGAATACAACGCAATCATAATCCTCGCTTTTATTGTCTATAGATACTCTGAATTTATCGTTGATTTTACCAATGGATTCAATAGATGCATTTGTGAATATTCTATGTCCACCCATCTGTAGATATTCTCTGATTGCCTCTATAAAGCACCTGAATGAGCCTTCGAGATAACCAAGCCTCTCATAGAGTATATATCTCGACCTCCCTCTCTTCCTTATCTTGTTTATGAACCAATCGGGGGAGATTTTATCAGCGTAAATCCCGAACTTATTTATCAGCATCTCCCTTATAAGAGATCTGTAAATATTTTCACCGAACTTTCGGGCAAGATTATCTGCACCCTTTCCAGGGAATGTGAGGTTATAAATTAGTTTTATCCTTTCACTGAAATCCAAGAATCTCAATGACAGATAGTTTAGAGGTGTTGTAATATCGAAAAACCGTCCATTCGTATATATCCCGACCCTGCTTCTGTACCAGTTAAGCCTGTCATCCAAACCCAGCTCCTGTAAAAATCTGACGAGATGGGAGTCATTAAACAATATATGGTGATAAACATTCTCAATCTCCACCCCATCTATCTGTGAGGTCCTTAACAGGCCACCAATTGTATCACCCTTCTCCACTATAGTTACACTACACCCCCTTTTCGCCAGTAGATAGCCTGTAGTCAGTCCCGATGGGCCTGCTCCTGCAATAATAACACTCCGCATAAATTGATATATAGCACATAACCAAAAATTAAGGAAGAATTTATTAGTAGTAATCATCCAGTATTCATTATTGCGCGCCTGCTGGTAACTCCACTGATAACTGAATGACTCCAATGATACCAGAATATCACTCTGAAAAAAATGGCATAGTTGGGGATAAATTCTATTATTTCTTGCCAAAAAAACATAAGGTGTAATAATTTTATATTCTGGAAGGGAGGTTTACCTATGAAGAAGATTCTCATAGTATTGTTTTTGACATTAACCACACAACTTCTATACGGGGCTGAAAATGGGCTAAGTGTATCCCTCGAAGAGGTGCAGAGGGCTATTGTTGAGAACAATTTATACTGGACTGCTAGTGAGACAGTATATACAAAGATGACTCCCGAGGAAAGAAAGATGGTATTTGGTCTCAAAATTCCAAAGGGTTATAAGTCTCCAAAGAGTAACATCGCCTCTACCCTCAAGATGGCTCTTCCCTCCACATTCGACTGGAGAAATAACAACGGGAATTATGTTACAAGACCTAAGGACCAGGGCTATTGTGGTTCCTGCTGGGCATTTGCCTCCACAGGGGCACTCGAGTCAAAATATATGATTACGAAGAAGACGCCAGGGTTGAATGTCGATTTCTCGGAACAGATAGTCATATCCTGTGATATGTCTGATTCTGGTTGCAATGGTGGACAACTCACAAATGCAGCCTCATTTATGCAGGATAGCGGAACTTATATTGAGTCCTGTTTCCCTTACAATCCTTCCTCCTCAGACCCATCCTCTACAAGGTGTTCGAAAGCCTGTGCCGATTACAGAAATAAGATAAAATTCTATAGAATAAGGGATTATGTGGATGTTGCTCAGGATGTAAACGAAATCAAGGCTGCGGTATATCAATATGGGCCAGTTCCGGTTGGTATGATTGCATGCGATGATTATCAATACTATAGCAGTGGAGTTTATAAACACAGAAGTGGAAGCTGCAGTCCGGAGGCAGGGCACGGAGTTCTCGTTGTGGGGTGGGATGACTATAACAACTGCTTTATTGTAAAAAACAGCGCTGGACCCTACTGGGGAGAAAACGGGTATTTCAGAATAGACTACAGTGAGGTCAGAGATTGCTATGATACCAATAGAGGTATCTTTACCTGTACATATTTCGGAACGATGGGGGTGGCTTACGGAGATGTAGTAACTGATGCCGACCTCGTTCAGGTGACTATTGCAACGGACCCGGCAGGTCTTGAGTTGAATGTGGATGGGACTGTCTTCAAAGCCCCAAAGACCTTCTCCTGGATCGCCGGCTCCGCCCATAATGTAAATGTAAAACCTGAGCAGAAGAGTTCCGATGGAAAGTATAAGTATTATTATGATTCCCGCTCTGATGGGAAGAATATGCTGGATGGGATCATCGCCCCGAGTGCAAATGGGACGATAACATTTTATTTCAAGACCCTCTATCTGTTCAAATCAACCCTCTCTGACTCAAATGCGGGTAAGATAAGCCCCTACTGCCCAACCGAATGCTGGTATGACCCCAATACAAGCATTACCCTCTCAGCCACTCCAAATTCAGGGTATATATTCACTGGATTCTCCGGGGATATCAACACCACCCAGAATCCATACCAGTTCAATATAACCAGACCAGTGTCAGTAGTTGCAAACTTTCAAAAGAGTTCTGTTCCTACCTATACCATTACAGCAACTGCTGGACCCAATGGGAAGATTGAACCCTCAGGTACAATAAGCGTGCCTCAGGGCGGCTCCCAGACCTTTATTATTACCCCAAATCAGGGATATCACATAGATAAGATACTCGTAGATAACAATGTCGTCCCGAATACAAACACATATACATTCAACAATGTCACAGCAAACCATACTATTAGCGTATCATTTGCTATAAACTCTGTTGAGACATACACGATTAATGCCTCGGCAGGGAGTGGTGGGAGCATATATCCATCCGGGACCATTACGGTTAGCAAAGGGGCCTCTCAGAAGTTCACCATCACCCCAAATTCTGGTTATGCAATTCAAGATGTACTTGTAGATGGGAAGTCCCAGGGGAAGATAAGCTCTTATACATTTTCAAATATCACCTCAAATCACCAGATTTATGCCTCATTTGAAAAGACAGGCAGTCAAACAGAGTATAAAAAACTCAGTGTAGACTTTAAGGGTAGCGGGTCGGGTACGGTATTCTCATATCCAGGGACGATGAACTGCAAGAATGACTGCTCCGACTGGTTTATAAAAGGTACCACAGTAACACTCACAGCAAACCCCGATTCCATATCAGAATTTATAGGATGGAATTTCGGGAGCTGTGGCAAGAACAAAAGCTGTACAATTAAAATGGACTATGATACATCCATAGTTGTATATTTCAATCTCAAAGAGTCAAATACGCCAGTGGAGGATAACACCGATCAAGGTAGTAGTGATGAAGGGGTCGTAAACTCCGCGGGGTGTGGTTGCTCCATCATCGAATAGACTGCTACCTCAACGGTCGCATATACCTCTTTTTGCGAGGGGATAGACTATTTATTCGTCTATCCACATCCTTTGCCCTGTTATTTTTCCCTGTAAGAGAATAAAAATCCCTCAGTTTGGTAAGATACATTTCATTATCGGGGTGAAGTTTAGTCAGGGCAATTAACTCCTTTTCAGCCCTCTGATAATCCTTGTGCTCGACCAGAAGATCTACCATCCTGAGTACGAGGGTACTGCTCTTCATTGTATCAGGTATTGAGTCATAATAGGATATCGCCGATTGATAATCCCCCTTCTCTATATACAGTGAACAGGCTCTTATGAGGGCATCAGTATAACTGGGTCTGAGAGAGATCGCCTTATCATAGAATTTCAATGCCGTCTCTTTATTTAGATGCTCCATAAACAACCCCCTGTAATAGTATAATCTCGGGTTGTCCTTGAGAAGTGCCTCAGCCTTTGAGAGATATTCCTCTATCTCCTTATCAGGGCATTCGAGATAGATGCAGTTTATGGCGTACTCCAGATGAACGATACCCCACTGGCTATTTTTATTAGATAAATCCTTCAGTATATTTTTAGCCTCTGCCCTCCTCCCCAATTCTATCAATCTTTGAGCTTCTTTATACTCCTCAATCTGGTCAGATGTATAACCTGTATAACAAATCAGCACAGCAAGAACTGCTCTAACTATAGTTTTCACAGGGGAAGAATCTTATATCACCATCTCCACCCATTCATACGGGTCTGGTTTATAACCGTATTGCAAATCCTGAATGTAGTCATACAGTTTTTTTGAGAGCTCTCCAACCTTATTGTCTGCAATCGTGTAATTCTTCCCTTTATAGTAGAGTTCTCCCACAGGGGATATGATCGCCGCTGTACCTGTCCCAAAGACCTCCTTTACCTCCCCCTTCTCAATATGGTCTATCAATTCATCGATAGAGAGCAACCTCTCTGAAACCTTGTATCCCCAGTCCCTTGCTATTCTTATAACAGAGTCTCGAGTAATCCCGGGGAGGATGCTTCCTGTAAGAGGTGAGGTAATTATCTCGTCGTTTATGTAGAAGAATATATTCATCGTCCCCACCTCTTCGATGTACTTCAGGTTAATGGCATCAAGCCAGAGGACCTGAGTGAATCCCAGCTGTTTCGCCTCCTCCGCTGCAAAGAGGCTGTGGGCATAGTTGGCTGCTGTCTTTGCCTCTCCGAGTCCTCCTCTCACTGCCCTGACATACTTATCTGAGACATAGATCTTCACTGGATTGAACCCTTCGGGGTAGTATGCACCTACGGGTCCTACTATAATAAAAAATGTATAGGTGGAGGAAGGTCTCACCCCGAGGGCGGGCTCTGTGGCAATCATAGTGGGTCTTATATAAAGTGCCCTCCCAATTCCATATGGTATCCAGTCCTTATCAATCTTTATCAACTCCTTTAATGCCTTTATAGCAAAATCGATATCAATTCGGGGCATACACAGTCTCTTTGCAGACCTGTTGAACCTCTCAAAGTTATTACGAGGTCTGAACAGGAATATATGGTCGTCCTTCCCTCTATATGCCTTCATACCCTCGAAAATAGCCTGACCGTAGTGGAATACCATAGCCGCAGGGTCCATCGGGAGATTGTCATAGGGGATGATTCGGGCATTATTCCAGCCGTGGTCTTTGGTATATTCCATTACAAACATATGGTCTGAAAAATACCTTCCGAACCCGAGATCGTCCTTCTCTCCCTCCTCATACTTCAATCTTGGCTTTGGCTTAAGTTTATCTTCAGGTCTCTTCTCGATTTTGATGGGTATCATTGATTCCACCTCCTGGATATGAATTTCAATTAAGACTTTCTATTGCCTCTGTCAATTTTAAAAGTGCATCTGCGATATTTTCTTTTTTGATTGACAGAGATAAAACTTGGTAGTACCTGACATAACCACTGTGGGTTTTATTGATTTTCTCATTACAATTTTTACCAGTGGCATCTGTCAGGGCTACTGGTACAATCTTAACTTCTGACAGAGGAGGATTGAACTATGTCCGTAATCAACGATGTTATTGCAAAGGTAAAAGAGAAAGACGCGTCACAGCCCGAATTTATCCAGGCTGTAACAGAGGTAATGACAACACTCGAACCTACTGTGGAAAAACACCCTGAATTTGTAAAGGCAAAGATCTACGAGAGGATCGTGGAGCCCGACAGGGTGATAATATTCAGAGTCCCCTGGGAGGATGACAAAGGTGAGATTCATGTCAACAGGGGATTCAGGGTTCAGTTCAACAACGCCATAGGTCCATACAAAGGTGGTCTGAGATTCCATCCATCAGTCAATCTGAGTGTAATAAAGTTTTTAGGATTTGAGCAGATATTCAAGAACTCCCTCACAACCCTTCCAATGGGCGGCGGCAAAGGTGGCTCAGACTTTGACCCAAAGGGGAAATCAGATAGAGAGGTTATGCGGTTCTGCTATGCATTTATGAGAGAGCTCTTCAGACACATCGGCGCAGATGTGGATGTCCCGGCGGGTGATATCGGAGTGGGTGCCAGAGAGATTGGGTATATGTATGGATATTACAAAAAGATAATGAATGAACATACTGGTGTACTCACCGGGAAAGGACTTGAATACGGTGGCTCCCTTATCAGGCCTGAGGCTACAGGTTATGGAGTGGTCTACTTTGCAGCAGAGATGCTCGCCACCAGAAAGATGGACTTTGCGGGCAAGAGAGTCGTTATTTCCGGTTCGGGGAATGTCTCCCAGTATGCCGTAGAGAAGGTGAATCACCTCAAGGGGAAGGTAATCACTCTCTCAGATTCAAACGGGACGATTGTAGATGAAGAGGGCATCGATGAAAAGAAACTCGCCTTTGTACTCGAGTTGAAGAATGTAAAGAGAGGGAGAATAAAGGAGTATGCAGATAAATATAAGGTCCCATACTATGAGGGGAAGTCAGTATGGCAGGTCATTAAAGACCACGGACTCAAATTCGATATAGCACTCCCCTGCGCCACTCAGAATGAGATAAATAAAGAGCTTGCCGAGGCAATGGTGAAGAACGGCTGCTTCTGTGTCGCCGAGGGCGCCAATATGCCATCAGACCTCGAGGCAATTAAGGTATATCAGGAGAACAATGTCCTCTATGGTCCCGCAAAGGCAGCCAACGCCGGCGGAGTCGCTACTTCAGGACTTGAGATGAGCCAGAACAGTCTGAGACTCAGCTGGACGAGAGAAGAGGTGGATCAGAGACTGCACGGGATTATGAAGAACATTCACAAGGCCTGTCTGGATGCAGCAGAGGCATATGGGAAGAAGGGAGACTATCTCACAGGTGCAAACATCGCTGGCTTCATCAAGGTAGCAAAGGCAATGCTCGCATACGGTGTGGTCTGATAACCATTATCTGAATTAAGCGTATAAATAGGACCCTGCCATCTGGCAGGGTCTTTTTTTGAACCGCATTTCTTATAACAAATAACGATAACATTGGGTTAAAGATTTTGTTTTTAGGGCAGACACATCGATCTGTCCCTACAATCTTATAATCGAAAATCAACATTCTATAAATAACGATAATTGCCACTTATAACTGAATCTTTACTCACTATTTTTCTTTTACAATTTGAATAGGATTTGGTATATATATCTTCAATTTAGTATCAAGGAGGAAGAAGATGCATATATCATCTGGGTATCTTGAAAAGATAGGGTATTTAGTTTTTGTCTTTATCATTATCGCATTCTTTGGTTGCGGAGGTGGAAGTTCAACAGGTGGTAATGAAGATATTGCTGAAAATGATATAGTTATTGGGGATATTCAAACTCAAAACGATTTAGCAATTCAGGATATTCAGAATGATATAGAATCTAAGGATGTAGAGGATATTAAAGACATAATAGAGTCAGGAGATACTGGAGAAGATATTGAAGCAGATTCAGAGGTTGGTTCTGATATAATAGATACTTCCGAAGACATATCCGATGTTGAGTATAATGATACAATAGAGGATACTACTGATATAATGGATGTGTCGGAAGATATATCTGATGCACAAGGCTCAGATACTATAGAGGATATATTGACTGATATATCTGATGTTGTTGAGGATGTAGTCGTAGATGGTGGATGCAAGGATGAGTGCACAGTAAGTGTCTGCAAGGACAATTATGTATTGAACTCCTGTGGAGACTGGAATAATGATGGGTGTAAAGAGTATAAAGAAGTAGTATGTGAGAAAGGTTGTGAAAATGGAGCCTGCAAGACCTGTATCCCAAATTGTGCCAATAAGGAGTGTGGGGATGATGGTTGTGGAGGGAGTTGCGGGGTTTGCGGAGATAATTCGACCTGTTCGAATAATAAGTGTGTATGCAACAGTGTGTATGCAGATTGCAATAATGATTTATCAGATGGTTGTGAGGTAAACTTAAATTCCATCAACAGTTGTGGGACGAGTTGTTCGAATAAGGTAGTCTGCTCTACTAATAATGGTAGTAATCCTGTATGTGATAATGGGATATGTAAGTTGACCTGCAATAGCGGATATGCAGATTGTAATTCAGGAGTCGGTAGTTCTGATGGATGTGAGGTGAATTTGAATAATCCATTAACTTGCGGGACGGGTTGTGGGAATATAACAAACTGTGGACAGAATTCGGATTGTCTACTTGGAGTTTGTGATTGTAAGAGTGGATATGGGAACTGTGATGGGTTGTGGAGTAATGGATGTGAAAAGAATCTGACTAATGATGGAAATAACTGCGGTAGTTGCGGGAATAGTTGTGGTACTAATGGTATATGTACAAACTCCCAGTGTGGATGTATATCTCCATATTTGAATTGCAATGGTTTATTGTCAGATGGATGTGAGGTGAATAAGAATACGGATGTAAACAACTGTGGAGGTTGTAATAATATCTGCAATCTCCCAAATACAGCGGTGAATAGTTGTGTTAGTGGAAGTTGTAAGGTTGTGAGTTGTGTGAATGGATATGGGAATTGTAATGGGATAGATGGTGATGGATGCGAGAAGAATCTGACTAATGATGCGAACAGTTGTGGTAGTTGTGGCAACAAGTGTGGACCAAATTCTGTATGTAATAATGGAGTTTGTGGATGTAT
>Ga0078972_1005213_pt1 | contig 33583 bp, 35 predicted proteins | sample YelNatPaOPGAMG01_FD_67568 | JGI IMG/M metagenome (GOLD analysis project Ga0078972, IMG submission 67568) | Hot spring thermophilic microbial communities from Obsidian Pool, Yellowstone National Park, USA - OP-RAMG-01 (SPADES assembly) (version 2) | ecosystem: Environmental > Aquatic > Thermal... | reverse complement strand
GCAGCGTAAGGCGCGCCCGCGTAAGGCGGCTGGGCTGCATACGGGGGTGCAGGGGCCGCACTGTAAGGAGGCGGCGCGGGAGGTCCCGGCGGGGGCGGCGGCGCAGCAGCCGTCTGAGGCGGAGGAGCGGCTGCCTGGACCGGCTTGCCGCAGCCGCCGCAGAAGCGTGTGTTTTCCTCCAGGGGAGAACCGCAGGACAGGCAGTACCTCATAAACTCTCCTCTCCGGCCGCGCGCGCTACTGCAAGACTCGCCACCGCAGCGTCACCACAACATTCTGGTTTCTGGTTCCGCGGAAGCTCAGCCTCTTCCAGCCGTTGGAGGGGCCGGGCATCTCCGCAAAACCGATGTCTTTAAAATCCGTCTCGATGAGGACGGGCACGCCCGGCAACGCGCCCTGCAAAGTTCCAACACTGGGTTTGTCGCCGTCGATGGTGATGATCGAATCCCGCCGCAGCGGACCGGACCAGATCAGCAGCCCGGAAGTGGGTCCGCTGTAGCGGGGCGGTGTCGGGGTCGTGGGCGTCGGCGTGGGGGCCGGGGTGGAGACCGGCGATGAGCGGCCCGCCGACGCCGTGCCCGAAGGAGAAGAGGAGGCCGGGGGGATTGCCCCAACGGGTGTCGAAAAGATCGGTTTCTGCTCGGTGGGTTGTGTCGGAGGCAGGGGTGGGGCCGATTCTTGCCTGGGGGTCCGCGAGGACACGCCCGGGCCGACAGGCTCCGCTATGATCGGTGGGGGACTCGGGGGGACCGAGGTGGTTGTGCCTGGCCGGGAAGCAGCGCCCCTGTTGGCGGAAGTGGCGGGAGGCTGGATCGAGCCAACCGGTTCGGCAATGATCTTTCGGCCACCCGCTTCGGCAGGTGCTTTAGGCGCAGTCCCTGGCTGCGAAACAGCAGGAGCCTGTTTCGTCCCGGTCTGCTCAGCGGGCGTAGACTTCGTTCCCGGCGCGGCCGTGGTCTCTGGGGCTCCTGGTTTGGCAGAGAAGCGCTTGTATGCGAAGAAACCGCCGACGCCAAGCGCAGCAACCAGAACTACGACCCCGGCGATAAAGCCGATTCCCCGGCCACCCCGCGGCGGAGCAGCCGGTGCGCCCAATGAGGGTGGGGGCGTGACGGGCGTTTGTGGGACTGCCGGGGGACCAGCCGCAGGACCGACCGGCGGTGGCGCCGCTGGCGCGGCCTGTGATGCGGCCGGACGCGGGGGTTGCGCGGGAGCAGCCGCCGTTTGAGGCGGGGCGGCCGGCACGCCCATTGGCGCGCCGCATTTGGCGCAGAATTTGGCGGGCTTCGATTGGGGCGCGCCGCAGCTTGGGCAAACGCCACCCGCCGGTGGACCCGGGGCTGGGGCCGATGCGGACACGGGAGGTGGCGCCGGAGTGGGAGCAGGAGGGGGTGATGCCGCTGCGGGCGGCCGGGCGGCAGCAGGCGGCGGAGGGGCGGCAGCAGGAACCGCCTGAGTGACCGGCTGCGGGCCAGCCGCCGGCGCTGCCCCAAGCGGAGCCCCGCATTGCGAGCAAAACTTGGTCGGCTTGTTTTGGACCGCGCCGCATTTCGGGCATTGCGCCGGCGCCGCGGCAGCTGGCGGAGGAGGGGGCGCGGGGGCTGGACGTCCGGACTGAGCAACCGGCGCAGGCGGAACGGCCTCCAAAGGAGCGCCGCACTGGAAGCAGAACTTAACGGGTTTCGGCTGGATTGTCCCGCACTTGCCGCACCGCAAGGCAGAAGCGGTCGCCGGCGCTTGCACTACCGGTTGGCCGCAGCGTGTGCAGAACTTGATTCCTTCGGCCACCTCATTCCCGCATGCACTGCATCTCGCCATAGACTTGCCGCCTCCTTGGATGACGAAGCCGCGTGATCCGACCAGATGATTGTATCTCAAGGTCTGGAACTCTGATGCAGTCTCCCCCTTGTAAACTCTCGCTCGACAACGGTGCGGCCGCGGCCCACTCGAAGACTGCGCCGCAAAACGAAGAGGAGCCGCCTTGGCAGAGGCGCCCACAGCGCCGGTGCAGCCGGCATCCCTAATGGCGGCAGCCGGAATGGACGATGTTGTTGAGGAGACAGCGCAGACAGCAGCGCCAGCGGCGGCAAGACGAAAGTTTGTCCGGCAGCACGCATGCCCGCCCGTCGTTCGAGTGAATGCACCGCCGGGCGCTGGCAAAAAGGGTGGTTTTTCGAAAGGACGGATGTGGTTGACCCAATATTGGCGGCTGTGATAGCTTTACGCTTTAGGCATCTGCCGGGTGGCAGCTTCCGCAGGCCGCTTCCTTTGTAGAACACCGATGGACGCAATCTTAGTGGACCTGGGCAGGCTCTTGCTGAAGGCCCTGCCGACATTCTTCCTTGTCCTCTTGCTGCATTTTTACCTAAAGCACTGGTTTTACAAACCTTTAGAAAAAGCCCTGGAGCAGCGCCGGCAAGCGACGGAAGGCGCGCGCCAGGCGGCTCAGGCCAGTCTGGAAACCGCCGAACGCAAGGCCGCCGAATATGAAGCGGCCATCCGTGCGGCGCGCGCGGCGATCTACAAGGAACAGGAAGAAACCAGGAAGCAGTGGCGCCTGGAGCAGGCCGGCGCCGTGGAAGAATCCCGCAGAAAAGCCTCGGAGATGGTGAAGCAGGCACGCGTCCAACTCGCGGCGGAGGTGGCGGAGGCCAAGCAGTCGCTGGCCGGCGAAGTGGACCGCCTGGCGAGTGCGATTACCGAGACCATTTTGCGGGGGGCAAGAGCTTGAAAGCGGCCGCACGGTTGTTGGCTTTGTCGATGATCCTTTGGGGCTGGGCTGCGTTTCGCCCTGCGCTGGCGGCCGAGGACCACGGCGAGCACGGTCACGGCGGCGCAGCAAGCGAGCTTCTTTGGAAGTCCCTGAACTTCGCCCTCATCGCGGCTGGCATCGGCTACTTGCTTTATAAGAAGGGCGGGCCGTTCTTCCGGGCGCAGCGAGAATCTATCCGCAAGGACATCGAGGAAGCGCATCGTCTGCGCCAGGAGGCCGACGAGCGTGCGGCGGAAATGGAACGCCGCTTGGCGGGTCTGGAGACGGAGATCGAGTCGTTGCGGCGGCAAGCCTCCGAGGAAATGGCGGCGGAAAACGAGCGCCTCAAGAAGCAAACCGAGGCCGCCTTGGAGAAGATCCGCCGGCAGGCCGAGCAGGAGATCGAGGGCGCGGCCAAAGCGGCGCGGCACGAGGTGCGGTCTTTTGCAGCGGGATTGGCGGCGGAGCTGGCGGCGCGCCGGCTCCGGGCAAGCTTGGATGAGGCGGCCGATGACGCCCTGGTCGGGAGCTTTCTGGAGGAGATGAAAAAGTCGCGGGGCAGCGCTCCGAAGGAGCTGAACTGAAATGGCGACGGCAGTGGCCTCCCGGTACGCTCGGGCCTTGGCGGATCTGGCGTGTGATCCGCGGCGCGGGGTGGATCCGTCTCAGGTGGCCGGTGAGCTGGCCCTTTTCGAGCAGGCCTTGGCCGCCTCCGGCGAACTCCGCAACATTTTGCTCTCGCCGGCGGTGCCGGTGGCGCGCAAGCGCGCGGTCGTGAGCCGATTGAGTGAGGACGGCGGGATTTCGCGGCTGGTGCGCAACTTTTTATTTGTGGTGGTGGACCACCGCCGCATAGGAATCTTCGATGAGATCCGGGAGGCTTTCCAAGCCGAGATCGACAGCAGGCTGGGCCTAATTGCAGCCTCGATCCGAACCGCCCGCCCCCTGAGCGAGTCCCGGCAGGCCAAAGTAGTCGAGGGCCTGGAGAGCATCACGGGCAAGCGCGTACGGCCCAACTATGGGGTGGACCCGGAACTGATCGGCGGGATAGTGGTGCGGATCGGCTCCACGATTTATGACGGATCGGTGCGCGGACAATTGGAAGCGCTGCGCCGGAAACTGATGGACTAAAAGCTATGGCTCAAATTCGAGCGGACGAGATTGCGCGGATTCTGCGCGAAGAAATCGACAACTATGAGAAAGCCGTCAGCGTGGCCGAGACCGGCTATGTGATCTCGGTCGGCGACGGCATCGCCCGGATCCATGGCCTGGAGCTGGTCATGGCCGGCGAGATGATCGAGTTCCCGCACGGCGTCTATGGGATTGCTCTGAACCTGGAAGAAGATCAGGTCGGCGCAGTGCTGCTGGGCGAGTACCACGCGGTGAAGGAAGGCGACGAGGTCCGCCGCACCAAGCGCATCATGTCCGTGCCGGTGGGCGAGGCTTTGATCGGCCGGGTTGTGGATCCATTGGGCCATCCGCTGGACGGAAAGGATCCGATTCAAGCCACGCAATTCAGCCCTCTGGAGCGCCTGGCCCCGGGCGTGGTGGACCGCCAACCAGTGCGCGAACCTCTTCAAACCGGCATCAAGGCCATCGACGCCATGATCCCGATCGGGCGCGGGCAGCGCGAGCTGATCATCGGCGACCGGCAAACGGGCAAGACCGCCATCATTCTGGACACGATCCTGAACCAGAAGGGGACGGACGTCGTTTGCATCTACGTGGCGATCGGTCAGAAGCGCTCCACCGTGGCGCAGGTGGTGAAGACGCTGGAAGATTACGGCGCCATGGATTACACCATTGTGGTGGCCGCCACCGCCAGCGATCCGGCCCCGATGCAGTACATCGCGCCCTATGCCGGCTGCGCCATGGGTGAGTATTTCCGGGACAACGGGCGTCACGCGGTCTGCTTCTATGACGATTTGTCCAAGCACGCTGCCGCATACCGCGAGATTTCGCTGTTGCTCAGGCGTCCGCCCGGCCGGGAGGCCTATCCCGGGGACGTCTTTTATTTGCACAGCCGCCTGCTGGAGCGGGCCGCTAAGCTCTCCGACGAGTTGGGCGGAGGTTCTCTGACCGCCATCCCGGTCATCGAAACCCAGGCCGGGGACCTGTCCGCCTACATTCCGACCAACGTGATCTCCATCACGGACGGCCAGATCTTTCTCGAGACGGACATGTTCAACGCGAACATCCGGCCGGCGATCAATGTGGGCGTCTCGGTGAGCCGCGTGGGCGGCAATGCTCAGGTGCGGGCCATGCGGCAGGTGGCGGGAAGCCTGCGTTTGGATTTGGCGCAGTTCCGGGAGCTGGCGGCTTTCGCGCAGTTCGGCAGCGACCTGGACAAAGCTTCTCTGGCTCAGTTGAACCGAGGGCGCCGGCTTGTGGAGATCCTCAAGCAAGGCCAGTACCGGCCGCTGCCGGTGGAGAAGCAGATTCTGGTGATCTTCGCCGGCACAAACGGCTACCTGGATGATCTTCCACTGGAGCAGTGCCGCGAATTCGAAGAGGAACTCTACCGCTTCACCGAGAACAGCCGGCCGCAGGTGCTGCGGCAGATCGCCGAGAAGAAGATCCTGGACGACGGTTTGCGGAACGAAATGCACGAGCTGCTGAAGGAGTTCAAGGAGCGGTTCGTCAGCGAACGGAAGGGCTGAGGTTTGGGGAGGATCGATGCCCAGCCTGATTGACATCCGGCGCCGGATCCGCTCGGTCAAGAGCACGCAGCAGATCACCCGCGCCATGAAGCTGGTTTCGGCCGCCAAGCTGAGGCGGTCGCAGGACCGCGTTCTGGCGGCGCGGCCTTACGCCGCGGCCACGGCGCGCCTGCTGGCCGATCTGGCCCGGGCGGCCAAAAGCGACGAGCGATTGGCGCACCCGCTGTTGGCCGAGCGGCCCGAGGAAAGAATCCAGCTCGTGCTGATCACCGCCGACCGGGGCCTGGCGGGGGCGTTCAACTCGAACCTCATCAAGGCGGCGCAGGCGTTCTTGGAGGAGCGCAGCGGGCAACGCGTGGAGCTGGAGTTGATCGGCCGCAAAGGCCGGGACTTTTTCCGCAAGCGGCAGGTCCTTATCAGCGGCGAACACATCGGGATGACCGAAAAGGTCACCTACGACTACGCGGCCGGCATTGCCCGCCAGATCATGGCCCGGTTTGAACGCGAGGAGATCGACGCTGTCTATCTGCTGTTCAACGAATTCAAAAGCGTGATGGCGCAGCGGATCACTCTCAACCGCATATTGCCGGTGGCGCTGCCGGCCGCGACCGGGGGCATCGAATTCCTTTATGAGCAACCGCCTCAGATCCTGATTGGGCGGCTGCTGCCGCGATACGTGGAGATTGCCCTGCATCACGCCCTGTTGGAGTCGGCGGCGGCGCAGCAGGCGGCGCGGATGACGGCGATGGATGCGGCCACGACGAATGCGGCCGAGATGATTGACCGCCTGACGCTGTACATGAACCGGGTGCGGCAAGCCAGCATCACCCGGGAGATCATCGAAGTGGTCAGCGGCGCGGCGGGAGTGGAGTGAGGTTTTCATGACGACAGAACCAGTCATTGGCAAGGTGATTCAGGTAGCGGGTCCCGCAGTGGACATCCAGTTTCCAGAAGGGCAGATTCCGGTCATTTATACGGCGGTCCGGATCACCAGCGAAGGTTTTGATGTCCCCTTCCCAGTCGACATCATCGTGGAGGTGGCGCAGCACATCGGCGAAGGCCGCGTGCGCACGATCGCGCTGAAGCCCACCGATGGCCTGGTCCGGGGGATGAAGGCGGTCAGCCTGGGACGGCCCGTGACCGTGCCCGTCGGCAAGGAGACGCTGGGACGGGTGCTGAACGTGCTCGGGGAACCCGTGGACCGCATGGGCCCCGTAGAGGCCAAGAAGTTTTACCCCATTCACCGGCCCGCCCCGAGCTTCGAGGAGCAGTCCACCGAGCTGAAGATGCTCGAGACCGGCATCAAAGTGGTGGACCTTCTGGAGCCGTATCTGAAGGGCGGGAAAATCGGGCTTTTCGGCGGCGCGGGCGTGGGCAAAACGGTGATCATCATGGAGCTGATCCACAACATCGCCATGCACCACGGGGGCGTGTCGGTGTTTGCCGGAGTCGGCGAACGCACGCGCGAGGGCAACGACCTCTGGCTGGAGATGCAGGAGTCCGGCGTCATCGATCCGAAAGACTGGCGCAAATCCAAGTGCGCTCTCATCTACGGCCAGATGACCGAACCCCCGGGCGCGCGCCTGCGGGTCGGACTGACTGGACTAACCGCAGCCGAATACTTCCGCGACGAGGAAGGCCAGGACGTGCTCCTGTTCATCGACAACATCTTCCGCTTCACGCAGGCGGGCTCGGAAGTCTCGGCGCTGCTCGGCCGCATGCCTTCGGCGGTGGGTTACCAGCCAAACCTGGCCACGGAGATGGGCGAATTGCAGGAGCGGATTACGTCCACCAAGAAAGGTTCGATCACCTCCGTGCAGGCGATCTACGTGCCGGCTGACGACTACACGGATCCGGCGCCGGCCACCACCTTCGCGCACCTGGACGCGACCACCAATCTTTCGCGGGCCATCGTGGAGCTGGGCATCTACCCTGCCGTAGACCCGCTGGCCTCCACAAGCCGGATCCTGGACCCCAACGTCGTGGGCGAGGAGCATTACCAGACGGCGCAGATGGTCAAACAGATCCTCCAGCGCTACAAGGACCTGCAAGACATCATCGCGATCTTGGGCATCGATGAGCTCTCCGATGAGGACAAGCTCACCGTGGCCCGCGCCCGCAAGATCCAGAAGTTCCTCTCGCAGCCGTTCAATGTGGCCGAAGCCTTCACGGGCCGCAAGGGCAAGTATGTAAAGGTGGCGGACACCATCCGCGGCTTCAAGGAAATCGTGGAAGGCAAGCACGACGACGTGCCGGAGCAGGCCTTCTACATGCAAGGGACGATCGAAGACGTTTTGGAGGCGGCTGAGCAGTTGAAGCGGGCTGCGGCCTGAGCCCTATGGCGGACACTTTTGAGCTGGAGATCGCCACGCCCGAACGTCTGTTGGTGCGTGAGGCCGTCACTGAGGCGCAGATCCCGTTGGAAAACGGCTACATCGGCGTTCTGCCGGGTCACACGCCGCTGCTGGGCGAGTTGGGCACCGGAGTTCTGTCCTATGTGGCGGCTGGAAGGCGGCGGGAGCTGGCGGTCAGCGGCGGCTGGGCTGAGGTGGGAGAAGGCTACGTGATTGTGCTGGCCGACGTGGCGGAGAACGCCGATGAGATCGACCTGGCCCGGGCCGAGGCGGCACGCAAGCGGGCGCTCGATCGCCTGAGCCGGCCGGCTGCGGATCTGGATGTAGCCCGGGCGTTGCAATCGCTGAAGAAAGCCCAGGCCCGCCTGGAAGCCGCCCGGCGCTGAACGAGCCGGATCCACCATGCCAGCCCCAGGTGGCGAGCCGGCCGCCAGGAGTCCAGGAATGCGCGGCCCGGTCGATTCTTGGTAGGATAGTAGTTCGCAGCTTCTTGTGTGCGTCTCGAGTGGAGGCGCGTCTCCGAGAAGCTCCCCGCGGAATCCCAGAGCCGAGGACGGTTATGTACGCAGTCATTCAGACGGGCGGTAAGCAGTACCGCGTCGCACCGGGCGACACCATTCAGGTTGAGAAGCTCCCCGGTGAGATCGGCACAGAAGTCGAGTTCGCAAAGGTGCTGGCCGTATTCAAAGAACCGGACCAGCTGATCGCTGGCCCGGAGGCGGCGCAAGCCAGGGTGAAAGCCACCATCACCGCCCAGGACCGGGCGGATAAGGTCGTGGTCTTTAAATTCAAGCGGAAGAAACAAATGAAGCGCACCATCGGCCACCGCCAGGCCTACACCAGCGTCAAGATCAACGAGATCGTAGCTTAGGAGCGCGAAATGGCACACAAAAAGGGTCTAGGAAGTTCCCGCAACGGACGCGACTCCAACGCCCAGCGCTTGGGCATCAAGGCCTTCGCCGGGCAGCTGGTCCCGGGCGGCGCCATTCTGGTGCGGCAGCGCGGGACGCGCTATAAACCGGGCGCCAATGTCGGAATCGGCAAAGATGATACGCTGTTCGCCAAAGTGACGGGGATCGTGGCCTTCCGCGACCGCGGGCGTCACGGCAAGTTCGTGAGCATCCTGCCGCCGGATCAGAATTGACGCCCGGCCGGCCGCAGGCAGGTCCTCTGATTCCGACCCAATCCTCCCCGTGAAAGCGGGCCGCAGTGTTCATAGACGAAGCCATCATCTATGTCAAAGCCGGCGACGGCGGCAACGGCTGTGTGGCTTTTCGCAGGGAGAAATATGTGCCCCGGGGTGGGCCAAGCGGAGGCGATGGCGGGCGCGGCGGGGATGTAATTCTGGTCTCCAGCCAGCACTACAACACCCTCCTTCATTTGCGCTTCAATCCGGAGCACAAGGCGGAACGAGGCCGTCACGGAGAAGGAAGCAACCGGACCGGACGTGACGGCGCCTCCGTGGAAGTTCCCGTTCCCGTGGGCGTGCTGGTCTATGATGCCGATACCGGAGAATTGCTGCATGATTTCACCGAACCGGGGCAGCGTTTCGTGGTGGCCCGCGGGGGGCGGGGAGGCCGTGGAAACGCACGTTTCGCCACATCGACTCACCAAGCCCCGCGCGAGCACGAACCGGGTCAACCCGGCGAAGAACGGCGTCTCAGACTGGAGCTGAAATTGCTCGCGGACGCCGGGCTAGTGGGATTTCCGAACGCGGGCAAGTCGACCCTGATCTCGCGGATCTCCGCGGCACGGCCGAAAATCGCCGATTACCCATTCACCACTCTGGAGCCGCACCTTGGGGTGGTTAGTTTGGACGACCAGCGGTCCTTTGTTGTAGCGGATATCCCTGGACTGATCGAGGGAGCGCACCTGGGGCACGGTCTGGGAACCCGGTTCCTGCGCCACATCGAGCGAACCCGGTTGCTGCTTCATCTGGTGGACGTCTCGGAGGCAAGCGGGCGGGATCCGGTGGAGGATTTCCAAGTCGTCCTTAACGAGCTGGCCAGCTTCAGCCCGGATCTGGCGGCCAAGCCGATGTTTGTGGTGGCGACAAAACTGGACGCGGCTCAGGACCCACGGCGCCTGGAGGCCCTCAGGAAGCTGTCGGCCAGCCGACGGCTGCCGTTTTACGCCATCTCAAGCGTGACCGGCCAGGGGATTGAAGAGTTGAAGCGGGCGGCAGGCAAGTTCTTGTTGGAAGGCCGTGGCGATTGAACCTATGGGGTGCAACAGGCGCCCGTCGAGATCACCGAAAACTCCCCCGCTCTTTCGCCGCCGGTAAAAATCTGCTCTTGAGAAAGGAGCCGGTAGGTGTTGCCCGCGATTTCAGCCGCAACCGAGCCGCCCACGCCGGCGCCCCCTGTCAATAACACCACCACGACCAGCTTCTTGCCCCCGATCTGCGCGTAAGAACCAAACCATCCCAAGTGTGTGCGGCGGTCGGAACAAGTCCCGGTCTTTCCGTAAATGGGAGCATCTGGATCGAAGTTCGCGCGGCGGGCGGTGCCAAACTCCACCGCGCCGAGCATGCCCGGCTCGAGCTCTTGCAGCCAAGGCTCAATATTCAAGAAGCGTTTGACCCGGGGCGTGAAGTCTCGGAGTTCTTCGTTCGTGCGCGGATACTGGAGGTAGTACAGAGTGCCCCCGTTGGCCAAAGCTACCAGCATGGATGCAAGCTGGAGCGGGGTCATCGTAATGCCGGAGCCGAAGCTGGACATCATGCCCACTCCTTCCGGAGGAGGCGCCTCGGGCAGCGTCCCCGGCTGTTCCCCTTCGATTCGCCAGCCGGCCTTCTCTCCAAGCCCCATCAGACGGGCGTAGTAGCTGACTCTCTCGAAACCGAGTTTCTCCCCCAGCGAGGCGAAATATGGGTTATCCGAACGAGCTAAGGCCTCGGTCAACGTGAGCCGTCTCCCGCTGGCGACCCGGACCACCGTACTGCGGTCGATCAATCCTTCGGCCAACGCTGCTATCGCCACCGGAATCTTCACCGTCGAGCACGGCTGAAACGCAGCGCTCAGCGCGGCTTTCTGATTGACCATCGAAAGGATCCGTCCGGTATCAGGATCCACCACCACCACGGAACCGTTGTATCGGCCCAGGGCTTGCACCGCAGCGCGCCGCACAGTCAGGTCTTCGCCGTCCAGCCGGTCGCCGATGGTGGAATCCGCGAACGTCGGCTCCGTCCAGCGCCGGGCTGGCGCTTTGCGTGCGGGCGCCTTCACCGATGCCCGCGCAGGAGCTTTCTTCGCTGTGCTTGCTGCAACCGCGGTCTTGCTGGCGCCCGTGGTCTTCGTCTGTGCCGCGCGGCTGGAGGCGGTCTGTGAAGACCCTGTGTTCTTCACCGCCGGCGACTTGGCTTGAGCCGCAGACCTGCCCCTGGACTGGACGCTCTGGGCTGCCTTCTGCGCGCCAGTTTGTCTTGCGGCCCTCGTGCTCTGTGCGGCAGAAGCCTTGGTTTGCCCCGCCGGTCCGCTGCTGGCTTTGGGAGTTTGGGCGCCAAGGCAAAACGCCAGCCCCAAGGCGAGGCCAAGCGTTCCCAGAGAAAGACGGAACGCTGAATAAGCTTTAGCCGCTCGCATGCCGCTATCTAGAATCCGCGGAGGTGTTCAATGCCAGAGCCCGGTTCGCTACAGCCCTTCCCATCCCGGGCAATTTCATTGTGCGGGATGCCGGACCGATCCGTCAAGCAGCGCGGCGTAAACCAATCCGGCGCCGCCGGCCAAGGCAGGTAACGGGCGGTTTTTGGCCTGCCAGGACAGGACACGCTGCGGCTCCGGCTCTGACGCGCCGCCGGAGCCTTTCTCCGATGTCCGAATCTTTTTTGGTTGCATCGGAGCGGCCCGTGTGGTATCCATAGATTAACGTCGGCGTGCCCTCCCGCGGCCCCCGCAGGAAACATTCAACGCCGGCAATTTCCGACCCGGCACAACCAGGAGTCACACTGTGGAAGCCTCGAATCGAAAACTCATCCGCCCGAACCTGAATGGACCCAAGGAGCAGAGTCCCCAGCGGCGCGCGCCCAAGAGCAAGTCCGCTCCTCCGGATCAGACGCACGCGGAGTGCTTCTACTACCTTAAGCAGATGCAAACGAAGACCCCCATGGTCATCGTGCTTCTCGATGGGGAAACCGTGCACGGCGTCATTGAGTGGTACGACAAGTCTTGTTTGAAGGTTTCCCGCTCCGACGGGCCGAACCTCCTGATCTACAAGCCCAGCATTCGCTACATGTATAAAGCCGTTTCCTGAGCCTCGCAGGACGCCCGGCGGCCCTCGCTCAGCACGCTTTCTTCTTCCGGAGCAGGCGCTGCTGCCGCCTCAGCCCCGCCTCTTCGTAGCGTCTCTTCTCTTCCGGAGTCTCCGGAATGACAGGAGGCACCGGGACTCGTCTCCCCTCGGCGTCGATCGCCACAAACGTCAAATAGGCCGAGGAAGTGTGTCGCACCTCACCGGTGATCAGATCCTCCACGAAAACCTTGACCCCGACTTCCATCGAGGTGTGAAACACCCGGTTCACCGACGAGCGAAGAAGCACCATCTGGCCCACCCGGATCGGATGCAGAAAGGTCATGTTGTCGACAGAGGCGGTCACCACCGTGCACCGCGCGTGGCGCATGGCCGCCATGGCCCCCGCCAAATCCACCAGATGCATCACCTTCCCTCCCAGCAGAGTCCCGATGGCGTTGGTGTCATTGGGGAGAGCCATTTCGGCGTATTCGGAAATCGAAGCTTTTACGGGTCGCCCTTCCATCGCCGGTATCTTATCATGGGGGCATGAGGGGGGCATGGACCGTAAAGTTGCGCTCCGCCAGATTCTCGAGGAGAATCCAAGCGACCCGCTGGCCCGCTACGGGTTAGCGATGGAGCATGTGAAGGAGCAGGATTACCAGGCCGCCGTGGCCGAGTTCGAGAAGCTGCTGGCCGTTTCGCCGGGCTACCTGTACGCATACTTCCATGCGGGCCAGGCTCTGGAAAAGCTCGGGCGGCTGGATGAGGCCAGAAACATGTACGAGCGCGGCATCCAAGTCGCCTCCGCCGCTGGCGATCATCATGCGCGCTCCGAACTGGCAGCGGCCCTCGAACAAATAGGCTAAACGCTGCGCAGGTTCCCGGAGTCAGTTCATGGGCGCTGTGGAAGATCGCCCCTGCCCTTCAGGTTCGCCGGGATGAAGGTGGACAATCAGCCGCTCTCCCCGCGCGGTCCTGACGGCGACGTGCACATTTTGCCGTCCGGCATCGAAATACCATGACCCAGGATGCAGGCGCTGGCGGTCTTTCGCCTCCTCGAACACCACATCGCCGGCCGTCACCGCCGCAGGCCGCGGCGCATGATGCACAACCCACTCATAGCTGCGCTCTGCTTTGGAGTCGATCTCCAACCGCAGCAGATCCAACGCCGGCGCGGCGTGCATCTGGCTGTACCGCATCAGCTCCGGCTCGTACAAGAACAGCTCTGCCGCCAGGCGTGGGAAGTAGTGGAGCTCCATCCGCTCGCCGGTCGTGACGCCGTCCAAGGGCACAATGGACCCGTTCCGAGCAAAAAGCGGCAGCACATCCTCCGGCGCTTCCACGTCGATCACCTGCCGCCCCGCGAATCGTCGGTTGCTATGCCATTCCGTCCACTGCCCCATCGGCAAATAAACCTTCCGCCGGCCGCCCGGCGTAAAGATCGGCGCCGCCAGCAACTCGTCCCCCACCATGAATTGATCCGTCAAGTCCTGCCCCGCCTCATCCCTGGGAAATTGCATCATCATTGGGTGTATCATGGGCAGGCCGCGGCTCCGGGCCTCCTCCACGTAGGTAAGGAAGAACGGGATGAGCCGTTTCCGCCAGGTCAACCACCTCTCCTGCACCGCTTCCTTGTCCCTCCCCAAAGTTCCGCTTCGGGAATTGCAGATCAAAGGAAGCACTGACGCAAGCTGCATGGCCCGCTGAAACAGCTCCGGAGAGGCTGCGGCAAAAGGTCCCACATCAAAGGCAGGACTCAGAATTCCCGATAGCGACGCATGAACCACAGCCCGCACGCTGTCTTCCAGCAATGGCCAAGAACCGTTTTCAGCGACCGGCAGCAATACGGCCCGTTCCGGAAGCTCTTCTCTGTGCATCAAATCAAACCGCGCGTAGGCTCGCGGCGGAACTACCTCCAGGTGCTCTTCATAGATGGCCTTGACCGTCGGTCCGTAGTGAAACCAGTATTCGAGCCGCGGCAATCCCCGAAAGCTCAACCGGAGGAGTTGCGGCGCCATCTCGCCAAGATCAAAACGGTACAGACCCGGCGTGGTGTAGTAAAGCCCGTATCCGAGGCTCGAAATCAAGAACGGCCAGGAGGTTTCCACCGAGCGTCCTCTCAGGTTCGCGGATGCGTCCGAGCGGATGCCCAAACCGTAATATTTCTCCTCTGGTTGCGAAACGAATGCCGCCTCGATTCCCATCCCAGCACGTCGACTCTCGTGGGCTTCGGCCAAAAGGATCTTTCCGTCGCGTGAGAGCACCCGCAGCCTTAAGCCGGACTTTTGAATCTCCACTTCCAGATCGTCCGTACGGAAAGTGACCTTGGTTTCGCCATCCGTCCTTTCCACCTTGGCCTTGGAGGGCCCGTGCACGTCCAGCGGATCACAATTCCCTCCTTCCCACGCCCGGCAAAAACGGAACGTCGAATCCGTCACCCACTCGATGACGGCCCGAGGCCCGTCCAGCTCAAAGACCGTCCGTCCCTTTGTCTGGGCTCGCGCTCCCGCGGTCAGCACGGATCCAAGCGCCAGAACGGCAGCCCACCGGCCGGCGATGGAAGCACTAAACAAGCAACAGTTGCTCTTGAATCTCACCAGTGACTTTGGCCTCCCGGTCGCCAACGAACACGTTCACCTCAGACCGGATACCGAAATCGCGGAGATAGATCCCCGGCTCAATGCTGAAACAAGTCCAGGGAATGATGCGCCGCTCATCGTGAGTCTCCAGATTATCCATGTTGGCCCCCGCCCCATGGACTTCTTCTCCAATGGAATGTCCGGTCCGGTGCACAAAATACTCCCCGTAGCCCTTCTCCCGGATATAGCTGCGCGCTGCATCATCCACTTCGAATCCCCGGATATCCTCGCCTCCACGCACGGCGCTCTCCACCCGCCGAACCGCCCGGTCCCGAGCCTCCTTCACCACCTCGAAGACGCGCAGTACCTGCTCGGGCGGAGTCTGCCCGCAATACCCCGTCCAGGTGATGTCGTAATACACGCTGTGAGGCTGGTCCAGCTTGGCCCACAGGTCGATCAACAACACACAACCTGACTCAATACGCCTGCTTCCCTTCGGCCCTGGCTCGTAATGAGGATTCGCGGAATTGTCGTTCACCGCCACAATCGGCCCGTGATCCGTCGTCAATCCTTGCTCAGCAAACCTTCTCCGGATGAACTCCGCCAACTCCCATTCCGTTATGCTTTCCCGGCTTCGCAACCTCTCCCCCACCAACCGGAAGGCCTCCGCTCGGATCGCATCCACCCTCCGCCCCGCTTCCAGATGGCTTTCCAGTTTCTTTTCGTCCCAGCGAGCCTCAAAAATCTGCACCAGATCGGCCGAGCTCACCACTTCTACTCCCAAACTTCGCACCAGCTCCACCGTTCCCGCATCCACCATCGAAACGTAGGGCACAGCGCACTTGGGTGAGTACTGCATCGCAACCTTGCGGTGGCCCGCCAGCATCCGCGCCAACCCATCGACCAGGCTGCTCCAACTCGCGTACCTCTTCTTCTCCCCCGGCAAGCCATCCAAAATCGCCGCCTCGATCGCATGCACCAGCCCACGCGGCTCCCCCTCGGCCGGGATCAGGTAGAACCACCTGCGCGTCGGCTCGCGGGCGGCGTCGAGCTTTATGATGCGATACGCCAGCGGGTCCCGCCGGTGGTGGTCGAAAAACAGCCAGGCGTCGATCCGCTGCTCCCGTAGCGCTTCCTGGATCTCATTCAGCCTCACACGGCCCTCCTTACTTCACATCCCCCATGAGCCTCTTGGTCGGCCCCACCAGCAGGGCCAAAACCCCGGCAGCGCCGATTCCGAAAGCTGCGATCAACGCGAAGAGCGTTGGCAGGGGCAGCGCCTCGTACATAGAAGCAATCCGGCCGCCTAAGTAATTCCCCGCTGATAGCGACAAAAACCACACTCCCATCAGCAGGCTGCTGATCCTCGCCGGCGCCAGCTTGGTCATGGCGCTCAGCCCCACCGGGCTCAAGCAGAGCTCACCCACCGTGTGCAGGAAATAGACGACCACTAACCACAGCGGGCTGACCAAGCTCCCGTCCACGGCCCGGCTCGCCCCCAACGCCAAAACCGCAAATCCAAGACCCGCCGATAGCAACCCAAAAGAAAACTTCGCCGGACTCGATGGTTCCCGTTCCCCTAGCCTTAGCCACAACCACGCAAATACGGGCGCCAATGCGATGATAAAAAGCGCGTTCAACGATTGCAGCCAGCTTGCTGGGAATTCGAAGCCGACCACCCTCTTGTCCGTACTCCTTTCCGCAAACAAATTCAATGTTGAGCCCGCCTGCTCAAACATGCACCAGAACAATGCCGACGCTGTGAACAACACCACCACCGCCGCCAGCCGCTTCTTCTCCTGCGGCGTCCAGCCCCTTCCCGCAAAAGCCCACACAAAAAAGGCGGCTACCGCTACAAGAAGCATCACGCCCAACGCATTCGACAGCCGCTGCACCGTGATCTCCACCACCCCGCCCGCATCCAGCACCACCAGCGCCGCCACTAGCCCCACCGTGCCCCACAATCCCCGCCGTAGCCACGTCCGCTGCCGGTCCGCTGCGGCTGCATCCGGCAAGATCGCAGGCCGCAGCCCGGCAGCTCCCAGATGCTTGCCCCCCAAAACGTACTGAACGAGCCCCAGCACCATGCCCGCCGCCGCCACGGCAAATCCCAGATGCCAGTTCACTCTCTGTCCCGCGTAGCCGCAAACCAACGGAGCCAGAAACGCGCCAAGGTTGATCCCCATGTAGAAAATGGAAAATCCCGCATCCCGCCGCCGGTCTCCGGCCGAATAGAGTTGCCCCACCATCACGCTGACGTTCGGCTTCAACAACCCCGTCCCAAGCGCAGATATCGTCAATCCAACGTAGAACAGCGCCAACGGCGGCATCGCCAGACAACTGTTCCCCAGGGCGATCAGCACACCCCCATAAAGCACCGCCCGCCGTTGTCCCAAGAAACGGTCCGCAATCCATCCGCCTGGCAGACTCAACAGGTACACCATAGCGGTGTACAATCCGTACAATGCCCCGGCTTTGGAAACGTCGAAGCCCAGGCCGCCCCTCGCTGTGGCCGCCGTCATGTACAGAATGAGAAGCGCCCTCATCCCGTAGTAACTGAAACGCTCCCAGAGTTCTGTCAGGAACAGCGTGGCCAGCCCGCGCGGATGACCGAAAAACTCTCGCTGCTGCTCTAAGCTGCTCCGCTTCGCTTCCGGCATTCGACCTCAGTCCTCAGATGCACGAATCCAGCTTGCCGCCGGGGGCTGATCACCCGGAACGTCGCTACATCGTCCAACCAATCCTGGCTTGATCCGTCCCAGTGCTGTGAAGCTACCGTCAGTGTATACTCCTGCTCCGTAAACAGGCAATCAAAACGAAACTCCACCTCCAACTCATCGCCCGCCTCGAACCGGCCCAGCTTCCGGCCTTCCAGCCTCGTGTTGGTGCCGAATACATCGATGCCGTGCCGGTTCCGTACCAGCATTCCAACCACCGGTTCGGCTGCATGCCCAGCGAACCGCACTTCCACAACCACCGACATCCGCTCGCCGCTTTCAAACACCGATCTCGGTACTCCCCGGCTGTCTCGCAGCTCCACTCGCCTCACCCGGCTCAACCCGTCGCCGTGCCGGTGACCTGCCGTGAGCCCGTTCCGCTCACCGCCCTGGGCCTCTTCCCCCTTCTGTCTTTCGAGCACATAGCCGACGTACCGGTTCACCACCTCATTCGGCCGCCCCTCGGCCGCCACCCGGCCGCCTAACATGAATAAAGCCCGGTCCGAAAGCTGCTTCACCAGCCCCAGGTCGTGCGAAACGAATAGCACCGTAACCCCCCGGCGCTTCATCTCCTCGAATCTCTGGACGCACCGGTGGGAAAACGCGGCATCCCCTACCGCCAGCGCCTCATCCACGATCAGAATATCCGGCTCGGAGTGAACCGCCGCGGCGAACGCCAGCCGCACATACATCCCGCTCGAGTACTCCTTCACGGGCCGGTCCATGTATTCTCCGATCTCCGCGAAAGCCTCGATCGCAGGCATCGCCCGCCGGATCTCATTCCGCGATAGCCCTAGGATCTCGCCGTTGATGTACACATTCTCTCGGCCCGTTGACTCCGGATGAAACCCTACCCCCAGCTCCAGCAGCGCTGCGATCCGTCCTTGCGCTACGATTCTTCCTGCCGTCGGCGAAATGGTCCCGCTTAAAATCTGAAGAAGCGTGCTCTTCCCTGACCCGTTCGGCCCTACAATCCCTAAGAACTCGCCTTTCTCAACACCGAAACTCACGTCCCGCAGCGCCCAGAATTCCCTAGGCTGCTTTGGCCCGCTGAAAGGAAATAGCTCCCAGATCCGGTCGGAGGGTTTCTCGTATAGCCGGTACCGCTTTGAAATCCGGTGTGCACAAATCACGGCGCAACCGTCCACTATACCGCGGCACGGCTGCCCCCTCTCAGCCCGTCCTTCGCGCTTCGCCTCCTCACAGGCGGATCGTCACCGTCAGATCCTTGCCCGGTGAGCCGGTCCCACCACTTGGAGCCGAAAGGACGTCCAAACTGAGCTTAGCCCCCGCGATCAACCGCGGAAGCTGCAATCCCCCAATCGTCTCTGACTGCGTCTCACCCGCGCCAATCACCAGCCGGCAATACTCCTCCTCATCCTGCCGGAGCCGCACTTCAACCGGCCCGCCCTGCGGCCCCTCCCGCAGAACCGCGAATACCTCCCGCGCCAGCGCCGTCTCCTCAACCACCAGCGGCGGCGCCACATTCGACTGGATCGCTACATACCCCTCGGCTTGAAGCACGAGTTGACCGCCGGTGAGAGTCCGCAAACCGAACTCCGTGGTCCCCGTCAAACAAATCCGCCCCGGCTCGCTGTCTCCGATGGCATTCCTCACCACCAGCTCCGCAAAAGCGATCCTCACCCCAGGCAAGTAGATCGAGTCCCGGTGACTGCCGCTGGCCTGGCTCCCAAAGAAGTCTCTGGAGAAAGGCAGCACGTGGGACATCTTCCGGAGCACAATCACAGCAGTCCCCACCGCATGCTCTGCCGCTGTGCTCCCCGCAACACCGCGCACCACCTCACAGCGCGCGCCGCCTTCCTGCACAGCCGTGACTTGCACTACCTCAGCCTCGAGCTGGAGAAAACTCCCAGCCTCCGCTCCTAAAGGCTCCGCCAGCTCCAAAGCCGTGCTCTCCGCTGAGACCGCCGCGCTCAGCGTGCGCTGCGCATTGCTTTCTCTCTCGGGCCAGTAATACAGCGTCAGAATCCCCGCCGTAACGGACCGTGTGTTGATCAACTCCTCAAAGCCGATTCCCCGCACTTCCACGCTCCCCCGGCCCGCCGCGTACAACCCAAAGACCGGCTTGGGCGGCGGCCCCGTATCCAGCGCCGCCGCTCCGCTCCCCAACCGCCAGCGGGTCAACGGTGAAAGTTCAAAGGCGCACTCGCGATCGTGGACATTCGACGCCCGCCCCAAAATGTGCACAGTAGCCCCCGGCTGCATCGGCACTTCAATGTCAATCGGACTGCTCTTGCCCGCCGCGCCAAAACGCCAGCCTGGCTCCGCCACAACAAATACGCTCGAACTGTCCGGCGTCACAGCCCAGGGACTGGTTACTTGCAGCTCGGTCTCCGTGTTCGACGCAACCACGCGCTCTTGCCCTTTCCCCCTTCCGCGCGTGATTCGCACCACCCTCCCCCGGTAGCCGTTGACCGGCATCTCCAACCCTTCGTTCCCGATGCTGTTCACCGAGTACACGGTCGCCGCCGTCTCAGGCTGCAACTCAAGCCTCCAGTAAAAGTTCGCGTGGTCGTACTGCTCATCGGGTGGCCCCACTAATTCGGGTAGCAGCCCAGTATCGGTAAAGCTCTCCGACAATGGCTGGTAAGCCGCAATCCGGTAGAGCCTCACCGGATCTTTTCCCCGGTAGACGTGAAACGCGGCTGCGCCCGGACCAAAGCTCAAGTCCTTCAGCCGCACGGCATAGTCGTCGCCCGTCTCTGGAAGCCTTGCCCGCACCAGAAACGACAGCGCGCTCTCGGCCCCGTCCCCATCCACCGCGCTCACCGTGTAGTACAGCGTCTGCCCTCCCCCTAGGGTCCCGGCCCCGCTCGTCACCTCCGCCGCAAGACTCACCAGCGGAATCTCGGGCCCGCCCGGCGCCGGTTGCCTCCCGGGCGTATACCCGACCCGCAACCGCAGGGTGGCCTGCCCGCCCGCTTCCTCACCCTCCATTTCTTCGATGGTGAATTGGGGCTCTCCCTCCTCGTCCCACGCCGCGCCCAACAACGGCCTCGGCAATCCCAAACCCGCCTCCGGCTGGCGTCTCGTGCCCGGATTGCCCTGTTCCGCTTCGTCCGTATACCAGTCGTCATCGTGAATCTGAGCCGTGATCACCGCCGTCCGGTAATTCAACCCGGGGGCGATCGTCCGGATCCGGAAGGGCTGCCGCAGAAAACCCTCTTTCAAATACGTCAGCGTGATAATGTCCCCCGGTTTCAGCCCCAACCCCCGCACGCTCGTCTCGAACTGAACGTACTTGTTGCCCCGGATAGACTTGTCCAACTGCAACCGCAGCGCCCTCGCCGCTTGATGAAAGTTCGGAATTCCTGCCGCATTCAATGCCGCGCTGACCTCCTGTCCGGTCTCCACTGCATCCTCTATGTCCACCATCGACAGGCTGTCCTGCTGGTATTCGTTGAACTCGTCCTGGAACTCCACGCTAAACCGGTTCGGCGTATCCGCCGTGCTCCGGCTCCAAAACCGGATCGCCGGCTCACCGTTCTCCCGCCGGAGAATGCCCCCCTTCCCATCACTGCCGTCGCCAAACTCGTAGCAAGGCCACCCTCCGTCCAAGGGTTCCGTGCTGTTGCTCCCGGGCCACTTCACGGGCTGCTGGGCCGCAATGCGGTCTTCCACGCGCAATTGCAGCTTCCCGTCCAACCCGTGGCAGAGGTACAGCCGGCACGCCGTTCGGATCCCCCGGATGACCTCCGCCACGCTCTTCCGCCGCCGCAACACCAAATTCGTCTGAAAGCGCGGCCGTAACACCGGGTTCCCGTACAAATCATTCATTGGGATCGGCGCTTCGCAATACTCGGCAGTCTGGGCGAAACTCGAAACGTCAACATCTTCTAAGCTCCACCCGCTCCGCAACAAGATGTCGAGAATCACCCACGCCGGGTTATTGCTGAAAGCTTCCTCCAAATACTCCCCGCTGGCCCCGTAACGCGCCAGCTTCAGCCCTTGCATCAGAACTTGAACTCTCGGAAGCGTCCGCCCGTCATTGACCTCATTCGGAACTACGACCGACAGGTACGCCATGCTCCCATAGGGATCGCCCATCGGCCGCCCCAGGCCGTCACAAAAATCCGCGTTGAATTCTCCCGTCCGGCCCCCCCGGCTCACGACGTTGTACCAGCCCGTCGCCGTCATGTTGGCCCCGGAACGCCCTTCGGGAATCTCAACCTCGTTCACCAGCACCTTGAGCACCTGCTCAATCTCACCCATCCCCAGCAACACTTCCATCCTCGTGAGGTTGCCGTCATTGCGCGCGAACACGATCGGCGGCGCATACCACGCCGTCCCATACACCATCGGGACGAAATCGTTGTACCGGCCTTCGTTCTCCGATACCGCCGAAAGGTGATATCCCTTCTCCCCGTGCCCCCGCACCAGAATCGCCGGAGGCACGAACTCAATCCCGCCGAACCGCCGGGTCGGCCGCCCGGACGAATCCCGGTCGAACATCCCCCTTTGTTCGCAGCTCGCCCGCGTGTAGTCGCAAGAGGTGTACGGCGCCTCGGACGCCAGGTTCCCGCATCCCCCTTCCACATCCGGCGAATACCCACAGCGGTGGAACGGCGTATGCTTCCCTCCCACCGCTCCCTCTTGACGCTGCGCCGCCGTCGCCGGGAACTTCCACGGACACCGGCGTTGAATCCTCACCTCCGGCAGCAACAGCCGTTGGAGGTTCATCCGGTTCGTCACGCTCACACGCAGCGTCCTCTCCGTGATCTCCTCGGCCGCATTGGCCACGCCGCGGAACACGACCACATCTTCACTCGCAGGCGCCTGTCCCTTCAGGTCAAAGAACACAAACCGCACGCTGACTTTGGCCCCTTTCCAGCCCGGATCCCGGTCGATCTGCGAGCAGTAGGAGTCCGCGTTAGCCAGCGTCACGGTCAGCTTCATGACGCTGTCGATCCCCTCCTCTGCATCCGCCCGCATCTCAAACAGATTGTGCCCCAATACCCGGGGCTCATAGCGTTGTCCTTCGTACTCCACGCCGTGCGTGCTGAATCGCTCGACCGCGCCATTCCTAAGCTGGAACGTGAATAGAAACACGGGCGTCTCTGTGACGCTCTGTTCTTTCAGCTCATAAATCCCGGCCATCCTCTCCCCTACCTCCCCGCTGTCACGATCCGAACCGTGCAGGTGTGCAACTCAGGCTCCACCGCGGCCACGATCAGCTCATCCACGTCAAACCGCGCACCCTCGTAGATTCCTCCGCGCAATCCCGTCCTCCGGTACGGTGAAGGCGCCGGCTGCGCCTCCGCCTGCATCCCGTAAAGTTCCACCGCCATCCCCGGCCCCAGCCTCACCCCAAACCACACCGCCGTCTCCTGGCTCTCGGCCTTGCCCGAATGCACCAACCTCTTCCAGGACGGACCAACCTCAAACTCCTTTGCGTTTTCCTCGGTCCCGCTCCGCCAGTACAGCGTCACTTTCGTTGCGGCCGCGCTCCGCGCATACACGCTCCAGCAGTACGCGAACCACCCCGGTGCTGTGATCAACTGTTGCAGGCTTTGCTCTACGGGTCCCGTGTTGATCAACCGGAAGGCCTCCGTTCCCCCCGCCGGGTCGGGAATCCCCGTGGCCAGCGTTAGCAGGGGAGACTTTTCCCAAACGCTCGCCTCGGGCTCGCCGCTCCGCGCCAGCAGGTTCCCCGTCGGATCCAAGAACGTAAACTCCTTCAGCCTCCCCTCCATCTCTCCGTGAAATGCCGCCAACCGTTCTTGCTCCTCGCGCGACAGCCCCTCGTACCGCAGCTCCCACTCCAGACGCTCCGCCCCTGCATCCCCCAACCGGTCATCGGATCCATCCAGGGCTGCGTTCCAAATCGTCCGGTAAACCGCCCGCTTCACCAGCGGGTATTGAGCGATGCTGCCGGTCACAAGTTGTGGAAAGAACTTCATCTCAGCCTCGGTTTTCGCGCACCACCAGCGTTGCCCCGGTCCTCATGAACCCCTGGTATCGCAGCGCTAGCGTGTCGTCCTCAAAACTGCAATCGGGATATCTCACGCCCGTCCACGGGTCCGTGAACGCAAACCTTCCCAGCCGCCCCTGCTGCGCGTGGAAAAACTCCTCTAGCCGTGCGGCCTCCTCTTCATCGAGCAAGTCCAGCCGTATGACCCATTTCTTCAACGCGCCACCCCGCTCCCGGAACCGCTGCTCAGTGCCGTCGACAAACCGCAACACAAAGGTGCGGTGTTCCTGGCTGCGGCTTGCCGGATGCTGCGCGATCGCGCCTGTCTTCAACGTCGGAAACTCATCCATGGCTACAACTCACTGATCACTTCACCCAGCGAATGCGCGTTTAGCAGCGCCTCGCGCACCGCCCGTGCGATCTCCTCGCTGTGGTCCAGGAACGACCGGCTGTCCATGGCCTGCACCTGAATCGTGATGGGAACTCCGAAGTAGGTTTGTCCCGCCGTGCCGGCGTTCCCTATGGGTCGCGGCCGGCCCTCGTCGTCATAATCCACCGCTGCAATCGCGTCCGCCTCGCCTCTGATCAGCCCTGTCTGGAGCCGGATCGGCTTCGGCGGGCTGTAGCGTACCACCGCTGCCGGCTCTTCCTTGTCTCCTCCCCGGAACAGCCCCACCAGGCCCGAAATCAGCGGCGACAGCGTGAACCCTTTCAAGATCGTCGTGGCCACGCTCTTAGCCTTTTCTGCCACCGCCGAACCTGTCACACCGCTCGCCAGCGTCACCGTGTTCGCCGTAATCGCCTCCGTGTTGTCCACCAGCGCCGCCGCCTGCTGCTGCGCGACTGGCCGGATCTGTTCAAGTTGAGCGGCAATCGTCTGGAGGCTGCCCCCCAGCTCCTCTCCCCCAGGCAGCAATGCCCTGACCAGCTCCCAAAGACTCCCGTACGTCACACGGCCGGCGCCTGCCGGCAGCCCTTCCGCCACCACCGTCTGCGCTTCACTCATCGCCCCTTCTCTCCATCTCCTTCCTCAGCTCTTGCTCCAGCACCCAGAAAGCCTCCACTTCCCGGGCCGGCATATCCCGGTAATCGCCCCCGCCGTTCAGCTTCCAGGCGCAATAGGCCTCGATCAGCGCAAGGCTCTCCCCCGTGATCAACGACTTGGGACACCTCTCGGCCACCGCCCCGTTCCGCACCCACACAACACGGTTCGGTTGCGGCTCCGCCCCAGGGCGCAGCGCACACCGCCGCTTCTCCTCCAGGCCGCTTCTCCGGCACTCCTCGCACTTCCACCCGGCCTGGTCCGCGAACTGAAAATGGAAGGCGAGGATTAGTTTTTTCGTTCGGCCTCGCTCAGCCCGCACTCGGCCCGAATCGCCTGCAAGATTTCTCGCGACAGCGCCTCCGGCCCCGCCGCGATCAACGTCTCCGCAGTGGCGGGCTTCCCATCGATCTCCAGCCCCTCAATCCCCTCCAGCCCCCACTCCAGATGGATCCTCTCCACCTCCGCCGCTGCCTCCGCCGCCGCAATGCGCTCCCCCGGCTCCCGGCCCGCCTCCAGATACTCAATCCGCTTCAGCAACTCTCCCAATCGCCGTGTCAACTCCACCCTCCGCTCCAACGACATCTTCCGGATCCGGAACCGCACTCCCGGCATCACCGCCGATTCCACCGTCCTAACGCTCTCGTACCGCATCTCCTTCAAAACCACCTCTCCTTCCTGCGCCACCTCCGATATCCCGCACTCACTCCATCCCCCAGCAGCGCAGTCCTCCGGCCTGCACCCGCTGTGGAGCATGCCGCCAGGCTTGCCATGCCGGCCTCTCCGTGGAGCACGCAGTCTTGCGTGCCACACCGGCAGCCTTGTGCCGGTGGTCGGCTTGTGAGCTTATCCCCAGCCCTACAGTGGTGCGGGCATTCTGATGTGAGAAAGGCTCTTTTGCGGGGCAGGCATTCTTGCCTGCGGCCGACATTCCTGTCGGCCTTGGCCCCCTTTACCCGCCGCCTCTCCTCCACCCAGCCGCATCCGCTCCCCGGGGAGCATGCCGCCAGGCGTGCCACCGCCCTCCCCTCTCCCCCGGCGCACCGATGTGTCCGCCCCGCCTAACCAAAGGCCACCACGAACTCGTCCCCAATCGTTCCCTGCGCCCGGCATCCCCGGAAATGCCACTCCAGCTTCGTCTCGCTGTCGTCAAACTCAGGCGCCTCCGGAATCACACTCTTCAGGTACATCCCAAAGAGTTGCCCAGGCGCCTCCCCCAACTGAAACATCACTTCGATCGGCGACTGTTGCTGTGCCGCCTGATACAACGCCACCGTCGCCTCGTCATCGCGCCCATATAAGCTGAAGTCCACCGTCACTTTCCTCATCCCGGGAACCAGGCACCTCGGCGTCAGCGCTCCGAACTCCCTGGCCCGCATGTCTAGGTCGTTGTCCAGAGTCACCTCCGCCGCGGTGATGGTGAAGAACCGCTCCGCCATGGGCCCCAACCAGGCCTGCCCTAGGTGCCCGGGAATGATGCTGTAGTCGAATCCAACCTCTTGGGGCTCCGGCGGAAAGCTCGAGAGCCCTGCCTGTCCCGTTTCAAACGTGGCGCTGTCCGCCAAGTCCTTTGCCATGCCCGTAAAGCGGAACTCGTGATAGTCGCCGTTCACCCGCACCTGCATTTTGTCGATCCCCGCCCCATACAGGATCCGCTGGACCGCCGCAGCCGGCGACCAGTAGTCGAAGATGCTCGCGCTCCTCAGCCCTTCCGCGGGGAGGTACGTCGCCGTCTTGCCCAAGGGCGAACCCGGCCCAGGCGTCACGCTGAACGGTGCGTTCAGCAACACCCTCTGCCCGTCGATGAGCGCAGCCACGAACCGGATCTCGCCGCCAAAGCTCACCGCTTGTCCCACCTCAAGCCCGTGCGGACCGTCGCACACCAGCGTCCGTCCTTCACATCCTGCCCCGGCTGTGCCCCCGCCGTACAACCGGCACGCCCCGCCCAGCGCCGCTTCGAACAGCGGTCCGTAGCTGGGTTCCTGCGTCTGGTTGCTCCATGCGGTCATGTAGGTCCGCAGTTCAAAACTCGTCTCTTTGCGCAACCGGCCCGGATACCCTGCGAACGTTCTCGTACCCGTCTTGTCCTTCCGCTCCGGTCTCTCCAGCACTTGCTTGATCGCCAGCTTGACCGCCGGGATCCGGTTCCCCGCCCCGATCGCCGGCGCCACCCCGTAGATCTCTTCCGCCGCCGCGTAGAAGCGGTTGTTGTTCGATGCTATGTAGCAGCTCATCTCCTCTCCTCTCTTGATTTCCTCACCCCAAGCTCACCTCGACGTCGAATCCAATCTTCGCCGTCTGCACAAAACCCTTGCCCCCGCGCTTCACCGCGCCGAACGCCACCTCGTACCCCCCGCCGTAGAACAACCCTCCTCCCCAATCCCCGCGGTTGCGGTCCAAAACATCCGTCACGGCTTCGGCGTACAACTCCGTCTTTCGCCCCAGCTCCTCAAACCCCTCTTGGCTCACACGCACTTCCACCGCCATCCGCGCCCTCCCTGAGAAGGTCCGGAACTTCTCCCGTAACTGGTTGCTGATCTTCTCGCAGTACACGTAGAACACCGGATACTGCACCCCCGCCGTCTTTTCCGCTAGCTCCGGCGACACCTGTTCCCTCACCACCCGCTCCGGGCCTACCTCGCCCAGCCACACTCCTTCTCGTTCTGCGATCAGAGCCACACTGCTTGCCAGACCGGCCCCGCCGCTCAGCAACTCAGCAAGCCGCTTCGCGCTTTCGCTTGCCACCTGCGCCATCTGCCGCCTACCCCCTTTGCAGCCTTCGTTCAAGCCGCCTATACCACTGCGGCTTCTGACCCTCCCCGGCGACGGGCCCTTCCGACAGCCCCGTCTCCGGTTCCGTCCAGCTCTCGTCCAGCGCCAGCGGCGCCCCATTCTGCAACCGGCACTCCTCCGCCGATCGCCCCACGTACACGTTCCACCCTGTCGCTGAGGCCGGTGCCGGTCCGACCCGCACTTGCAGCCCTTTCCCTGGATCTGTGGTCACAGAGATCGCGTCGCTGGGGCAACCCTCTTCTCCGTTGGCCCCCACCCAAGACGTGCGAACCCAGTAACTTCCCCCGCCTGCCGCCGAGGGAACCTCCACAACGCTCGGCCTGCCCGCCTTCGGGATCGGTGTCCCGGTCATCCCCACTCCGGTTCCCAGCAGCCGCCGCTTCGCCCACCCCGCCAGCGCTTCGTACTCCAGCTTCTTCTTCAGGTACCGCTCGTTCAGGTGGCTCCCATACGCGTCCCGGTACACCAGCGTCAGGCTGTGATACAGAAGCCACAAGCGAAGCGGCGGCGTCACCACAACCCGCTCGATCTGTTCCGGCTCCGCTGCGAACAACAACCCCGTCAGCTCAACCCGGATCTCCTCCTGCCCCAGCGCCAGCTTCGCCCCCAAGTCGATCCCCTCCGCGCTCGCCACCTCGTAGACCCCGCTCTCATGCCGCCGCAGCTCCTCCGGCGTGGCGATCCCTTCGTCCGTGATCAGCGCCATCGTCCTCTCCTTGCTCGCCCCCGGCTACGCCAGTTGGCCCTTGAGATCGCGTCCCCCGTTGCGGCCTCGCCTGCCTTCCGCATCGCTCACCACCATCACCTGGATCCGCTCCGCCAGCGCCGCTTGCTCAGCCTCCTTCCGGACCCGTTCCGCTCTCGCTGCGAATTCCTGCCTCTCCTCTTCGCTGGCCAGCCGCGCCTGCCCGTTCACGATCAGCCGCGCCGCCACGTCCCGCGGCGTCTCCGACATCACCCCGGCCTTCCCTCCGTCCGGTGTCGCCAGACTCACCACCACTACATACGGCTCCCGAATTGACCCTTCCGTCTCCCTCAGCTTCCGGTAATAAACCTTCAGATCCATCTCTCCTCCTCAAACAAAAAAGGGGACCCCGGCCCCGCGCCAGGGTCCCATCCCAAGCCAGTCGTTTAGGTGTTCACCTGCACTCCGAACGAGTTCCGCAGCACCCCCACGCCATACAGCACGTCCACCGTGAACTGCTGCGCCAAAGTGTTCGGCTGATAGCTCATCACGACCCGCATCCCGAAGTTCCCCATCTCCGCGTACTCGGCGATCGCGCCCGTCCCCGGCAGAGGCTGCGGCAGCCGCCGCACCGCCAGCCCCAGGGCGCTCCGCGCGAAGGCCAGGTTGTGCGTCGTCACCGGGCTGCTCCCCGTCTTCTTCACGAACTGCGACCGGAAGACATAGAAGTCCTTGATCTTGCCCACCGTGCCTTCCACGATCGCCCGCAGCCCCGCGTCTCCCGCCGTCTGAAACTCGCTGAACCGCGGAATCTGCCTGAGCTGCGAATACGTCGCCGAGTCCACCACCAGATACTTCGGCTCGCTGGCCGGAACCTTGGCCTCAAACAACGCCGTCTCGGCCGCGTCCACCAGCGCCTCGGTAATCGGCGTGCCGCCCGCGCCCAGCGGAGGGTTCGCCGTGAAGTTGGCGTACAGCCCCAACAGGTCGCTCTCGATCTTCTCCGCAAGCGCCACCAGCGCCGGCTGCATGTACAACCGCAGCAGGTCCGGCACCGCCAGCACCTTCGTCACGTCCGGAATCTGGAACGTCGCTTCGGCGTGCGTGTCCAGCACGATCTGCGCGTTCCCCAGACTCGGATTCTGGGTCTGGACGGTTCCCCCTTCCGCCAGATTGTTCGCCACCAGGACCGGCGGAATCGGCACATTGATCGTGTCGCCCGGCTGTCCCAGCGACGGCTCGAAATCGCGATTGACCAGGTTCCCCATGACAAGGTTACCCATCAGGGCGGGCAAGGCATCCACCGCCACCAATTTGACAATCGCGTTTGCCACGTTTGCTGATGTTACTGCTGGCATTTACTTTCTCTTTCTCCTTTTTGTTTTTTTCCGCCTCTGAGGGCGTCTGCTTCCATCCCCGCGCCGGACGCTACGATCCTCCCAGCGCCTGGGAAGCAATCTTTGCAATTTCCTGCCGCACGCGCTCCAGCTCTTCCCGGCTCATCCCCGGCTTGATCTTCTCCAGCTCCACCATCGTCGCCGCCGGAGTCGTGCTTCGTCCTCCGCTCGTCACCCCGGAACCTCCCAGATTCCGCGCCGGCAGAAACTCCGGGTTCTCGTTCACAAACTGCGTCAGATATTCCCGCAGCCCCACCGTGCCGCGCTCCGTGGCCGCCACCAGCCGGCCGTCTTCCGCCCGCTGGATGTCGTCCTTCACCGCGCGGAACGCCAGGTCCACCTTCGTCACTCCCAGCCGTTGCAGCTCGGCCCGGATCGTCGCGCTCCGCTCCGCTTCCTCCGCCGCTTGCCGGCTCCGCGCGTTCTCTTGGATCAGCTCGTTCACGCGCCGCTCCAGTTGCTCCCGCCGCTTCCGTTCCTCCGCCAGCTCGTTGCGGTAGGCTGGCTCGGCCTTCGAGCTCTGGATCCGCGCGTACTCCTCAATCACCTCCCGGATAATTCCTCGCAGATCTCCGGTCCCCCCTTCTGCCGGAACCTCTCCCGGCTTGATTTCCTGCTCCATCTTCTTGCTCCTTTCCGTCATTGCTTCTCACACCACTCGTCAATCTCTTTCACAATCCGGTCTTTCACTTCCTGCCGGACGTCGCACAGGTACTTCAACGCCAGCTTCCTCAACACCTCCCGCCGCAGCGTCTTCGACCCGCTCGCCAGCGCCAGGAGCCTTTCCGCATCCTCCAGTTCCGCGCTGAAGTCCCCGATGTCAAACTCGTCCAGCCCCGAAACGTCCACCGACAAGCCGTCTTCCCTCGCCGCCTCTATCGCCCGCAGCACCCGCTTCATCGTGTCCTTCACCGCGTCTCCATAAGCCCGCAGCACCTCCTGCGTGATCGTGAAGTCCCGCTGCTTGCTCAGCCCCGATTGCGGCGCCCCGCCCGACAGCGTCCCGCCCGCCTGCGTCATCAGATAGCAGACCCGGTAGATCTCCTCCTTCAGCCGGTTCAGGTTCTCCGCTGCAATCTGGTAAACCCGCCCCTCCGGCTCCGTCCACCCAAACCGGTCGTTCGGCCCAAGCTGAATGTAGTAGGAATCTCCTACGATCTCGTGCCACTCGCGCTCGGAGTAGACCACCGGAGAGGCGAACAACCCCATCGTCAGCGCCCAGCTCAGCGCGTTGGACTTATTGAAGTGCTCCAGTTGCAGCGAAGCCGCTTTGTTCGCCAGCCACAAGCCTTCACTGATTTGCAGTTCGAACAGCGGCACCCGCCCCAGCTTCGCCAGCCCGTGACGCCCTTCATCCACCCGCACGGGCTTGCTTCCTTCAACCCCATCCCTCCGCCGGTACGCCGCAAACCGCTCCTTGTCGTAGTACCACCACCGCGTCTCTGGGACCCACGCGCCCTCCCCCGCTTCCTCCTGCCGCAACCCCGACGTCCTCAACACCACCCAGTCCAGGTTTCCTTCCTCGTCGTGCGACCAGTTGATGACCTCCGGCGCGCTGCACTGCACCAGGTACGCCCGGTCCTGCCCCAAAGCTGCCTCCTGGGCCCGGCTCAGCGCCGGAGCCGCCGGCTTGGGAAAGTCCACCAGCACATAAGCCACCCCGTGCACCAGTGCGTCCACAAGTACCCGCCGGAAAAAGTCCGAAATGGAAGTCCCCTTCCGGTCACAATCTTCCACCAGCTCGCTGTAGAAGCTCTTGGCTCTTTCATTGGGGCCGTCAAACGTCAAAATCGGCTCCCTCCGGAAGAGCGTCGACGCATACCAGTCCACAATCGAGCCCAGGTAGTTCTCGTAAAACGCCCGGTGCAGCCGCTCGCTATAGATATCGAGCGGTTCCCGGTGCCGCCGGATTAAGTACTCGTGCGCCCGCGCGATGAACTGATCGCCGCCCGCGTACAGATCCCGGTATCGCTCCCAAGTCTTCTTCTTCGCCTTGTATTCCGGATGTTCCCGGTCAATGTCCACCATCGCCTCTCAATCTCCTTCCCCACGCCGCGTCTCAAAGAATCCTCTTTCCACGCCCCCCGGCCGGCGCCATAGGCCGGCACTCCTGCCAGATCAGATACCCCAGCGCATCGGACAAATGCGTCCGCCTCGGGTCCCTCTCCTTGTCGATTTCCGAGCTCCCCGGCTTGTAGCTCACCTGCTCCAGGTCCGCGATCAGCTCCTGGCACTTCGGATCGATGAACAGTTGCGCCTCTCCCCCCGCCGGCTTCAGCATCGCGTTTACCAGGTTCACCCTCTCGCGCACCTCCGGGTTCGAACTCGCAATCCGGTAACTCACCCTCTTCATGTCCCACTTGGTCAGTACTTGCCGGATCATCGCGTAGTCGCTCCAGCCCGTGCTCTGCCGGCGGGAGCCGCTGGCGTCCCCGTAAATCACAACCCCCGCCGGATGCCGCCCGTGCCGCTTTAGGAACTCCTCGCAAACCTCCGGCGTGCTCGACCTCCCCAGCACCAGCTCGTCCACCACGTGCACCACTCCGTTCTGGATCTGCGCCACCACCGAGCACATCGGGTCCACGTTGAAGTCCAGCGACCACCGCAGCGGCAGCCCCGGGTCAATCCTCCCCTCCGCCACATTCCGCTGCCGGTCAAAGCAGTGATAGACCTGCCCCTCGCTCACATTCAGGTACTTGCCCAGCACCTCTTGCTCGAAGAACTTCCCGTCGTAGCTCCGCTTGAGCCTCTCGTAATAGTCCGGGACCTTCTCCAGCAGATACCGGTTCTCGTACGGCTGGGCCAGGATCGTCTCGTAGCCTTCCACCGGCCTCTCAATGAACCGCCGGTAGACCCAGTCAAACCCCTTCGGCGTCCAAACCGCGAATCCGCACAGCCGCTGCGCCTTGGGGTCCCGCAACCGCCCTTCCAGCCGCAGCCACGCCTCTTCCGCCGTGTAGGTCAGCTCGTCCAATCCAAACCAGGCCAGGTTCGTCCCCCTAAGCCTCTCGTAATCGTCCAGCGGGCGGAAGATGATCCGGCTTCCGGTGTCTTTCATCACCAGAACGTTCTCCCCCTTGTGGTGCTCGTACGGGATCCGGTTCTTTGCCAAGATCTCGAACAGCGTGCTCTGCGTCGCCTCCCGCAGCATCGGGTACGTCGGCGCGCCCAGCAGCCCCCAGCGGCCCGGATTCACATAGCTCAGCCGGATCGCTTCCTGGCATAACGCCTGGCTCTTGCCGCTCCCCACCGGCCCCGAAAACCCCTTGAACCTCGCTTGGGACGCGTGAAACCGAGCTTGCGACGGCAACGGCGAGTACTCTATGGCTCGTTCGAGGATTCTTCTTTTGGTTCCACCCACGTGACCTTGATCTCCTCTGCCGCTTCTACTGTCTCCTCATCCCACTCGAGCGCCCTCAGCGCATCTCCGGCCGTGACCTTGACGCCTCCTTTCTTCGCCGACCTCTCGAACTCCCGCAGAATCGTACTCACAATTTTTTGTTTCAGTGATCTCCGCTTCTTTCTGCCTCTTTGGGCAGTTTGTGTTTCCTCGGTTGCCAAGGGACTCTCCATCCCCGCTCCTCCCAAAACTTCCTTCCCTCGCCGATCCTCCGGCTACCCCAAATCCCCGAGCCCATCTTCCTGGCTCCCCGCCATAAAACTAACACCGCACTGTCAACCCACCCCCAGACGCCTTCTTCTAACCCATTGAAAAAATGAGAAATATTCCCCCTGCCACCGTTGTGAACCGCTCCGCAACCCTCTCCCGTTTTAGAGCGAACCATCGCCCGCTCCTCGTGAGGACGAACCGCTGTGCCGGTCCTTGTGCGGCGCAAACCACTACACGTGCCACACCGTCGGACCTCGTGCAGCACGCCGCCACGCCTGCCACACCGGCCCCTCCGTGGAGCAAGCCGCCAGCCTTGCCATGCCGGCCTCTGCGTGGAGCACGCAGTCTTGCGTGCCACACCGGCAGTCTTGCCGGTGGTCGGCTTGTGAGCTTTTACCGCCCCTGGAGACGAGCAAGCGCCTAGTGTGGCGCTGACATTCTTGTCCTCCGTGATGTGGGGCAGGCTTTCTAGCCTGCGGCCGGCTTTCCAGCCGGCCTTGGGCCCCTTGACCCACCGCCCTCCGCACAACCCAACGCCGCGCCATGTAGGGGCGGACCTGCGTGTCCGCCCCTTCTCCTCCAATCTCCGTGCCCTTCCATGCTCTCGAAAAGCCGCCGCCCCCAGTGGAGCAAGCCGCCAGGCTTGCCATGCCGGCCTCTGCGTGGAGCACGCAGTCTTGCGTGCCACACCGGTAGCCTTGCCGGTGGTCAGCTTGTGAGCTTTTACCGCCCCTGGAGACGAGCAAGCGCCTAGTGTGGCGCTGACATTCTTGTCCTCCGTGATGTGGGGCAGGCTTTCTAGCCTGCGGCCGGCTTTCCAGCCGGCCTTGGG
>Ga0078972_1005212_pt1 | contig 33588 bp, 33 predicted proteins | sample YelNatPaOPGAMG01_FD_67568 | JGI IMG/M metagenome (GOLD analysis project Ga0078972, IMG submission 67568) | Hot spring thermophilic microbial communities from Obsidian Pool, Yellowstone National Park, USA - OP-RAMG-01 (SPADES assembly) (version 2) | ecosystem: Environmental > Aquatic > Thermal... | reverse complement strand
TATCGGCACTCACCCCATCCCCCAGAAGTACTTCCTCACGCATACCCAGCTGGGAACCTGGAAATCCCCGGAATGGGAGGAGATCCTCAGGCCGACTTTATGCGATGAGAAGACAAGATTGACCTACGATTAAAACGAACAGGAGAAAAAAGAATGGAAAGCAGAAAATTCAGATGTTCAGAGTGCGGGTATACCTGGGAAGTTCCCTATGGAAGCCCGAGGCCCTCTCGATGTCCTCAATGCAATAGCATTAACATCCACCGCGCAGAGGAGGACAGAGGCTATGCCCAGAGAGGCAGAAGAGGTAGAGGAGTTCCAGGAAGAGGTATTTAAGGAGAGGAATTATGAAAAAGTTACAGGAACATTTAAATAAGTGGCTTTTGCTATACATCCTGGTGATGATGGCCCTGGGAGTGGGATTGGGTTACCCCAGCGCAGCCTGGACCAAGGTTAACCAATCGCTCCTCAGCAACCTGACCACGGTGGCTGTGTTCTTCATCATCTACCCTATGATGGTGAACCTGAAATTCGAGTCCCTGATCAAGGCCGGAAAGAATATTAAGGCTTTGTCACTGACGGTGCTCTACAATTTCATCTGGTCCCCACTTTTGGGCTGGGCGCTGGCGGCTCTCTTCCTCCATGATCCTCTGCTCACTCTGGGCTTCCTTCTGGTAATGGTCGTACCCTGCTCCAGTATGAGCATCGCCTACACCGGGCTGGCTAAGGGAAACATCGAGCTGGCGACCGTGGCAGTGGCCCTCAGTTTTGTGCTTTCCATCGGGGCTGTGCCCTTATGGATGATGCTTTTTGCTTCTCAATACCAAGTGGTAGTGCCCATTAAAGATATGCTCATGTCCATCCTGACTGTCTTGATTGCTCCCATGATCTTAGGGTATTTGACCCGTTTAGCCCTGGTACGCTGGCTGGGGGAAAAGAAGTTCCAGAAGTTGCAACCCTTATTTCCCTCCCTTTCCCTGATTGGATTGTACGCCATCGTTTTTTTGATTTTCTTCGCCAAAGCGACCATGATTGTGGATAAATGGGTATTAGTGCTGGAGTTAATTTTGCCCAACGCTCTCTTTATCGGTATTACGCTCGCGGTTCTGACCTGGTTGAACCGACGGTTGAAGTTGTCCTACGGGGATCATATGGCAGTGGTCTTCGCCAGCACAGGAAAAAATAACGGTACGGCGATTGCCATTGCCACTGTGGCTTTCTCACCCCTGGTAGCGATCCCTGCCGCCATCATGCCCATTTTCCAAATTTTGTTTCTAGTGTTCTACGTGAAGATGGCGAACTGGGTGCGCGGCTATTTTGAGGGGCGCAGGGCAAAATCCGTGTTCATTGAAACCCCATAAAGAAAGGAGGAAAAAGTGTTCGGAAGAATTTTACTGGCTTACGACTTCTCGCCTCACGCCGAAGTCGCCAAGCAAATAGCCCAGGTGCTGGCGCAGGGGGAAGACAAACAGCTCTGGGCGCTGAATGTAATAGAGCCACTGGAAGAGCCGCTGGCGGAAGTGGGCGAGCCTCCAATGGTAAAAACAGAGGCATGGCAAAATGCCGTGGCTTTAAGTGAGAAAGAACTGGAGCAGGAGCGAAGATCTCGCCTTGCACAAGATATAGCTGAATTAGAAGCGGCAGGAATAAACGTTACCCCCGTGGTGCGCTGGGGAGATCCTGCGGAGGAAATACTGGCTGCTGCCAAAGAGTTTGGCGCTGACCTGATAGTAATGGGTTCACACAGCAATCGCACATTTTGGGAGGTAATTCTGGGCAGCGTTACGGAGAAAGTTGCTAAACTGGCACCCTGCCCGGTGTTAATTGTTTCTCACCGTCCTCCGCATCCTGGCATGACGCACCAGCGCGTCCTTTTTGCTACCGATTTTTCACCCCACGCTGAGGTCGCATATAAGGTAGCTCTCAGTCTGGCAAAAGAGGAAAAACATCACCTTTATCTCTTGACTGTAATCCCTTCCCTGGGAGAGAAAGAGATGGATTTATGGGTGGACTCTCAAGCAGAAGCCGAGCGGAAGCTTCAAAAATTGGCAGATGAAGCCAGAGAGCGGGGAATTCAGGCTGGAACATTGATCCGCCATGGGAACGCAGCAAAGGAGATCAACAAAGCAGCCTTAGATGTGGATGCCGATTTGATTGTTCTGGGTTCGCACAGCCGCCGCAAAATCTGGGATGTTTTGTTGGGTAATACTGCGGAAAGCGTTTCCCGGCGCGCCTATTGCCCGGTGCTGATCGTCTCTCACCTTCCCCAGGAACAATGCCCATAGCGGAGAGGAACCCAGCAATAAATCAAATTTCCTTCGCGATATAAGATGAAGAACTGCGCGGTCATTTTAAATGCCCTGCACGTTTAGGCTTTGATTAATTTTTTTTAATAAAGTAAATCGAAATTGCACCATAAAGAAAGGGGTGCCATGGGATGAACAACAGAACAAACTTTTTCAGCAGTATCGTAAGGCATTTTTCACCTGCCTGGTATGCTTCTGTGATGGGCACAGGGGGGCTGGCTAATGTACTCTTCCTATTGGGTAAAAATATACCTGGATTAGGGGCCGTAGCCAATGGTCTTTTTATTTTAAACATAGCTCTATTTTTGATACTCATTGGGCCCTGGATAGCCAGGTGGTTTTTACATTTTGATAAAGTGGTCGAGGATCTAAAACATTCTTTAATATCCAATTTTTTTGCCACAATGCCTGTTGGCGGGTTGGTTCTGGGAACGAACTTTTTCAACATGGGAGGACCTTACTTTTCTCCTTCATTTATAGAATTAATCGGGATAATTTTATGGGCTTATGGGTGTGTCACGATTTTACTTTTCAGCATCATTGTGGTCTATAACATGATATGGACGGAAAGGGTGGGTCCTGAGCTTACAAACTATTCATGGTTTATAACGCCTGTTGGCAATATCGTAGTGCCCTTGCTCGGAAATTTGCTCGTCAAAGCATATCTCCCCAAAAGCCTGGACATGGCAAGATTTATTAATTTGATGGATATAGTCTTTTATGGAATCGGCTTGATGCTCTTTGTAATATTCGCAAGCATACTTTTACACAGGTTCATAGGTCATGCCATGCCCGATCAGGTAGCGGCGCCGACCTTCTGGATCAATCTGGGGCCGATCGGTGTCGGGACAGTGAGCCTGATAGGGATTGCCGACATGTCGAAAGAAGTGGGTTTGATCGCTTCAGCGGATGTATTGAAAGCGCTCGCGCTCATTTTATGGGGGTTTGGCCTTTGGGCTTTCATACTTGTAGTGACAATTACCATAAGATATATGGCTAAAGGCGGAATACCATTTACCCTTTCCTGGTGGGCATTCATCTTTCCTCTGGCAGCGTATACCTTATCGAGCTTTAATGTCTTCGTTTACACTAAAGTCACTGCCGTTTATTGGTACACGATACTCTTAACAATATTGTTGTCCCTATTATGGCTCAGCACCTTTATTAGATCTCTATTGGGGATTTTTAGTAAAAAGCTGCTCATTCCCCAGGAAAATATGGTTAAAAACGGAAAACTCGATTAACAATGAAGATACTTTACATTTCTGGAAGCCCAAGGAAAAACAGCAATACAGAGATCCTGTTAAAATTAGCGCTTTCAATTACGGGTGGTGATTTTATAAAACTTGCAGAGTATCATATAGAGCCCTGCAAATCTTGCCGGACCTGTCAAAAATTGGATAAATGCGTGATCGAAGACGACATGAAGAATATCATTATTCCTAAGCTTTTCGAAAGCGTTGGTATCGTTATAGGAAGCCCGGTCTTTTTCAACAATGTATCTGCTCAGACTAAGGCCTTTATGGATAGAACCTGGTGCATTAGAGGGAAGCTCAAAAATAAGATTGGCGGTGCGATTGTTGTTGGCCGTAGATATGGGGCAGAAAGCGCTATAACGGCAATTAATGCATTTTTCCTCAAACACGAGATGATACCAGCAAATAGAGGTGTTTATGGAATCGCATTTAAGGAAAATGAAGTATTACAGGATAGAGAAGCGATAGAGGCAACTAAGGAACTCGGAAAACGCATAAAAGAGCTTTTGGGAAAATTCGATGAAAGTCCTCAATAGAATCATGGAGCATAAGTTATCTCCAGGTCAACGGGTTCAGGCTTTAAAGGGGCCCATCTGGATGAGGTTTTCGCTAAAATTTCTGTTAGTAAAATGGATAGGAAAACAGCCATCATTGACGCCTATGCTATAATTTGGTCTTTTTGGCTTAAAGCCAACTCAAATAAAAAGTAAAGGAGAGAAAAGGAAAAATGAAAATCGCAGCGGTATCAGAGGATGGAATAACCATAAGTCAGCATTTTGGACGAGCACCTTTCTATGTTGTTCTTACCATAGAGAACGGAAAGATTGTCGCCCGGGAGAAGCGAGAGAAGTTAGGGCATGCTCAATTCTGGAGCGAGCCTCATCAAGAGGAAACCAGTCCTCGCGGACATGGCTTCGGTGCTGAATCACAATCCCGGCACGCACTCATGGCGGCGGCAATTGCTGACTGCCAGGTCCTGCTTGCCCGAGGGATGGGCGCAGGGGCATACCAAAATATGAAAGATGCTGGCATCCAACCAATCATCACGGATATCCCCAATATTGACGATGCAGTGAGCGCTTATCTTGAAGGCAAGCTCGTCGACCACACCGAGCGGTTAGACTAAAAAGGGACGAAACCGATTGCAACTTTGGGATCGCGGTAAATTCTGGCTGAAAACGGCGTTACGGCCTCAGATAGGTCAGGTCGCCAGTCCTCAAAGGGATCGGGGTCGGACCACAATCTATCTGAGACCGTTCTGCCAGATAGTGAATTAGGTTACACTCCCAAGCTGAAAGATGAGCGAGCTGGCTAATTCAGGACAAAAAAAGTTGTTTAACGCAGGTTGGCTTTCCCTGCTGGTGAATATTTTCCTCATTGCCCTGAATTTTACAATGGCAGCTCTTTCAGGGAGCCTTGCTCTTTTAGCGGAGACAACGCATAATGTGCTGGATTTAATAGCCTCTATCTCTGTCTTGGTCGGACTTTTCTTATCTCAACGCAAGACGCGCAAATTTCCTTACGGATTATACAAAATTGAAAACTTCGTAGCTTTATTTATCGCTCTTGGCACCTTCTTTACTGGCTATGAAATCATACGCCAAGTATTTTTCGCTCCTTCCCGTGTCCCGGATGTGCGACCTCTTATGCTCGGAGGAGTCCTGCTGGCGGCAGCGATTCCCTTCACTTTCAGCCAATACGAATTGCGGTTGGGCAAAAAAGTTAATTCTCCCAGCTTGATTGCTAATGCTACTGAGTTTCGTGCTCACGTGCTTTCATCAGGAGTGGTGTTCGCTGCTCTCCTGGGACAAATGTTTGGACTCCCGCTGGACCGGCCAGCCGCTTTATTAATTGTATTGTGGATAGCCTACGCTGGATGGACATTGCTTCAAAATGCAATGCGCGTGCTCCTTGATGCTTCCTTGGATAATAATACATTAAACCTGGTGCGAGAACTCATCGCTTCACATCCGGAAGTGGTGCAGGTTAAATCATTAATGGGACGCAATTCTGGGCGTTATCATTTCATTGAGACAGAAATCGTTTTGAACATAGTAGACTTAGAGAAAGCGCATCGCATTGCTTCCGAGATCGAAGATCAAATTCGCAACGAGGTGCCATTCGTGGAGAGAGTATTAGTTCACACAGAGCCAGTGATGCATGAGATTTTGCGCATAGCGATTCCTCTCTCAGAAGAGAACGACGCTATCATGGCAAATGAACTGGGTGCTGCGAAACGATTTGCTTTTTACGATTTTCGCTCCACTGACGGCCAAATTATAAAGCAGGAAATTCTGCCCAACCCTTATGCCTCAGAAGATAAGGGACGTGGTATTCATCTTGCCGATTGGTTGAAGGCGCATGGTGCAAACATTGTGCTAACGCCCACTCCACCTAAACCTTCGGGATTGATGTATGCTCTGCAAGCAGGGGCTGTGCGTTTAGAACAAGCTGTTTCTCAGGATTTAGCCCCAGCTTTATCGCAGGTGATTGAAAAGAACAGACAATTGGTTCGAGAAACTCAAAATCAAATGTCTTAGGAAGGCAAATGAGCAGGGAGAAAGCCATTCAGGTATCGGAATTGACAAAATATTATGGGGAAACCCTGGCCGTGGACCACATTAGCTTTGAAGTGGAAAAGGGCGAGGTCTTCGGCTTTCTGGGACCCAATGGAGCTGGGAAAACCACCACCATCAGGACCATCACCGGGCTTTCCAAACCAACAAGCGGAGAGGTCTCAGTCCTTGGCCTGGAGGTCAGCTCTAAAATCCTGGAGATCAAAAAACAGATTGGAGTTGTCCCGGAAATCTCCAATCTCTATGATGAGCTTTCAGCTTTCGATAACCTGCTTTTCATGGCCCAGCTTTTCGGCGTCCCTCGAAGCCAGCGCCGGAAGCGGGTGGAAGCCCTGCTTAAAATGTTCGGGCTCTTGGAACGAAAAAATAGCCTTTTTAGAACTTTATCCCGGGGCATGAAGCGCTCTTTAACGATCGCCTCCGCTCTGGTACATGAACCCCAAATCCTTTTTCTGGACGAGCCTACAGCTGGCCTGGACGTGCTCGCCGCTCACTCCCTGCGCAACCTGATCCAGAATCTCAGAGAACAGGGAATCACCATTTTCCTCACCACCCATTACCTGGAAGAAGCAGACTTCCTCTGCGATCGGGTGGCCATACTTTTGAGGGGGAAAATCTTGAAAGTGGGCACCCCTGATTCCTTGAAAGCCCTGGCTCAGGAGGAATCCGTTATCGAATTCTCTTTCAAAAAGGGGGATTACCAGTTTGTCGAGGACTTATCCCAGAGGCTTCCAGAGCTTAAAGTGATCCCGGTAGAGGAGACAAAAATCAGGATTTACGGGGGCACCCCTTCCTTTGTGTTTCAGAGCGTGCTCCAGTTCTCAAAAGAAAAGGGATTGGAGGTACTTTCGGTTAACAGCATTAAGCCCACCCTCGAGGACGCCTTCATCAAGATTACTGGCTTGAGCCCCACGGTGATGAGAATAGAGAAGGAAAAAAGAGCAAATGCGTCGGGATAATCTCAGAGCCATCTTTTACATCGTTTTAAAGGACATGAGGACCTACTACCTCAAGCCTCCCGCTATCAGCTGGGGGATTGCTTTCCCTGTTGTCTGGATCCTGGCTTTCTACCTGAGAAACCCCAGGAGTTTCCAGGAGTTACTGCCCGGATTGGTAGCCATGACTGTTCTCTTCAGCACTACGGCCGCTGAAGCCGTGGTGATCAATTTCGAGCTCAGGTTAGGATCCTTAGAAAGGCTGCTTCTTGCTCCTGTGAGCTTGCCCGCCGTTCTCCTGGGAAAGATACTGGGAGGTGCGCTCTTCGGACTGTTGATGACAACGGTGGTTACTACGGGATCAGCTCTTATCCTGGGAGCCCATCCTCAGGTACTCTACCTGATTTTGATCGTGCTCCCCTCTCTTTTTGCCTTCGCTGCGCTCGGGGCTTTTCTCTGCGTTTCCGTGAAGGAGGTGTTCGAAGCTCAAACTTTGCTCAACTTGCCCCGGTTCGTGATGATTTTCCTCTGTGGCGTTGTTTACCCTGTTTCCGCAATGCCTAAAGCCTTGCAGTATATCGCTTATTTTATGCCGCTCACCTATACGGTTGAGGGCTTGAGGTATTCTTTCACCGGTGGCTCAATTTATTCCGTGCTGATAGATGCCCTGGTACTGGTGGGCTTCTCCCTGGCCTTCATTTATCCCGCCTTCGGGCTCCTCAGAAGAAAGTTCGAGTAAAAATGGGGGGCAGCCCGGTTTCGGCCACGGGGAATTGAAGAACTAAAAATAGAGGTTCCCTTCTTCCTTTTAGGGCCTCAAGGCTCCGGCAAAGACCTGCCAGGCCAGTGCCGATTTAGCCACCAAACTCAGGATCACATAAACCTTCTCCCCGAAAAGATAGTCCCTCCATTTGCCCACTTTCTTGTACTGCAAGACCATATTTATGGCGAAGCAGTTAAAGAAGACAAAGATCGAGCCGTAAATGGCGTAAACAAAGGCGGGGATTTTACCAAAACCGTAGTAATTAGCTGCCCAGAAGAAAATGGCCACCACCACCCAGGGGATAAGACCGGCAAAACAGCCAATATAGAAACTGGTCCAGTTGGTCTTCTGAGTGGTCTGATTGTGGATTTCCATCATCAGACCCATCAGGTTCATCAGGGCAACCAGGGAGAAGATCATAATCAGGCTTCCCAGGTCGTAAATTCCCACGAGCATGGCGATAGCCACCATCATTGTGGAAGCGGAAAGAGCGTACTCGAACCAGCGCATCCTGTTCATTCCCCGTGTTAAATCCTCGTTGTAACGCCTGTTGTACACGGTGGCGATGAGCAGATGGGCAAGGGAGGAGAGGAAAAGAAAGATGACTACCAGCCAGACAAAAGGAACCTGAAACAGGGGCATAGTTGCCGTGATCAGCCTCTTTGTTGCAACATCGTAGCTCAGGTAGTTGGTGGTGACAGGGAGTCGGAAATCACGGCTGATAAAGAGCATGGCAACTCCCTGGGTCAGATGCAGAAAGAACATCACGAGGTTAAAACGCCTGAGCGAGCGAAACTTCTTTTCTAACTCCACGCTGCACCTCCAGATATTTTTATAATTTTAGCATTCAAGAAGCTGAAAAGTCCTTCGTTCTTAAAAGAATCAGAACCCGAGGAGAACACTTTGAGCCCGGTTTCCTCACTCCCTATGGAAATTGAGGATAGCCTGGCTTTTTCGCTAATTATTACAGGGAATGTGGTCGGAAATGGGAGAGGGAGGGCGAAGCTGTGGCGTTTCCTTTACAAAAGGGCGAAACTGGCGGAGAGGGCGGGATTCGAACCCGCGAGACGAGTTTTAACCCCGTCTACTCGCTTTCCAGGCGAGTGCCTTCAGCCAACTCAGCCACCTCTCCGGGAGCGCTTTCGATTATAAATTAGTTCCGGGCTTACTTCAAGGAGAAGGAAGAGGGATAAAGTGAACGCCAGGGAAGAAGAGGACCAGAGCGCAAACTCAAACAAGGGCAGAGTTTTCCCGGACAAGGAAATGAAAGTTTAAAAAATTAAAATAAAAAAGGGCGGAAAGGAAGCAGAGCCTGAGCCATGGCTTTCAGGAATCCAATTTTCGGGGAAATTTTCACCAATAATTCAAAACCGTGATAAACTTTTATCGTGCGTTTTGTTTGTGACTTTCATCTTCATTCCAGATACAGCCGCGGCACGTCCAGCGACATGGGCTTGGAGCACATGGCGCGCTGGGCAAAGCTCAAGGGAATCGATCTCCTTGGCACGGGTGACTTTACTCATCCGGCCTGGTTTCTGGAACTAAAGGAGAAGCTCAAGCCATCTGATTTAGATGGCCTCTACGAATTCCAGGGGGTTTACTTCATGCTCACAGCCGAGGTTGCTAATTTCTTTCAAGTGGATGGCAAACCGCACAAGATGCACAATCTTATCTTTTCTCCTTCTTTAGAGGTTTGTTTGAGGATAAATCAGCGTTTAAGGCGGTTCAATTCCTTATCCGTGGATGGGCGCCCGGCCCTCTCCATTTCTGCCCTGGATCTTTTGAAAATAGTGAAGGATATTTCCTCTGATGCTTACATAGTCCCGGCTCACGCCTGGACCCCCTGGTTTTCCCTTTTTGGCTCCCGCTCGGGATTTGATTCTATTGAGGAGTGTTTCGGAGAATATTCTTCCGAGATCTTCGCCATCGAGACCGGCCTCTCCTCAGACCCTCCCATGAACTGGAGGCTGAGTGCTCTGGACAGAATAACCCTGATTTCTAACTCAGATGCCCATTCCCCATCGAAATTAGGAAGAGAAGCCAACGTTTTTTCTAAAAAGATGGACTTTTACGAAATCAAAAAAGTCCTTCAGGACAAAGATCGGTCGAAATTCCTCTTCACGATTGAGTTCTTCCCGGAGGAAGGAAAATACCATTTCGATGGTCATCGCTTCTGTAACGTGCTCATGTCACCCCAGGAGTCACGCCAGCATAACTCGATTTGTCCCGTGTGCGGTAAACCTTTGACTGTGGGAGTAATGCACAGAGTGGAGGACCTGGCCGACCGTAAGGACGGCTTTGAACCCGAGAACGCTATTCCTTACAAGAGATTGATTCCCCTGGATGAAATTATTGCTCAAGTGCTAAAGAAGGCTCCAGAAAGCGCTACAGTTCAGAACGAATACCTTAAAATGGTACAGAATTTTTCCAATGAGCTGAGCGTGCTCCTGGATGTTCCCATTCCCTATTTAGAAAAAACGTCCTCTCTATCCCTGGCTAAGGCCATTTCCTGTATGCGGGAGGGCAAGGTAAAGATTACTCCAGGATACGACGGGAATTACGGTAAAATAGAGATCCACCTGGATCAAGAAGAGGAAAAAGACTCCTCAGAACCAAGGCAGATGAGCCTTTTTTAGGAAAAGTATGCCAGAGCTTCCTGATTTAGAAGTTATAAAGTCCAATTTAGAAAAAAGGATAAAGGGCTTTGAAGTCAAGAGTTTGAAGCTTCTGAAAAAATCTGTAGGAAAGCCCTCTCCAGAAATTGTGGAGGAGGCCTTAAAAGGGGACAGGATCAGCTCTGTGTCCCGAAGAGGAAAATACACTTTGCTGCACCTGGAAAGCGGGGCAACTCTCTTAATCCATCTAATGCTGGAAGGAGAAATGGATTTAAAACCTTCCGGTTCACCAGCGGAAAAGGGAACCTGTGCTGTGCTTTCTTTTAAGGAAGGGCAAGAGCTCCACTTTATGGACAAAAGGGGCTGGATGAAACTTTACTTCGTTCCTCCCGGAGAGCTGGAGAAAAGCAAAGAACTCGGGGAGCTGGGGCCTGAGCCTTTCCATCCCTCATTTACGCCAGAATATTTAGGAGAGGCGCTGAAGAAATTTAAGGGGACGGTAAAATTCGCCCTTATAGAGCAAAGGCTTCTGGCTGGAATCGGAAACGCTTATTCTGATGAAATCCTTTTCTGCGCCAAGATTGCTCCTTCCCGTCCAGCCAGGGAACTCTCTGAGAGGGAAAAAGATCTTTTATTTAAATGCATCCAGGACACTCTGCGCTGGGGAACCGAGGAAACTCGAAAGAGGATGGGAGATGGAATCCGGGGAGAGATTCGTGAATTTCTCAACGTCCATGGCAAAGAGGGAAAACCCTGTCCTCGCTGCGGGACAAAAATTCTAAGAATTGAAATCGAAGGAAGGGGAACCTACTTCTGCCCCCGTTGTCAGAAGTAAAAATCCTGGAGAGGGCGAGTGAATTCGCCCAAAAATATAACCTGGATCTGAAAGCTCTTCCTTTAAGAGATCTCGGGGAAAAAGTGGCAATTTTGGGGGAGCTTTTTCGGAAGGGGTATTTTCCCAGCATCTTAGGTTGGTCAGAAAAGGATCTTCCTGCTCTTCAGGACCTGCGCGTTACTTATCCCTGGGCCAAAAGCATCCTCGTTTTTGCCCAACCTTATTCCCTGCCCCCTTCAGAAAAATTCCCACTTCCTTCAGGGGTGATCGCCCCTTTTTGCGCCCTTGATTGGTACGGACTGCTTAAAGACAAACTGAGGAAGATCAAAGCCGAGCTTTTAGTCGCTTTTCCCCAATTAAAAGTGAAGGTCTTCGTGGAGGGCAAACTTCTGGAAAAGACCTGGGCGGAACTGGCAGGAATTGGATGGAGGGGCAAGAATAGCCTGCTTTACTCTGAAAAATGGGGGTCTCGTTTCCTTTTAGGAGAGCTGCTAATCAGCGCTGAAGTCGGAGAATTCAAGAAGGAAAAAGAAAGCATGTGCGGAGATTGCAGGATCTGCTTAGATGCCTGCCCTATTGGTGCTATCACGAAGCCCTATCAGGTTCGGCCCAGCCTCTGTCTGGATTACTTCACCCTGCATTATGAGGGAGTCCTTCCTTTAAAAATAAGGGAGCTTATGGGAGAGCGCCTTTTCGGGTGCTCTACATGCCAGGACGTTTGCCCTTACAACAGGGAATGGAAAGAGGTCAAGCCACAACCAGAATCTGGCCCTGGATTGTTTATCCCTATTCAGGAAGCGCTTTTAATGAATGAGGAAAAGTTTCACAAAAAGTTTTCCGGGCACACCTTCAAAGGAAAAACTCTCCTTCTTTTAAAGAGGAACGCTATCGTGGTAGCGGGCAACTTAAGGGATCGATCCCTTTTTGAATTGGTTGAACCTTATGCCTACGATTCACCCTCCCTTTTGCGTCAACACGCTCTTTGGAGCTTGTGGCGCATGGATTCGAGGAGAGCCTCCTCGATTTTCCAAAGGGTTAAGTCATGGGAAAAAATTCCCCGGATTTTAAGAGAAATAGAATTTTTAGAAAGGGATGCCTGAATACTTACCTCATAGCATAAAGGATAAGGGCTCATCCAAAGCCCTGATTTACATTTCCTTAATCCTTGGCGTTCTGGCGCTGAGCATGGCAGCCTTCTTTGTGCGTTGGGCAGAAGCGCCCGGGATCGTGGCCAGTTTTTACCGTATGAGTATTGCTACTGTCTTGATGGCTCTCCCCTTTTTGAAGAGGGTGAATTCCCATTCCAGATTATCCAGAAAAGGGGTAATTTTTGCTGTCTTTGGCGGTCTGGCCTTTGCCCTGGATTTAGGATTGTGGACTACTGGTGTCATGATGGGAGAAGTAGTTAACCCTACGCTTTTGGCAAACACAGCTCCCCTCTGGGTGGGACTGGGAACAGTGCTCATTTTCCGCCATAGGCTGAAGCCCCAGTTCTGGCTGGGGATTATTTTAGCTCTTTCTGGAGCAGCCATAATATTAGGAATGGACCTGGCGAAAAGCACATCTATTGGCCTGGGCTCGTTTCTGGGATTGCTGGCGGGATTATTTTATGCCGCTTATTGGCTTCTTACCCAAAAGGGAAGGGAAAACCTGGATTCCCTGAGCTATTTCTGGATCGCCGCTTTGAGTTCAAGCGTTCTTCTGGCCCTCGCTGTTTTGATTTTCGGGCTACCTTTAACTGGTTACCCTTTGAAGAGCTACCTTTCATTTTTAGGTTTCGGCATTTTGACTCAGATCATGGGATGGATGTCCTTAAACTACGCTCTGGGGCGCCTTCCGGCTTCCCTGGTCTCTCCTACGATGTTAGGCCAGCCCTTGCTTACCGGTATTCTGGCCTGGCCTCTTTTGAGGGAGCCGCTTTCTTTAAAACAGGCCTTAGCGGGAATCGCAGTCCTCTTAGGAATCTACCTCGTCCACCGAAGCCATCAGGATACCTGGAAGACCCTGTGAATGACTCAGACATAAAGGGGAAACTTTCCCTCCCCCTTTTATGTCTAAAATCCTAAAAGAACAGGAGGAAACCATGGTCCTGGATACAGCAGAAATAATGAAAATTTTGCCCCATCGTCCACCTTTCCTGTTCGTCGACAGGATCGTTGAAATGGAGCCAGGGGTCAGTGCTCAAGGTATCAAAAATATAACCGCAAACGAACTTTTTCTGATTGGACATTTTCCTGAAGAACCTATCATGCCAGGAGTTCTCCTTTTGGAAGCCATGGCCCAGGTAGCAGCAATCGCGCTCTTGAGCAAGGAGGGGTTCCAGAAAAGAAGGGTTCTCTTAGGAGGAGTGGAGAAGGCTCGATTTCGTCATCCTGTATATCCTGGAGACCAATTACTAATTGAATGCAAATTAATTCAAACCCGTGAAAACGCAGGGGTCTGTCAATGTACAATTCACGTGGAGGGAAAGCTTGCAGCCTCCGCCCAGCTTTTAGCAGTAATTAAATGAGCTACGGAACTTCAATCTTAGGACTGGGCTCTTATCTGCCAGAAGATATTTATGATAATTTCTACTTCGAGCAGTATGTGGAGACCACAGACGAATGGATCAGGACTCGCACCGGGATCAGGGAGCGACGCTTCGTGCGGGATGGCATGGCTACCTCTGACATTGCTACTCTCGCAGCTCAAGAAGCCTTAAAGGAGAGTAACCTGAAGGCGGATGAAATTGATCTGATCATCGTGGCCACCGCCACCCCGGATCGCCTTTTTCCATCCACAGCCTGCACCGTGCAGGAGAAGCTCAGGGCAAAGAAAGCCGCTGCTTTCGATATCTCTGCCGGTTGTTCCGGTTTTATCTATGCTTTAGCTTGCGCTTCCCAGTTTATGGAAAATGGCCTCTTCCAGAGAGTTCTGGTTATCGGAGCAGAGACTCTTTCTAAGTTTATCGACATGAAGGACAGAACCACCTGCGTTCTTATGGGAGATGGAGCAGGTGCTCTGGTCCTGGAAAGGACAGAGGGTGAAAACCAGCTCCTCTCCTTCTACTTAGGAGCAGACGGGACAGGAGGCCAATATTTAGAGCTCCCTGCTGGTGGTTCCCATCTCCCGGCCTCTCTGGAAACAGTGGAAAAGAAGCTCCATTACATCAAGATGGAGGGGAGCCTGGTTTTTAAATGGGCTGTGGAGAAAATGGTCCTCTCTGGTCTCGAAGCCACACGCAGGGCGGGTTTGAATTTAAAGGAGATCGACTGGCTTCTTCCTCATCAGGCAAATATCCGTATCATCCAATCCGTGGCCTCCCGTTTAGGCTTTCCCATGGAAAAGGTTCTTCTTTCTCTGGAGACGATCGGGAATACCTCTGCAGCTTCTATTCCCCTCACCCTTTCCCAGAGTTTAAGGGAAGGGAAAATCAAGGACGGTGATTTGCTGCTCCTTTTAGGTTTTGGAGCCGGTTTTACCTGGGGAGGAGCAGTTCTTCGCTGGTCGAGAGGAAAAAATGAGCGAGAATAAGCTTTGTCATCTTCTTGAGATAACCTATCCTGTCATTCAGGGAGGGATGGCTTGGGTCTCTTCCCCCAAATTGGCGGCTGCTGTTTCTCAAGCAGGGGGACTGGGAGTGGTAGCAGCAGGAAATATGCCTCCGGAGCTCTTTCGTCAGCAGATCCAGGAGACTAAAAAACTTACTGAAAAACCCTTCGGGGCCAATGTAGTTCTCCTCTCTCCCACTGCTGAAGAAGCGATCAAGGTCATCCTGGAAGAATGGGTTCCGGTGGTTTTCTTCGGAGGAGGAAATCCCTCTATCTACATCGAGAAGCTCAAAGCCAGAGGAATGAAGGTTATTCCTGTGTTAGCTTCAGTCTCTTTAGCCAAAAGGCTTGAAAGATATGGAGCTGATGCGGTTGTAGCCGAAGGCTGGGAATCCGGTGGACACGTGGGAGATATAAGCACCTTTTGCTTGGTACCCCAAGTAGTGGATGCAGTGAAGATTCCAGTTATCGCTGCGGGCGGGATCGCTGACAATAGGGGCTTTCGAGCCGCTTTGGCCCTGGGAGCTTCAGGGGTTCAGGTGGGCACTCGCTTCATATGCTCTGTGGAATGCGAGGTGCACCCTCTTTATAAGGCCAGAATCCTTAAAGCTGGAGATCGAGACACCGTGGTCACTGGCTACTCCACCGGTCACCCTGTGCGCGTAATCAAAAATGCCTTCTCGCGCCTCTACGCAGAAAAGGAAAGGGCAGGAACTTCTCCCCAGGAACTGGATCTCCTGGGCCAAGGAAGGCTGAGGATGGCTACTGTGGAGGGAGATGTAGAGAACGGCTCCGTGATGGCAGGAGCGATAGCGGGATTGATTAAGGAGATCAAGCCAGTCAGAGAAATTATCTTAGAAATCGTAGGAGAGGAAAAAGTAAGATGAACCGTGCATTCCTTTTTCCAGGACAGGGTTCCCAATACGTGGGAATGACAAAAAGGGTGGAGCGGGTTTACCCCTTGGCCCGGGAAATCTTCGAGAGAGCTGATGAAGTCCTGGGTTTTCCACTTTATGCCTTAACGGATAAAGGCCGGGAAGAAGAGCTGACTTCCACTGAAAACGCTCAGCCAGCGATCCTTATGGTTTCAGTGGCCTGGGCTAAATTCCTCATGGAGGAAGGCATTCAACCTCATTTTCTCTGCGGTCATAGCTTAGGGGAGTTTTCGGCCCTGGTCATAAGCGGGGCTCTGGAATTTGAAGAAGGGTTATGGCTGGTTCGCAGGCGGGGCCTTTTAATGCAGGAAGCAACGGCGGAAATACCGGGAGGAATGTTAGCAATCATAGGTCTTTGCAAAGAAAAAACAGAGGAGGTGGCAAAGGAAGCTTGTTCTTTTGGGAAAATAGAACTGGCCAACATCAACTCTCCAGAACAGGTGGTCCTTTCCGGGGAATTGACTGCGTTGGAGAGGGCCCAGGAGATAGCCATGGAAAAGGGAGCTCGACTCGTTAAGTTTCTTCCCGTTTCCGCCCCTTTCCATTCCTCCCTGATGTCCAAAGTAGCCCAGCGGTTCTCCAAAGAACTGGAAAAAATTTCCTTAAGAGACGCTCGCCTTCCCGTGGTGCTGAACGCCAGCCTCCAACCGACTAAGGACAAAGAGGCCATTCGGGAAGCCCTCATCTTCCAAATCAATCATGCGGTAAACTGGGTAGGAATCTTGAGAACGCTACACCTATCAGGAGCAGAAGAGATGTGGGAATTGGGGCCGAAGGCCGTTCTCACAGGATTGGTCAAGAGGACCCTGCCCGGGATTCGAGCTCTATCAGTAGAAGAAGTCTATCAAAAAGAAACGGTACAGGTCTAAAGATCACTCAAAAAAGGAGGAAGAAATGCAAGAGCAAGAGATTTTGCAAAAGGTAAAAGAAGTTGTAGCTGAACGCTTGGGAGTAGAAATCGAAAGGGTAACTCCTCAGGCTCGCTATCAGGAGGACTTGAACGCTGACTCCCTGGATGTGGTGGATCTGGTAATGGCTCTTGAGGATGCTTTTCAGATCAAAATTCCTGATTCCGATGCAGGAAAGATAAAGACTGTCCAAGAGACGGTGGAGTACTTGAAAAAGGTTTTGGAAAGTGAAGCTTAATGAGTCAAAAAAGGGTGGTTATCACAGGAGTCGGGGTCATCACCAGCATTGGACAGACTAAAGAGGAATTCTGGCAGAGCTTAAGCGAGGGCCGCTCAGGAATTAGTTCGATTTCCAGATTTGATTCGACCTCTTTTCCCGTGCGCATTGCCTCAGAGGTAAAGGATTTTCGGGTTAGGGATTACTTCACCACAAAAGAAGCCATAAGAATGGACCGTTTTACTCAATTTGCTTTGGCCGCAGCAATTCAGGCCATGAATGACGCCAAAATCCCGGAGGGAGACGAAAGTGTGGGGGTAATAGTAGGCTCTGGCATAGGGGGTTTAGAAACGCTTGTGGGCCAGCAGGAGATCCTTTATCAAAAAGGACCAAGCAGAGTAAGTCCATTTCTGGTCCCCATGATGATTCTCAACGCTGCTTGTGCTCAAATTGCCATACATTTCCGTGCACAAGGCTACTCTTTCGCCCCGGTAACCGCCTGTGCCAGCTCCCTGCATGCCTTAGGAGAGGCCTATAATGCCGTTAAGACGGGAAAGGCGCGTTTAATTATTACCGGAGGGGCAGAGGCTCCCATCGTCCCTTTAGCAATGGCAGCTTTTGCCAATATGAAGGCCCTCTCTTTCAGAAATGAGGAGCCCCAGAAAGCCTCCCGCCCCTTTGACCTCTACCGAGACGGCTTCGTCATGGGAGAGGGCGCAGGAATCCTCATCCTGGAGTCGCTGGAGAGCGCATTAGAGAGGGGAGCTCACATCTACGCTGAGATCCTCAGTTATGCCTGCTCTACAGATGCTTATCACATCACGGCGCCGGAGCCTTCCGGGCAGGCGGTGGTTCGCATGATCAGAAAGGCTTTAAAAGAAGCGGAGCTCTCCATTGAGGAGATTGACTACATCAATGCCCATGGTACCTCGACCCCTCTCAACGACAAGATTGAGACCATGGTCTTAAAGGAGGTTTTCCGTGATCAGGCCTATGCCATCCCGGTGAGCTCTACCAAAAGCATGATCGGCCACCTCCTGGGAGCAGCAGGGGCTGTGGAGACCATCGCCACCCTTCTTCCTCTGGAAAAGAACATCATCCCTCCTACAATTAATCTGGAGTATCCTGACCCTGAGTGCGACCTTAATTACGTTCCGCAAAAAGCCATTTTTAAGGAGGTCAAATGCGCCATGAAGCTCTCTTATGGCTTCGGGGGGCATAATGCCTGCTTAATTTTAAGGAGATTCGAGGGTTAAATGGAATTAGGTCTGGAAGGAAAAGTAGCCTTAGTGACCGGTGCCTCAAGGGGAATCGGAAAAGCCATCGCTTTATCCTTAGGGAAAGAGGGAGCCCGGGTTGCTGTTAATTTTTGTTCTCACGAGAAAGAGGCCCAGGAGGTAGTGGCCTCTTTATTGAAAGAGGGCAAGGAAGCCCGGGCTTTCCGGGCGGATGTCTCCCGACCCCAGGAAGTGGAGGTTATGCTCCAGGAAGTGGTAAAACACTTCGGCCACCTGGACATTCTTGTGAACAATGCTGGCCTTTCCCTGGATAACTTGCTCCTTAAAGCTTCGGAGGGGGAAATTGCTCGCCAGGTTGAAGTCAACCTTCTGGGCACAATTTACGCAACCCGCGCTTCACTCAGGTATCTCCTGCGTCAGCAAGAGGGAAGGATCATTAATATTTCCTCCGTTATTGGCGTTATCGGTTCAGTGGGACAAAGCATTTACGCTGCTTCTAAGCAAGGAGTCGTAGGTTTTTCTCGCTCTCTGGCCAGAGAGTTAGCCCACCGCCGGATTCTGGTCAATGTTGTGGCTCCTGGATTTGTGGAAACGGAAATGACCACCAGCCTTCCTTTATCTTTAAGGGAAAAATACCTTGCTCGAATTCCTCTTTCCCGGGCCTGTCAGGTCCAGGAGGTAGCCGATTTAGTTTGCTTTTTAGCTTCCTCAAGAGCCTCCTATATCACCGGTCAGGTTTTTATCATCGATGGAGGTTTATCCTTAGGTTGACCCTCCTCTTTTAGCCTTAAATTTGGGCCCCGCCTGTTGACTAATTTTCCCCAAAATCCTTAGACTTGTAATAGGCTTTGAGCGATAAAAACTTGATACGGAGGGCATTTCTTGAGCAAAGAAATCGTCACCGGGAACGAAGCTCTGGCACTGGGAGCACTCCGGGCTGGAGCAAAAGTAATCACAGGATATCCAGGAACCCCGTCCTCAGAAGTTATCGGTTTCCTCCTTTCCCATCCGGAGCTCTGGAAGGAAAAAGGAGCCCATGTGGAGTGGAGCACAAACGAAAAGGTAGCCTTTGAGATCGCAGCGGGAGCAGCCTGGGCAGGCCAGAGAGCTCTTGTAACCATGAAGATGTCAGGTTTGAACGTGGCTTTCGATTCCGTGATCTCCATAGCCTACTCAGGAATCAACGGAGGTTTAGTGATTTACGTGGCCGACGACCCCGGAGTGAGCGCAGGGATGGCCGAACAGGATACCAGGGGCTTCGCTTTGATGTCCGACCTTCCCATGTTAGAGGCCTGTTCCGTCAAAGAAGCCTATCTAATCGTGCCCAAAGCCTTCCAACTGTCAGAGGAAACCAAAAGCCCTGTTTTCCTGAGACTCACTACGGCAGTCTCTCAATCCCATGCCCCGGTGGAGCTGGAGTCACCATATTACCTCCCCCTGGAAAGGGAGATTCTCCTGGAAAGGGATATCCAGAAGTATACCAAAGCCGGAGCCCTAATCTGTATGGCCCAGCACAGGGACCTGATCCAGCGCCTGGAAAAATCAAAAGAGCTCATCAGGGAGATGAAGTTGAACGAACTTTCGCTCTCCAAGAAAAAGGGCCAACTGGGAATTCTGGCCAGCGGTGTCTCCTACTCCTACCTGGAAGAGGGGCTTCTTCTGGCTTCTCAATTTGGCCTGGATCCTGAGGAGGTCTCAATTTTAAAGGTGGTCTCGGTCAATCCCTTCCCGGAAGAGGAGGCCGGGACCCTTCTTGAAAACTCCGAATTGATCCTAGTCTTAGAGGAACTGGAACCTTACATGGAAAAGAACCTCATCCTCCTCGCCCACAAACTGGGGATTAGAAGAAGGATTGTGGGAAAACTGGACGGAACTTTAGAGCGCATCGGGGATTACAGCGTGCGCGAGGTATTACTCGGGATCAGCGCTGCTCTTGGCCTTAAGATTCCTCCTGAGCTTTTTTACGGAATTCAGGCAGAAAAGCTGGCCGCTCCTCGTCCGATCACCGTCTGTGCAGGTTGTCCTCATCGTGGAACTTTCATGGCCATAAATAACGGAATTAGAAAAGCCGGTTTTAAAAAGGATCAGGTAATGGTTACCGGAGATATCGGGTGCACAATTCTGGGGATGAACCCTCCTTTTAATACTGTCTGGAACGAGGTCTCCATGGGAGCAAGCCTTGGCATCGCCCAGGGTTATGTGCATGCGGGCATGAATTCACCAGTGATCGCCACGATTGGCGATTCCACCTTTTTCCATGCGGGCATTCCCGCTTTAATCAACGCCGTCCAATATCAGGTTCCTCTCACCCTGATCATCATGGATAACGGCTGGACAGCCATGACCGGAATGCAGTTCAATCCCGGAACCAGTGAAAAATTCTTGCCTCAAGGATCAAAAAGGGTGGACCTGGAGAAATTGATTCCGGGATTAGGGGTGGAGAATTTCTGGGTAGTGGACCCTTACGATTACCGGAAGATGAGCGAGATTATCTTGAAGGCCCTGAAGTCAGAAGGAGTGAAGGTTATCCTGGCCCGCAGGGAGTGCGCCATCCAGGCCATGAGGAGAGGGGAAAGAGCAGGAAAAGTAAAGGTAAATCCAGAAAAGTGCACCCTCTGCAAATCCTGTCTCACGATAACGGGGTGCCCGGCCCTGAGCATCGGGGAAAAGACTATGGAAATAGACCAGACTTTATGCAACGGGTGCGGGTTGTGCCTTTTCACCTGCGGGTACAAGGCCTTAGAAAGAGAGGAGCCCTGAGCATGCAAGCGATCGGTAATCCGGAATATCCCTACAACATTTATCTTGTGGGGGTGGGTGGACAGGGAATCCTGACAATCGGGGAAATCATCTCCCAGGCCGTTAACCTTCAGGGTATCCCCGTGAATTTTTACCCCACAAAAGGCATGGCCCAGAGGGGTGGCTTCGTAAAAGCCCAGCTCAGGATCGGGAAGGACCTCGTGGGGCCAGCCATTCCAGAAAAGGGCGCACACCTAATATTGGCTATGGAGCGCTCGGAGTCCCTGAAAGCCGTCAGGTATTTGAAGCCCGGAGGGGACTTCCTCCTCTGGGACTATATCTGGGCGCCCACGGCAGTTATGCTGGGCCAGGCTTCCTATCCGGAATTAGCAGTGGTCAAAGAACAGGTTCAAAACGCCCAGGGGAATTTCCTCGTGGTCTCTCCCTCTCTTCTCCCCAATTTTGAAGGGAACCCGGCTCCTGACAATGTCTTCCTTTTAGGGATCGCCTTGAGGAGAACCTCTCTGGGAAAAGTAGTAACCTTTTCCGCTGTGGAGGAAGCCTTAAAGAATCGCTTTAAGCGGTTCACTTCAAGTAACCTCTTTGCTCTGAAAGCAGGTTATAATCTGGAATTATGAGCTTTAAAGAACTCTTTTACCCCCGCTCGGTGGCGGTAGCAGGTTCGGTGGCCGAGGGCAAACTGGGTTACTTTTTAATTAAGCAACTCTTAGAAGGTGGTTTTGAGAAAGTCTACGCCTTGAATCCTAAAGGACAAGGAGCATTATCAATCCCCGGCTTCCGCTCCGCGGGGGAAATCGGGGAAGAGATAGATTTAGTGGTCATCGCTTCCCCTGCTCCCACTGTGAAGGAAGTGCTTGAGGATTGCGGCAAAAACGGCGTGAAAAATGCTGTGATCATTTCCGCCGGCTTTTCGGAGATCGGGAACGTGGAGGGAGAAAAAGAGCTCCTCAGAATTGCCCAAAAGTACTCCTTACGCTTTGTGGGGCCCAACTGCGCGGGAATCGTGAATACAAGCCACAAACTTTTCGCTACCCTGGAAACCAGACCCCCTTCGGGATGCACAGCTTTCATCTCCCAAAGTGGAGCCTTAGGAGGAGCAGTGCTTTCCTGGGCAGAGGAACAGGGGCTGGGCTTTTCTAAATTCGTGAGCTACGGGAACGGTGCTGATATCGATGATCTTGAACTTTTGGACTACTTGAGAGAGGACCCTGAAACCAGGGTGGTCGCCCTTTATCTGGAAAGCGCCAGGAGGGGAAGGGAACTCCTCGAGGCCATGAGAAAGGTTTCCCAGCGTAAACCACTGGTGGTAATCAAATCTGGAAAATCACAGGCCGGGCAAAGGGCTACTCTGTCTCACACGGGCTCCATGGCAGGATCGGATGAGGTCTTCGACGCTGTGATCAAGGAGACCGGTGCCATTCGTGTGGAAGGAATTGAGGAAATGTTCGACCTCTGCAAGGGATTCTCCGCCCTTCCCTCCGTGAAAGGAAAGAGGGTCCTTATCGTCACAAACTCTGGAGGACCAGGAGTGCTCACTGCGGACAAAGCGGAAGAGCTTGGCCTTGAGGTTTCAGAACCAACGCCTCCCCTGAAGGAAAGGTTAGGACAGATCCTTTCCCAGAGGTGCTCCCTGAAAAACCCCGTGGATTTAACCGTTGAGGGAACGGAGGAAAACTTCCGCCGCAGCCTGATTCTGGGATTAACAGAAACCGGCGAGTTTCCCGGCTATGATGCGGCGGTTGCCATTAACGTAGGTACGCCTTTCCTGGATTCCGTAGCCCTGGCACGGGGGATTGTGGACGCCTTTCGGGAAACTGGGAAACCCATCCTGGCCAGCTTCCTTGCGGGGAAAACCGTAGAAGAGGGAGTGCGCTTCCTAAAGCAGAACGGGATTCCCAATTTCCTCACCGGGGAAAGAGCGATCAAGGTAATTTACTGGATGAGCGAATATGAAGGGCGAAAGGAAAAAATAAAGGAGCCCTTGCCCCCGCCTGAACCTAAAAGAAAAGGAAAAGGCTGGAAATTTCCTGAGCTGGAGCCCGAAGTATTCCAATTTCTCAAAGAAAATAGCCTACCTGTTCCCCAGTTTCGCTTCGCAAGAAACGAGGAGGAAGTCTCAGAGGCTGCAGAGGAAATAGGTTACCCCCTGGTGATGAAGGTGGTCTCACCGGACGTTATCCATAAATCAGACCTGGGAGGCGTTATCCTCAACATCAGGGATCAGGCTGGCGCTCAAGATAGTTTCCGCAGGTTAAAGAAAGTAGTCGCAGGAATGCGGTTTTTAGGGGTCACCCTTTTCCCCATGATCCATCCGCTCCATGAGGCTTTAGTAGGGATTTACCGGGATCCACAGTTTGGTCCCGTGGTCGCTTTCGGCCTGGGGGGAATTTTCACCGAGATCGTGCGAGATCTCTGCTTAAAATTAGCACCGCTGGACCGAGAAGATGCTTTCTCTCTGGTGGAAGGAACAAAACTTTCCCGAATCCTGAGGGGGGCAAGAGGACAGAAACCCTGCGATCTGGACTCTCTGGCAGATCTTCTCGAAAGGGTATCCCAACTTCCCTTCCTTTACCCTGAAATTGAGGAGATGGACTTGAATCCCGTGTTCCTTTTGGAAAAAGGGGTTTTAATAGGAGACGCAAGAATAATCAAAAGAAAAGGAGGAAATCATGAGTCCGATTAAACCGCAAAGCGGAATGGACAGAGTCGCTCCATATATCCCAGGGAAACCCATTAAAGAAGTAGAAAGGGAACTGGGCCTTACCGACATCATAAAACTGGCCTCGAATGAAAACCCCCTTGGCCCTTCCCCAAAAGCTATAGAGGCTGTTAAAGGAGCACTGGATTCTGTGAACTTTTACCCTGACGGCCAGAGTTACGAGCTCCGCCAGGCGCTGGCCAGGTATTTAAATGTGGATCCAGACTGGATTATCGCAGGAAATGGAGCGGATGGAGTGATCCTTGAGACTTGCATGGCCTACCTGGACGAAGGCAGCGAAGTGGTAGTGAGCGAGCATTCCTTTCCCATGTACGACATTTTCGCCAGCGCCATGCGCGCCAAAGTGGTCAAGGTTCCCACCAAGGATTACGGTCTGGATTTGAAAGCCATGCGCCAGGCAATCACAAAGAGGACAGCTATCGTTTTCGTATGTAACCCCAATAATCCCACGGGTACGCTTTTGCGGAGGAAAGAAGTGGAAGAATTTATGGAGTCCTTTCCGGATGACGTGCTCGTGGTTTTTGACGAGGCCTATTACGAGTTTGCCTGCGGGGAAGATTTTCCGGATACGATTAAATATCTGCGCCAGGGAAGAAAGAACATCTTAATCCTCAGGACTTTCTCGAAAGCCTACGGGATCGCCGGGCTACGATTGGGATACGGGATAGGCCCTAAAGAAGTTATAGAAACCCTGAACCGTATCAAAGAGCCCTTTGCCGTGAACCTCCTGGCCCAGGTTGCGGGGATCAAAGCCCTGGAGGATCAGGATTTCGCAAGGCGCACAGTGCAACTGGTGAACGAGGAAAAGCAATACCTTTACCGGGAATTTTCCAGGCTCGGATTGCCCTTTGTCAAAAGCTACACGAACTTTGTCCTTTTAGAAATAGGAGAGAAAGCCCAGGAGGTAGCCAGTGCTCTGCTGGGAAAAGGAGTGATAGTTCGTCCCTGCGGAGGCTACGACCTGCCTCGGCACTTGCGGATTACGGTGGGAACAAGAGAACAAAACGAGAGATTTATCAAATCCTTAGAAGAAGTCCTCAAAGAAATACAGTAAAAGAGAAAAGGATTTAAATTCTACACAAAATTCCCTCTTTAGACTATCCTATATCCTGATGGAGAGAGAGAAAGCAGCAAAGCGCATAGATGAGCTGAGAAAACTGATAGAGTACCATCGCTGGCGTTATTATGTCCTCGATCAGCCAGAGATCTCCGACCGGGAGTATGATGAGCTCATGCTTGAGCTCCAGAGGCTGGAAAACGATTATCCTGATCTCATCACTCCCAATTCTCCCACGCAGAGAGTGGGGGCTCCCCCTGCGAAGGAGTTCAAACCCGTTCGTCACCTTCTGCCAATGCTTTCCCTGGATAATGCCTTTACTGCTGAAGACCTTCTGGCTTTCGACCGAAGGGTAAAAAGGATTATAGGAGAGGTGCCCTTAGAATACGTATGCGAATTAAAGTTTGACGGCCTGGCGGTCTCCCTCAGGTATGAAAAGGGGCTCCTCACCGTAGGGGCCACGAGAGGGGATGGCTACGAGGGAGAAGAAATCACCAATAACCTGCGCACTCTGAAATCCCTGACCCTGCACCTCCTCTGCCCGGATCCTCCACCCTTGCTTGAGGCCAGGGGGGAGGTAATCATGACTTACGCTGATTTCGAGCGCCTGAACGAGGAACGCGCTGCCCGTGGAGAACCCCTTTTTGCTAATCCCAGGAATGCGGCCGCTGGCTCCGTAAGGCAATTAGACCCCAAAATTACTGCTGAACGCAAACTTGACATTTTTATTTACGGTTTGGGCGCTTACGAAGGGATTAGCTTTTCCTCCCACTGGGAAGCCCTGGAATACCTCAAAAAATGCGGCTTAAAAGTTTCAGACAAAATCAGGCTGGTAAAATCCATCGAGGAGGCTATCGAATACTGTAGAGAATGGCAGGAAAAAAGAGGGGATTTGCCCTTTGGCGTGGACGGAGCTGTGATCAAGGTGAACTCTTTCGCATATCAGGAAAGGCTGGGGTTTACCACCCATAGCCCCCGCTGGGCCATCGCCTATAAGTTCCCTGCTGCTGAGGAAATCACCCAAGTTGAGGACATTAAGGTCTATGTGGGAAGAACAGGAGCCCTTACCCCGGTGGCGCACCTCACCCCGGTGGAGGTGGATGGCTCGACTGTCTCTCGTGCTACCTTGCATAACGAGGATGAAGTAAAAAGGAAGGACGTGCGCATCGGGGACTGGGTAGTAGTGCACAAAGCTGGGGCGGTGATCCCGGAGATTATCTCAGTCCTGAAGGAAAGGCGTACCGGGAAGGAAAAAATCTTCGAGATGCCTAAAAGATGCCCGGTGTGCGGGGCAGAGACTCTGCGTTTGCCCGGGGAAGCGGTCACCAGATGCACAAACATTTCCTGTCCTGCTCAGGTCGTGGAGAGAATCCTGCACTTCTGTCGTTCCATGGATATTGAAGGCTTGGGACCAGCGATTGTGGTTCAGCTTCACAACGCGGGGATGGTAAAGGACGTTGCCGACATTTATTATTTAACTTTAGACGAAATGCTCAAACTGGAACGCATGGGCCCCACTTTAGCTCAGAAACTTTTAAAACAAATCGAGTCTAGCAAAAATAAACCCTTGAAACAGTTGATCACTGCTTTGGGAATCCTCCAGGTTGGAGAGCATGTGGCCGATCTCCTCACCAGAAAGTACCATTCAATTGATGAGTTTTTCCGAGCAACTGAGGAAGATTTACAGACTATTCCTGGAATTGGTCCCTCCACCGCAGAGAGCATTGTAGTCTTTTTCCGTCAGCCGGAGACCAGGGCCCTGATCGAAAAATTGAGAAAAGCCGGAGTGCGCCTGGCCGAGGAAAAACTCAAAGAGGAGGGAGTCAAGCCGCTTGCGGGCAAAACCTTCGTCTTCACGGGAACCCTGTCCCGTTTTAAGCGGGAAGAGGCTGAGGAACTGGTACGCAAGCTGGGAGGAGAAGCGTCTGGTTCGGTATCCAGGCGCACTAGCTTCGTGGTGGTGGGCGAGAACCCCGGAAGCAAATTTGATAAGGCCCGTGAACTTAATGTGAAAACTATAAACGAAGAGGAATTTCTGAAAATGCTGAAGGAGATGGGCGTTGAAGGATTACCTTGACACTCTGAGAGCTTCACTTTTAAGCCCCCAGGATCTCGTCTGGATGATTAAAGGATCGGCTCAGATAAACCTGCTGTGGCTGGATGTATTTCTGGTAATCTTCCTTGCCGGGCTAGCGATTATTTCCAGTCTCCTTTCTTACGGATTTCGCCCCTCTTCCCTGCTCTATTTCCCTTTGGCTTTCCTTCTCTGGTTCATCTGTGGGGGCATCGCTCACGTCTGGTGTTTCAATTCCAAAGGGACAGCCACCTGGAAGGAGACCTACATTTCCACCCCCCTGGCGCTCTTCTTTCCTGTAATTCTGAGCACCATCCTCTTTACTCTGAGCCGCTTTTTTGTTGTTCCTCTTCTGGAAGCAGGTAACCCCTCTGGATGGACCAGGGCCCTGGATTTCATTTTCAGCTTTCTTGGCCCCATTTACGGCTGGTTCTTTTACTATAGGGTGTTGGCTCTTTTACACTCCATTAAAGCCAGACACGCTATGGGTTCAAGCTTGGTAGCGATTTTCATTTCCGGGATCGCCCTTTACTTTTTGGGCTCCTTAATCCCATGAAGATCACTTTAGAAATCGTAAAGCACATCGCACACCTTGCTCGTCTGGAATTTTCCGAGGAGGAGCTAAAGCAATTCTACCAGCAGATGGTCGAGCTTCTCGATCATTTTGCCCGGATTTCCGAGCTGGACACGGAAAACGTCCCCCCCACTTGCGGCATCCTTCCCCTCTACAACGTGATGCGCGAGGATAATCCTGGTGCCACGCTTCCCAGAGAGGAAGCTCTAAAGAACGCTCCGGAAGAAGAATCCGGATTTTTCAAAATTCCCACTATCCTGGAGGCGGAGGATTGATCTTCCAACCAGCTCATAAGATCTTGAAGGAAATCCGGGAGAGAAATTTATCCCCTATTGAGGTCGTGCAAGCAACGCTGGAATGGGCCCAGAAATTAGAGGGAAAGCTTCGTTCCTTTCTTGCCCTCGATCCTGAAGGCGCACTGGCAAAAGCTTTCATGCTCGAGGAAAAGCTCAAAAAGGGGGAGGAAGTCGGCCCTCTTGGCGGGATTCCTGTGGCTGTAAAAGACAACATCTGCACGCGCAGGATGACCACCACCTGTGGGTCCCGGATCCTGGAAAATTTTCTTCCTCCCTATGACGCTACTGTAATCGAAAAACTAGAACGTGCTGGTGCAATCATTATCGGAAAAACTAACTGCGATGAGTTTGCCATGGGTTCCTCCACTGAGAATTCCGCTTTTTTCAAGACGAGGAACCCCTGGGATTTAGAGAGAGTACCTGGAGGTTCTTCTGGGGGATCGGCAAGCAGTGTAGCTGCTTACCAGGCCTATCTGGCTTTAGGATCTGACACCGGAGGCTCCGTGCGTCAACCAGCCAGCTTTTGCGGCATTTTCGGAATGAAACCCACCTATGGCCGGGTCTCTCGTTACGGACTGGTGGCCTTCGCCTCTTCTCTTGATCAGATCGGCACATTCGCCCGCAATGTGCCTGACCTTGCCCTGCTCACGGAAGTGATTTCTGGGCACGATCCTCGCGACTCCACCTCGTTACCGGAGCCTGTGCCCTCCTATTCAAAAGAACTGGATTCCCCAGTAGGAAACCTGCGCATCGGCGTTCCCCGGGACCTGCTCCAGGAAGGATTAACTCCTGAAGTTAAAGAAGCCTTTGAGGAGGCGCTCAAGATTTTTGAGGGCGCTGGTTTCGCGATTGAAGAGGTCTCCTTGCCTCACGCTTCCTATGGGATTCCCACCTATTACCTGATTGCTCCCGCTGAGGCCTCTGCAAACCTGGCGCGATACGATGGCATTCGCTTTGGTTTGAGAGCCAAAGGCGAAGAGAACCTGGTCTCCCTTTACAAGAAAACAAGGGGGGAGGGGTTCGGAGCTGAGGTCAAAAGAAGGATTATGCTGGGAACTTTTGCCCTTTCTTTGGGGTACCGGGATGCCTTCTACGTGAAAGCACAAAAAGTGCGCACACTGATTAGCCAGGATTTCCAGGAAGCTTTCCGCAAAGTAGACCTGATTGCTCTACCCACGTCCCCCACTCTGCCCTTCAAATTAGGGGAAAAAGTCCAGGACCCCCTCTCCATGTACATGTCCGATCTCTATACCATTCCTATCAGCCTGGCCGGCCTGCCTGCCATCTCCATCCCTATTGCTTTAAAAAACGGCCTGCCAGTTGGGATGCAAATTGTAGGTCCGGCCTTATCTGAATCTCTGATATTTAAGGCCTCTTATCTTTTTGAAAGGGAATCGGGGCTCTCCAACCTTAAACCGCCCATAGTGGAGGAGTTAAGTGCTTAAACCCACGATCGGATTGGAAGTTCATGTTCAGCTAAAGACCCGGAGCAAGATGTTCTGCTCTTGTCCCGTGGAGTTTAATGCAGAACCTAATACCCTGGTCTGTCCAGTGTGTTTAGGGCTTCCCGGTTCGCTTCCAGTTTTGAATCGCCAGGCGGTGGAATACACCATCGCTGTGGCCTTAGCATTGCACTGCGAAATTCAGCCCTTTTCCCAGTTTCACAGAAAAAATTACTTTTACCCTGACCTTCCCAAGGGTTATCAAATTTCGCAGTACGATCTACCCTTCTCTCGGAACGGTTATTTAACCATTGAGACTGAGGAGGGGGAAAAGAGAATCGGCATCCAGAGAGTACACATGGAAGAGGATACAGCCAAAATGATTCATGGCGAGAGCATATCGCGCACGAGCGGCTACTCCCTGATTGACTTCAACCGTTCCGGGGTACCGCTTTTAGAGATCGTCTCTCTGCCGGATATCTCCTCCCCCCAGGAAGCCACCCTTTATCTAATGGAACTGCGTGCCATCCTGCGCACCCTGGGGGTATCCACGGCTAACATGGAGGAAGGTGCGCTGCGCTGTGATGTAAACATCTCCCTTGAGAGAGGAACAAGGACCGAGATCAAAAACCTGAATTCCTTCCATTCCGTGAGGAAAGCGCTGGAATACGAAATAAAAAGGCAAGAGGAGGTCCTCAAAGAAAAGGGGCAGGTGATTCAGGAAACCAGGCATTATGACGAGCGAGCCGGAGTCACCCTTCCCATGAGGACCAAGGAGGAAGCCGAGGACTACCGCTACTTCCCCGAACCAGACCTGGTTCCTTTAAAAGTTGACCCTTCCTGGATAGAGGAAGTAAGGAGTCGCATGCCCGAGCTACCAGAAGATAAAAGAAAAAGGTACAAAGAGTTGGGGCTTTTCCCACAAGAGGCCGCTACTATCGCCAATAACCCCGAACTGGCTAACTTTTTCGATTCCTGTCTTTCTCTGGGAGCACCGGGCAAAGAAGTAGCCAACTGGCTCCTATCCGAAGTAATGAAGTACCTGAACGCGCGTAACCTGAGCATCATTGAGGTCCCTTTTTCTCCAAAAGGGTTGGTGGAATTTCTGGCGGTTCTCAAGGAGGGAACTATCTCCTCCAAGATAGGGAAGATGGTAATCGAAGAAATGCTCCAGACCGGTGAGGGTGCCCGGGAAATTATTGCAAAAAGGGGTCTCGCTCAGATTTCCGATCCTGTGCTGATTAAAAAATGGGCGGAGGAAGTAATCAAGGAGAATCCCGATCAGGTTAGCCAGTACCGACAGGGAAAAGAACAGCTCTTGGGATTTTTTGTGGGGAAAGTGATGAAGCTCTCCGGGGGTAAAGCCAATCCCGAGATTTTAAACCAAATCCTTAAGGAACTCCTTTCACGGGAATAAACTACCCGTAAGGCCGGACAACTTCCAGACCAGGGACACTGCCTCTTCCACAGTAGAAACGGGATAAAGTGTCTCCGCTTTTACTCTCTCCCTCTCTGGAATCCAGGAATTCAGGGAAATCACTGGCTTCCTCATCTTTAAGGCAAAGGCCATCTCCGAAAGCGTCCCGAATTCCCCGCCTATGGCCACCATCACCCTGGCAGTGCGCACAATAATCAGGTTGCGCGCCTCGCCCATTCCTGTAACGATGGGCAGGTCCACCCAGGGGTTGGCTTCTTCAGGATTATCTCCCGGGAGAATCCCTAAAGTGATCCCTCCCTCTTCTTTGGCACCCCTCGATGCGGCTTCCATTACGCCCCCCAATCCGCCGGTAATCAAAATAGCTCCTTTTTGGGCCAATTTCCTTCCCAGGTTCAAAGCAAGGAGGTAGTTTTCCGGCGAGGCTTCCCTCTCCCCAATCACTCCCACAATTATTTTCTTCTGGAGAAGCTCAAATTTCATATACTTTTCCCTGCTCAGCCACATCCACTGAGCGCTGCCTTGCCTTAAGCTCCATAGCCAAAGAGGAGGAAGAATTTTCCTCTCCGTGGTTTAAGATAATCTCGGCTTTCCCGGTATTTTTCAGCCAATCAAGAAGGACGCTTTTATCCCCGTGGGCGCTGAATCCATTTATAGTGTAAATCTTGGCCTTGACAGCGATGAGCTCCCCAAAAATATGCACCTTTTTTGCACCGTCCACTATCGCCCTTCCCAGAGTATTGCGGGCTTGATAGCCCACAAAAACAATAGCAGAATCGTCCCGCCAGAGATTGTGCTTCAAGTGATGGAGTATCCTTCCTCCCTGGCACATCCCGCTTCCGGCGATCACGATTACCCGGTTCTTCTGGTTGATCGCCCGGGATTGTTCCACAGTGGGAGTGAATTCTAAGCCGGGAAAATGAAAGGGATCCTTTCCTTGAGAAATCAGAGCGCGCAATTCTTCGTCCAGTTCCTCAATGTGGTGCTGATAGACCTCCGTAAGGTTAATAGAAAGAGGACTATCCAGGAAAACTGGATTTTGAGGAACTTGCTTCTTCTCCCTAAGTACGCGCAGATAATAAAGGATGTCCTGGGCCCTTTCTAAGGCAAAGGAAGGAATAGCGACATTTCCCCCTGCTTCGAATGCCCAGTTGATAGCTTCTTTCAGCTCTTCAACTGATTCTTCCAGGGTTTTGTGGGAGCGATCTCCATAGGTGGATTCACAAAATACTAAATCGCATTCAGGAGGTGGCTCCGGATCAGGCACCACATTGCGATGGGGACTGCCCAAGTCGCCGGAAAAGACGACTCTCTTTCCTTGTTCTTCAAAAACAAGGAAAGCTGAGCCCAGAACGTGCCCGGACTGACGAAAGGTGACCCTTAAATTGCTGCTTAAAGGAATCGGGGAATTGTAGGGAACAGAGGAAAAGAGTGCCAGGGAGTAGAGCACGTCCCCTTCCGAATACAAAGGGGGGAAAGTCTCCTCCCCTGCCCTTTTCTTCTTTCTGGACTGTCTTAAGAAATCCTCTTCCTGTACCTTAGCAGCATCCAGGAGAATAAACTGAGCCAAATCTCGAGTAGCACTTGTGCTATAAATTTTGCCCCGAAAGCCTTTTTTAAAAAGCAAGGGGATACGGCCGCAATGGTCTAAATGCGCGTGAGTTAAAAAAACGGCCTCGATTTCTTTAGGGTCAAAAGAAAAACTTCGGTTCCGCTCTTCGGATTCAGGGTCTCCCTGGAAAAGACCACAATCTACAAGATATTTGCTTTCCCCCGCCTCCAAAAGGAAGGAAGAGCCAGTTACTTCCCCTGCTGCCCCTAAGGGCGTAATTTTCATAAATTTTTTCCTTTCTCTGAGCCTATAAGTTTTACAATTAAAAATATCTATAGGATAATGAGTTAAAATAGGCAAGGAGGAGAAAAAATGAAAAGGCTTACAAGTCTATTAGCGGGGATTGTGATCTTATTGCTTGTGCTTATGGGGTGTGGGGGTCCAGCTCCTTCTACTTCTCCAGCCCCTACTCCTACCTCTTCTCAAACCCCAGCCAGCCCTACTCCTACCAAGACTCCCCCTTCTCCTTCTCTTACTCAAACTTCCCACACTCAAGGGGAAGAGGGTTTTCCTCCTTATCCGGGAGCGACTCAAGTCAGCAAGGTCCAGACCACCGGTACTGGTCCATCCGGTCAAGAGGGCACCGTCACCGTTTACTTTTTAACCACCAACGATCCTTATGAGAAGGTTAAGGGTTATTACCAGGGGATCGTCCCGGCTGACTGGAAAACCATAAGCAGCGCTGAAACCACAGGAGAAGATGGCAAAAAAACATTCGTAGTTTACGCCCAGTCCCCTTCCGAGGATATCTGGGTTGATTTCATCATTGCCATGTCTGAGGAAAACGTGGTTTCCATAAACCACTCAGTGGGCAACAGCGGGGGAGCACCCACCACTGGTGCACCAGAAACCGGGAAGGTGAAACCTTACCCCGGTGCGGAAGTCCTGGATACCAGTGAGTGGAGTGGAGTCGGGCCCAATGGTCAGGAGGCCAATTGGACTGTGATCAGGCTTTCAACCACGGATTCATATGAGAAAGTCAAGGCTTATTATCAGGTAAACACTCCTCCGGAGTTCAGCAAGGTTTTTGACCATGAGGAAACTGACGAGGACGGGGCGAGGACCTACGTGATGATGCTACAGTCTCCATCTCAGGCTCAGTTCTATGCGATATACATCGCCGAAAACCTGGACGAAAAAACCGTGGAAATTTCTCATAATTACGGGACAAAGTAGCCTGGAATTCCAAAACTCAAAAGGGCCAGCTTAAGCTGGCCCTTTTGAGTTTATTTGCATTCCAATCAACTATTTTACTGGTTGAACGCGAGCTCCACCGAGATAAGCAGCTTTTACGCGCTCGTCCTCTCTAAGTTGAGCGGCGGGACCATGAATGGCTATTTTTCCTGTTTCCAGGATGTAGCCATACCGGGCCACACCCAGAGCTTTGCGGGCGTTTTGCTCCACAAGGAGTATGGAAACCCCTTCCTCCTCGTGGATCTGCTTGATCACCCGGAAGATTTCCTGCACCAAAATAGGAGCTAAACCCAAAGAGGGCTCATCCAGAAGCA
>Ga0078972_1005210_pt1 | contig 33596 bp, 37 predicted proteins | sample YelNatPaOPGAMG01_FD_67568 | JGI IMG/M metagenome (GOLD analysis project Ga0078972, IMG submission 67568) | Hot spring thermophilic microbial communities from Obsidian Pool, Yellowstone National Park, USA - OP-RAMG-01 (SPADES assembly) (version 2) | ecosystem: Environmental > Aquatic > Thermal... | reverse complement strand
AAGTACAAGTTACCCCAAAGCAAGTATAATCTCTATATTCTTGTTCCTTCATTTTTGTACCATACCCACACTCAAATCCATTCATTTCGCACTTTTCGTTGCCCGTATCATACCATCCATCTTTCTCTTGAACAGGAATGGTTGTTGTAGTTGGACAAGGAACATAACAACTTCCAATAGCTATCCATCTAGTTTGTGTTACAACATAAGTACAAGTAGCTCCAAAGCAAGTGTAATCTCTGTATTCTTGTTCCATTTCTTTCGTGCCATAACCGCATAAATTTCCATTTAGATTGCATCTTGTTTCTCCAGTATCATACCATCCATCCTTATTCAAAACACAATAACCGTTATCACAAACATAACCAGAAGGACAATTTTCTACTATAGTTTCCCATCCAGAACCATCCGCTTTACAATAGCTTCCTACAGGCAAATAGAAAGTCACTTCACCATTACTGTTAGTATATGAACAAGGGTCTGAAGGTGTGTTTTGGACGCACACTTTTACTTCGCTTAACGGATTGCCATAATCACATTCTGTAACTCTAACTTCAACAATTCCAGTGTAAGGTTGGTTATTGTTGAATTTTAATAAATCATATTCAGCATATCCTCCATAAACAGAAGCAACTCTGTATCCACTATTAAAACAGTTTGGTGCTTCATTTCTCCAAGCTTCTTGCCAGTTAGAAGGAGAATAAGGTAAACCATCTAAGTTTATATAATTTCCATTCACTTTTATCCATGCTGTAAAGCATCTGGGATATGAATCAGCCATTGCATTTGTTACAGTAACTTTTATTTTTGCAGCATTGCTAACGTAGAAAACTGCAGATTTGTAGCGATATGTTTGATAATTAGCATCACAAGTAGCAAAAGCAAAGCTAAGACTTAGAAGAATAATTACAAGAGTTACTAATATTTGCGCCAAATTCCTTTTCATTACCATTTAAAGACAATGTAAAGAAAAGTTTAAATGTCTTCCGATAATTGGGCGAGGTGGGATTTGAACCCACGACCTTCCGGTATCTACTTAACTTATCAGCTTCGTCCAGGCGACGGACGCTCCAACCAGGCTAAGCTACTCGCCCATGTTTTAAAAACAAACTAATACTAATTATTCAAACAATCATAAAAATTTGTTGGCCTTAAGCTTTAATCTCTCTTTAAAACAACTCTCATCAAATCATAAGCAACTTCGACATTCTCAAAAACTTCTTTAGCTTCTTTCAAAAGCCTTTCAATATCTTCCTTTTGATACCTTCTGCTTATATGCGTTAATATCAATTTTTTAACATTAGCTTTTTTTGCAATTTTAGCAGCATCTTTAACGCTTGAATGATATTTTTGCACGTCTTCATCTTCTTCCAAAAATGTGGCATCGTGTATTAATAAATCAGCATCTTTAGCTAATTCAACAAGATTTTCGCAAGGTTTTGTATCCCCACTATAAACAACTTTTATTCCTTTTTGTAATGTTGATACTTCTTCTATTCTAATCTTCTTTCCATTATAAGTAGCTTTCCCCTTTTCTTTAAGCTCTTTCAACCACTTTCCCCTTTTCAATCCGAGCTCTTTCAATTTTTCCTCATCTATTCTCCAAACATCTTTTTCTTTGAACGCAAAAGCCACCGAAGGAACTGTATGTAAAACTGGGACAGAAAGTACTTCATAAACTTTTGTTTCATAAATCTTTGTTATATCCTTTCCTTCAAAAGGAACATCAACCGCCTTAACAGGAAATCTTACCCCAAAATACCCTAAATTCAAAATTCCTTGTACAAATCTACTAGCTTCTGGTCCAAAAATAGCCAATTCACTTTTTCTCTTTTCCAAGTTCATTGTTTGAAGCAATGGAATTAATCCGGCAAAATGGTCAGCATGCCAGTGTGTTATGAAAATCTTACTTATATCCATAAAACTTATTCCAGCTTTCATTAGCTGCTTTTGCGTCCCCTCTCCGCAATCAAAAAGCAAAGTATCCTTTTTATAATAAAAATATTCCAAAACTATAGCTGGGTGATTTCTTTCTTTGCTAGGAATTCCAGATACAGTACCTAAAAATGTTACGACTATCATAAAAATCTTTGCTTTTCAAATTAAATCAACTTCTTTCTGTTGAAGTAGTTATAGAAAAAAGTTCCAACATCTTTTCTTTCCCTCAAAAGTTTCTCTATTTCTAATCCATCAATAACCTCAAAACCTTTTGCTAAAGCCTCAGCGATATAATTTGGAATTCCTTTAGCTTTTAAAATATCTATTGGCTTACTTAAACTGTCTAAAATCTTTTCCTTTGCTGTTTTAAACCTTCTTTCAACTTCTGCGACCCACCTATCATCTTCAACATATGGGCCGATCAGACAAGTTTTATGTGCTTCTAAAAACGCTTTAGAGTTTTTTTCATCAAAAACATAAGGTCCTACTATTTTTTGAATGTAAGGTAAAGAATAAACTTCAAGCTCAAGCAAAACTAAAGCTAGGTCTTTTTCATCAGTATAAACAGCTTTTCCATAAACTTTAAACTCATACTTCTTCTCTTCTAAAATGCTTTCAATTCTTTCTGCAAATTTTCTTAGTTGTGGCCATAGTATGTCTGACGATACTTTGGGTGGCCTAAACTTTATTAACAAAACTTCTGTTCCTCTTTTTAATTTCATCCTTGAAAACTCAAAGTCAGTCATATAGTTTACCTTTTCAAAGAATGTTTCCTCGCATGGATTCTTCAGAAATTCTTCACAAACTTTCTTAAACTTGAAAAAGTTTTCAGAGCTTAGAGCTGCAGCTACATTTCTAGTTTTATCAGTAGGGTCAATAACAATCAATGCTTGATTTTTGAAAATTTTCCTCAAAAGGTTATATTCTTCCTTTTTGTAGAATTTTTCTAAATCTATTATCTCTTGAATTTTCCATTTTGCTGCAGCTTTTAACAGATTTACAAAAGTTTTATAGTTTATTATTAAAAGCTCGCATAGATAGCCGGAAAATCCTTGAGTTTTTGCATCGGCTCCATAAAGATTGTGAGTCTTTAGGAGTTTTTTTAGTAATCTAACTTCATTTGCTTGTTTCTTCTTTAATTTCTTTTGCAAGTATGCAACATGGAAAGGAGTTCTATCGACAGCACTTTTTATTTCTGAAGTATCTTTTATTTTGTAGCAAGGTACAATATCTATTTCCACATCATTAATTTTAGCAGAGAGGTAAGGGTGTTGGGCATATTTTAAAGTAAACGTCCCTTTCATTTCTTTTACAATTTCTTTAGCTACTTGCAAACCATATTTTTCAAGCTCAGAGGGTTTTAGATCTTTTGGAAAAAGGATAAAAATGTCAAACTCTTTTTTATCCGGCAACCAAGTATCCCTAGTTATGCTACCGACTATCATTGCTTTCGCTTTGTACCTTTTTGCTTTTTTGTTTGCAACTCTCAAAACTTTTCTCGCTAAAGATTTTAACTCTCTTTCAGCTTTTTTATCAGGTAAAATTTGCTTTTGTATACTTTTCAAAAAAAGGTTAATATCTCCCATTTTTTTATTTCTCTTATGGAAATTTAAGCTGAATTGAGTAATCACTTATTGATGGTAAAGCTTAAATACTTTAACTACTAACTAATGGTATGAGAGGGAAAATTGATGCTAATGAAGACCATTTGATAGAAGAGTTGGAAATGGCAAAAGAAGCTCTTTTTCAATCTAGAACGATAAAAGAAGCAAAATTTTGGCAAGAAAAGATAGCTTATCTGAACTCTTTAATAGGCAATAGAAAGCTTAAATACAGAAAAAACAAATAAAAGCAATGATAGGTGGCTCACAAACAATCCTTTAGGTTTTCTTATTTTCTTTTATCTTTAGTTTTAATCAATTTTAATTTTAAAAGGAGGTTGATTGAATGAAAATTCTACAGCTTCATATAGATTATGTTGAATATGAACCAGTTCAGAAGGAAATGAGTGCTGCAGAAGAAACAGAGAAGAAAAAAGTTAAGATAGAAAATTGCCTCCTTTTGTTGACTAGCGTTGAAGATAAAGATGACAAATCGACAGCAAGCAAAGCTATAGAAGAGATAGAAAACTCTTTGAAGAACTTAAAGGTTAATAAAATTGTTATTTATCCTTATGCTCATCTTTCTAGTAATCTTGCTGATCCTGCGAGTTCGATGTCTATATTAAAAGAAATGGAAAGAGTTGCAAAAGAAAAGGGTATAGAAGTTTATAGGGCTCCTTTTGGTTGGACTAAAAAACTTAGCTTTTCTGTTAAAGGGCATCCTTTAGCTGAGCAATTAAAAGAAATAGGTAAAGGAAAAGTCATTGAGAAAAAAATAGAGAAGAAATATTTTATACTAACAAAAGATGGAAATTTGATAGAAGCGGATAAGTATAAGTTTAAGAAAGGGGAAGAAGATTTTAAGATTCTAGTTGAACAAGAAGCTTTAGGAGTTAAAGGAAAAGAAAACCCAGAACCAAAATATTTAAAGTTTTTGAAAAAATTTGGAATAGAATGGGAAGAAATGTCAGATTTAGGTCACATGAGATACGGTCCCTTAGGTTCCTTCATTCTTGACATGCTTGCAGAATATGTCTCTCAAGTAGTTTCTTCCTTACCATTTCCAGTTTACTTTATAAAAGGAACTAATATGTTTAATCTGAAAGAAAAAGCTATAGCTGAACATGCTTCTCTCTTTGGGCAAAGAATGTACATTGTTAATTCGGAAGATAGGCAATTGGTTCTAAGATATGCTGCTTGCTTTCAACAGTTTGCGATGATAAAAGATTGGCAGCTTAGCTATAAGAATTTTCCATTCGGAGCTTTTGAAATTGCAGATAGCTATAGATTTGAGCAATCTGGAGAGTTATTACTTGGGTTTAGAGTTAGAAAACTTTTAATGCCAGATATGCACGTTTTTTGTAAAAATTTGGGTGAAGCCAAAAAACAGTTTTTGCTATTGCATGAAATAATACATTCAGAGATAGAGAAAATTGGAAGAAAATACGTTTCTCTATACAATTTAACTTCTTTAGATTTTTTTGAGAAAAACAAAGATTTTTTCATGAAATTGATTGAAAGAGAAAAATATCCGGTTTTAATTTGCGTTTACCCGCCTGGAATAAACTACTACTGGCTCTTGAACATAGAATACCATATAATTGACGATTTGAGAAGAGCAAGAGAAATTGGAACAGTTCAAATGGATTTTGGAAATGCAGAAAGATTTGGAATAAGTTATGTTAATGAAGACGGAAAAAAGAAATATCCAATAATTTTACACTCAGCAATTCTTGGAAGTTTAGAAAGGTTCATGTATGCAATTTTCGACAATTTAGTAAAGGAAGAAAATCCAGTATTGCCACTATGGCTTTCTCCAATTCAAGTAAGAGTGATTCCCGTTTCTAACAAATATTTAGAAGAAGCAAGAAAAGTTGCTATTAGATTAAGAGAAAAAATGATTAGAGCAGATCTGGATGATAGAGAAGAAACTGTAGAGAAAAAGATAAGAGACGCAGAAGTTTCTTGGATAAATTATATAGTTGTGATTGGAGAAAAAGAAATTAAAAAGAAAAGATTAATGGTTAGAGAAAGAAAAACTCAAAAAATAAAGGAAATGAGCGAAGAAGAACTGGTCAACGAAATAGAAAATGAAACGAAAGGATTCCCAAAGAAGATGATTAACTTACCTTTAGAGGTTTCCAATAGACCAACTTTCTAGAGTGGTTTAGATTTTTCCCAGATTAAGTTAAACATGGGTGCTAAAACATTACTAGCTGCATGTTGACTCTTTGTCCAAAATGCAATTTCTTCGGCTTTTTCTTCTTTTGGATTTATCAACCCCATAACAACTTCTTTATTGTCAACTATAGTGAAATTTCCTTTTATTGGGACTTCCTTTTCATTTATGCATCTTATTTCTGCTAACCCGCTAAGAGTCTTTACCTCATCTTTTATCTCATCGCTAAAAGGAACGACAATTCTAATTTCTACTCCTTTTTCTTTTGCTTTTTTCAAAGCTTCCAGATGGTTAGTTGCTAGGTCTTTCAATCCTTCTGTTGTCATTACAATGCTTATGTTCTTAGAAGCAACTTTAAACATGTATTCTAATCTTTGGAAAACCAAATCCTTTCCTTTTAATGCCCCAATAATCTCTTCTGGAGAAATGGACTTCATTCCCTTTTGATAAATTTCCTTCAATTCTTTCATGAGAGGGCTAGCTTTTAAATCATCGATTCTTGAAATAGTTTCTTTAAATTTTTCCTCAAGTTTTTTCTTTACTCTTTCTAACGCTTCTTCTGGCGCTAGAGCAACGGCTTTTAAAGGTTTTGAGGGTTGTAAGACCACAAAACCTTTGTTCGCAAGACTTTCTAAAATATCATAAGCTCTGCTTCTTGGTACATTAGCAATATCTGCAAGCTCTCCTACTGTAGCAGAACCTCTAGATAAAAGAGCAACCCATATGTTTCTCTCATAAAGGTTTAATCCTATTGACTTCAACGCATCCATTATTTTTTGCGTAACAATTGGCATAATATCAATTGAAGAAAAAGCTTATAAAGTTTACTTGCGATGAGTTATAAAAAATAAAGTTTAAAAAAAACAATTTTACCTTATCATAATGAAAAATGTTGAGGAAATTACCAGAACAAATCCAGCAATAATTAAAAGAACTATTATAACATTCATGCCAAAGCCAGTAAAACTTTTGCAAACCGCTTGATTTATCTGACCCCTTTGACATTGTTCTGCTATTTTGTTTAAGTTGTCAAAAATAAAGAACATTCCAAACACTGAAAAGAACATAACAAGAAATGCTAATATTGTTACCATTCTCATATCATCACTTATACGGCTTTCTATAAATATAATTGCATTTTAAACATTTAATAACTTTTGTTTTGGTTTTTGGATCTAGCCAAGTTTTCATGGTAAAACCAGGAATTAAAGGAGTGTTGCACTTTTTACAAAAAGAATTTTTTTGCTCTCTTGTTAGTCTAACATTGTATCTTTTTCCAATAGTTCTTGCTAACTCTACATATCTTCTCGCTCTTTCCAAATTCTTTTTTGCTTCAGTTTTTGCCAAATTCAAAAGGATTTCTATTCTTTCCTTTGCAATCTTTCTTTGCCACTCTGGTTTTCCCCCTCTTCTCATAAGAAAACTTGAAAAGAAACCTTAAACTTATTTCAATCGGCACACATATATTTTTCAATGCGAAATAAATTTATATTCTTAAAGTAACTATCAAAAAGTGGTAAAATGAAAGCTTACTTCAAGAAATATGATAAGAGGTTAAAAGATAGTTTATAGGTTTCTAGCGAGTTTTAAGAATATTACCGCTTCTAGAATCTTTTTTATGTTTTAAAGGTAGAAGTGAGGCAGTTATTATTTTTAATTGCGAGAAATAGACATATTTATGATTGAAGTTGAGATAAGAAGTTTTATTGATGAAAAAATGTATGAAAGGCTTCACAAATTTCTAAAAGAAAAAGCAAAATTTTTAGACGAGACTTTTCAAATTACTGTTTATTTTAATGCAAAAATTGACCTAAGGATTCAACAGAGCAAAAACTACTCAAAATTGTGGGTCAAAGGAGGGAAAATTCACGATACGTTTAGAGAAGAAATAGAAGTAAAATTTAAGAGCGAAGATTTTCTAAATCTTATTAAAATTCTAAGGATGCTCAACTTTCCGATTAGGATGGTTTGGCTGAGAAAAAGACTTGAATTTGAGTGGAATGGTATAAAAGTTTATCTCGATGATACAGAAGGTTATGGTAAAATAGTAGAGTTAGAGTGTTACGCTGAGAATAAAGAAGAGATAAAAAAATCGGAAGAACTTCTTAAAGAAAGATTGAAACAGCTTAATGTAGAATTAACGCCAAGAGAAGAATTTGAGAAAAAGTTCAAATGGTACGAAAAAAACTGGAAAGATTTGATGAGTAAAAGAATTAAGGAACTTGGTTTAAATGAATTATTAGGCTAGGAAAAAGCTCTAAAATTTAAATTTTATTTACAATCCGGTTATGAATAGTGTATAAATAAAACTTATAGGAGAAGCATTTCAAAAACAAATTCTGCATATAGAGATTAAAAACTTCCTCTGGCTGATTCTATTTTAATCAGCTTGCATTTTTTATTCATGGCAGCTAACAACAGTTAGAAGGAAGCTCCAGTTAATTTTGGATCTTGCTTTATAGAGGAGAAGTTTAATTACTTGGGGCCGCTGGGATTTGAACCCAGGACTTCGAGCGCCCGAGGCTCGCGTGCTAGCCAAGCTACACCACGGCCCCTTTCAATTTTTAATTTCTTTTCAAATCTATTAATGAAAGTTTTAGTAGGCTCAAAAAATCCAGTAAAAATTGAAGCTACTAAAGAAGCATTTAAGAAATATTTTGATGATATTGAAGTACTTGGAATTGAGGTTGATTCAAAGGTTTCTAAACAACCAATTGGTATGGAAACTTTTGTTGGTGCTAAGAACAGGGTAGAGGAATTGAAAAAGTTTGAAGCAGATTTTTATGTAGGAATCGAAGGAGGAATAATTAACATGTTTGATAATTGGTTTGGTTTTGCTGTAGTTTGCATTTCTGATAAAAATAGTAGATATGGCTATGGTGTTACTTCATTCTTCCAACTTCCACAAATCGTTATCAATGAAATAAAAAATGGAAAAGAATTGGGAGAAGTCATGGATGAATTAACAAAAAGAGAAAACACAAAGAAAAAAAGAAGGTGCAATAGGAATTCTTACAAAAGGAGTAATCGATAGAAAAAGTTTGTACGTTCCAGCAGTAATTTGCGCTCTAATACCATTCCTGAATAAAGATTTGTTCCAATAGTTGTGTTAAATCTTTCTCGCTATTGTTATAAAGCCAGTGTGCATTATCCCTTTTGTTTTAGGCCTAAGAGTTTTCTCAAATTGCCATTCCCTAACAATATTCTCAACAATTTTCATTTCTGTGAAATCAAACTTTCTTATCTCTTTGCAAACTTTCATCAAATGGTCTACAGTTGGCGAATAAACGACAAGATACCCACCAACTTTAAGAGACTTATAAGCAATTTTTATCGCTTTATTTGCTTCTTCTAAATCAAGAACTATCAAATCGAAATCCTTTTCTTTAATTCCTTTCAGAAAATCCTTTTTTACAATATTGATGTTTTTCAGCCCTGAAAGCTTAATGTTTTCTTTTGCAATTTTATAGAACCTTTCATCTTTTTCATAAGTTACAACTTTTCCTTTAGCCAAATAATTTGCAAGAAATATTGAAGAAAAAGCGCTTCCTGTTCCAACATCTAAAACTTTCCAGTCTGGCATCAAGCCAGTGTAAGCAATTATCAAAGCAATATCTTTTGGCAATATGACTTGAGCTCCTCTTTTCATTTTTTCAATTAAATCAAGGATGTTTGCTTTGACAACAAAAAATTCTTTTCCTAAATGAGATTTTATTTTCTTACCTTCTTTCAAATTTCTCAAATCAATAATTCCGAAATGCGTCGATAGCCTCTTTTCTCCATCTTTCATTAAGGTTTTGAAGTCTTTCGAAAGCAAAAGGTATTTCATAAAATTATTTACTCTTTGATTTTAACTCTTCTTCCAGCTCTTTAAGCGCTTTTATCCTTTTAAAAGTCAATGGGTGAGTTGAAAGTATTTCAGCTACCCTAGCGAATATATTCTTTTTCTCCCACTCCATTGCTTTTTTCAACTCACCTTCATCAATTTCAAAATCTTTATACTCTTCTTTAAAGTTTGAAATTTCTTTTGTTGCTGTTATTGGGTCTGCAATGAAGAAAGATCTTACTGCAGAATTTTCAATCTTATCTTCACTAGTTGATAACCCATATGTTATTTTTGCCAAGGCTCTTGCTAGTGCTCTCGGATTTGTATGTTCGCCAGAGAATCTATCTGCGTAAAACTCTCTTAATCTTGAAAGATAAAGAACAAGTAAGTTTGAGATGAAATAAATTATGTATGCAATTACACCAACGAGAATAGCTGCTCCAGCATTTCTTTTTTCCTCATCTTTTGGAGCAAATATTAAAAATCTAGCAGCATAATAAGCTAAAACTGGAATTACGGAAACTATCGAAAGAACTATCATATCCTTATAGTGGACATGTCCCATTTCATGTCCTATTACAGCTTCTACTTCTTCTTTATCAAGAGAATTTAACAAACCTCTTGTTATCGCAAGATAAGCTGATTTTGGTGTTCTTCCAAAAACAAAAGCGTTTGGAGCTCCTGTATTTACGATAAATATTTTTTTGGGTATTGGAGTTTTTGTTTTTTTACAAATTTTTTCAACCATTTCATAAATCCATCTGTATTTTTCTCTATCAGCTTCTTGCATGTTTGTTGTCCACATTATTATGTAAGGACTTATATACCATTGCAAGAAAACTAAGAACACTGCCATCAATAGTATTAAATATCCGCTAACTCCAAAGTAATAGCCAAGTGCTGCTAAAACACCAAATAGAAAACCAAATAGTAATGCAACTGTTAAAAACATTGCAAATGTTAGTTTTAATGCCATGAAAATAATATCAAAAAGAGGTATATAAGCATTATAAGCAGACTCATAGCCAAAACAATATAAACAATTCTCTCGCTAGTTCCAAAAACTATTGGAAACGGACCAATAAAAACAACTCCCCCACCTTCTACTTTTGCCGATTTAGAGAATGCAAGGAGTAATAAGCCAATTACTATTGCAAATATTCCTATCAAAATTAATGCTAATCCAAAAAGCTCCATATTCCTTTTAAGCTTGCGCTTCATAAAATTTTATGAAAGCTTATATTATAACAACATTCCTAGGAGTTTTTGGAGTAGACGAGAACAATAAAGTTGTAGGTTTTGTTCCATTTAAGAAGGATGCAAAAGAGATAGCAAGAAAATTGAAAGAATCTGAGCTAAAAGTCATAGAAGAAGAAAAGAAGCTACAAACTCAACTTTGGAAAAAAGATTTCAAAGAATTTGTTTACCCAATAAATAAGCAGGATGCAAAGCACGTTGAAGAAAATAACAAAGCTGAGAATTATATTAAAGAAAATCTTTTGCAGATAGCTTTAGAAAGAAAGATTGTTAAAGACGAAGAAGAGTTCAACAATTTGTTCAGAGAAGTTAGCGTAGAACTTACAAAAGTTCAAATAAAAATTTCCGCTAAAAGAGATTCTTTAGTTGTTCAAGCTGTTAGAGCTTTAGATGAAATTGATAAAATTTTGAACGTTTTTTCAGAGAGACTTAGAGAGTGGTATGGTTTACATTTTCCAGAGTTGAATAGAGCTGTATCTTCTCATGAAAAATTTGCTAAACTTGTTGCAAAATATGGAAAAAGAGAAAATGTAAAAGATTATGAAAAAATTGCTGAAGAAAGTATAGGAATGGAAATTAATGAGGAGGATGAGAAAATTTTAAAGGAATATGCTTCTCTTCTAGAAAGACTTTTCGAGTTAAGGGAGAATTTGGAAAAATATGTTGTTGAGACGATGAAAGAAATAGCTCCAAACTTTTCTGAAATAGCAGGTCCATTGTTAGCTGCAAGAATTTTATCAAAAGCTGGAAGTTTAGAAAAGCTAGCTAAAGCTCCATCCTCCTTAATTCAATTAATTGGTTCTGAAAAAGCTTTATTCAGATATTTGCATGGTAGAGGGAAAGCTCCTAAGCATGGTTTAATATATTTGCATCCTTTTGTTCAAAGGGCTAAAGAAGAAGACAGAGGAAAAGTTTCTAGAATTCTTGCAAACAAAATTTCTTTGGCTATTAGAATTGATTATTACACGAAGGAAGATAAAAGAGAAGAATTGAAAAAAGATTTGGAGGAAAAACTGAAAGAATTAAAGTAAAAACTAAAAGTTTGGTTTTAACATACTTTGCCATCTAACAATCAACATAAACTTAAATAACCTCAAGCAAAAAAAACTTATGGAAATTTAATTTTTGGTGATATCTTGGAAGAGACAGTCTATTGCAAAAAAATCGATGTTTTAGTTTTAAGGAAGGAGATGAGGAAAATTGGGATTAAGAATTTGAAAAGGAGAAAGTTTTTGACGACAAAAAAAGAAAATGATGTTTGTGTTTTCTTCAAAGGAAAATGTTTGCTAGGAAAAAACGCTCCTTATCTTTGTAGAATGTATCCAGTTTACTTTAAGATTAATAAAAAAGAGCAAACAATTATTTGGCTTAAACATAAAAAAATTTCTTTGAAGAAACTAAATGAAAAGAAAAAAATTGCTTTTGAATTTTTATTTGATGCTTCTAGAAAAGAATTAAAAGAATACTTTAAGATTGTTGATTCTTTGAAATTGAGAGAAGTTGAAGAAGAGCAAATTCAACCAAAACTTTTTTCTGTTATAAAAAGGAAAATATAAAGTATGAAGGTTGAAAAAACTCAGTTCGAAGGAGTTTATCTTGTAGATGGTAAGTTAGCTACAGTAAATACTGTTCCTGGATATAGGCCTTTCGGAGAAGAAATTGTTAAAGTAGAAAATGTTGAATACAGAATTTGGAATCCGCATACCTCTAAACCAGCTGCAGCTATAGTTAAAGGCATAAGAATATTTCCGCTTAAGCAGGGAATGAAAGTTTTGTATTTAGGAATAGCTGCAGGTAAAACTGCTACTTATTTTAGCAACATCATTGGTCCTAAAGGTTTAATTATAGGAGTTGATATAGCTGAAAGGGTTTTGAAAGATGCTTTGAACGTTTCAAAACATTATAAAAACATAGTTCCTTTGCTCGCTGATGCAAGAAGGCCAGAAACTTATGAAAAGTTTGTTTTATCCAAAGTTGATTTTGTTTATGAAGACGTTGCTTCCGAAGATCAAATTCCCATATTGATTAAAAATTGCGAAAAGTTTTTAAAGCCGAGTGGTTATGCAGCTATAGCAATAAAATCGCAAAGCATTAGTTCTGTTGAAGATCCAAAAGTTATTTACCAAAGATGCTTAGAGGAACTTGAGAAACATTTTAAAATTTTGGATAAGGTCGAGTTAGACCCTTATGAAAAATATCATTTGTTTATTGTTCTAGAAAAGGTTGATTGAATGAGATTGAACAAGGATGTTGAACATCCAACCGATATACTCCAACTACAATCTCCTTTCGTAAGAGAAGTTGTTAACGGAGTCTGTATAAAAGAAAGCTTGGGTTTGAAAAAACTCCAGTAAACAGAAACGTTGGTTTAGAGGGAATGGCAGCCGAGGGGATAGTTTTTCACAGGGAAGGAACTGATGAAATGTGCAAGTTGATAAGGGATATGTTTGATTGGTTCGTTGGAAAAAGACACAAGGAAGACTTAAAGGAAAGAATTTAGAAGTTTTTGTTTTTAATGATTTGCAAATTTTAGGATACAAAGAAGCATCTCTTATTTATCTTTACTTCATCTAAGCGGTTATCGGTTTAATTACCCCAAAGATTCTTCCATCTTTAGCTATTTGAATGTCCCATTTTAGCACATTTCTATCCTCAACCAACGCAACTTTTATTTCTCTCAATACTTTCATTTTTTATACCCCCTCGTAGTACCTAAAATTCATGAAATCTGGAATCCTTTTCTGAAAGCTTGAAGTATCAATTATTACCTCCTCTTCTAAAAAGCTGCCCACTCCTTTTATGAATATTCTTCTGTTTCCAAACCCGTCTACAAACCTTATTACCCTTGTTGGCGGACATCTTATTATTTTCTTCTTCATTTTTCTCACCGTTTAATTATTTAACACCTTATATACCCTTTCTTTTCGGGGGAGAGTGCATGTTACTGTATGTAATTTATCTCTAGTTAAAAAAGTGTCCCACGTGGGACATTTCATATTTCTTAAAGTTTAAAAATCAGTATATGTAAATTGTCTAACCTGAGATGATTTGATAATAAAATTTCTGTTTTTCGCTTGCAAATTTTTAATGAAATAAATCAAAAGTATGATATAATAGTGCCCTGGTAGCTCAACGGTAGAGCACCCGCCTTGTATCGCTAGTTTGATTGATGATGGCAAGCTAGCGGGGGGTTGAGGGTTCAAATCCCTCCCAGGGCTTAAAAAACTAAAACTACTTTAAATAAGCTTTATAAAATATCATATGGTTGAAATTCTCGAGAACCTTAAGAAAGAAATAGAAAAAACTCAAATTGTTATTCTTGCTGGAGGTTCAGCAAAGAGAATGGGAAAAATAGATAAACCAAAAGCTTTGCTGGAGTTAAAAGAAGGTTTAACTCTGTTAGATAATGAATTAGACTTCTTTGCAAAATGTGGGTTCAAAAATTTTGTTTTAGTGCTTGGGCATATGCATGAACAAATAGAAGAACATATAGAAAAAATAGGTTACAAGAAAAAGTTTAATATCCAAATTTCTGTCGATCCGCTAATTCAAAATTGGGGAAAAGGGAAAGCTTTAAAATACGCATTTGAACAAGGAAAAATAAAGAAAGAAAGGTTCATAGTTTCATTTCCGGATGATTTAAAATTAGATCCTTCTTTGCCTTTAAAATTAATCCTTCAACACATCTCTTTTGTTAGTAAGTACAATTCTCTGGGAACAATAACTTTGGTAAATGGAATAGAATTTCCTTTTGGCGTGGCTAAGTTAAACGGCGAAGGAAAGGTAGTTTCTTTTGTTGAAAAGCCCTTGGTCGATACTTTAACGAGCATTGGTCTTTATGCTTTCGAAAAAGAAGTTTCCAACTTGATAAGAGAAAAAATAGATATTAACGCTCCAAAACCAATAGAGTTCGAGGAGATTATAATACCGCATCTAGCTTCTGAAGGAAAACTTTTTAGTTTGGTAGTGCCTCCAGATGTTTGGCTACCAATAAATGATATTAAAAGTTATGAAAGGGCTGTAAAGCTTTTTCAATCCTCAAATTCGTTGTGAATTTATCTTTTACTTCTAAATAAAAATATGTTTGATTGGTTGAGAAGGATTTTTAGAAGAAGCGAGAAAAAAGAAAAAATAAGGAGAGCTAAAGCGAAAAGAAAAATAAAACCAAAGCTAAAACCGAAAATAAAATTGAAAAGAAAGAGAAAAGAAGAGAAGAAAGCGCTGTTAGTTTCTGAATTAATGACAAGAAAAGTTATTCCGCTTTATTCTAACCAAAACTTAAAAGAAGCTGCAAAACTTTTTCTCGAGAAAAATATTTCTGGTGCACCCGTTTTAAATAAAAACCTTTTTGTTGGAGAAATAAGCAAGACGGATATTTTGAAGTTTATTAATAAACAAGAGTTGGCTCAGTTAACTCAAGAGGATTATGATAAATTAGAAAAAATCAAAGTTTACGAGCTGATGAAAAAACCCATTTGCGTCTTAGAGAATGAATCAATTGAAAAAGCAAAGCAAATGATGGATAAGTTTAAGATAAGAAGACTTCTGGTTATAGATAAGAAGAAAAGGTTAGTAGGAATAATAACAAGAACTGATTTGCTTAAAGGAGAGTCAAAAGAAAAAATAAAGGAAAAAATATACACAAAAATAGATGAAATGGTTAAAATGGTAGAGAAGGAAAGCCTAGACATTTCAACAATTTCTAAAAAGCTAAACGTTCCAGAAAATCTTGTAGAAGAATGGGCAAAGATTTTGGAGGAAAATGGACTAATAGAAATTAATTACAGGGCAATAGGAAGTCCAATTTTAAAGTTCAAGAAGTAAATTAAAAAATGGAGAAAATTTTAGAAAGTTATGAAGTTTCTTCTGAGGGAATTGAATCAAAAGTTTTTATTAAAAGAACTAATGACTTTGTTTTCAATTACGAGCTGGAATTCCCAGAAATAGAAAAGGGAACTCAAGCATTGCTAGAAAGAATAAGAAGCGTTTTACTAGTTGAAGTGCCAATCAAAGTTTCTGAAATTTCTGATGTTGCATCTTTAGAGCAAACAAAGAAAAAATTTTTGGAAAGAGGTCTGGAAATTTTGAATAAGCAGATGCCATTTCTAGACGAAAAAACGAAAAAATATTTGATTGGATATTTGATGCAAGAAATGTTCGGCTTGGGTAAAATAGAATTTTTACTTGCAGATCCAAACTTAGAAGAAGTTGTAATAAATGGCTCTAAGGAGTTTGTCTGGGTTTACCATAAGAAATACGGTTGGTTAAAAACTAACATAAAGATCGAAAACGAGAACGAAATCTTGAATTACGCAAACAACATTGGAAGGAAGGTCGGAAGGCAAATAACAATTTTAAATCCTTTAATGGATGCTCATTTGCCAACTGGAGATAGAGTGAATGCAACTCTCTTTCCAATTTCAACTTGTGGTAATACAATAACTATAAGAAAGTTTAGAAGGTCTCCTTGGACTATAGTTGATTTTATAGAAAATAAGACTTTGAATTTTGAAGTAGCTTCTTGGATTTGGTTAGCAATACAATATGAATTAAACATGATAGTAGCTGGAGGAACAGCAAGCGGGAAAACATCTTTACTAAACGTTTTCATGAGTTTTATTCCTCCTAACCATAGAATTGTATCGATTGAGGAAACTAGAGAATTAAAATTGAGCGATTTTCTTCATTGGGTTCCATTAACAACTAGGGAGGCAAATCCAGAAGGCTTGGGAAAAGTTACAATGTTAGATTTGCTTGTAAATAGTTTGAGAATGAGACCAGATAGAATTATTGTAGGAGAAGTAAGAAGGTCAGAAGAAGCTGAAGTCTTGTTTGAAGCAATGCATACTGGCCATAGCGTTTATGCAACTTTACATGCTGATACAGCAGAGCAAGCTTTGAAAAGATTGATTAACCCACCAATAAACGTTCCCCCTATTGTAATCGAGGCCTTGCATTTAATTGCAGTCGCTTATAGAGATAGGAGGAGTGGCTTAAGAAGACTGTTACAACTTGCTGAAATTATACCGTCTGAAAAGGGACCACAAGTAAACGTTCTTTTTAGATGGAAACCTTTGAAAGATGAAATAACAAAAGAGAAAGATAGCTTTAGAGTTAAAGAAGAAATAAGGTTGCATACTGGTATGACAGATCAAGAAATAGAAAAAGATTTGGAGGAAAAACAAGAAATTTTGCAATGGTTAGTCAAGAAAAAGGTTAAAGACATTAATACAATTGGTAGAATAGTTTCTATTTACTATTTGAAACCAGAATATATAATTAAAGCAGCAGAAAAGAATGAGGATGTTGAAAAAACAATAGACAATTGGTATTCTTAAGTTGGAAGCTAAAATAAATTATGGCAAAAGAAAAGCAAAAATTTATTCCTTTTGTTCCTTTTAAGCTTGATGTTGCTTTAAAATTTTCTCGCTCTTTCCTTTGGTTAGGAAGTAAACTTTCAGCTTTAAATCCATACTTGCCTCAAAAGTTGGTAGAAGCAGAAATTCCTTTGAAAGATCGAGAGTACTTATCAATAGCTATCTTTTCGTCAATCTATTGGTTTTGTATATTGTTTTCCATTTTAACATTCTTACCAGCTTTGGCTGGAAAGAATTTTATTAATATCTCATTACCATTATCTCTTTTGGTATCTTTTGTAGCTTATCTTTATATAAGCTTTTACCCAAATCTTGTTGCTTCAAGAAAAAGTAGAGACATAGAAAGAAATTTGCTTTTTGTTGTAAGACATTTATACGTTCAGGTTAGGTCTGGAGTTAGTTTGTTTGATGCAATGGTCGCTGTTAGTAAAGAAGATTATGGAATAATTTCAAAAGAGTTTGAGAAAGCAGTTAAAGAAATTTCTACTGGAAAAGAGCAAACTGCAGTTTTAGAAGAGATGGCTTTGAGAGTTTCTCACACTGGATTCAAAAGAATTCTTTGGCAAGTTGTTAATAGTTTGAAAAGTGGAGCAGACATTTCAAAAGTTCTTAGCGTAATAGCAAATGAGCTTTCTCAAGAGCAAAGAGTGAAAATTAGAAAGTATGGTTCTCAATTAAGCCCATATGCATTAATGTATTTGATGCTAACAGTTATTCTCCCAACCCTAGGAATTTCTTTTCTCATAATTCTTTCAAGTTTTTCTGGTATTCAAATCCCAGAAGCCTTCTTTTTCTTGATTTGGGGTGTTGTTGTTCTTTTTCAAATAATGTTTATTGGTATGATAAAGAGTAGTAGACCTTCTGTAGAGGTGTAATGATGAAAGCTTATAGATTTGTCAAAGCAATATTGCCAAAGAAGTATTTTGAGTGGCTAAGGAAAAATTTGGTTTACGCTTCTATCGATATTTCAGAAGAAAAGTTTGCAACATTAGCATTTGCCTATTCTGTTTCCTTTTCATTTTTGATTTTTGTGATATTACAATTAACAGGTTTTGGTCAGTATTGGTACTTTTCTCTATTCTCGATTCCTTTAATCTTTCTCTTACCTCATCTTTTCTTGATTTTGATTGGAGATAAGAATGCAGAATTTGTTGAAAGCGTTTTACCAGATGCTTTACAATTGATGGCAGCTAACATAAGATCTGGTTTAACTCCAGACAAGGCTTTACTATTCTCCGCTAGGCCAGAATTTGGAATTTTAGAGAAAGAAATTAGATTAGCTGCAAGTAAAGCAATAGCTGGCGAAGCTTTAGAAGATGCTTTGTTGTCAATAGGAGAGAGGATAAAATCTAGGTTAGTCTCAAGAACTTTTAAACTTATAGTGGATGGAATGAGGAAGGGTGGAGAGCTTGCTAATTTGCTAGAACAAACTAGCGAGGATATGAGAGAGATAAAACTTTTGAAAAAAGAAATTTCTGCTCAAGTTGGAATGTATGCAATTTTCATTTTAATAGCAACTGGGTTAGCAGCACCGCTTCTTTTCTCTCTTTCTTCATATTTAATTCAAACCATGTATTCTGTTGGAAAAACAATAAACATTAAAGGAGCGGAAAGTTATGCGGCAATAGGAGTTTTGAAGCTTAGCATTGGTGGCGTTTCCCCTTCTTTTATTCAAACATACGCATTTTTAATGATGCTCTCTTCTTCCATTTTCGGTAGCTTGTTAGTTGGAATACTGCAGGCCGGAAAGGAAAAGACTGGATTGAAATATATTCCATTGTTAATAGCTGCTAATTTCTTAATCTTCTTTTTAACTCAAATCTTCCTAGGACAAATTATTGGTTTTATTACTCCTTCAGTTTCGCTTAAATAGGTTTAAAAATAGAAAAAACAATAAAAAATTAGTGATGAGAATGAAAGCTCAAGCTGCTTTAGAGTTCTTGATGACTTATGGATGGGCAATTCTAATAGTAATTGCAGTAGTTGCAGCATTGTATGCGATGGGAGTTTTCAAGTTACCAACAGGAGGACTGGCGCCTTGTTCACCGTGTTTTCCGCCGGGATCAGATGTAACTTATATATCCCACAATGCTAGTCATGTTCTTCTGAGAGTAGGGGCTAACAAGATAAAAGTAACTATAGGTGGCACGCCACAGACTTTAGATCCAGGAAGTACTTTTGCGTATGAGCATGGTTGCGACACATGGCCATGTCAAGCAAATGTAAGTTATTCGTTAGTTGTTGATGATCAAGAAATGTTGAAAACTGCTAGTGCAACTCTTCACAAGACATGGTAACTTCTTCTTTCCTTTTTTTATTTTTAATAATATTGTGTGTTTCTAAATAAGATGAATTAGTTTGGAATAAATAGGTAGTTAATTTAAGATTTAATGACTACCCTAGCTCCCCCAAGATAAAAAGTTCTATTCAAGGCAGAAAGATAGAATGTTAAAGTATAATCTTTACTTTCAACTTCTTTTTTAACATACAAGGGCAAAACAACGATCATTTTTGAAATGTAAAGGTTTCCAGAAGAATCAGCTTCCCAAATTGTTTGCAATTCATAATTTCCAAGGAAGAAATAATCGCTACCTTCTAGATAAATTTTCTCTATTTCCTTGCTTATTGTTGCAACATCTTCAGCGAACAAAAAGTAAATTAAAACACTATCGTTTATTTCAAAAGTTTCATTGAATCCATTTTCATTCAAAATACTTGTTTTAAAATGAGTTGAATTTTTCTCTATGAGAATATTGTAAGGCGATGGTGCATTTAGACATTTTCGTGTCCCCTCGGAAATTGAATAGACGTTTTCAAATTTCCCAGAGCAAATATCAACAATCTTTAATGTTAATGGCTTTGTATAATTTTTTTGTTGAATGATCGAGGCTGGAGAAATAATAGAGCTTTCATTCGATTGACTTATCGATTCATTAGTTTTCAAGCTCTCATTTTTTGTTCCAATAGTTTCTTTCTCCATTGAAGCATTTCCTTTTGTTTCTTTCATTTCGCTTCCTTTACTCCAAAAATCTTTAAGAGAAAATTTGTAGCCTTTTAACACTAAGGCATAAAGAAAGTAGAAAGCAAAAAGCAGAACCACAATAATTACAAGCAATAGAAAAAATCTACTAGCTCTCATTTCTATTTTTAATTCGCAACTTTTAATTTCTCTTTTACGATGCTACAGTTACATTGTAAATTTGCAAATGACCTAAACCATTTATACTTGTCTCATTATCCAATCTAAAACTATCTGGCATACCAACAATTTTATAAGCAACAACATTTGCATTAGAGAAATAGAAATAATCAATGTTTGTTTGGTTATAACTTACGGGCAAGCCAGCAGTTAAAATTTTATCTTTATTGACAAAACTTTCTAGTCCAATCGGATTTTCTCTTCTATATTTTTCTTGGACAAAATATTTTCCTTCCAATCTATCCAAAAAACTCGCTCCGTATAAGCTCGGGTGATAGTAAGAATTGCTCAAATCGTCTTGCAAGTTTGTTGTATCGCTGCTATAATAATTCAGCCAATGGGGAGACTTTACTATTGTGCTAACAACTCTTCCATAAGTGTTTAAAGGATAAAGAGGATCTTCTAAATATTCTATGTTTAGAATTACACTTTTCTTTTCAAGCTTTGTTATGTTTGTTTTTGTTTTCAAATCAACAATCTTTACTTTTATTGAATAGTCAATTTGTAAATTGAAACTATCGAAAGGCGAAACTGTTAAGTTTGATATTTCTATTTCAGCATCGAAGCCTTGAGTTTCAATTAGATACTCTAAAGTATCACCCCAATCTTTTATCGTTGCATATTCCATTAAAGGTTGAGGAGTTGAGTTTAAAGTACCATTCACCATTAACTCAACTATTGTTTCATTAGCAGAAACTAAAGGAGTTCCATTAGTTACCACATAATTTATTGCAGCAACACAAGCTCTTCTTCCAATAATTTCTACTGCTCTTTCTGAATCGTCAAAAGTGTTTTTAACTAAACTTAGCATGCTTTCAATCCTGTTTTCTAATGCTTTTTGAGTAGAGTAAAAGCTTACGGAACTTCTTTGAGTCAGCAAGAAAATAGCTAGGAAAATTGCGATGAAAAATATTATCAAGCTAAAAAGTACTCCTTTCATACTTTATCCCATATCAAAATTTTAAACAAAGATGGCCCCCAAAGCCATTTTATTCCTTGAGTAGATTGCGTATCCGTTTGAATGTTTTCTGCAGCTATTCCCTCGCTACCAACTTGCTGTATTAATCTGTTTATTGCATCTTGGATTGCAAGCTCGGAAGAATTAAAAACACTTCCATAACCAACAATTCCTTTAACTAAATAAGTATATTCGAAAGAAGACCAAGGCAAAATGTAGTTTGTTGGAGATATTCCTCCATAAGACTGGAAATCGACAATTTCTATTGTGTTTTGTGAACCAATTAATCTAGGGTAAACAAAAACATTTTCTGGAACTACTCTTGAAGAAGGAGAAGTAAAAACTGTTGTTTTTGGTGAATTTGGTTGTTGAATTGAAACGTTTATCATGTTGCTAAAACCTTGAGCAATATGAACGAAAGCTTCTATTATCTTGCTTTCACTTTGAGAAATGTTAAAAGAAAAGGTTTTTGGATTGCTCGCTTCTCCTCCAAACATTTTTTCCTTTGTTAAATCAATCTCTCCGTACAAGAATAAAGGTTTATCAATTTCATAAGAGACTTCAACATAGCTTGAGTTTTCTGGGTCGTTCAAAGAATCTGAATAGATTATTGCCTCTTTATCTCCCCAATGAATGTCACCATAGCTATTGACATAAACAGAAATAACATTAGTTCCATTGACAACCTTATTGGTAATATCAAAATCTAAAATAACATCTCTTGCACTACTCAAAGTTCTATAACAGTAATAATTTCTTAATCGAGAACAATAATATTCATCGTTTTCTTTGTTTACGCCATCATAGTAGAACGGGTCTTTAGAATTAACATAAATTTTTATGTCAGTTGTGTTTATTCCAAAAAAAGTTGAATCTTCAACTTTTTTTAAATTCAAATGAAGCTTTGCATTAATATTTTTTGCGTTTTCTGGAATGTAGAAAGAAAGCATAGACCAAGCTCCAGTGTTTCCATTAACATTGTCAAAATAATATCTCTTTTTGAAAGTTTGAGAACCAGCTTGCATCTCTTGAGTTAAGCTGTAAACTACTATTAGTCTAAAACCAGGATGAAGATGAGAGTGATAGTTTGGAGTTCCAATTTTCAAATAAATTGTATTATTGCCAGGTTGGATATCGTTAGTAACATCAACATATCCATAAGCTGCTGTAGTAACTTCGCCATAACTCCCAGAAGCTTCTTGTAAATAAAGCCATACTATATTTCCTTTCTTCTGATTTCCGTTTACTAACAATTGTTGGAATTCTGCTTGAGATTTGCTAGTGCCAAAATGAACAGAAACGAACAAAGTTGCATTGTAAATTGTTATGTTTGATGGTAAGGAAAAGCTTTTTGTAACTTCCAAAGGGTTTCCAGTCCAACCCGAGCCTTCTGGATAAAAAGGAATTATTTGAGTTGTGTTTTTTCTGTATTTTGTTAACCAAGCTCTTGCAACGTACCCGCTAACCGGCTTTCCAATTTCATAACCAGAAGCTAAAGCATAAGCAACGCTTATTGTTTTTGAAGTAAAATTGCAAGATGAATAAATAGTTTCGTTTTCTGTTTGTAAGCTAAAACATTTTTTCGTTATGTTTTCTAAAATTTCTTTCGCTATGTTTGAAGCTATTGTTTTATTGCCACTATACCAAAAACTTCCGATCAAATCTAAGATTGTTTTATTTAAGTCTTCTTGTTTTATTGTCCCATTTTCAATCAAATTTTTTATTGTTGGAGTTTGAGAAAAAGAACTTATTTTTAGAGTTGATAAAACGTTTATTATATCCCTCGCTTCTATAGAATTTGTTTGGAAAGAAATTTCTTGAGAAGTTTCTGGCTTGCTTAGAAAGCTAGCTAAAATAAAAACTACAAGTAATCCAATTCCAATCAAGATGTCAGTTGTGAATATTATGCCTTTTGCCATACTAATGTTCTCACCTTCACTACACTATTATTCCAAATTGTTATTCTTTCTAAAACTACAACATTCTTTGCCTTTTCATAAAACAAGCTTGGAAAAGAATAAATCAAGCTTCCATTTTGCAAATAAACGAAATAATTAACGTTAAAAGTTCCCAAGCTTAAAAGCGAAGCAAGCCTTTGGTATCCCATTTCTTCCATGAGCCTAACTTTTGTTGTGTTTATTTGATTGTTATTTGATAAACCAATTTCTATAACATTATCAACATTCCAATATTTTGGGTATCCTTCTTTGAACCAGATGTCAGAGGCATAAATTAACACATTCACCATTTCACTCTTCTCCTTTTCTTCCTCAATATTTTCAATTTTGTAGTAGAAAAGGAAGAATGTTGCTATTAGCAATAAAAGAAGCAAAGAAGTTGCTATGAAGAAATCGTAAGTTAAAGTTTGGGCTTTAATTAACATAAATTTCACCGTTAACATTCCTTATCCAGTTCTCCCCCTTTTTTAAAGTTCCATTTATACTTTTCGTATAAATTACACTTTGAGTAGATCCACCATTCCAGTAAACATAGACTCTATAGCTTGTAACGTTAATTTCAAAATCTATTGCGTTTAAAATTTTTTCAGGAATGTAGAAAATTCTGCTATAGCCATCTCCAGCTTTCAAAGCCAGATTTATTTCGCTTGCTATACTTTGAGAAATTTTATTTGCTTCTGAATAAATTTGAAGCTGGTTGAATTGATAATAGTAGGAAGAGCTAAAATACATAACTCCTGTCAAAATTATAATCAGCAATGAAACTAAAACAAAAAATTCTAAGCTAGCTTGAAGCAACACTTATGTTAACACCTCCTTTTAAAGCTTCAACAGAAATCAAATATTCTCCCTCTCTATTTGGTAAGTAACCTGTAACATTGGCAAGGCAGTTGTAATATACATCTGATAATCCGGCACTAGTTCTAACTTTCCAAACTATGGTTTTGTTTAAGAAAGTTATGTTTTCTACATTTTTTGGTATTAATATTTTCAAAGTTAGTTTTGCTGGTTCTCCTTGCAAATAAACCCAATCACATGCTTCTCCAATTTTCTTCACACTTTCGCTAGCAATAGTTAATGAGTTTTGCTCTTGGTATTGCAAAGAAGCCGAATACAGATACAAAATATAAGGAATCAAAACCATTAGAGCAAAAGAAACTATTATCAAATACTCGGTAGCTATTTGAAGCTTCATTCATTTAATTGTTTTCTATTTTTTCAAAATTTTCTTTAATTTCTCTGGAATTTCTTCGCTAGCAAACCCAATAACTTTTGACATTTTATAAACTCTTAAAGAAGCTTGTAAGAATTTTATCGCTGATATTAAAAAGAAAATTCTTTGAATAAAATCAAGGATTGAATTTTGCAGATTTAACGCTTCCACTATGAGAAGAGAAACTAAAGCACCAAAAAAGAAGAAAGTTCCATAAGAGAAATCTAATGTTATTTTTTGCATTTCTCCCTTAGTGAATCTTATGTTAGACTTTAAAAGATAAATTACAGCTAAAATTGCAACCAGATTACTAAAGAAAGTTATTGAGGTTAGTAAAATAGTAAATTCAATCATATTTCGATCACCTCATCGCACATCTCCATTAATATATTTATCATTCTTTCATCTAATAACTTTTCAACTGAGATTATTAGGCCAATTAACTCAAAAATTCTTAAACGAGAAACTATAAAGTGGACAAATTTTGCTACCGTTTCAAAATCATTGTATATTAGCAAAGTTGATATGGAATCTAAAATCAAAAATTTACTCTTCTTTTCTTTCATACTTTCCAAAGCTTGGGTTAATGCTATTCCCAAATCTGTTAGATGAGATGGAGAAGGAATGAATAAACAATTTTCAGTTAACCTTATTTCTTGTGAAACCGACTTAGAGATAGCATCTATGAAAAAAATGTTTTCTGTAGGAATTTTATTTTTCTTTAAATATTCTATTAATGCATCATAAGGCTTATTAACTGTTATGTAAATTCCTGAGAACTTTTTAATTTTGATTATTCCTTTTAAAATTTTTACATGAATAGATTGATATTTTTTTGGATCGATAATAAATAAAACTACCTTGTTTGATCCTAAACTTTTTAAAACATTGTTAATTTGACTCTCTTTCACTTTTTTTCTCATTAATATAAATTCATTTTCGAATTAAAATAATGGAACAAGTGACAACTGGAATTAAAGGGTTGGATGTGCTTTTGAAAGGAGGCTTATCAAAAGGTTCAACAACTTTAGTTTCCGGAACTCCTGGAAGTGGAAAAACAATTTTAAGCATGCAGTTTTTAGTCAATGGTTATTTGCAAGCAAAAGAAAAAGGATTTTACATTTCTTTAGAGGAAGATGTAGATAGGATGGAAAATTATATGAGCAAATCTTTTGGTTGGCCGATAAAAGAATTGAGGAAAAAGGGAAAATTAATTTTAGTTCGTTCAGATATTTATGATTTTGAAAAGTTCAAGGATTTGATAGAAACTACAGTAGAAAAAAATGGAATAGAGAGAGTTGTTATAGACCCAATTACTGTTATAAGCTTATTCTTTGAAAAACCATTAGAAATAAGAAGAAGTCTTTTAGAGCTCGATAGAATGCTAAAAAAACTGAATTGCACTTCTTTGTTAACATGCGAAATTCCGGAAGGTAGCAACTCAATTTCTTCTTTTGGAATAGAAGAGTTTACTTCAGACGGGATAATTATTTTAACTTATAGAATAGGGGCACCACGAGGAATTGTTATAAGAAAGATGCGTTTGATTGATCATGATAAAGAAATTCATCCATTTGAAATAAAAGAAGGAAAAGGAATAGTGGTTTATCCAACTGAGAAGCTATTTAAATAAATTTAAATACCACCACTAAGTAATAAATATGATAGCAAAAGAGCCTGAGGAGCTATTAAATCTAGCTAGATCTCTTTTCGAGGCAAATGAAGACTTACGTCTAATTCTTGTAGGAGGATTGGCAGCTCAAAAAATATATGCAAACAGAGAGGTAAGAAAAACCTCAGATATAGACATATTGGCACCTAGAGAAGATGCTGAAAAGTTTGTAGAGAGAATGAAAGAAAATGGGTATGAAACTTTTTATAATACCACTTTAGACAAATATTCAGCCTTCAAACATGAAGAAGGAATACATATTGACATTTATCCTGGAAAAATAGGTAAATATTCGATTGAAAATATCAAAAAAGTGGTAAATAGAGACGAAATAAGAGTAGTTTCGCCAGAAGATTTGATTGGTGTTAAACTTTATGCTTACTTAACAACAGAAATGGGGAAAAACAAGCACTTAGTTGATATCTATTCGATTCTAATCGGAAGGCCTGAATTAGATTTGAATTATCTTTTGAAAAAAGTTATACCATACGTTTCAAAAATAACCGAAGTTAGCGAAAAAGAAATTATTGAAATAATGTGCAATGGTAGTGAAGGTGTTCTAAAACAATTTACTCCAAAAGAAAGAAGGTTTATCAAAGAAGAATGCGATAGAATTCTTAATATGTTTAAACAGATGAAAGGTTACTATTCTAATCCTAACTATTCCAGCTTAGTGTTGGAGCCAACAAACCTATTGACTTAACAATACAATAATAACTATCTTTGCTCAATATCTTTACCCTCTTCTTTCAAAGCTCTAGAAAGCTCGTGAATAAGTTTTCTTACATATTCTCTTAATTGCTCAACTTCGTTTCCCTTTAATTTTTCTAGTTTTCTTTCATCTATAACTTCTTTTTTCAATTCTTCAATCCTTTTCCAAATGTCAAAATAATATCCTTCAATCCTTTTTGAATCTACAAAATCTCTTTTGAATGCATCTCTTATGCTAATCCCAAGATGTTTTTCTACTTCATCAATTTGTAAATTCTCTGGCAACTTATGCAAAGCTTTCAAAGCTGTTGCTGCGGCTTTTATCATAACTTCATGCGTTCTTTCAAGAATCTTTTCCTTCTTTCTTATTTCTAAAGCATTTAACAAGCTAAACATCTTATCAACGTATTTTTCTGCTTTTTCTATCCACTGATCAACAAATTCTCCTTTTGCTTCAAGTAATTTCTTATGTTCAATGTCTTTTCTTATTTGAACTATTTCCTTTAACCAATTTGCATATTCCTCTTCCAACAAACCTGGCTTAACCAAATATTCCATAATGTCATCATAAAGTTTGCTTGGTACAGGTGGTTCTAAACCCATAAACATTAAAACTGCTTGCGTAGAATTTACGATAGCATAATAACAATCTTCTGCGAGCATTAGTAACTTTACAGTTTTCGCCCTTGCCAATTTTTTTGGCGCATCTTCCATGTAACTTTCAATAGCTTCTCTCGTTCCTTGAATCTTTCCAAGTTTAAGCAATCTTTTCCAAGGCATGAAAAACCCAGCATCGAACAAAGGTTCACCTTCCTTAATAAAGTTGTAAACAATTGGATGTCCAGACCTTGCGTAATCAACAAATTCAGTTAATGTATAAGAAGGTTGGATGGAGAGCTTATCAGAAATACTTTTAGCAATCTTTTCTAAATCATCATCTATTGCATCCAGTTTTTCTCCGCTTAACTCTTCTAATGTATCGTCAAGAATAACAATAATATCAATATCACTTTCTGGTTTAAACTCACCTCTAACAACAGAACCCATTAAAACAATCGATTTTACTAAATTTCCGTATTTTTCCAAAACCCTTTTAGCAAATTCTTTCGCTTCTTGCAATCTTTTTTCTTTTTCTTCCATTTTTATTCCTCCAAAATTTCCTTGGGAAGCAGCTTTTTAAACCTCTCGATTATTTCTTGAGTTAGGCTTAAGGCCTTTTGTAAATATTCGCCGCTAACCTCCTTAACTACTTGATGGTCTATATCTTTCCAAAGCTTATCAATCCCTTTCCATTTCTCCAGAAATTCCTTCTCAATTTTACCTTCGCTTATCATTTTCTCTAAGTATTTTGGAATTTCTTTTGGGTCAGGCTGAGTTTTATAGTAATGCATAACAACAGCTTGTATTGCATCGCTAGCGCAATATCTTAAATCAAAAATTATGCTTTTCAAATCACTTTTTATCTTTTCAAACCTTATTTCAGAAGCTTTTTGTTTTAGTTTAATGACTTCTTCGCTTGGCGGAATCATTCCAAGTTGTAGCATTCTTTGTATCGGTTTTACAAAACCAGTATCGTAAAGGATTAAACCATATCTTAAAAAATTTATCAATTCTGGAGAGCCCATCCTAACCCATTGCCAAAATTCGGTTAAGTTTGTTGTTTGTACATGCAAATCTTTCAAGTTTTCTGCAGTTATCAAAATTTCTTCTTTTGTTCTATCAAAGTCGACGGAAGTTTTTAATGCAGTATCATCTAAAATCACCCAGACATCAACGTCAGAAGTTTGTTTAATATCTCCTCTAACGATTGAGCCGAATATCAGAACGGATTTAACGATTTCTCCAAATTTCTTTCTTATTTCATTCATGAACTTTATACTTTTTTCAATCAAAATTTTCTTTCTTTCTTCAACATCATCCTTTTTCGCAAGCCTAGTATCTTCCAGTTCTTTTTCCAAGTTTTCAATCATTTTCCAAATTGTTTTTTAGCTTTAAAGCTTATTAAAGTAGAAGTAGATATTTTAGAAGGTCATCAATGTGGAAAGAAAAACCTTATACAATTGCTATACCTTTTTTCTATTCTTTTACAAGAGCTTTAACTTGATTTCTTTTATGTTGTTTGAAATATTTTCTGACGTGATAATGAAAACTCTCCAACTAGAGAAAAAGAATCAAAATTTCGCTTTTTATCTTTAGTCATTTTCCTTATATTTTTACCTTGTTTAAGCTAGCCTAAAATTCCTTAAGAAGTGTCGAATTAATTCGACAGTTAGAAATAAAATTAAAAATACTAGAGATAATAATTCTAATTCCTTAAATTTTTTCTCCTTTTCAATTTTTATCTCTAATAAGTAAAAAATTTAAGAAAAACTGTCGATTTTTGTCGACAGCTATAGGAGTTTTTGTAGTTCGTTTTATTCGATTTATTTTTATAACACTTCGACACTTTATTCGACAGAAATTTTAAGAAAATAAAATGCGTTTCAACTGTCGACAATTCGACAACTGGAAGTTTCTTTTACCTCCTTCAAACTAATTGAAAATAAAACCAAATAAAACTGTCGAAATTCCTACGAATACACTAGTTTTTTTGAAATAGCAAATCATAAGTATCTTTCAGTCGAACTGTCGAACAAGAATTTTACAAAAAATTTTACTGTCGAATCGAATAGTACTTTTTTCGACTCTTCCATCTAGAAACCAAAATTCCTTCTTCTTCCATTTGTTTCAGATATTCAGCACATCTCGTTCTCGACATGTTCAGCAATCTAGCAACTTGCCAAGCATTCAAGCTTCCATACTTTTTTAGTAAAGTTTTTATCGCTTCTTTTGTTTTCTCACTGACTGGCCTTGGCTTTATTTCAACCCCTTGCTCTTTCATAAGCTCTTCCAAAACAGCCATTTTTTTCTCAATATTCTCAATTTTAGAGCCCAAATTTTTCAGCTTCTCAATTTCCATAGAAATCATAGAAAGCTGAGAATCAATCAACTTCATCATTTCATCAATTTTTTCATCTTTCTTTTCTTTTTTCAAACCAAAAATCTCTTTGAGCATATATTTTTTCTTTGATTTCAAAAATAAAAGCTATTCTTCTTTTTTGTCGAGCTGCCGAACTGTCGATTTTCACTTTCGACAGGTTGTTTAAAAAACTATATATGCATCGACACACAACACTGCTTATCAGTAGTGTTAATCAATAGGAGTTAAAAATGAAGGGAAAAGCCCAATTGCTAGCTTTATTAGCGATTTTCTTAGCCTTTTTTTTCTTCTTCTACTTGTCGATTGCTCAAGAAGCTATGAACAGCTCGCAAAATTCAGAAACAGGCAAAAATTCGAGTGAACAGTCAACTTCGACAACTTTAGCAGCTACTCAACCTTCTTCGAGTCAAACTGTCGAAACGTCGACAACACTTCCTGAAGCTAACCAAACAACAACTACTCTAGAATCGACAACAACTTCTCTCCCAGCAATTAACGAAACAGCAACTTCAACACTTCTAACGCAAGCAAAAATTTCTTTGAAGCTAGATGCTAAGAAAAAAATAACGAGAGGAGAAAGCTTCTTGCTTAAAGTTAACGTAACTAATGAAGGAGATGCAGATGCTAAAAATGTTAAGGTAACTGTCGAGTTGCCGAATGGATTTTCGACAGATGAAAGAGAAAAAGTTTGTGGTGTTATTGAAGTAAATTCTACTTGCGAGCTAGAATTTTCTGTTAAAAGCGATTTATCAACACAACTTGGAGAAAATGAGATAAAGGTGAGAGTAAGCTATGAATGAAAAAGATTTGCTAAAATTAATAAAAAAAGGAGAATCAGAGACTTTGGAGTTTAAGGAAAATTTTGGTGAGGAAGTTATAGAAACAGCAGTAGCTTTTTCAAACAAAGACGGAGGAATAATCCTTGTTGGAGTGAGTGACAAAGGAGAAATCAAAGGTGTTTCTGTTGGAAAAGAAACTTTGAAAGAATGGAGCAATAAAATTTCTCAAACAACCGAGCCAACTTTGATTCCCGAAATCGAAAGTTACAAATTAAAAGGAAAAACGATTGTTGTGATAAAAATTAAAGAATCTCCCTTGAAGCCAGTTTCCTACAAAGGAGTTTGTTTTATGAGAATAAAGAACAGCAACAAAAAGCTAACTCCAAAAGAAATTTCAGAATTGCATTTACAAACTATTGGTTCTTCTTGGGATTCTTTTGTGGCAAGAGATTCTAAAATTGAAGACATTGATTTTGAAAAAGTTGAAGAATATATTAAGTTAGCGAATCAAACTGGAAGAAGAAAGATTACTGAAAAACCATTAGAAGTTCTTAAAAAGTTAGATTTGATTAAAGACGGTAAACCAACTTGGGCAGCAATTTTACTTTTTGGAAAAAATCCGCAAAAGTTTGTTCCCCAAGCAAAAATTCATTGCGGTAGGTTTAAGGATGAAGTAACGATTATTGATGATGAATTGATTGATGGTAACATAATAGACCAAATTGATAAAGCAATGGATTTTGTGAAAAGACATCTTAAAGTTGAATTTGTGATTACTGGAAAGCCAAGAAGAGAACAAATTTGGGAGTATCCTTTAGATGCAATTAGAGAAGCGATAATTAACGCTGTTTGTCATCGCGACTATACGGAGGCAAGCGATATACAAGTAAGAATTTATGATGATAGGCTAATTGTTTGGAATCCTGGAAAACTGCCTATTGGAATTACAATCGAAGATTTGTACAAGCCTCATAAATCAGTTTTGAGGAACAGATTGATTGCTCAGATTTTCTTCGACATTGGTTTGATAGAAAGATGGGGAACTGGAATTCAAAGGATAATTGATAGCTGCCAAAAACAAAACTTACCAATTCCAATATTTGAAGAATACCAAGGTTTTAGAGTAATTTTCAGAAAACCTTACGCTAAAGAAGAATTGAAAAAGCTTGGACTGAATGAAAGGCAGATTAAGGCTGTAGAGTATGTAGAAAAGAGAGGATCGATAACTAATAGAGAGTACCAAAAACTCACGTTAGTGTCAAGAAAAACTGCCACAAGAGACTTGACAGAACTTGTGAAGAAAGGGATTTTCAATGTAGTTGGTAGAGGAAAAAGAGAGATTAAGTATACTTTGCTTTTGCGTCATGATGACGCAAAAATGACGCAAAAAATGACGCAAAAAACTAGAGGTGTTGTAGGTGGTTAGAGTGTGGCACGAATGGTACGAAAATAGTACGAGTGTGGCACGAATGGTACGAATGAAAGAAGAAAGTGTAAAAGATGAAGTTACCACTAAGAAGAAGAAAATCGAATTGTTTTTGGGTAATTATTGCTCAAAACTTGCTCAAAAAGTTTTGTATCATGATGACGCAAAAATGATGCGAAAAAACGTTTCACTTATAGGAGCCAAAAGTGCCAAAAAAGTGCCAAATGAAAAATTAGTTCTAGCTAAGAATAGAAGAGAGTTAAGACTTAATTATGTTTTGTTTTTGAGCCAAAATGGCGCAAAAATGGCCCAAATTTTGGCGCAAAAAATTTTGACTAGTAATGAGTCAATAATGAGTCGAAACATGAGTCAAAAAGGTGAGAGTAGCTTATGAGTAAGCTTAAACTAAAAAGTCAAAGCTTGATTGAAGAATTTTTACCATACTTATCTTTACCTTTCTTAATTTTCCTTCCAATTTCAATTTCCCTTTCTCTTATTCTACTAGTTGCTTTATTGAAAATAAAATCGAAGAAATCAGAAGTTGGTCAGTCTCAGCTAATCGCCTCTTTGCTTTTCGTTATTTTAGCCTCAACAATTGTAATAGCTACAAATTCTACGATCACCGGAAGATTTATTGAAGCCCCAAATGTTGTTAACGGAAGCATTAAAGTTGAAGTTTTTGTAAACACTTCAATAGATTTGAAAACTGATAATGGTTTAATAGTTGCAAAGCTTTTGCTTGACAATGGCTCTTTTGTTCCAAATCAAGAGATTAAATTTTATGTTGATGAAAATTTTGTTGGTAGCAATTTTACAGACGATTTTGGAGTTTCAACATTTTCTTTTAATCTTACAAATGCATCAAAAGTAAAAGCAAACTTTAGTGGAAATATAAATGAGTATTTGAACCCAAGTGAAACTGAAATAACGATTGTGAGAAGAGAAGAGGTAACTACTACAACTTCTATAACAACAACTACAATTCCTTCTGAAATTATTACTCAAGCCAACCAAACATATTTGACAATTTTCACTGATAAATCAAATTACACTTCAAACGAAACAATTAACATTTTTGGAGAGCTTGTTGTTAACGGAGAAAAGATTAATGCTATTGCAAACTTAAGCTTGCAATTTAATTCTTCTCTCTTGCTTTCAAAAGAAATAGAAATTGTTAATGGTAACTTTAATTCTTCTCTCTTTGCAAGCTTTAGCGAAGACGGAATTTACTCTTTGATAATAGAGGCTTCAGGTTTGAAGAATGAAACAACTTTCTATTTCGTTTCTTATTCTCAGCCTCAGGCAATTCCCACTCTAAAAATTGAGGCATTTTCTTCTGTCAAAAATATCACAAAAGGAAAAGGCGATTGGAAAGTTGTTTCAATTTATGGAAATGTTAAGTACAATGAAAGTTTAGTTAATTCTAAAGTTAAGCTTAGAGTTAAAGATGTTAAAGGTGGAGTTGTCTTTGAAGATGAACAATTTGTTAATGGTAGCTTTAATTTCACTTTTGAAATTTTGC
>Ga0078972_1005208_pt1 | contig 33611 bp, 25 predicted proteins | sample YelNatPaOPGAMG01_FD_67568 | JGI IMG/M metagenome (GOLD analysis project Ga0078972, IMG submission 67568) | Hot spring thermophilic microbial communities from Obsidian Pool, Yellowstone National Park, USA - OP-RAMG-01 (SPADES assembly) (version 2) | ecosystem: Environmental > Aquatic > Thermal... | reverse complement strand
GCGGTTTCTGCCTTGGTGAACAGCCTGAAAGGCGTTTCGAGCCGTCTGATCCGGAGAAAAAACGATCCGGAAATTCGCAAGAAACTTTGGGGTCGGGCACTCTGGTCTCCCAGCTATTTTGCTGGAAGCTGTGGCGGTGCTCCCATCGAAATCATTCGCCAATACATTGAACAGCAGAAGACCCCTCACTGAACGTCAAAGCTCCAGGACGGCCTTGCCGTCCGCGCTATCCTTCCCCGGCATGAATACCGAGGTTTGCCGCGCGACTCGATCAATGACAAGCTCGTAAGTAATGGGGCGATCGCCGGAGGCTTCCCTGTAATAGATCTCGAAGACCATTGGTTTTTCCATGCCCTGCGAACGCAACCTCTCGAATCCCCCGCGGTGTTTCAGGTCGCACGCCGTTTCCAGGTCGGTCGTCAAACAATCGGAAAGAAACCCGAAGACATCGAAGAGGGAACTTTTTCCCGTTCCGTTTCTGCCGATGACAACCGTGAACGGGCTAAGCGGGGTCCCCCGACGAACCGGAAAGCCTGCCGAGGGTCACGTCGCGCAGAGTTCGGATTCTGAACGCGAAATCCTTCTATGATCGACATCTCTGGCTTCTCCTCTACGGGGCCGGAGGACTGTCATTGGTCAGTAAGTGCTTACGCCGGAAAGGGATCTCCGTCCCCCCCCCAAGAATCTGCTCGGGGATTATGGCGGGAAGGAGGCTGTTCTCATCTTCGCGAAAACGGAGAGAACGCGCTCTTGCCGGATCCGCGTTCTCCCCGTCTTTCCCTAACTCAAACCGGGAGCGGCCGTCGAGGCCTTGGGGCGGGTAAGGGTAGGAACCCCGACCGGATCAGGGGAGAAAGACCGAAAAGTCGATCTCGGGAAAGAGGGAGTCCTTCTCCCGGATCTCCCGGAAGACGTCCTCCCGGTACCGCCCCTCCACGACCATCTCACGAAGGGTCCAGAAGCGGTAGAGGTGGTTCTTGATCCGGTCGACGGCATACTCGACCATGGTCTTGGTCGTCATGATGAAGGGCCAGTCGGAACTTTGGGCCAAAAGGAGCTCCCGGGCCATCTGGTTTAAGATCTCCCGGTCCTGTCCGGAGACCCGCCCGGAATGTGCCGCAAGCCTTGCCATCTCACGGGCCGCCTCAAAGAGCGGGGGATAGATCCAGTCGTTGGTCTGGTTCATCCAGAACTCATAGTAGCCATTCTCTCCCCAGGAGGACGGTTCGGGCTCACCGGCCGCGGCCTGGATCCCTAGCTTCACCAGCTCGACCGGGGTGTGGACGGAGACGATCTGGCGACGGTCCACCTCCCGGAAGACCTCCTCGAGAAAGTTCACCCCCTCGAACCACCAGTGGCCGAAGAGCTCGGCATCGTAAGGACAGACGATGGTCGGATCGATCCCCAGGGTCCCGGAGAGCTGGTCGATCTGGATCTCCCTTTTCGCGACAAAGTCACGGGCATGGTCGCGAACCCGCTCCCGGGCCCGGGCCGGATCGTAGACCTCCTTGTGGTCGGTGGCCCCGGTGATCCTGTGGTACTTGAGACCCGTCATCCCCCGCGGCCCGTCGGTGTGAAGGTAGGGGCGGACGTAGTCGTAGTCGAGGTCGTATCCGATGTCCCGGTAGAAATCCCGATAGTCCGGATCCCCCGGATAGCCTTCCTTGGCGCTCCAGACCGCGCGGGAGCTGTCCGGATCGCGCCCGAAGGCCCAGATCCCCGCCGGCGTGACGAGAGGGGCATAGACCCCGGCGGGTGGCCGGGGATTGGCATAGAGAAGCCCGTGGGACTCCATAAAGAAGAACCGGATCCCCTCCTTCCGGAGGATGCGGTCCACCCCCTCGTAGTAGGCGCACTCGGGAAGCCAGATGCCCTGAGGATCCCGACCGAAGACGCGCCGGAAGGTCGAGACCCCGACCCGGACCTGGGCCTCGACCGAGCCGGGGACCTCCTGCAGGAAGGGGAAATATCCGTGGGTCGCCCCGCAGGTGATCCCCTCGAGGGAACCCCGCTCCATGTGTTTTTTGAAGCCTCCGAGAATGTTCCTGCCGAGCCCCTCCCGATAGACCCCCTCGAGAAAACCCAGATGCTCCTCATAAAATCTGGCCACGTTCTCGTAGGGGCCCCCCCGGGTCCGGGCGACCTCCCTGCCGGCGAGCTCCCGGAGAAGGGAGAGGCGCGCCTCGAAGCGGCCCATAAGGAGAGGGTCATCCAGCATCGAGACCAGCGTGGGGGAGAAGGTCATGGTGATCCGGAAGCCGACCCCTTCCCGGTCGAGACGGTCGAACATCGCGAGAAGCGGGAGGTAGGTCTCGAGCAACCCCTCGAAGAACCAGTTCTCTTCGAGAAAGATCGCGTGGTCGGGATGGCGCACATAAGGAAGGTGGGCGTGGAGGACAAAGACGAGATTCCCGCGGGGTGTGCCCATGGTCGGTCCTTTCTGTCCGGGTCAGTCCCGGAGCGTCTGCATGTGTGGCGAGATGCGCATTGGATGGATCACTCTTCCAGGTCGGGCAGCTGGCACACATACGGGATCTCAAAGCCGGGCTTCGACTTGCGGAGATTCCCCATGATGAGGGTCACATCATCGTTGGGTCCCTGTATGTAGAGAGGCTTTCCGTCCATCCCATAAGAAAAGGTTGACTCAAAGGGCCGGTCCGGCTCGAAGGCCGGGGCGATCTCCTCCCAGTCCATATGGGGAATTTGCCCGAACTCTCCGGCATAGGCGACAGCCCCCAGAACGAAGCTCCGGACCTCCTCGTAAGACACCTCGACAGGCGTCATGTCGATGTCGACATCATCATCGCTTTTTTCTTCGATCCCGGCACGTTCCTCGTCGGTCAGAAGAAGCTCTCCGGTCGGCCCGAAGGAGGCGTGGGTCCCCTTCCCCTCGATCCATGCCTGTATAAAGGGCATCATCTCGAAGTCGACCAGCCTGCACCGCACGTCGGCCGGCGAGGCGGCCCGCTCCCACAGACAGTCCTTGACCCCGAGAAAGAGCCGGTCCACGAGCGCCGACACAATAAGGAAGCCCCCCTCCGGAATGGAGCGGACAACCACGGCCATGACGAGCCCCATGGGTTTCTTGTAGCAGGCGGTGAGCCAGCTTGAGACGACCGGAAGGCGGGAGGGGTCGGAGAGGAGGCGGGCGAGCGCCTCCCGGTAGAGCGGGCCGCTCCGGGGGATCTTCCGGCAGCAGAATTTGTATTTATTCCCGCTTCCGCAGGGACAGTATCCGTAAGAGTCGGGCTTCGTCCTGATCATCGGGCCTCCGGGAAATACCTTGTCACGACGGAGGAGGTCTTCGAAAGGCCCAGCTTCGTAAAGAGGGAGACGAACATCGCCTCGAGATCCTGCATGATCCGGTCGAGAACCGGGGTGGGGATCTCAAGGAGCGCCTTCTTAAAGGGGCCATAGAGCCGCTTTCTGTTCTTGTAGAAGAACTGCTCCTCCGTCTCTCCCGCCTTTTTCTCGCTTGCGAACTCCCTGGCCATGTAGGCTTCCATCTCTTTTTTGAGGGCCTGCGGGAAGGACGGATGGTCGAAGACCGCGTTCTGGAAGCCGGTCGCGAGATGGATCTCGAGGGTTCTGACCCGGGGAAAGTGGTCGAAGAGGTCCTGGGGAAGAGTCGAGGCCCCATGCTGGACGGCCCCGCCCATGCGGTAGCGGCTCCGTGCCAACTCGCCAAGGGCCTCGAGGGTGGAAAAGTCGAGGTTCACGGGAGCGATACGCCCGTCCGGAAGGGGGACCCCTCCGTGGGAGGTGCCCGTCTGAACACTGATCTTGCTGATCCCCGTCGCCCGGGGGTCGAGCCTCGCGAGCTCCTCCTGGTAGACCGCCATGAAGGCATCGAGCTCTGCCGGATTGGAGTTCTCCTTGCCCACCTCCCCGATCTCGCCCCCCACCGAGACGGGCCCGTGGGAGTGATCTGGCCTGTCGGGCCTGTCGGGAGTGATCTGGCGGATAAAGTGAGTGAGAAGCGCCGTCATCCGGCCGTTCTCCCTCTGCTGGTCCCGGAGGTCGGAGGGTTCGAGGGTAACGAGCGTCGAGGCGTCGATGTCGATGTTGCGGTAGCCTGCGTCGATCGACTCCTGTATGAGCTTCTTCAAGCCCAGGATCTCGGCCTCGGGATCCTTCGCGTAGCTCTTGGCATTGAACTGGTAGTGGTCCCCCTGGACGAAGACCGGCCCCGTAACCCCTTCGGCCAGGGCTCCGGCCATCACGAGTCCCGCGTACTCCATGGGCCGCTGGAAGGAGTAGCCGATCTCGCTCTTGGCGAGCTCGAAGAGCACCGGCCCTCCGGAGATCGCCTTCATGGCCCGGAAGATGTGGCGCACGGTCAGGAAGGTGAGCCCCCGGATGTTGATCGCGGGAACGGTGAAGCCCGTGACCTCCCCCCGCCCGATGGCCCGGTAAAGGGGCTCGATCGAGGCAAGACGCCCTCCCGATCGGTGAAAAGCCTCGCGGATAAGGCGAAAGGCTGCCGTTCGGATATCCGCATCGGGGGAAAAGACGAGATCGTCCATCGCATCGGAGAGGGACTCCTTCACGAAGCGGGACAGGTCGGTGACCGCCGGACTCCCGCCGGGGAACTCCGCCACGTATCGATAGCGCTTCTGCCAGTCCGCGAGTGTTTCCGGTGTCTTCCCGACCATGATCGATCCTCCCTTGGGTCCTGTTTCGGTTGAACGGTCCGTTTATGCCGACCGGGAAGCTCTCCCAGCCGTTCCTGTCTTTCTGGCGCAGTCTTTCGCCCGGATCCTGACGACACAGTCCGAATGTCGCAAAAATGCCCCCCCGGATTCCCGGAAAATCCCGTCAGGGCCCGTCAGGGAATGGTGATCTCCCTGAGAAACTGTGCCGCCTCCTCGGGAGGCGTCGGGTTGATGTAGAAGCCCGTTCCCCATTCGAACCCCGCGACCTGGGTCAGAGTCGGCATGATCTCGAAGTGCCAGTGGTAATAGTCGTCCGAAGCCTTGTCCTGGAGCGGCGCCGTATGGAGGATAAAGTTGAAGGGCGGGTTCATGAGCGCCTTGTTGAGGCGCCGCAGAACATCGAGGAAGATCTTCGCCAGGGCCTCGTACTGCGACTTCTGTCCCTCCTGGAAGGAGGAGGCGTGACGCTTGGGAAGGATCCAGACCTCGAACGGGAATCGGGAGGCGAACGGAGTGATCGCCACGAACTCCTGATTCTCCGCCACGAGCCGGGAGCCATCCATGATCTCCTGCCGGATGATGTCGCAGAAGATGCAGCGCTCCTTCTCCTCGAAGTGGGACTTGGCCCCGATCATCTCCTCGATCACCACCGTGGGGATGACCGGAAGGGCGATGAGCTGGCTGTGGCTGTGCTCGAGCGAAGCGCCGGCCGGCTCTCCGTAGTTCTTGAAGATCATGATGTAGCGGAACCGGGAGTCCTTCTTCAGGTCGAGGATGCGGTCCCGGTAGGCCCAGAGAAGATCCTCGAACTCCTTTTCGGAAAAGGCGGAAAGGATCTTCCTGTGCTCGGGGGTCTCGATCACCACCTCGTGGGCCCCCACCCCGTTCATCTTGTCGTAGATCCCGAGCCCCTCGCGGTCGAGGCTTCCCTCGACCATGAGGGCGGGGAACTTGTTGGGGACGACCCTGAGCGTCCAGCCGGGGCCGTTGGGGAGGCCCCCCTGATGCCGGTAGGCGAGCACCTCGGAAGGAGTCTTGTCCTCCTGGCCCGCACAGAGGGGGCAGACCTGGTAGCGGTACTCGTTCTTGAAGGTCTTGTAGTCGACAGGGCGCCGGCTCCGGGCGGTGGAGATAATAACCCAGCGCCCGACGATCGGGTCCTTTCTGAGGTCAGGCATGGACGTGGCTCCTTGCGTCGGCTCCGCAAAAGACGGTGATCGATCCCCCCGGACCGAAGAGTCGGTCGAGGGCAAACCCCTGGACGAAAAGCGTTCCCTGGAAGGTCTTCTCGAGGCCCGCCTCGGAGAGCGAGACGGTCTCGATCGGTCCGTGGAGGAGGCGGTCGGCCCCCGACAGGGCGATCCGGAAGACGGTCTGTGACCAGGAGTCCTCTCCTCCGTACCAGCCCACGGGGCCATACTCTCCCGGCTCGTCCCAGAGCACGACCCCCTCCCGGCCGGCGACCGAGATCGTCCGGCCGCTGTCGTGGCCCGCGAGAAGGGTCAGAGGGATCTCGACATAGAGCATTTTTCCCTTCCAGGGCTCAGGAAAGCTCGGCGACCCGGGAGACTCGAGTCGGTAGTCGACAATGAAGCGATCCTCCAGAAAACGGTACTCCTTGACGAGGCGCAAGGGAAGACCGTCGAGCGTCCCCAAAAGAGAAAATCCGAGCCGGTCGTCTGAGGACCCCTCAAGTCGCGCGGGAACCCCTCCCATATCGACATAGAACACCTCTCCGCCCCCTAAAAGCTCGGACGATGAGGCCGTATCCGAAGCGATTCCCTCGGAGAAGGCCCGGCGGGGACGTCGGTCGTAGACCACCCCAAAAAGCGCGGCCGCCTCCTCCTCCGAAGTGAGGTTAGTGAGGTTGTGGATCGAGGGGATCCCCTTCTCCCCGGAGGGGGCGCCATCCCGACGGTCTTCTTCTTCCTTCTCGCGGGTCATATCCTCCCGATGGCGGATATGGTAAGCCTCCTCCTGGCGGGTCAGGGTATTGGTCAGATGGAAGCCGGTCGTCCGGTCGTCCCACTCCAGGACAGAGGCGCCGCGAAGAGGCGTGATCCAGAGATTGTAGGTCCGGCTCCTGAAGAAATGCTCTCCTACCCCGTCGGCGTCGAAATCTTCCGAAAGAAGGGCCGGGACGGGAAGCTTCCCCGCCTCCTCCAAGGCGCGTTCGGCGTCGAGAAGGCTCCTGAAGACCTCATGGCGGAGGTTCGCGAGATAGAGCCCCCCGAAGAGCCCGTGCCAGTAGACATCGTTTCCCTGGGCCCGGAGATAGGGGAGAAGGATCTCGTCGGGAGGCTCGGAGGCCGGATAGGCGTCGGCCACGAAGCGGCCGGTAAGGAGCATCCGGTGGTAGATCCGGTGGACATCGGGATACTTGACGAGGAAGTTCTCGAAGATCCCTCCCCGAAAGAGGGTTCGAAGGCTCTCCTCCCCCCCCTCCCGATCCCATTTCTCGAGCCAGCGGTGGTAGACGTGGCCGATCTCGGCAGGGAGGGCCCACTCCATCATCTCGGTGTAGGAGGCATTGGGAAGGACGGCGATCCCCGTGGGAGCCGTCTCCCGGACCACCTCTCCCATCGAGGCCACCCGGAGCCATCCGGACTGGGCATTGAGCTGGGAGAAGAGGTTTGAAAGATAGCCTTCCTCCCAGACCCACTTGTAGGTCTCGGGCCAGACCCCGAACTTCTCGCCGTCGTCGGCGTAGGTCAGGATCTTTCCCCCGCGGGCCTGCCGGTCGAGGAAGGAAAGCAGGGCGTCCGGCGGACGAAAAGGGATGAGATAGCGGAGCTCCTTCGAGATGGGGAAGATTTTAAGGGGCGACCCCTCCCAGGAGACGGTGTAGTAGCCGTGGAGCCGGTCGTCGGGGATCCCCGCCAGGTGGAAGTGGTGATCGTCGAGGGGGGCATAGGTCAGGCCCAGGGGAACGAGTCTGGCCGGCAGGTCTGTCTCCCAGACGCGTTCTGCCAGCCAGAATCCCTCCCCGCTTCCATTCCCGAACTTCTCCTGCATGTGCCGGCGCATGAGCTCGATCTGGCGGCGCTGGTCCTCGGGGCGGAGCCAGCAGAAGATCGGCTCATAGAACCCTCCGCCAAGGATCTCGATCTGACCGCGGTCGACCATCTTCTTCAGGAGGTCGAGAAAACCCGGCTCGTGCGACTCGATCCATTCGAGAAGGGGACCGGTGTAGTGGAGGGAGGCGTGGATCGCCTCGTACTGCCAGAGGAGATCGACGGTTGGCCGGTAGGCGCGGTCGAAGGACTCCCGGAAGACATGGTCGAAGTTTCCGGCCGGCTGGTGGTTGTGCATGACGAAGACCATCGTGGCCCGGTCATCTTTCTTCTCTTGACTGCCCTGGGGATTCATCAGACCCTCCATATCGATTTGACGAACTGGTCATCGGGAATCTGGATCGACAGCGTATGTCCCCGGGGACACTGGTCGACCATCTTTTTGTCCTCGTAGAGCTCGAGAATCGCCCCGATCCACTCTCCGGGCTCAAGCTCGAGAAGGGTGTACGGCACCGCGATCTCGACGACCTTCTGGTAGGCCACCCGGGCCGTCCCCTCGGAGCCGTCCCCCCCGCAGGACAGCGGCACATCCCGGACGCCCGGAACAAGCGGAAGGCAGAACCGGGTCTCCTTCCGGTCGAGGAAGCGAATATCGAGACGGGGCGCCTCGTGCTCCTCCGGACGGTAGTGGGGATCGAAGTCGATCCGAAGATAGAGCTGTTCCTCGTCGAAGCCGAAGTAGAGAGAGGCGAGAGGGGAGTCCCGGAGATACATGGCGCCCTGCAACTTTTGGTTGTCGTAGAGGCCGGCCCCGGTCCATTCGAAAAAGTGGCTGACCTCTCCGTCGATCACCGGGCGGATGAAGTCCACCGGAAGGGAGAGACCCGCCGGCTGGTCTGTCCGGCGCACGGGCTCGTTTAGGATCACGGGGACGACCTCTCCCAGAATCCGGTAGACGTTCTGCTGGTGAACCCGGAAGAGACGGTCGAACTCCCCCGACTGGAGGCTCTTGAAATCGTCGCCGTACCACCAGAACCAGTCCGACCCCTCGGCCGCATAGAGCTCCTGACGGGCCATTTCGATCTGTTCGGGAGACACCTTCCCCTCCTTCAGGGCCCGGCCGAAGGCCTCCCGGGTCTCCCGGAGGAAGTTCCACCCCTTGTTGTCCTCGGGATGGCCGATCCAGATCTTGAAGTCGTGATTGATCCAGGAGCCGGTCGCAAGCCTCTCGATGGGACGCGCCGGCACCTTTTCGAGGGCCCCGGAGACCGTCCGGGTTTGCAGGACGGGATGGGAAGAGAGCCGATCGTAGACCGTCTTGAGAAAGTGGAACCCCCCGTCGGAATAGGCCTCCCAGGGGTTCTCGCCGTCGAGAATGATCGGGATCACCGCCTCCCGTCCGGCCCCTTCCTCGCGGCGGGCGATGTTCTCCATCTGCCCGATCAGATCCCCGGCCGCCTCGGTCCCGTTGAAGCGCGCATAGGAGAATCCGATCCGGTCGGAGAGACTCCGGTCCCGGAAGACCATCCGGATCCTCTCCTCTCCCGTCCTGATCTCCCAGGGCTCGTAGAGGGTTCCCTCTCCCTTGCCGGCCATCTCGCGGGAGATACGCAGGATGTCCTCATCGGAGGCCATCCAGGAAAGCTTCTGCCTGGCGGCGATCTCGGCGACCTCCGGAGAGACGGAGCCTTCCGAGGGCCACATCCCCTTCGGCCGGATCCCGAAGATCTCCTCGTGGCGGTCAAGCGCCCGGGAGATCTGCCCTTCGGCGTCTTCCGGATGGGCGAACTCGTCCGGGAGGGGAAGGTTGGGATGGGCCCGGCGGGCGCTCTTCGTGGAGACGAGAAGAGGAAGGATGGGATGGTAGTAGGGGGAGGTCGAGATCTCGACTCGCCCCTCCTCCGCAAGCTTCCTGTATAGGGGAAGAAGCTCCTGGAGGATCGTGTGCTGAAGCGCGAAGAGGGCCTTCTTGTCCGCCTCGGAGAAGTTCCCCCCCTGGGCGATCCATCCCTCGATCTCGGGGTAGCGGTTCCGGGCGCCGTAGCCGAACCAGGTGAGGTTGAACCACATCTGGAGATCGAGGAAGTCCTGAACATTCATCTCCCCGACGACGCGCTGATAGTCTTCGTCGGAGATGGGCTGGCGCGACTGGACCTTTTGCCAGAGGAAGAGGTACCGGGGGTAGGGCTTGACCATCGTCTCGAAGGCGCAGGAGAAGAAATTTCTTGCCATGAAGGTGCGGTCGGCCAGATCGAGATCACCTGCGAGCTTGAGCGAGAGGACCTCGTAGGAGTCGACCACAGATCCTTCGGCCAGAGCCTTGATCTGGTCGAGCAGGACGGGGACGAGATTGACCGTCTGACGTATATCGGGGAACTTCCGGGCCATGAAGGGGATATCGTAATACCCCCGCACCCCATGGAGTCTTACCCAGGGAAGAACCATCTCGTTTGTCAGGGGATCGAGGTAGGAGGGCTGGTGCATATGCCAGAGAAACAGAATATGGGCGCTCAAACGAATTTCTCCAAGGGTTCGGGGGATGTCAACGGGACGCCTGCCACCGGTCGACGCCGTCCTGCGTCACGGCGACCACCCCTCCGGGCGAGACGAAGAAATGCTTCCGGTCCTCTTCGAGGTCGAAGCCGATCCGGATCTCCGGGGGGATCCGCACGTCCTTTTCCACAATGCACCGGTTCAGTCGCGCATATCGTCCAATATCCGCCCCGTTGAAGAGGACCGAATCCTGAACGCGCGAATAGCTGTTGACCCGACAGGAGTGGCCGAGGATCGAGCGGTCGATCTGACCGCCGGAAATGATGGAGCCCCCGCAGACGATGGAGTCGGTCGCGACCCCCACCCGCCGGTTCTTCTCGTCGGCGAAGACGAACTTGGCCGGGGGCACCTGGGGCCGATAGGTCCTGATTGTCCAGTAGGGGTTGTACAGGTTGAAGGAGGGGGTTACCGCCACGAGATCCATGTTCGCCTTCCAGTAGGCGTCGATGTTTCCGATATCCCGCCAGTACCCTGTCTCGGACTGGGTCATCCCGGGAATGGTGTTTTTGCTGAAGTCGTAGACCCCGGCCCTTCCCTCGGCAGCAAGCCTCGGCAGGACATTGTGGCCGAAGTCGTGCTTGGAGGCCGCAATCTCGGCGTCTTGGCGGAGGACCTCGACTAGGTCCTTCGTCCGGAAGATATAGTTGCCCATGGAAGCAAGTGCGGTCGTTCCTCCCGGAACGGTCGGCTCGGGCTGGGGGGGTTTTTCCAGAAAGTCCCGGATCTTTTTTCCATCGACCCGAATCACCCCGAACTCCCGCGCCTCAGAAAGGGGCACCGGGATCGCGGCCACCGTCACGGCACAGCCGCTTTCCTGGTGCTCCTCCATCATCTGGCCGATATTCATCTTGAAGATATGGTCTCCTCCAAAGATGCAGACGTGATCCGGGTTTTCATCCAATATCAGGTTCAGGTTCTGAAAGACGGCATCGGCCGTTCCCTGGAACCAGTGGGGACCTGTTCGCATCTGGGCGGGGACCGGATCGACATACTGGTCGAGGAGCGGTGAGAGTCTCCACCCGCGGGAGAGATGGGTGTTCAGGGAATGGGACTTATACTGGGTCAGGACCTTGATCTTGCTATATCCTGAATTCACAACATTGCTGAGGACAAAATCGATGATCCGGTAGGCACCGCCAAAAGGAACCGCCGACTTGACCCGGTCGGCCGTCAGAGGAAAGAGACGCTTTCCCTCTCCTCCGGCAAGGATGATGGTCAGGACGTTGTCCCGGTCGCGCGTCAGCATGGGCAGCCTCCTTTTTTGTCAGGAACTTCCAAGAAAGGTCCTGTTGAGAGCTTTAAGGATCGCGGATCGTGCGGGGGAGAGAGAAAAAAGCCCCCAGAGAAAAAGAAGAAGTGAGGAAAAGAGGTAGGTGGCCCATTTCTCCCTTCGCTCGTGGCGAAGGAGAAGACGGAGGGAATAGAGCGCCCCGAAACCGCCAACGATGAGAAAAATCCAGTCATAGACCATGCCGTCACCCCTTCCGATGCCTCCCATATTAACAGAATGGGAGGGGAAAGGCCAAACGACAATGGGCCGGTGGCCTCGGGGTGGGGTTCGGGACAAAGCGAGGTTAAAGGGGGTAGATGGACGAGGAACCTACGGCAGAGCCAAAGAAACACAAAAAGAACGACAACGTCCTCTCATCCCCTAAGAAGCACAGGAGAAAGAGAAAAAACCGATCATTGGCGCAAGTCCGACTACTCTTCCGAGATCTGTCCTGGATGTCTGGGGGAGTGTCTTCGTGAGGCGATGGAGAGCCGGACATTTTCCTTCTTGAGTTCGAGGAGAAAGGTTCGCCTTTCAATCTCGGAAATTGGCTTCGAAAGCGCCTCCTCGGCATTTCTCCTGGCGGTTCTGGCAAGCTCAAGGTTGATATCGTCTGCCCGCTCAACCGTGTTGGCAAGGACGATCATCGACTTGGGAAGGACCTCCGCCACCCCGCCGCTCACATAATAGGAGTAGAGCGAGTCGCCCTTGCGGACGACGAGCTCTCCAGGATCGAGCAAGGTGATGAAGGGCGTGTGGCCGGTCAGGACGCCGAACTCCCCGTCCACACCCTTGGCCTTGACGAAGTCCACCTCTTCGGTGACGAGGACCCTCTCCTGGGTCAGAAGGGAGAGCATGAAGGACATCGGCTAGGCCTTTCCCTTGAGCTTCTCGGCCTTTTCCACAGCCTCCTCGATCGTTCCCACCATGTAGAAGGCCTGCTCGGGAAGGTGGTCGTACTTGCCCTCGACGATCCCCTTGAAGCCCTTTACCGTGTCCTCGCGGGAGACGAACTTTCCGGGGGAGCCGGTGAAGACCTCGGCGACGAAGAAGGGCTGGGAGAGGAAGCGCTGGATCTTCCGGGCCCGGGCCACGATCTGCTTGTCGTCCTCGGAGAGCTCGTCCATGCCGAGGATCGCGATGATATCCTGGAGGTCCTTGTACTTCTGGAGGGTCTTCTGGACCGCCCGGGCCACGCTGTAATGCTCCTCTCCGATGATCATGGGATCGAGGATCCGGGAGGTCGAATCGAGCGGATCGACGGCGGGGTAGATGCCGAGCTCGGCGATCTGGCGAGAGAGAACGACCGTTGCGTCAAGATGGGTAAAGGTCGTGGCCGGGGCCGGATCGGTAAGGTCGTCTGCGGGGACATAGACCGCCTGGACGGAGGTGATGGAGCCCTTCTTCGTCGAGGTGATCCGCTCCTGGAGCTGGCCCATCTCGACTGCGAGGGTCGGCTGGTAACCCACGGCGGAGGGCATACGGCCGAGAAGTGCCGAGACTTCGGCTCCCGCGAGAGTGAAGCGGAAGATGTTGTCGACAAAAAAGAGAACGTCGCGATTTTCTTCGTCGCGGAAGAACTCGGCCTGGGCCAGACCCGTGAGAGCGACGCGAAGACGCACGCCTGGGGGCTCGTTCATCTGTCCGTAGACGAGGCTCGTCTTGTCGATGACCTTCGACTCGTTCATTTCGTTCCAGAGGTCGTTTCCTTCACGGGTCCGCTCTCCAACTCCTGCAAAGACCGAAAATCCGCCATGCTCCATGGCGATGTTGCGGATGAGCTCCATGATGATGACGGTCTTGCCCACGCCGGCCCCTCCGAAGAGTCCGGTCTTTCCACCCTTGGCGAAGGGGGCGATGAGGTCGACGACCTTGATGCCGGTCTCGAAGACCTCGGTGGCGGAGGCGAGCTGGTCGAAGGCGGGAGGATCGACGTGGATAGGACGCATGTGCTCGGTCGAGATCGGGCCTCCGTCGTCGATGGGAGCCCCCAGAACGTCCATCATGCGTCCGAGGACCTTCTGGCCCACGGGAACCATGATAGGCTTGCCGGTGCTGCTCACCTTCGTGCCGCGCACCAGGCCGTCTGTCGATCCCATGGCGATCGTCCGGACGGTGCTCTCGCCCAGCTGCTGCTGGGTTTCGAGGATAAGCCCCGATCCATCGACTACCAGGGCCACATAGGTTCCCGGAAGCTCACCCTCGAAGCGCACGTCGACAACCGGTCCGATCACCTGAACAATTTCACCCGTCTGCATCTAAAAGGCTCCTCTTTTTACCGTGTTCCGAAGCCTGTCCACACTCCGGACAGACCGTGACATATCGCTTGGCTCTTATCCCTGCTGGACCGCATCGGCTCCCGAGGCGATCTCGGAGATTTCCCGGGTGATCGCCGCCTGACGAAGCTTGTTGTAGACCAGCGTCATCTGGTAGATCACTTCCTTGGCGTTGGAGGTGGCGTTTCTCATTGCCATCATCCGGGCGCTGTATTCGCTGGCAAAGTTCTCCATGACCCGCTGGAAGACGACCGTCTCAAAATACCTAGGGATCAGGACCTCGAGGATCTCCGCCGTGTCGGGTTCGTAGAGATACTCCCCGATAAAGGGAGAGGGCTTTTTCGTTCCGTCGGCCTCCGTCTCGGGAAGGATAGGAAGAAGTTGCTGGGAACGGGGCTTCTGGGTGAGCGTCGAGATGAATTCCGTGTAGAAGACCCAGACCTCTTCCCATTGTCCCTTTGTGAACTCTTCGATGGCAACCTGCGTAGCCGGCAGGATCTCCTCGATCTGCCCCTTGTCCTTGACCCCGGTGACCGATCCCACGGCCTTGAGGCCACCCCGGCGCACAAAGTCCTGCCCCTTCTTTCCGACGACCACGAACTCGAAGTTCACACCCGGGCGCTCGGCCATGAACCGGTTGACCTGCTTGAAGACATTTGAGTTGATCGGTCCGCAGAGTCCCCGGTCTGTCGCGATAAGGATGATCCCGATCGTCTTGACAGGCCTGACCTGGAAAAATATGTTGGGACGATGGGCCTCAATGGCGGAAAGGCGATACAACAGCTCGCGGATCTTCTCAGCATAGGGGCGGGTGTCGCGTACCCGGGCCTGGGCCTTTCGCATCTTGGCCGAGGCCACCATCTCCATGGCCTTGGTAATCTGGCGCGTGTTCTTGACCGACTTGATGCGGCCGCGAATCGATCGAAGTGAGGGCATCGTCCTATCCGTTGAATGAGGCAGTGAACTCTGTCAGCGCCGCCTTGAGGGCCGCCACCGTCGCATCGGAAAGGGCCTTTTCCTCGCGGATTGCCTGAAGGATCTTTGCATGGCGGCTGTCGATGAAGAGGTGGAACTCCTTCTCGAAGGCACCGACTCGCGCCGGGGCGATACCATCGAGGAAGCCGTTTGTCACGGCAAAGATGATGGCGATCTGCTTCTCGACAGGAAGGGGCGAGTAATGGGACTGCTTGAGAATCTCTGTCAGCCGGAGACCCCGCTCGATCTGGTCGCGGGTCGTCTTGTCGAGATCGGAGGCGAACTGGGCAAAGGCCGCGAGTTCCCGAAACTGGGCCATCTCGAGACGCATCTTTCCGGCGACCTGCTTCATGGCCTTGATCTGCGCGGCGCCGCCGACGCGGGAGACGGAGATTCCAGGATTGATGGCCGGACGGATACCGGAGTAGAAGAGGTCGGTCTCGAGGTAGATCTGACCATCGGTGATGGAGATGACATTGGTCGGAACGAAGGCCGAAACGTCACCAGCCTGGGTCTCGATGATCGGCAGGGCGGTCAGCGAACCGCCACCGCTCTTTTCGTTAAGGCGGGCGGCCCGTTCGAGGAGACGGGAATGGAGATAGAAGACATCTCCGGGATAGGCTTCACGGCCTGGGGGACGCCGCAGGAGTAGGGACATCTGGCGGTAAGCCCAGGCATGCTTTGTCAGGTCATCGTAAACGATGAGTGCGTCCATCCCGCGGTCCCGGAAATACTCTCCCATCGCGCAGCCCGAATAAGGGGCGATATACTGGAGGGCAGCCGAGTCGGCAGCGGAAGCGGAGACGATGATGGTGTACTCCATCGCCCCGTGCTTCTCGAGGGTCCGCAGGACATTGACCACGCTCGAAGCCTTCTGGCCGATCGCCACATAGATGCAGACGACGTTGTTGCCCTTCTGGTTGATGATCGTGTCGAGGGCGATCGTTGTCTTCCCGGTCTGGCGGTCGCCGATAATCAGCTCGCGCTGTCCGCGACCCACCGGAATCATGGCATCGATGGCCTTGATCCCCGTCTGGAGGGGAACCGAAACCGATTTCCGGGTAGAGACACCCGGGGCGATCTTTTCAATGGGGGAGAGAAACTCGGCCTTGATCGGCCCCTTCCCGTCGAGAGGCTCGCCCATGGGGTTCACGACGCGGCCCACGAGGCCGGGGCCCACGGGAACCTCCATGATCTTGCCGGTTGTCCGGACCTCGTCTCCGACGACGGCGTCCTCTCCTCCCTCGAGGATCACGGCGCCGATCTCGTTCTCCTCGAGGTTCAGGACGAGTGCCGTCCCTCCCTTGATGAGCTCGAGCATCTCGCCCAACATGGCCTTATCGAGGCCGGAAATGCGAAGGATCCCGTCTCCGGAGGTGAGAATCGTCCCCCGGTTCGAGGTTTCGACGCCTCCCTTGAAGCTCCCCAGATTTTTCATCAAATTTTCAGTGATCTCTGAACTTTTCAAGGCAACCTCGCATGATATGTTTCATTCCTCGCCCGATTCGGCGGGCCCTATCCCTGAACATTCACTCCACCCGGGAGTGCGTTGTCTTCTCAGGCTGTTTTAAGAAGCTGTCGCCGGAGTTCGCGTATCCGCGCTGAAAGGCTTGCGTCCCAGACACTCGATCCAATTCTGATTTCAAGACCTGCGAGAAGCTCCGGACGCACCGACCAAGTGGGGCGAACAGAGAGCGTTTTTCCCGCGTTCTCCCCGGCCCCTTGCCGAAAGCCGGCACTGTTCACGAAACGAAGAACCGTCTCGACGACCCGACTTTTGTCATCGGTCGAAAGGGGTGCCGCCGAAAGGATCTCGACCCTGACCTGTCCCGTCCTGCGGTCAAAACCGGAAACCACTCGCTCCCGAAGCTCGGGAAGGACGTCCCAGAGGTTTCCCTCGAGAAGAGGGACGATCAGGCGCTCCGGACCATCGGGAAGACGGGATCCCAGAGTCTGTGAACAAAAATCCCTAAAAAAGGAGGCCTTCTCGTTGAGGGAGACGCGCCCGTTCAGGGCGAAGCTCCTCAACGGACGAAAATGACGGAGGTCTTCGGCGAGAGCCACAAGGGCCAGCCAACGGTCAAGCAACGCCTCGTCGGTCCCGATCGTCTCCGAGAGCACATCGACCCAGCGATCAAGAAATTGCCTGTTGGAGGAGAAGGCCATCAGCCGGCCTTCCGCTCGTCGATGGCCTTCATGGCCTTGTTGATGTAGCCAACCTTTTGTGTGTCGGAGAGGGTCTCTTCAAGAATCGCCTCGAGGCTCCGCACAACAAGGGTAACGGTCTCGGTACGAAGCTCTGACTTCATCTTCTCGCGGTCGGCGGCGATCTGGGCGGTCGCCAGGTCGAGCTCGGCCTTGACCGACTGCGCCAGCTCCTTTTCCCGTTCCTCGCGAAGCGTCTTTGCCATCTCTTCCGCCTGCCGAATCATGTTCTCGGCCTGGGCGCGCGCCTTTTCAAGGAGTTCCCGTTGCTCCGCGAGGAGCTTTTCGGCCGCTTCGCGGCTTGCCCGGGCAGCCTCCATATCGGAGGAAACCTTGGTCCGGCGTTCGTCGAGAATGCGGACGAGGGCGGGGTAGAGGTACTTCCCCACGATGAAAATCATCAGTGCGAAGGAAAGCACCGACCAGAAGACGGTTGACGGAAAGAATCCTGTATCAAACTGAGGCATGGCCCGTTTCCTTATCGTTCCGCAATGGGGGTCCGGCCGACGGACATCACGCAATCCGTTCGGCTTTTTAAGAGAGCGGACCCGGGGGGTTGTCTACTTCCGAAGACCCATGATGATGAAGGCGATCACGAGGGCATAGAGAGCCACGGCTTCCGAAAGGGCAAATCCGAGCCACATGTATTTCGAGACCCGACCCTCGACCTCAGGCTGTCTTGCAACGGCCTCGATCATCTTTCCGAAGATATAGCCGATTCCGGCTCCCGACCCTGCCACACCGATCGCGGCCGCACCCATACCGATCAAAGCTGCTGCATGCACATCCATGAAAAATTTCCTCCTGAAGGATCGTTAGTGGTTCAATTTCATCGCCTGGCCAAGATAGACGGCCGAGAGCACGGCGAAGATATAAGCCTGGATAAAAGCAACCAGGACTTCCAATAGATACAGGACGACGGAGATCGAAAACGGCAACCACTTAAGGTAGATCGCCAGAGAGGTCGTCAAGGTGAAGAGGACGAAGAGGATGGTGTGCCCCGCGGTCATGTTGGCGAAGAGACGCACCGCCAGGGATAGGGGGCGAGCCAGCTGGGAGATGATCTCGATCGGCACAACCAGCGGCAGCATCCACCCGGGGACCCCCTCGGGAACGAGAATCGAGAGGAATTTGACCCCATGGCGTCCGAAGCCGATAAGAAGGCTCAGGAGGTAGACCGTCACGGCCATCACCCCTGTCAGGATAATCTGGGAGGTGACGGTATAGACGCCGGGAATCAGACCGAGGAAGTTTCCCAGGAAGACGAAAAGAAAGAGGGTGAAGATGGGAAGAAGGAACTTCTTCCGGTTCTCCTCCCCCAAATTCTCGTCGACGATCGTCGTCATGGTGTCAAAAAGCATCTCCACGCCCGCCTGGAAGCGGCCGGGAACAAGGGAGGCACCTTTGGCAAAGGAAAGCGATATGACGGCGGTGATGCCGATGCAGAGCCACATCGAGACGACCGCCTGGGTCACCGAAATGTCAAACCCCAGAAGATGGAGCCTGATGATGGGGTGAAGAAAGAACTCTTCAAGTGGATTGCCTTGCAACCGCGCCTCCAATTATGACCATGAGACAATGTTTCGGGATTGACGTTCTGTTCTACTTTTTCCCGGAGCTCCCGTCGATCAGCCCCCGCATCTCCCGATAAACGAGCCAGAACCCTGTGCTCCCCCCGATCACGAGACCGGCAAGAGAGAGGGCGGGAAATATCCTCATCTTGAGAAGGGTGTCGAGATAGTATCCCCCTGCAGCACACGCAAAGGTCACTGCCACGAGCTCGAAACCGACCCAGGCAATGAACCAGCCACCTTTATTCTTCTGGTCCATAGGGGAGAGCCTTCAGGGGTGTGGAACGCGGAATACCCTTTTTCTCAATCTTCGCCAGCCCGGAAGGACAGGCGCTATCATCGGGGAGCCTCTGTTGCGCGAGGGCCGGCTTCGGGACAACATACTTCTGCCGTCAAATGCATATCTTTTTAATCTTAGCGTTTTCTGCGATTTTGTTCAAGACTGAATAGAGGGTTTTTTGAAACGACCATAACGGAAGAAGACTTTTATGCTTCAGCGGGTACTTTGACAAATTGGCAATCGAATTGACAAAATTCAGAAACTACCTTAACATCCATTCTCACAACGATAAATTTCTTATTGATTAAAAGCAATCCTCAAAATTTCCTCCTCGGAGACGAAGGAGATTCCTTCCTGCCAACTTCTCTCTCCGATGGACGGACGCTACCCGGGAAGGATCTTCCGGATATCTTGGACAAAACCGGGGAGATTCTCGCGGATTGCTCCCCATACGGTCCTGGCATTGATCGAACTATAGCCGTGGGTCAACTTGATCCGGAGATCGTAAGCTTTCTTGAAGGGAAGCTCCGGATGGTTTCGGACGAATTCCTTGTTGTCATCAAGGATTTTCTTCGACGCCTCCCCTATGGTGATCAGCAATCGTTCGACAGCCGATTGGCACATGAGATTTTTTTCAAATGCATCCCAATCCATCCCCTCGGTAAATTCTCCGATTTTGTCGGCACAATCGAGAATATCCGAAAGATAGTCCTGTATGCGCCGTTCCTTTTTTTCTCTTTTCATTGTCTCCAATTCTTTTTTCGAAATAACCACGTTGATTTTTTGAAATGTGTCCAAAGGAACGGCTTCGCCGATGATTTCCTTGCGGATGCGTTCTTTAAGGCGGGGGGTATCGGCCTCTAGCAGAATCTCCACCGGAACTTCGAGAATCTCTTCAAGATCGGACTGAAACCCGCTAAGATCGAAAATGGTCGGGCTCTTATCAAACTCCACCAGAAGATCGAGATCGCTCCGATCTGTATCTTCGCCGCGCACCACGGAGCCAAAAATTCTCACATTTCGGGCATGATGGCGGGTGGCGGCTGCCATCACCTCGTTTCGATGATGAAGAACTGACTCTGATGGTTTCATCAAATCGCGCGGGAGCCCCACACATCAATCTTGGGGATGAATCTTGTCGGTGCCCGCATTCCTTTCTGATTTGTGATTGAACATATCTATCAGCCGCTAAAGGAACCGATAGATCTTGGGAGTGATTTCCTCCCTCTTTCTCCATTTTCTTCCGATGGCCTAAGCTTTTCAAGTCACATCATGCGTATTCCGGCCGAGATTGCCACCAATTCAAGTCATGATTACCACACCCTGAACCTCCTCTAAAAACCCCCTGCCCAACATCCAAAAAATCACGGATACTCAGACTCTGTTTCTATGGTCGCAAATCCACCATGTAAAAGGAGTCGAGAGATGGTCCAGGAGAGGATTTCCATGCACAAAGTTCTGGAAGTATTGGAAGAGCGGTATGGGAAGTCACGAGTGTTGCTCTGACATTGTAACGGTCTTCAAAGAAGAGAGGAGTTTCTGAGCTGCCTCTGCGGCAGTGGACACCAGAACAGCGCGGCAAGCTCTCCATCAGGATTTCTGAGCTGCCTGTGCGGCAGTGGACTACCTAGATGAATATTTCCAGTTTATACATCATTTCTGAGCTGCCTGTGCGGCAGTGGACTCGAGGATGACGAGCGGGATCTCCCCCCGGCTTTTCTGAGCTGCCTGTGCGGCAGTGGACAGGATCTGTCAGGGCATTCTATGGGAGGGCTGTTTCTGAGCTGCCTGTGCGGCAGTGGACCTCCAGACTCTCGTGGACGAAGAGATCATCGATTTCTGAGCTGCCTGTGCGGCAGTGGACGACGGCTTGTATCGGCACCTGCCGGGCGCTAATTTCTGAGCTGCCTGTGCGGCAGTGGACAATATCACGACCGCCGTGTCGAACAAGAACGCTTTCTGAGCTGCCTGTGCGGCAGTGGACATCGTCTTCTTCTCCTCCTCTTCTTCTCTGCATTTCTGAGCTGCCTGTGCGGCAGTGGACAAATGTCGAATGAATGGATGCAGAATCTAGAATTTCTGAGCTGCCTGTGCGGCAGTGGACAACATACCATCCGTGTCAAGAAAATGACATAATTTCTGAGCTGCCTGTGCGGCAGTGGACTGAGCCCGGCAAATGACGATACAAGCCGTCAATTTCTGAGCTGCCTGTGCGGCAGTGGACGTGACTGCACGAATCCGTTCTATCGTGGGACTTTTCTGAGCTGCCTGTGCGGCAGTGGACCTAAGCGGTAGACTTCTGCGCGGATCTCAAATTTTCTGAGCTGCCTGTGCGGCAGTGGACTAATTGAGCATTATCTGCCCACTGCCGGTGGTTTTCTGAGCTGCCTGTGCGGCAGTGGACTGATTGAGCTAGAAGAGAAAGCCACCACTGCATTTCTGAGCTGCCTGTGCGGCAGTGGACCTATCGTCACGCACAGTAGTCGAGATCGCAAATTTCTGAGCTGCCTGTGCGGCAGTGGACAGATCGCCCCGATTTTCCAAGGAGAAGTAGAATTTCTGAGCTGCCTGTGCGGCAGTGGACCACGTGGACAAACGGCAACACGATCACAACGAATTTCTGAGCTGCCTGTGCGGCAGTGGACACATCGACAACGGAGCTAGTCTTCGATGACCATTTCTGAGCTGCCTGTGCGGCAGTGGACCGCCCTTTCTCGGTCGCATCGTAAATGGCAAATTTCTGAGCTGCCTGTGCGGCAGTGGACAGCCCTTGTCAGAGACTGCTGGACCCTAGCGATTTCTGAGCTGCCTGTGCGGCAGTGGACGAGAAGATGCGCATCGGCGCGCTTATGAGAAGTTTCTGAGCTGCCTGTGCGGCAGTGGACACAACCACGACGGAGCTAGTCTTCCTCGATCATTTCTGAGCTGCCTGTGCGGCAGTGGACGAATCTTCTTTGATGGCCCGGGGGGAGTTTCATTTCTGAGCTGCCTGTGCGGCAGTGGACTGTTGAGCTTTAGCTATAGACTGCTGAACCCCTTTCTGAGCTGCCTGTGCGGCAGTGGACCCTAGAATGCTGTCTGGAGCATAACTTCGAGTTTTCTGAGCTGCCTGTGCGGCAGTGGACGCCTTCGAGTCCGAAAGTTACTAAGACCTCATTTTCTGAGCTGCCTGTGCGGCAGTGGACGGGATCACTCTCTCGCGGACGATCTATGGCGTTTTCTGAGCTGCCTGTGCGGCAGTGGACGCGTTGGAGAAGGTTCGATCAGGGACGCCATGGTTTCTGAGCTGCCTGTGCGGCAGTGGACGGAGTCTAAAGCCGTTGCCGCCGGCGCTACATTTTCTGAGCTGCCTGTGCGGCAGTGGACTGGGGTGCTGGCGATACTGAAAGCGGCGGGTTTTTCTGAGCTGCCTGTGCGGCAGTGGACTACGGAACCGGGGGGGCGTCCCTTATTGGAGGTTTCTGAGCTGCCTGTGCGGCAGTGGACAAATCCGGTCTGAAGTCTACCGGCTGGTTTTCTTTCTGAGCTGCCTGTGCGGCAGTGGACTGTCCGCTTGTGTTATGAGCTGAAAATCGGTCTTTCTGAGCTGCCTGTGCGGCAGTGGACGAACGGGATTCCATCGGAAATTTTTGAGTTCATTTCTGAGCTGCCTGTGCGGCAGTGGACGAGTGGCCTACTTAGCCTTGGCCTGCCGGACCTTTCTGAGCTGCCTGTGCGGCAGTGGACTAGCAGACTTGGAGTCTAAAGCCGTTGCCGCTTTTCTGAGCTGCCTGTGCGGCAGTGGACGCAGAGCTTATTCGTGAATTCTGTTCCCCGAATTTCTGAGCTGCCTGTGCGGCAGTGGACCTGGGGGATGATCCGGAAGAGGTACGGGAGATTTTCTGAGCTGCCTGTGCGGCAGTGGACGAAGGTGGATACTTTGCGTTTGAATCTGTCACTTTCTGAGCTGCCTGTGCGGCAGTGGACTCCTCGCGATCTCTTCGCGATGTGTGCATTTATTTCTGAGCTGCCTGTGCGGCAGTGGACGCTCTGCCGGAATTCTCCCGATCCTCGATGCTTTTCTGAGCTGCCTGTGCGGCAGTGGACAGGGGAGATAGACGAATGGAACGGATGATGATTTTCTGAGCTGCCTGTGCGGCAGTGGACGGACCGCTTCAAAGACTGCTGAACCCCTGCAATTTCTGAGCTGCCTGTGCGGCAGTGGACCAGCATAGCAAGCGTGCTTGACGGCTTGTACATTTCTGAGCTGCCTGTGCGGCAGTGGACGTGGACGAGGGTCCACTACTAACTACTAACAATTTCTGAGCTGCCTGTGCGGCAGTGGACGCGGTGAGGTCTATCGACTAGTCTTCGCAGAGTTTCTGAGCTGCCTGTGCGGCAGTGGACTTTTGTAGCTCGAGGAGTGGTGCCATTCGCGTTTTCTGAGCTGCCTGTGCGGCAGTGGACAACTGCCGTTAGCCGTGCGCCCTGGGCGGCAATTTCTGAGCTGCCTGTGCGGCAGTGGACACTTAAGGAATCAAGCTAATGACGGATTGGGGATTTCTGAGCTGCCTGTGCGGCAGTGGACTTCTGGCCGTTGTAGTAGGCCTGTTCGTAGGTTTTCTGAGCTGCCTGTGCGGCAGTGGACGCGACCCTATGATAAAATTTTTTTCGTAACGTTTTCTGAGCTGCCTGTGCGGCAGTGGACTAAGCCACTTCACTTGAAGAGTCCTTTGATCATTTCTGAGCTGCCTGTGCGGCAGTGGACAGGAGCGGCATTGTCTCCCACCTTTCCTTTAATTTCTGAGCTGCCTGTGCGGCAGTGGACGACTGGAATCATTGGTCTGGGGTGGTGGATATTTTCTGAGCTGCCTGTGCGGCAGTGGACGATCCACATTGCCCCGCTCCGGAAATGTGCTCTTTCTGAGCTGCCTGTGCGGCAGTGGACATTTGAGTGGTCCGCCATGCTTGGGTTCCTGATTTTCTGAGCTGCCTGTGCGGCAGTGGACGCAATCCTTTATTGTAGTAGCATGTTCGCGAATTTCTGAGCTGCCTGTGCGGCAGTGGACGAATCACTCTCTCTCGGAATATCCATGGGGTGTTTCTGAGCTGCCTGTGCGGCAGTGGACGGAATGGCAAAATTACATTATGAAACTTGGCGTTTCTGAGCTGCCTGTGCGGCAGTGGACGCTACTACGCCGAGGCCTCGACCCTGATCAAATTTCTGAGCTGCCTGTGCGGCAGTGGACTTATAGCTCGATGCGTGATGCCACTCATTCGGTTTCTGAGCTGCCTGTGCGGCAGTGGACAAGAAGATTTTCAAAAAACCATCATATTACAGCTGACTTTTTTCATTTTTCCATTTCCAAACCAAAAATTTCTTAAAAACAACAACATGCTTTCAGTGAACGATTTTTTAAAAGACATAAAATAAAGGTCAAAACCAAGGGATAGTCCCTCCATTGCTCAAACCATAACTATTGAAAAGTCCTAGCTTTTCATCTTTTTCAATAGAACCATGCTTGACGAACAATCGGAAACACTGTCCGGTGCTGCGGCTAGAAATCTGCAAATATGGTAAATCCAGTACCTTCGCGATACTCTCTGGAATCTTTGCAGCAGCCTCTTCCGGTCCAATGCCCTTGCGACGCATGAGCCGTCTCCGGAGGCGTTCTGGATTGCTTTTAGCTTGAATCCGAGTAACTTGTCGATACTGAACATTAGGGGGGACGCGTTTAATGGGGGATAGTTCGATGTAGTCCTGAACACCCTTCAAACACCCATCCGACAATAAATCCCTCAACCTTTGATCGGAGCCGTGCATTCTCATGCGTGATCCCAGAGACTTATCTTTGACATCGGGGAAACTAATCCCGATGTCTTGGCGTTTTGTCTTGACCAAGGCAAGATGAAATGTGTCGAACAATGCATTCATGACTTGGTGGGCCGCAATTTCCGGATTGGGCAACACCCTGAGATCACAATAGTGGTCCATCATGGTCACTCCCCATATATTATTCGGATTTTTCGCCAAAAACACCGCCCCGAACAAACACTGCCATAACAAAGTGCTGATTTTCCACCGAGGGAACCTTGTCTTTCAAAAGCCAGTTATCCATTAACGAATAAAAATCCGACTTGTCTCGAGGCTGACGATAGGCTTTCCCTTCAGATGTGACCGACCCATAGGGCTCAACCGCGATAGGAAATGACGGATCCGGATACCATGTATCGATCGTTCGGATAGCATTTCCAATTTTTTGAGAATGGATCCCGGCAACTCCATTGACCTGGTAAAGGGTTTTGCTTTTCTGACCTTGCACACGATCCAAAATCAACTCCTGCGATGGGTATACCTCACCGGACCCGAGCTGCACGAAAGCTTCCACATCCAGAAGAACATGACGCTTGCCTGTCAAGCCTTGCGCAAAAAGGGCCGCTACCTCGTCCAATGACGTTTTGGCCTGAGGCACCGGATCGAATTGACGCAACGAAAGAGAAAGGGCATCGAAGGTCCAAATCTTCTCGGCTCGACCATTGAAAATATGCCTGATGCGAACCTCTACCTTCTCCGCTCCAAGGCGATTCCTCCAAAGGAACCGTCCATTGGCCAAGTTATAAGCATAACGCTTTCCAAGCTCAGCAAGACTTTGCGTTTCAATATAAGATCGGACAACATCGGAAAGTTTTTTCTTGTAATCCGGACTGTTGCATGCCGATGGCTCGCCTATCCCGGGAAGAACACGCAAAGAAAAATGAACCCTCAATGCGTCAGCTCCTTCCGGAATTGTCGCCACATCAATTGTTTGAAGGTTAGGATTTTCAATGGCAGCATCCACTTTGAGCGGATCCTGATCCTTAGCTTTCAGACGATTGGAAATCGTCCCACGGACGGACTTTTCCCGAACCGTCACAGGATTCCATCGTTCGCTATGGTCGCGATCCTCCCACTTCCCCGAAGACATCATTGCATCGGAAGGATCGAGTTTGCGTTCGAAGGCCAAAACGGACGCGGTCTTAAGTGTTTCACTCATCATCATTCTCCTTTGTTTTTTGATTTTTGCGCAACCGAATAACCGTTCACGCAACGGTAAAGTCCCGATCTTGCGTCATGATGCCCGTACCACAGGAGATCCCTGACGTCTGACAAGTGGTGGGGTCCGATCCATTCACCGATTGAATAGGCGCTTTCTACAAACCGGACCGGTGTCGTCCTGTCCCGAGTGTCGGCAACGGAGCCCGCTGGATAGAGATCAGAGAGGGACCCGTACCCAATGGGAATGGGAACAAGCCACCCCTTTCCTTTCTGCCGACTCGACACCCAATCGACAGACTCCTTTGATTCATCTCCTTCACCCTTCTTTTTGATGATAGCCCGGACATTGTTTCTCGAAAGATCCATCCAGGCATCCAGGATCGTTGTATCCGGATTTTCCTGCCGCATCTCCGCAAATCGTTCTTGCAAAAGATCGTCTCGAGAAATCAATGAAAATCCGGGAAGCCAGTGTCGCCGAAGCCTCATGAAATCCACCCTTCGAGCCTCGAAATCTTCGGAGACCGGGAACAGACTGGGAGGCCGATCGGGGCCGGAAACAACTGTTCCACCGGCAATCCGCATCATTCCAATCATTTCCCCAATATCCCTGGCAATTTTTTTTCGTTCCTCTTCGGAAGAAACGACGAATGCCCCATCGACACCAAAAATCAAAGTCAGATCGAGGTGTGCCCTTCCCTCCTCAACGATGGAAGCCGTCCCTCCATCCTTCTCCAATGGATTGCGCGTCAAGGAAAATCTCCGAATAGATCGTCTACCGCTTACCTGCGGCTCGAATCTGTGACAGACAACGCCAACTGCCTTGAAGATGAGTTTGAACTCCGGATCAATGCGACACAGTTTTCTTTCAAGGGCCCACATCAAGCCGAGAAAGGCTGTCATCGAGGGGAACCCCCAGGTCATGGGGGAGGAAATGGCATTGGCGTTCTGGATCCCAAGCCGTGGAATAACGAGAAGACCGGAAAACTCCGGAATCTCAGACATGAACTTCCTCCTTTCGAATCAACGCTTCCAACTTGAATTTCCAAGGCTCCTTTTTCAGAATGTCGATGAAGTAGTCGTGCTCTGCATCCCCCATCGACAAGCTCCCGCCCAGTTCATGGTTCAGCCAGTTTGCGAATCTATGGGCAATGCGACTGTCCCAGTCCAAGCCGGGGTCGATAATCGAGCCCGGATCTACCAGAAACTTTTCCTCCACGGGCATTCGACACCGTCTATCGGAGGACCATCCCGGCTCCAAAGAATGAAGTTCAAAGATGCATTGAAAAATCTCACAGATAATCTGATCGACAAGATCGTCTCGACGATTTCTCGTGGCCATATTTGAGGGAGGGTCGCTTTCCAGAAAGTTCTTTAATGACGCAACCAGAGACTTGACCGGTGGAACTCGTCCTGCCCAATCGAAAAATGAGTTCGATCCAAAAATCGGTCTGACCTTCCGATCATTCCATGAGGGCGGCGTCGAGGCGAGAAGGTAGTTGACTCCTCCTCGTTCACTATTGAGCTGGCTGATATTTTGAGGTTTTGTACCCCCAATTTTTTGTGCTGCAAGATTTTTATATTCATGAATTTCAAATGCGCTGAAATTTCCAACCTTCCTGGCATGTCTGGCCTCTTTGGCATTTTCACCATACAGATCATTGTTGATGGTTTGGTACACCCGATGGGCAAGCGAGCTTGCGTAGAGAGGAAGAATTAAATGAAATTCCTGGTCTTCTGTTGGATCGTCACCGACAAGCCAGTAAAGCTGCTTTGCCAACGAATGGGACGAAAAACTTTTCCGATTCGAAAAGAAGTCCGCAAAACTCTTGGCCCATTCGATCGCTTGAGCCCTGTCGTCGCACAGGATCGGAAAGACCTCGTGACTTTCTTGCAGAATCAGGGTCAACAGTTTTTTTCCATCATATTCAAGGGACAGGAACTTGTAGACATCTAGTGCAGCCGCATTGCCAACAACATCCAAGAAATTTTGGGCACCCAAGATATGCGACCCGGGGAATCCATGATCCGACAGCTTGACTGGATCGCAATACAGACTGCTTCCTTGTGCATATTGATGTGTTGCCTTCAAAATGTGGGTCGCAGCCTGAAGCTGTGAAACCCTTTGAGCAGCCTTCCCGATCCAGACTGAAGGACTGTACTCGGACTCCAATTCCTCCATGGAAGAGCGGTCATCGCCATTAGATCCATCCTCTAAACTTTTTCCCGACTTGCCCATCTTGTCTTCACGTCGCTTTTTCAGAAAACTTCCAATGACTTCCTTAAACCCTGCGACAAAGTCAGAATTGACATTTTCCATTCCTGGACTCCTTCTGAAAGAATGCTCGAATCTATTTTACCCAACCACGATAAAAAATAAACACCTATAGTTTTTTATTTTTAAGTTTACTAGAATACATTTTTGATCAAAGGCACTGCTGAAAAAGCAGCTCAGAAATATAGATTTTTGTTTTAACATTCACCCTCACTGCCGCACAGGCAGCTTCAGTCAACGTCTTTTTTCAGGGAACTGAATCCCAACGCGGAATGAAATCTCCAGCCTTGCGGATCATCAGGCAACCGAACCGTCCCAAATCTCCGAGCACAGACCTCGAGCTCATAGCCGAGGTCTTCAGCCAAGCCTCCAAGCGCCGTCATGTAATCATCCACCCCCCAGAGACAAACACGGTTCCCGACAATTTCATTTTCCGAAATGCGATGATTGAGAGATTTATCCACAGGGACTTCCCGGATTTCTCCCGAAGACTCCTCGATGCGCATCAGCCGATAATCTTCTCCGTCTTCTGTCGGCAACAGAATCAGATCGACACTTGGCCGCTGATTTCCTCTGAATTTTTGCTCTTTTTGCAGGGCCCCGGTCAGCATGGCCTTGGGATATGTCCACCACGAATAGGCACCTAATCCGGGACCGTTGGAGACTCCGGCACGGAGGTCCCGTCGTGTCGGATCTTTTTTGGGCGAGGGGAGCATCAGTTTACGAAGGCGCTCATGCTCGAGATCGACCAGGCTAGTTTTTGGACGCAGATCCTTTCGCTCGACAATCCGGGGTCTTGAATCGATGACAGACCACTCTTCTTCTGCGAGGAGCTTTGTTAACGTATGATTTTCGAGCATAAACTCGGCATTTTCGAATCCCGGCCGACAATATGCAGGCTTCCCCGTCTGCTCCAGACTCTTGATGTTGTAGTCGAAAATACAGATGTTTGGAGATTCGCAAATCTGGAAACGGCGATGGCGGCGAACACGGCCGGCAAGCTGGATCAGCGAACGCATCGAGGAGGGTTCGACGACAGCCCAGTCGTAATCATGATCCCGTCCAACCTCCGTGATTGGAGAACCCAGCACGACAAAAAGATGATCTTCTTCCTGATGCGCATCCAGTCGCTGTCGAATATCTGGAAGGCTGAACACGGACTGAGGATCGTAACGAAAAAGTGCCTTGTCGAGACGACTCTCGATGGAGGATCGGATCAAAAGGGGATACTGCGAATGATACACGCAAAGATGAAGTCGAACCCCCTCCGGAACTCCTAACTTGAAAATGGAAAGAGCCACATCAACGAGTGGGTCGATATTCGCCATGCGAATCAAGCCGAAGCTGATCCGCTTGCCACTTTGCGGATCCACTTCGCGATGTCGTATATGGAGATCCAGCGCTCCTTTCAATGCTTGTTCGGCAAATCTTTGCCTAATTCCATCGGCACCATTTTTTAGATTCAGCAGGACCCCTCGTCTTAAAACCAGCGCCTGCGACAGGTTGTCCCGACGTTTTTCGGCAAAGACCTCGTGAGTCCGTGAAAAATCGACAGAATCATGACAATCTTTTTCGACGGTCGTAAACTCATCGACCCAGAGACAACAAATATCGGGACTTTCATTCGGGCGCTCCCCTCGATTCTTCTGGTAATGAAGGCGACCCTCGCGATAAGCCTCAAACATTCCCCGGACTAGCGCCGGAGGAAGAGTGGCCGAAGAAACAAGAACACGACACCCGAGAAGCCCCGCCCAATGCATTAGGCGGGCAACCGCCGGTAGATCCTGAATGTCGTAATCGTCCAACTCGTCTAGTACCAAATCCCCACTCAAAAGACGCAGGACAGGGGCAATCTGATGCCCTCCTCTGGTTCCCTCGGTTGCCGGGATCAGATGATCGATCGTACACACCAGCATTGGTGCCGACAAAAGCGACCTTACCCTGACATCGTCCAGAATACGAGTGAGAATGGGATGGGAGTCCGGATTCCCCTCAAAAAAGACGTGCCCGTCCTCCTCAAAAAGAGGTTCAGCAGAGGCCGATCCGGACTTTTCGGCCACACTCCCGTACAGGTCCTGAAGCTCACGGATTGCCGAACCGCCGACCCGAATGGCCACTTCATCTTCTCCCAACCTGAGACGTTCCCTGTATTCACGCCCGGTCTGCCAAGTCAACGTCCGCAGTCCAAGAGCGAAAGCGCAGCGCATACCCCTTTCCGGATCGGTCAGCGCATACATCATGCGGGCATTCGCCAAGGTTTTTCCGCAACCGGTGGAGGCCATGTTGACGATAAAGGCCCCTTGAAGAAATGACCGTTGGCGAATGCCTTCTGCCTGATCGACACACCGGTCCTGCCAGCGGAATCGTTCGCTTCCGCTTCTCTGACGCAATCCCCTGTGCCGAGCCAAGCGAGGAAGTTCCTCCGCCACTCTGGGAAGAGAATGAACGATCTGCCAAACGAGCGACTCGACCCCGAGCAAGTGTTCGTCCAGCGGCTGATTGAGATTGCCGGTCTTCCGGTCGGTATTGGCAAAAACCTTATAGTCGCTTTCAAGCTTGATCCGTCTTTCGGAATCGCGGAGGCTTGAATAATCATGATCTGCAAGAATCAGACACAGTCTGGACAAGTGCATTACAAAAGGATCGTCCAGCAGAGCAGAACAGTCGACCAAAGAAAAGTGCCGAAGAAGCTTTCCCGCAATCTTGCCAATTCTTGCCCGCCAGGCGGGAACGGAAAAGGGAGTCAGGTGCGGAAAGCTCCAATAGGGTGCGGCGGTCAGTGACAGTTCCGGATTGTTGTTCAGATTCCATGAAGCATCGATATTTCCCAATAGCTCTTCTAAATTCTGAGTTCGGAATCTTTTTCCGGGAAATTCGGGCAATCGATGGTGTGAAACGATGAGCCACCCAATGATTTGTGCCAGCGGGGGAAGTGTTCTGAACGGAGGACTCGTGTCGTTCACCCCGTCACATTGAAGGCGTTCTAACAATCCAGTATAGTTCCCGTTTGGATCTGCAAGACGTTCAAGCCAGCGATGATCGTCATCCGAACCGATAAATGCCTGGAAAAGCCGAAGCGAAATCCATTCATGCCTGTAAAGATTTTTGAAAGGGATTCGGCTTGTCAATTGATGCTGAAAAGCGCTACAGGATTTCCCAATGTCATGCAGGAGCGCGGAAAGCGCGCTTAGAAGATAAATAGTCTGAAGGGAATTCCAGTTATTTTCATCCTTGTTCCGTAGGATGTCGCATGTTGTCGAATCGGTAGGTACGGCTCCGCGGATATTGAATTGCTTTGTGTCGCCTACAATCCACAAAAGCTCACTATGATCTATTCCATGGATCCAGTGACAGGCAACGGCCGTATTCTTGCGCGCGGTCTTTCGCAACAGTTGCCGCAAGGTATCTAGACCATTTTGAGTAATTGACGTTTGCCATGTGCGATCGCCCCGCCGTTCGGCAAACTGGTCGAGAATCCGCCGACTTTCGGTGAGAGCCCGTTTGGAACATTGAGAGACGATAAAAACATTCATCTTTGGCTTTCAGAGAACTTCATTGCCACAGCCTTGAGCGTGTCGATCATGAAATCAAGCGACTCAGTCCGGGTCAGGCTCTCAATGCATGCTTGGCGAAACTCCTGCTCTGCATCCCCCCTCATTGCCGAAATAAAAGCCTGAGGCAAGATAACAGCGTCCTTGATCAGGTCTGCGACATCGAACACCAATCCACCGCGCCTTGTCTTTCCGTGGAGGACCGCAAGTCCGTGAGGAAGTCCAAGAACCCAAGTTGCCGTTGCACCAAGACCGTAGGCTAAATAGTTTCCGTGGTCAAGAAAACGATTTGCCGGATCGCTTCCGCTTCCTCGTTTGGCCCGCGCGAAATCGCCATAATCAACGGCTCTCACCGCAAGCTTGTAAAGTTCTTTTGTCAGCCGGGCTTCTTCGGTCAAAAGTGCAACATTGTCCGGAGCGCCATTCAAAGCCATGCGAGAAGCCTCTACCAAGCGACTCAATTGATCAGAATCGACGACAAACTCCGCCTCTTTGAGAGCACGACTCGTCGTCCAGTGTCGCTCAAGGCGGTCGAGTCGTGCCTTCTGGAATTCCTTTGCAGCCGCAAGACGTGCTTCATCGTCAAACCAGAATTTGACCCAGGCCTGAAGATATTCCGTCGGTCGATATTCGCTCTGGGGGGTAAACCATGCCGCCTCGATATCGGTTTCATTGGCACTAAATAACGGCGTTCCGCCACCACCGCAGAATCCGACCAAGACTCCGGCCTTGGCCAATTCCCGCACGGCCGCTTGGGTAATCGACGTTCCTGTCCCCAAGAGAATACTCGTAGTATTGGCAATCGGAATGTTCCAGTATAAGGACCGCTTTCCAGAGTCGGTCACATATTCGACCCGGCCTCCATTGACGAGAAGTCGACAGTGCTCCAAGTAGTAAATATTGGCTCTTTTTGAATGCAGGATTGTCTTAAGCGAAGAACCGGAGATCTCTTCCATTTTTCACTGCCTCCTCAAAGGAGTGGACGAAAGCTAAAATCCGAATCCGAACCTTCAGGAGCCTGTTCCAAAAAACGATCCATCTTTCAGAGATTCGTCTGAGATGCGCATTCCCGATAGGGATTGTTGGGAGGATGGTAACGGCTGACCTTTCCAATATCGTGGGAAGCGGCGATCAACTCGCTCCCCTCCGGAAACAATTCCAAGCGCAACCATTGAGGCATCCGGCCGATCAAGGCCCTGGCCACCTCTCCGACGATCAGACAATGGTCGACAATCCGTCGTCCAGACAGAACCGACCCATTGGCACATCGGCGGGACTTGGCCAAGCAGCTTTCAAGCGGCAAAGCTGGAAGCACCTCTGTCCGATTTATCCCCTTCGGCCCTAACAATCATCCTCCCACGCAAAGATTTACCTTCTTTTCGACTCTTCCTTTCTCCACTCCCTTTTTCTTCCCCCTCATCTTAACCATCTCGTTTTCATCTGTCATACTTGGCAAGCTTGCCAACCCTTATGATGTCTATCAAGATGTGGTCATTAAATAGTAATTTAACATCCCAGAAAAATCCCTGTTCTCTGGACTCCCCCTCTCCCTCCCCAAAAAGAGTTACTTCGGAGACTCATGAAAAACATCAAACTCCCCGATAAGCCATCAATAAGATATCTCTGTGGGTTTTTCTTCTCAGAAAATTATGGAAAAAATAAAATCATTAGTTTATGATCAGGCGAAAAAGACAATAGGGGATCGTTACAAGTATCAGAAAAATCGTGATTTTGACGGGAACATTCGGCAGGGCTCAGGGCCCGGCGCAGGAACCGGCTTTTTCACAAACAGGCTCTTGACGGGAAAGTGTGGGTAAAAAAAAGCCTCTGGTGAGGTATAATTTTTCCGTGCATTCATCACCAAATGACAACACGGAGGACCCACCAGATGCCCTATGAGCTTATCACGAGACTTCTTGGCTTTCCAGGTTTTCATATTGCCGACATCGAAATGCAGGGACGATCTGTTGTTAT
>Ga0078972_1005203_pt1 | contig 33627 bp, 34 predicted proteins | sample YelNatPaOPGAMG01_FD_67568 | JGI IMG/M metagenome (GOLD analysis project Ga0078972, IMG submission 67568) | Hot spring thermophilic microbial communities from Obsidian Pool, Yellowstone National Park, USA - OP-RAMG-01 (SPADES assembly) (version 2) | ecosystem: Environmental > Aquatic > Thermal... | reverse complement strand
CCTGCACTGAACATCTTTTCCATGATAGTTAATTATATCAGAATATTGTCCGCCGGTCAATGCCTATACATATTACTGATTGGCAAAATCATTTGCTGCTACAACCTTTTTCTGATCAATTGTTCCTGGCAACATGACGGCGGGAAGCGTTCCGGTCCCATATTCCGTCCATGATCCACCCGGCCAGGCAAGCCGGCCGTGGTCCGGAATGGAAATGCGGTGTGAAGGGTGTCACTTCTGACGACGGGTTGGAAATGAAAGGTACGGTAGGATTCATACGACCTCGCCGGCCGGGCCGCGTTGTTTACGGGTCCCCAGGGAGCCGGCGGGCCCGGCGGGACGCCCGGGAGGATTTTTCTTCATTTCCCGTGTGCGGGTCAAAAAGGGGGTTTGCATTTTCCCCAAACTGTGATATACTAGTAAAGCCTTTTAGGTTTTAGATCAAGTAAAAGCGAAAGCCTCCATCTCGATTGCCGTCGGTAGCGGGGAACAGGCCGTGCTTTTTCCCGTGGTCGCTGAAAGGCAATAGAAATCAAGGAGGTTTTTTTATGTTCGAGGACAAGGTGCTGGCCTGTCGGGACTGCGGTAGGGACTTCGTTTTCACGGCGTCCGAGCAGGAGTTCTTCGCCGAGAAAGGGTTCACCAACCTCCCGGGCCGTTGCCCGGAGTGCCGGTCCGCCCGCCGGCAGAACGACCGTGGTCGCGGCGGCTATGGCCACCGGGAACGGGAGATGTTCCCGGCCGTGTGCGCATCCTGCGGCCGCGAGACGCAGGTGCCGTTCCAGCCGCGTGGCGACCGGCCGGTTTACTGCCGGGACTGCTTCTCTTCCAACAGGGGTTACTGACCTCGTCAAGAGACCGTCGGTTCAGCCGACGGTCTCTTGAACCAAAGGCCGGGGGCCCTTTTTTTAGCCTTGACAATGTAACAGTGTTATGTTACATTAGGGTCGCCAGGAGGTGTTCAACGTGGAACCAGACCTGATCTCCAAAAAGGACCTGTTGGAAACGGCCGGCATTTCCTACGGGCAACTGTACCGCTGGAAGCGGAAAAACCTGATCCCGGAGGAGTGGTTCATCAGGAAGTCCACCTTCACCGGCCAGGAGACCTTTTTTCCCCGCGAGAAGATCCTGGCCAGGATCGACCGGATCAAGAACATGAAAGAGGGTCTGTCTTTGGACGACCTGGCGGACATGTTCTCGCCCAGCCCGGCCGACCTCGTCCTGACCAAGGAGCAGGTCAAAGAACAAAACATTGTTTCCGAGGTCGCCCTGGATCTTTTCCTGCAGCAGTACCCCGGCCTTCCGGTGTTTTCTTTCGCCCGGGTCCTTTACCTGTACGTGCTGGAAAAGACGCTGCAAAGCGGCGGGGTCAGTCTGGACGAAGGGAAAATCGTGCTCCGGTTGCTGGAGGATCACTACCGGGCTTTCGAAGGCCGGAACTGCGAATTGATTTTCCTGCGCAAACTGGGGATATCGACCGGCCTGCTCGTAGCCAGCCCCGGGGAGGTTCGTTTCGAACCAGGCGCGCACGTGACGGCCCGGGTCAGCCTGGCCAATTGCATCGAGGAACTGAAAACCAAACTGGTCAAAGGGGGCATCTAAGGGTGGCAGAGGCGGGAAACGATTTGAAGATTGCCGGCTCCGGCACGGTGGCCGGCGGAAGGTTCAACCGGGTGGCCATCGCCGGGCAGGGAGACGTGGACGGGGATCTGGACTGCGTAGAACTGAAGATAACCGGCTGCGCCGATGTCCGGGGTCACCTGGTCGGTCGCACCGTCAAGATCACCGGCAGCGCCGACATGGAAAAGGACGTCAAGGCAGACGAAGTCAGGGTCATGGGCACACTGACCTGCCACGGCAAGATCACGGCCACGAAAATGACGGTAAGAGGGTCGGCGGACGTCGCCGGCGGGGTCGCGGCCCAGGAGATCGAAGTCAGCGGTGTCCTGACGACCAAGGGCGATTGCGAAGCGGAGTCGTTTGCGGCTACCGGGGTGGTCACCATCGGGGGCATGCTCAACGCCGGAAACATCGATATCAAGCCGCACCACGGCGGTTGCCGGGCCGGCGAAGTGGGCGGCGAAAAAATCAGCATCGGGCCGGGTGCGCCCGGCGGCCTGCACAGGATCCTGAGGCTCTTTCAAACGCCGGCCCGGTTCACTACGGGCACCGTCGAAGGTGACGATATCCACCTCGAACACACCAGGGCCAAGACGGTGCGCGGCAACAACGTGGTCATAGGGCCCGGGTGCGAAATCGAACTGGTGGAATACCGGGACACCTTCGACTGCGACCGCGGGGCTACGGTGAAAGAGCATAAAAAGACTTCTTGTTAAAATCCGCTGGCGCGGCCGGGTGGGGGTCGCGCGGGTCCGGGAGGTTACAGAAATGGAACAACAAGATCGACATGACCTGAACATCTGCGGTGTCGGCAAAGCGACGGGCGGCGTCTTCGGCAAGGTGAGAGTGGAGGGTACGGCCAGTTTCGCCGGCGATATCGATTGCCTGGACTTCATCGTGGAGGGTGTGGCCAAAGGCCGCGGCAACGTCAAGGCGCGATCCGCCAGGATAGAAGGAGTGGTGACCATGGACGGCAGTTGGCAGTCGGAAAGGCTCACCGTCACAGGGCATGCCCGGATAACCGGAGATGTTTCCGTCCGGCAAATCAGGAGCGAAGGCTTTACCGGCCTGGGCGGCAACGTGGCCGCGGAGGAAGTGGAAATATCCGGCCGCACCAGGATCAAGGGGAATTGCCAGGCCGAATCGTTTGTCGCCCGGGGCGCCTTCGGCATAGACGGCATGCTCAATGCCGGAAACATCGACGTTCTGGCCGTCGGCAAGTGCCGGGCCCGGGACGTCGGCGGCGAGAAGATCCGGGTGACCAGAGGTCATCCCAACATACTGGCAAGGCTCCTGACCTCCGTACTGACCGGCGGCACCGGATTTGTCGCCGAAACGGTGGAGGGCGACGACGTCGACCTGGAATATGCGCGGGCCAAGGCCGTGCGGGGCAACTACGTCCGGATCGGCCCCGGCTGCGTCGTCGACTTGGTCGAATACCGGGACGACTTTTGGCGGGATGATGGAGCGCGTATCAAGGCCGTTACCAAAACCAATCTCAGTTCATTCACGAACGGAAGGGAGGTCTCGGGCCATGGCCATCGCCAACCTCCTGATCCGGATTAGGAACCGCCAAGGTTTGACCATGGACGGTTGGACGGCCAAATGGTATGCCGGGACCACGGCCAGGCAAATGGGGCAATACGTGGCCTGGGCCAGGAAGGTGAGTGAGAGCGTGGGGCCCGGTGCGCACGTTCTGGAGGTCGCTCCCGGACCCGGTTATCTCTCCATCGCCCTGGCCGGGTTGGGCGATTACCGGGTCGTGGGGATGGATCTCAGTCCGGACATGGTGGAAATCGCGCGGCGGAAAGCGGCTGAAGCCGGCGCACATGTCGATTTCCGGCAGGGAGACGCGCACTATATGCCGTTTGTCGACGATAGGTTTGACTTCATTGTCTGCACCGCAGCCTTTAAGAACTTCCCGGAACCGGTCAGGGTGCTCGATGAAATGCACCGGGTCTTGAAACGCAATGGAAGGGCTCTAATCATCGATCTGCGCAAAGACGCATCCATGCGGGAAATCAACAAAGGCGTTGACGCGATGGGCTTGGGCATCATGAACTCGTTTTTCACGAAGCTGGTCTTTAAGTACGGGTTGCGGAAGATCGCGTACACGAAGGATCAGATGAACGACTTTGCACGCCGAAGCAGATTCATCAGGTGCGACACCGTGGAGACGGGCATGGGCATCGAGGTAATGCTACGCAAGCAGTAGGCGGGGTTCTTATCTCCGTAGCGCCGTTGGCTACGCCCAGGCGTTCACCATCCGCCCGAACCGGGCGGGACTTACGGCCGAGGCCGGCACCGGCCTGCCGCGCGGCGACGGAGACGAGTATATCGTCACCAGCGGCGGTGTGAAGGGGCATCGCGGTTTCTTCACCAGCGCTGGGGGTGGTGCGGTCGTCGGGCTAGACCCCGCCAGCCGGTTGTACAACCGTACCTGGACGGCCGCCGTATTCTGCCTGGCTCCCGGGCCGCAAGCAAACGGGCAACCGGCGGGTGCTGTCCCCGCCCCGTTTCACGGTGGCGCCAAAATCCGATAGGCAGGTGGCCTCTCGGGCACGGCGTGACATCCGCACGGGGTTGAAAAAAACCGCTTGACCTGGAGTTCACTCCAGGTGTTAGAATGCTTCCCGATGAAGGTGTGCCGGGGGATCGGCCTTGCGCCGGTCAGCCGGGCTAGGCGTGCCGGGCAACGGACCGCCCGGCACCGGTTCGAAATATGCCGTTGGGTGTAAAAGAAGAAGGGGGTGGACGGATTTGGCCAAAAGCGAGGAGAGGAAGGCCGTAAGTGGGATACCGCGTGCTGGGTAAGAGCGGTCAGGGGGTGTGCGCCATCGGTTTGGGTTGCATGGGAATGAGCTATGGGTACGGCCCCCGCCCCAAACAAATATTTGGATGTGGGCAGTGCTATGCTGTCTGCCCGGAAAAAAAGCATGCGTTATGGGCGGGGACGAGAAAGCACACATTGCACCGGAGAAATGTATCGGCTGCGGGGAGTGCTTAACCGTATGCCTGCAAACACATGGTGTTCATCCGCGAACTGGAACCTGACGAGTTGCGTGATTTGAATCAGATGCTCTCCAAAATCCGGGTTGCAGGAGATCGTTACCTCCCGGGTTCCGGAAATGCGAGAAGAACGGGCGGTTAAGCGGAGAAGCCTGTTCACCGTGGAACTGCTCAGGCAGCGTTATCTGTGGTAATATGAGCGGAGGCGAGTGCTCATGAAGGTTTTATTGGTAAACGGTAGCCCTCACGAGCGGGGGTGCACATACACCGCGTTGGATGAAGTGGCAAAGACGCTAAATATCGAAGGCGTTGAAACACAAATTTTCCATATCGGTAAGGAACCCTTGGCAGGGTGTGTCGCCTGCAAGACCTGTGCAAAAACAGGGCGCTGTGCTTTTTCCGACTGTGTCAACGATTTTCTTGACCTTGCCGGGGATGCCGACGGATTTGTTTTTGGCTCACCGGTGCATTACGCCGCCGCGGGCGGTGCGATAACCTCTTTCATGGACCGCGTCTTTTACGCCGACCTGAATTCCGGCAGACAGTCCTTTTATCTGAAGCCGGCCGCCGCCGTTGTTTCCGCCAGAAGGGCGGGGACGGTTACCGCTTTCGACCAACTCAACCGGTATTTCACCATCTCCGAGATGCCGGTTATCTCCTCGCGATACTGGAGCGTGGTTCACGGCGCGACTCCGGAGGATGTGGTCAAGGATTTGGAAGGGTTGCAAACGATGCGCGTGCTGGCAAGGAATATGGCGTGGTTTTTAAGATGCACTGAGGCCGGCCGAAAGGCGGGCGTGCAATGGCCTGTAAGAGAGGAAAGGATTTTCACCAATTTTATTCGCTAAAGGAAATGTCGTATTCATAAGGCGATTTAAGGATGGTGATACCGGTGATGATTGCTGAAGTAAGCAAAAAGTTCGGTATCTCGGCGGACACGCTTCGTTATTATGAACGCATTGGTCTTATCCCTCCTGTCAGCCGTAATGGGAGCGGAGTCAGACATTACACTGAGGAGGATTGTGAATGGATTAATTTTATTAAGTGCATGCGTGCAGCTGGCCTAAGCATCGAGACGTTGATTGAGTATGTAAGCATGTTTCAAAAAGGCGATTCAACACTCAAGGCGAGAAAGGAGCTTTTGGTGGAGCAACGGAAGCAGTTCGCTCAAAAAATTGAGGAGATGCAGCAAATACTTGAGCGTTTGGACCGTAAAATAGCGGGATACGAAGACATGGTTGTAAAATGTGAGGAAAAGCTGAGAAAACAAGATTGAGTGTCAGCACTGGTTACATTTGTGCACGGGCCTGCCCGGATGAATTCCGGGATGCTCTGCGTACAGGCAGCCGACGATTGTGAATCCATGGATGTTTATCATGAGAGGGTGGTTTACTTGCCCAGTAGGGTTTACTTTGCCAATCTGCGGGCCAGAACTCGCCAAGAAAGCAAAGTTAATAAGATTAAGGGTTTGTTTGATAATGCTGGTTTTGGTGGTCTCATAGATAAGAATGATCTCACAGCGATAAAGTTGCATTTTGGCGAACATGGAAGTGATGGCTTTATAAATCCTGTCTTTGTCCGACAGGTCGTGGATAAGGTCAAGGAATGCGGTGGTATGCCCTTTCTTACGGATACAAATACCCTGTACTCAGGAAGTCGTCGCAACTCGGTTCAGCATTTGATAACAGCGTTGGCACACGGCTTCGATTATACTGTTACCGGTGCTCCGGTTATTATTGCTGATGGCTTACGAAGCGAAAATTTCGTTGAAGTTGAAATTGGCAAAAAGCATTTTACCAAGGTAAAACTGGCGAGAGACATCGTCAGCGCCGACAGTGTAATTGTTTTATCCCATTTTAAGGGCCATGAGATGGCCGGGTTCGGCGGTGCGATTAAGAATCTCGCCATGGGTGGAGCGCCGGCAGCCGGGAAAAAAGAGCAACACGGCATGAAAATGGTGGTAGACCAGCAAAAGTGTATTGGATGTGGGCAGTGCTGTGCTGTCTGCCCGGAAAAAGCATGCGTTATGGGCGAGGACGAGAAGGCACACATTGCACCGGAGAAATGTATCGGCTGCGGGGAGTGCTTAACCGTATGCCTGCAAAAGTCCATTAAAATGGACTGGAGGACTGAAGCGTCGCCTTTTATGGAAAGGATGACCGAATATGCTTACGGTGTGGTCAGTGTTCACCATGGACATATAGGCTATGTAAATTTCCTTCTCAACATCACCCCTGATTGTGATTGTGCGTCTTGGAGCGATGCAGCCATTGTCCCGGATGTAGGCTTTTTGGCGTCAACTGATCCGGTGGCCATTGACCAGGCCAGTTATGACCTCGTGAATAAGGAGATACCCTTGTCCGGCTCTTTGCTTTCCTCCGGTTGCCAAATCGGTGTGGACAAGTTTCGTGTATTGAGGCCGCACATAGACGGTACAATTCAGTTGTCCTACGGTCAGGAAATAGGGTTGGGGAGCCGTGAATATGAGTTGATTGTTGTGTAGCTACGCCACCCACGAAGGCTAAAGTTATCTGAGGGACGGATGGCGGGGACCGCCTCTTTCCTTGGGACTCGCATCGGGCAGGGTCGCCCACTGCTGGAGCGAAAAAGCGGGCCGGGGCGTCCAGACCCTGCCGCCAACCAGGAAACTGCGCCGGGATGTGGTTTGGAAGCAAAATAGTCCAGGCGGGGAAAAGTGGCTCTGGCTGATCGACTTGGCCCGTCTCGCGGGGGATTCCGCGGGCTGCACCCGGCCGGCGGTGGACGAAGGATGGGCCCCCGGGGAGGCGATGGTCGGCACCAGCGGCCTGGGGGTACGGCCGGACCTCTACCCGGGCATCGGCCTTTCCGGCGATCCCCACCATCCGGCCGGGGTCCTGGACGCCGGTCTCTTCATCAACGTCAACAGTGACCTCAAGGCGCCCGTTTTTCGATACGCCGATTACGGCGTGACGGCCGGCTGCGGGGAATCCCGCCCCTATTGGTAAGCACCCTCGCGGCGTTCCTCCGACCGTCTGCTCACAGGTGGAAAAAGAAGCGTAATCCTTCGAAGCCGGCCGCGACCGTGGTGGTAAGGATCGCGCTCCAAAAGGCCGTGCCGGCCGTCATCCAGACGAAAAGGGGCCGCGCCTCGAGACCCAGGGAGATACCCAGGGCGGTGCCCAAAGGAGTACCGACCAGGAGGGGGGCCAAAAGCCCCAGGCCCGGGGCGCCGAAACGGGTGTAAGCACTGCCGAGCCAGCGGCCGGGTGATCTGCCCTTGCCGTGCCGGGCCAGAACCCAACGGCGGAATTTTTCCCCCAGGAACAGGATGACCAGCGTATCAAAAGTCGCTCCCAGGGCCGCGGCCAAAAAGGTCGAAAAAGGATCGAGGCCGAGCGCCATCCCCGCCGGAATAGCCGCCTTGAACTCCAGCGCGGCGAGGCCCGCGGTGGTTAGAAACCGAACCAGATACATGAGTTCCGCAAACTGTCCTTTCGCTGCTTCCGTCACCGGAAGATTTTCGGTGCTTCGGGCGCGATTCCTGCCTTGATTTTGTCCCTTACGGGGAGGCGGCCACAAGGGAACCGTACAAAGCTGCCCCGGCGCCCACCGGGGTGGGGCCGGGGCAGTTAATTCCGGAATACGATGCCATGCAATGACAACAGATGAAACAGGGGTTACATGGCCTGGCTGTTCTCGAACAAAGCCTGGGCACACTCGCGGCAGACCAGTTTGCCCTTGTAATGCTGGACATCCGAGGCATTACCGCAGAAAACGCAGGCCGGTTCGTACTTTTTCAGGATAATCTTTTCATTGTCTACATAGATTTCCAGGGCGTCTTTCTCGTCGATGCCCAGGGTGCGCCTGAGTTCAATGGGGATGACCACGCGACCCAGTTCATCCACTTTCCGAACAATGCCGGTCGATTTCAAACTACTATCCCTCCCTTGCTACATATTTCGACGAAAATCTCCGGACCCTGGACTAAACTTACCATCCGTGGCAGTAATAGTCAATGGGCATTTTAGGCCTTTTTTCTAAATTTTTTGGCGCAAATATATTCCTGTTCTCTCAATCCCTGCAATATTTGCACCCATGCCCCTTTTTACGCCGTTTTGAAATTTCGGGGCGGCTCCGGGCCCAGGAATTTGCCGGAAATCAGGCTTTGATATGGGGTACATGACTTTTTCTGATACAGGCCCTGGATCGGCCGGATTTGGCCCCGGGCGCATGGAACCCGGGTACCCCGGGCCGTACCGCAGCCAAAAGAACCCACCCCCAAAAAACGGACCCATTTTTTCATATACGAGGATCCGCCCGATTATGCTCCCGGGATGCCTGGTAACTCCTGGGCACCGGTCGAAGGGCCGTCCGGGTCGACTTGACAACCCCGGCCGCCCCGGATAGAATCGACCAAAAAGAGAGGTACCGCCGGGGGAGGAAGCGAATTGCCCGGTACCACGTTCTACATCACGACACCGATTTACTATCCCAGCGACAACCTGCACATCGGCCACGCCTACACCACGGTGGCGGCCGACGCCCTGGCCCGTTACTACCGGCTGACCGGCCACGACGTCCGGTTCCTTACCGGGAGCGACGAACACGGACAAAAAATCGAGCGCACGGCGAAGGCGGCGGGGCTTACGCCCCGGGAGTACGTCGATCCGATCGTGGCCAACTTCAAGAAGCTTTGGGAGGCCCTCCTGGTCGGTTACGACGATTTCATCCGCACCACCGAAGAGCGGCACCGGGTGACGGTACAGGCGATCTTCCAGAAGCTTTACGACCAGGGAGACATCTACAAGGCCAGCTATTCCGGGTGGTACTGCACGCCCTGCGAAGCCTTCTGGACCGAGCGCCAGCTCGCCGCGGGCAACTGTCCCGACTGCGGCCGGCCGGTGGAGTACATGACGGAGGAGAGCTATTTCTTCCGCCTTTCCCGCTATGCGGACCGCCTCCTGGCCCACATCGAGGCCAATCCTTCGTTTATCCAGCCCGCCGGTCCGCGCAGGGAGATGATCAGCTTCATCAAGATGGGGCTGGAGGACCTGTGCGTGTCGCGCACCACCTTCGACTGGGGCATTCCCGTACCTTTCGATCCCGGGCACGTCATCTACGTCTGGGTCGACGCCCTGACCAACTACATCTCCGCCCTCGGGTACGCCAGCGGGGACGACAGCCTCTACCGGCGGTACTGGCCCGCCGACGTCCACCTGGTGGGCAAGGACATCGTGCGTTTCCACACCGTCATCTGGCCGATCATCCTCATGGCCTGCGGCCTGCCCCTGCCCCGCCAGGTGGTCGGCCACGGCTGGCTCCTCCTGGAAGGGGGCAAGATGTCCAAATCCAAGGGTAACGTGGTGGACCCCATGGAACTGGTGGCCAGGTACGGGGCGGACGCCGTCCGTTACTACCTCCTGCGGGAACTTCCTTTCGGCTCGGACGGTTACTATTCCGAAGACGCGCTGGTCACCCGCATCAACACCGACCTGGCCAACGAACTGGGCAACCTGGTGGCGCGGGCGGTGGCCATGGTGGAAAAGTACCGGGGCGGAATCCTGGCCGCGCCCGGCGCGCCCCAGGGCGTGGACGAAGCGTTGCGCGAGACCGCCGCGACCGTGCCCGGCCAGGTGGCGGAGCAGATGGAGGCCCGGTGCTTGAACGGCGCCCTGGACGCGGTCTGGAAGCTGGTCCGGCGCGCCAACCGCTACGTGGACGAAACCGCGCCCTGGGGGCTGGCCAAGAAGCCGGACCAGGCCGGGCGTCTGGATACGGTTTTGTACAACCTGGTGGAAAGCGTGCGCATCATCGGCGTCCTGGTTTCCCCTTTCATGCCGCTGGTGCCGCCCCGGCTCTGGCCCCAGCTGGGTCTGGAGGGACGGCGTGAGCTCACCGGCTGGGATTCCCTGACCTGGGGCGCCCTACCGCCCGGCACGCGGGTACAACGCGGTCCGGCTCTGTTTCCCCGCATCGAAACCGAGCGTTCGGTGAAGGCGTGATGCTGGTCGACACGCACGCCCACCTGGACGACGAACAGTTTGACGCCGACCGCGCGGAAGTTCTGGCCCGGGCCCGGGCGGCCGGTGTCACCGGGATCGTCAACGCCTCCTACGACCTGGCTTCCGCCGCCGCGGCGGCGGAACTGGCAGCCGGCCACGCCTGGATCCGTGCCGCCTGCGGCATCCATCCGCACGGGGCGGGAGAAGTCCCGTCCGGTTATCTGGATACGTTGCGCGCCCTGGCCGCCCGGCCGGAGGTGGTGGCCGTGGGCGAAATCGGCCTGGACTACTACCGCGACCTTTCCCCCCGCGAGGAACAGCGGCGGGTTTTCCGGGAACAGTTGGCCCTGGCGCGGGAGTTGGACCTGCCCGTGATCATCCACGACCGGGACGCCCACGCCGACATCCTGCGGCTTCTGCAAGGGGACGGCGTCGGTCCGGCCGGCGGCGTGATGCACTGCTTCTCCGGCAGTTGGGAAATGGCCCGGGAACTTGTGCGTTTGGGTTTTTACATTTCCCTGGCCGGGCCGGTCACCTTCCCCAACGCGAACCGTCTGGCGGAAGTGGCCCGCCGTCTGCCGCCCGAGCGGCTGCTCGTCGAGACCGACTGCCCCTACCTGGCCCCGGTGCCGTACCGTGGGCGCCGCAACGAGCCGGCCCATGTGCGCCTGGTGGCGCAAACGGTGGCCGGCCTCCGGGAAGTTCCGTGCGAAGAACTGGCCGAACAGGCGGCCCAAAACGCCGCCAGGATCTTCCGTCTGCCAGGTGCCGTCCATGCCTAGGGGCGGGGGGGGCCTGTTGTTGCTCCTGACCGGGGACGGGGCCCGGCGAGCCCTGGGGGGGATGTTGCTGCGGGCCCTGGGTCAGGGAATGAACGTCCTGGTCTGTGTCCCGGACGGGGACCAAGCGGTGTACCGGCGGCTGGCCGCCGTCGGCGGTCTGCCCGGCCGGCTGACGGTGGGACCGCTCCCGGGGAGGGAAACGGACCCCTACGACGTGGTCATGGTACCGGAGGCCGGGAGCCTTCTGGCCGCGGGAGGGGGCCGGGAACTGGACGGCTTGCTCCGCGCTGGGGGGCGGTATGTGGTCTTGACGGGCGGGCGCGAGCTCCTGGAATGGACGGAAGAAGCCGACCTGGTTACCCGGTTCGAGCGGAGGCGATAGTTATTTTCCTGAAAAAGGAAAAAATTTTGGCAGCGGTGAGGAAGGAGAACCTCCGGTTGCCGTGGAAAATATAATACAGGAGGAACGGTTACCAGTTTTTAGTGAAAGAGAGGTGTTTTATGGGGTTAAAGGCCGCGGACGTCGTACGCCATTGGATCACCTCGCGGCAGTTGCCCATCCGGATCCCGCCACCCGACAGGCTATGGATTTCAGCCACCTTGATACTAGCGATGATGACGACAGCGGTGGTCGCAAGTGCGAAACCGGTAACCCTGGTGGTGCGCGGTCAGCCCAAGGCCATCCGCACCTACGCCCGGACGGTGGGGGATTTACTGGCCGAAGCGGGCATCCGCCTCGGCGGGCTGGACAGGGTGATGCCGGCGGCGGATTCTCCGGTGTGCCGGGGAGAAGTGATCCGTGTTTCCACCGTCGTGCCGGTCGTGCTCCGGCTGTGGGGCAGGGAAGTCCTGGACCGGTCGACGGCGAGCGAAACAGTGGCCGGGGTGCTCAAGGAGAACGGGATTGAATTAGGACCGGGGGATCAGGTGCAACCCGGACTGACCACGCAAGTGGCGTCCGGCATGGAAATCACGGTGGATCGCCTGACCATCGGAACCAGGACGAAAAATGTCCCGCTGCCCTTTTCCACCAGGCAGATAAGTTCCCCCGACCTTTTCCGGGGGATCGACAGAATAATCCGGCCGGGCCGGCCGGGCGTGGCAAGGCAGGTGTGGCAGGTCGCCTTCCTCGACGGGGTACCCACCGGTGAAACGTTGGTCCGTAGCGACACGGTCACGCCGCCGCAGGACCAGGTGGTCGAAGTGGGTACGCTCGGGGAGGTATCCCGGGGAGGAAACGTAATACGGTTTACCAGGGTGATCGAGGCCAGGGCCACCGCCTATACCGGAGGCGGTAGCACGGCCACCGGTACGGTGGCGCGGCCCGGCACGGTGGCGGTCGACCCGGCGGTAATTCCCCTGGGCAGCCGGGTTTACGTCGAGGGATACGGTTACGGCACCGCGCTGGACACGGGGGGAGCCATCCGGGGCCATCGCGTCGACCTCTACTTCGATACCGCGCGGGAAGTCGACCAATGGGGCGTCCGTTACGTAAAGGTGTTTGTCCTCGATTGAGGGCGAACGCCTTTTTTCTTCGGACCGCCGTCTTGTAAACGATCTTACCTTTGGTTATAATAGGTATAGCGATATGTTTTGGGAAGGTGGCCGATGGACCGGACGAGCGGGCGCTGGGTCAGGGAAACGTTGCGGGAGCACGGGTTGCGGGCCCAAAAGGGCCTCGGCCAGAATTTCCTGGTGGACGCCCACATCGCCGACATCATCGTCGGCGCCTGCGACCTGCAGCCAACCGACGTGGTGGTCGAAATCGGGCCGGGTTTGGGCGCCCTCACCGGGCGACTGGCGGCGCAAAGCCGCCTGGTCCTGGCCCTGGAGTACGACCGGGGCCTGCACGCCCTGTTGCGGGACGACCCGCCGGGGCCGAACGTGGTGCCCGTTTGGGGCGACGCCCGTCAGGCGGACCTGGACGCCCTGGCGGCGGAATACGCGGGCGGGGAACACGGTGCTTACAAGGTGGTCGGCAACCTGCCCTATTACCTGACCAGCCCCTTCTTGTGGCGCCTGCTGACCGGGGGGACCAACGCCGGTCTCCTGGTGCTGATGGTGCAGTGGGAAGTGGCCGGCCGCCTTCTGGCCGCGCCCTCGTCTTCCGACTACGGAGCGCTGACGGTGGCCGTGGCGTATTACCGCCGGGCGGAGTTGGTGCGCCGCGTACCCCGGACGGTGTTTCATCCCGTGCCGGAGGTGGATTCGGCCGTGGTCCGGCTGGTAAGAAGGGAGGAGCCGCCGGTCGCGGTACCGGACGAAGCCTTTTTCTTTCAGGTGGTACGCGCCTCTTTGGCCAACCGCCGGAAGACAATCTTGAACTCCCTGGCCGTCGGGATACCGGAGTTGTCCAGGGAGACATGGGCGGAGGTACTGCAAACGGCCGGCATCGATCCGGCGCGGCGGGGTGAAACCTTGTCGATGGCCGAATTCGCGGCCCTGGCCGGGGCGGCCGCGCCGTTGGGCCCGGAGACGGAGAAGGGAGTGGGATAGAGTTGCACTTTATCAGCCCCAGCAAGGGAAGAATGACCTTCGAACAGATGATGGCCGATATCATGGACTACATCTGGGGCCTGCCCTCTTCCTCCTACCGGATCATCATCGGGTCCGACTCCATGGTCAAGCGGGATACCCTTTTCATCACCGCCGTGATCGTCCACCGGCTGGGGAAGGGGGCGCGCTACTACTACCGCAAGAAGCTGCAGCGCAAGATCAAGAGCCTGCGGCAGAAGATATTCTACGAAACGGCCCTCAGCCTGGAGGTGGGGGGCATGATCAACCGCTACTTCGCCGAGCGGGGCAACGACGACATGATGGTCGAGATCCACATCGACGTCGGCACGGGGGGCGAGACCAAGGACCTGATCCGGGAAGTGGTGGGCATGGTGACCGGCAGCGGTTTCAAGGCCCGCATCAAGCCGGACGCCTTCGGCGCCTCCAGCGTGGCCGACAAGCATACCAAGTAGCCGGGCGGCGAGCGTCAACCCGGGGCAGGTTGTCCCGCGGTCTTGAGCCGGGCCATTTCCTTCTTTAATTCGTTCACAAATGTTTCCAGGCTCTCGGCTTTGCACTTGTAGCCGGTGAGGTTCATCTGCAGGATTTTGTTATCCTGCATGAAGGTGAAGTTTTGGAACTTGAGGGAGGCGTAATCCGCTTCCACGTCTTTTAGCTGACGCAGCAGGTGGACGACCTTTTCGGCATCGGGAAGCCCTTCGATCTTTTGCCGCGTTTCCTCGGCTATAATGGAGGCCATGCCCTCATGAATCATTATCCTGGCCGCCTCTTCGATAGTCCAGCCCCGCGCGCGGGCCATTGCCGCGAGGGACTCGTACGTCTCCTCCAACAGTTCGGTACCGATCCTTACCAGGGCGGGTTCCATGGAAGTCCCTCCTTCGGGGTGCCGGGCACCGCTACCGGCGGTCGTGGTCCTCTGCAACGACCGGAGCCCAATATTTCTGGACATCGGCGATGAGACTTTCTATGTGCTCGATCATGGCTCGCTCGGCCGCAGCCGGATCGCGCTCCCTGATGGCCCGCAGTATCCTGCTGTGCCCAATGGCCAGTTTTCCGCCGACATGCGTCCGTATGTGCTCCAGGGTGGGTGAAAGCTGGCCGTCCTGCCGGATCAGGTCCATGGCGGCGGCCAGAACCTTGTTCCTGGCCGCCAGGGCAATCAGGCGGTGAAATTTCACATCGTGCTCGGCGGTCATTATGTTCCGGGCGCTGAACTCTTCCTGTTCCCGAATGATGGCCTCCATCAGGCCGATTTCGGCATCGGTGGCGTGTATGGCCGCCAGGCGGGCCAGTTCCCTTTCAATCGCCCTCCTGGCCACCAGGATATCGATCAAGTCGTCTTTCCGTTGGGGTTCCAGGGTGTCCAGAAACCTGCTGCCATAGGTTATCCGGTGCCGGGAGCGCTCGATCCGGTCCAGTTCCTGCCGGCCCCGGTCCGTTATCACCCTTCCCTGGAAGCCTACTTTTGCCGTTAGTCCCTGCCGGTCCATGTCGCTCAACAGACGACCCACGGTGGCCTCACTCACTTCGACGCCCCCGGCGTCAAGAAGCTGCGCGAGAACTCCCGACCCCAGGGGTTCCTTCCTGTCCCCCAGGATGCGGAGGGCCTCGTAGGCCAGATTGTCTTTCCGCTCCGGCATCCCATCACCTCAATCAAGCGGTTTCATTATATGGGGCGGCCCAAACACTGTCAAGGCGGGCTCGGACGGTAACAACCCGATTTTCCACCAGCCCGGCGCGCACCGGGGGAGAGTCGCTTTTCGCCGGTACCATGGAAAGACAATAGTTTCTTGCTTTTCAGGCATATGGAAACAAGTCCAACATTTATTCGGGACCGCGTTCGTTCGTTCCTTTTCCGGGCAGCGTTATCGATAATTTCCGGTGGTGGGGGCCGCCGACTTCCGTTATACTTAAGGAATCCGAAGTGCGCCGGTACCGCCGGCGCCGAAAGGAGGACCGGTTGTCAGAGGTTTTCGGAAATAAATGAATATGACGCCATTTTATTCCATGAAATTAAATTCCTTACCCCTCTTTACAAGGTCCGGGCAAGAAGCTATAATTGGCTCATCAATGATGAGGAGCGCTCTCATCCATGTACTTCCAGGCCGGAGACGATTCCGGGTCCCGAACAGTCAAATAACGGTTGTTATGTCATTGGTTTCCGGAATGAATCGGGGGAGATGACTCAATCTGGTCGTTGTCAGTACGGCCGCCAGGAATAAACCGCAATTTGCGGGATGGTGACGGCCGATAAATTTTCGCGCGACCGGGCAACAGGGTTAGTAAACGGGGGGGCTGGATTCAACATGGCAAGTTCAAAATATAAGTTCCAGATGTACCGGCAGCTTCAGGCCAATATACCCAACATCTATGCCGAGGCTAAAAAAGTCGCCGACGAGATCGGCATTCCCACCGAAATCAGGGGCAAATTCGGTTTGACCGGTGCCATCTCCGGGTGCCCGGCGCCACTCCGGAAAGATATCCTGGCCGCCGGGGAGAAAGGAGCCGCCGAGGTCATTCCTCTGGCCAAACTCATGGACGAGATAAGGGAGATTGTCAAGGACGTTTACGGGGACGAGTATGACGCCGCCGCCACCAGCACCTGCGAGGCGGGACTCTGGGTCACTTTCGACACCCTCTTTTCTCCTCCGATGATGGGGCGGGGCGACAACTACCGGGCCCGTTACATCGCGCCGTATGAGAAACATCTGCACCACCAGGGGAGTTACGGCCGGCCCTTCCCCGCCCGCTTCAAGGACCTGTTCGCCGACCGGGGTTCCACGGCGGGCGAACTGGGGTTCTACGGCAAACGGCAGAACAACCTCGACACGGTCATCGTACCCCTGGCCGGCGCCAGGTACGACGTCCACGGCATCAAGTACCACCCGGTGATCCTGCTGACCGGCGTGGACGCCGAAGCTTCCGCCGCCCGGATCGCTTTCCACGCCGACATCCACAAGTCGATGCTTACCGGCATTACCTCCCTGGGCTATGAAACACCGGGATACGGGTACGGAGAAAAGGACGGTGAAGGCATCCCCGTCCTGCAGAAGGCGCTCGCCCGGGTGGCCCATCAGTACGATGTCCCCTACGTGGTCGACAACGCCTGGGGCTTGCCTTTCGTCGGGTTCGACCCGGTGAAGGCGGATGCGGACGTGGTCGTTTACAGCATGGACAAGGCTACCGGGGCGGCCACCAGCGGCCTGGTCATTGGCAAAGAGGAGTACATGGTACCCATCCGGCGGGCTCTCGGCATGCATGGAGACCGCTGGGGCACCACCGCGTCTTACGGCAAGGCCGCCTACGTCACCTTCGACCCGGGCAAGGAGGCGCTCCTCTCCCAGATCCAGGCCCTGAAGGTCCTGCGGGACAACCCGCAGGTCCTGACCAGGCCGGTGGACGAACTGGAGAAGATCGTCGTGGAGGAGTTTGACCGGTTGCCATCCGCGCTGAAGGACGGCCTCGTAATTTCCAAGTCCTACAACTCCGCGGCCGTCGAGATCAATTACGAAGGAACGTGGAAAGACGGAAAATTCGGCATACCCATTTTCTCCATCGAAGACATGTACGCCGGGAGCAATATCTTCCAGACCGGCATGTCCCAGATGGGTGTAATCCCCACCGTGGCGTACGACGGAAACATTTACATTTCACCCGGGCTGGGAACCACCGGGGACGACGGTCAGTTGATGGAGAAAGAAACCCGCTGGGCGGTACGGGCCCTGGTGCGTTTAATCGAAATCACCTGCAAGTACGCCGGGGTACTCTGAAGCTGCCAAGAACGCGTTGGTCCGGGGTGCCGCCGCAGGGACCAGGAGCCGGGCGTAGTCGCTCACGCCGGTCGAAGGCAACGAAGCCGGGAATATTCTTGCGGTCCACGGCCGCAGGCAAGGGGGGAGGTGGCGTTCGGCAGCGGTTTTAAATGAGCGGCGCCCTTTAGACTTCGCAACACAGCATCTAGACCAGACATGAGGAGGTAAAACGTGAAAAGGTTTAAATTCGTGCTGCTATCTCTTTTAGCCGTGACCCTGGTGGTTTCTATGGCCGGATGCGGCGGCGGGAGTACCCAGCAGTCCTCCGCCCCGAAAGACAGCGTCACCATCGCCATTCCCAGCGAGCCGAGCACGCTGGACGCCCAGTATGCCGACGACGGCAACATGCGCGACGTCACCGACAACGTGGTGGAAAGCCTGCTGCAGTTGAACGGCCAGACCATGAAAGTCGAACCGAGCCTGGCCGTCTCGTACAGCCAGACCGGGGCGACCACCTGGGACTTCAAGCTGCGCCCGGGTGTCAAGTTCTCCAACGGCGACCCGTTCACCGCCGACGACGTTGTTTACAGTGTCGAACGGCAGATCAGCCCCGCCCTCAAGTCGAACATCGCCGGCAACTTCGATACCATTAAGAGCGCCCAAAAGGTCAATGATAACGAAGTGACCATCACGACCACGGGTCCGGACCTCAATATACCGCAGAAAATTTCCCTGCTCAAGATCCTCGATCAAAAGTGGATGCAGGCCAATCCCACCGCGGTCAACACCAGCACGATCATCGGTACCGGACCGTATACCATCGTCAAGTGGGACCGGGCCCAGGACATCGTCCTGGCGCGCAACGACAGTTACTGGGGTCCCAAGCCGGCGATCAAGACCGTCACCTTCCGCTTCATTGAAGAAGACGCCACCCGCGAGGCGGCGTTGAATTCCGGTGAAGTGGACATGGCCGTCAATATGCTGCCCGAATATGTGCCTTCACTGCCTAAAGTCATCACCAGCGAGGGTATTGAAAGCGGCATGGTGCGCTTCAACGCCATGAGCGGCGTGTTCAAGGATCCGAAGGTCCGTCTGGCGGCCATCTACGCCGTCGACGACGCCGCCCTGGTCAAGTCTCTCTACCAGGGCTACGCCAAGGTGTCCAACCCGATGCTGCAAAAGTCTGGTTACATCGGCTACGATGGCAACTTGCAGCCCTACCCCTATGACCTGAACAAAGCCAAGCAACTGCTGGCGGCTTCCGGCTACAAGGGCCAGCAGGTCCAGTTGGTCGGCGAGAGCGGCCGTTGGCTGAAAGACGGCGAACTGGTGCAGACCGTGGGGCAGATGCTGACCCAGGCCGGCTTCAATGTAAGTGTCAAGACGCTGGCTTTCTCGGATTGGCTGACTATCCTGTTCGACCGCTCCAAGGCGCCGGACATGATCTTCACCTTCCACAGCGCCGACACCTACGACGTGGACCGCACCCTTTCCACTTACGTTGAGAGCACAGGCCCGGGATCGGCCTATCCCAACACCCTGGACAAGGCGATCGACCAAGCCCGGACCGAGATCGACCCGTCCAAGCAACAGTCCGAGTATGACGCCATTTCCCAGACGCTTTACAACGACCCGGCCTGGATTCCGCTCGTGTCCATCGACAGCATCTACGGAGTTCAGAAGAACGTGCAGTACAAGCCCAGGCTGGACGGTGTCATTGACCTGACGGCCGTCAGCTTGCAGTAGGAGCCGACGAACCGGGGTAGGAAACGTACCATGTTTCCTACCCCGGACCCTTCCTCCCGGAACCAGGCCAACTTCCACTTTTAGGAGGACAGTTCATGGCCCGGTATATCATCAAGAGACTGATAAACGCCTTCGTCGTCGTTATTGCCGTGTCGGTGCTCGTGTTCGTGCTGACCAGGGCGGTGGGCAACCCGATTAACGTCATGCTGCCGCTGGACGCACCCCAGGCCGAACGCATTGCCTTGGCCCACCAGTTGGGCATAGACAGACCACTTTGGGTCCAGTTCCTTTCCTATTCGGACGGGGTACTGCATGGCAGTTTCGGAAATTCATGGTGGCAGGGCATACCGGCGATGACCGTCGTCGGCCAACGCCTGCCCATAACGCTCAAGCTGACGTTTTATGCCTTCCTGATCGCCATCATCTTCGGGATTCCGCTGGGCATGCTGGCCGCCTTGCGCCCGCGCTCCTGGCTGGATAAACTGGCCTCGACGAGCTCCATGCTGGGTATCTCCATCCCCAACTTCTGGCTGGGCCTGATGCTGATCCTGGTTTTCGCCCAGAAGTTGCACTGGTTTTACACTTCCGGCCTCGGCGACTGGCGGCACTGGGTGTTGCCTGCGGTGGCCCTGGGCGTGCTGCCGCTCGGCCGCATCACCCAGGTGGTGCGGACGGAAATGCTGGAGCAACTGCGCGAGATGTACGTCGTCACCGCGCGGTCCAAGGGTCTGGCCGAGTGGCTGGTGGTCAGCCGGCACGCCCTGAAGAACGCCGGCATCGCCGTGGTCACCATGTCCGCCTGGGAAATCGGCCGCATGATCGCCGGTTACACCGTGGTCATCGAGGTGGTTTTCGGGGTTTCCGGGCTGGGGGACTTGATCGTTGACACCATTGCCCACATGGACTACCCCCTGCTGCAAGCGATCACTTTTGTCGTGGCCAGCTTCATCTCCTTGCTCAACCTGGTGACCGACCTGACCTATCCTCTGTTCAACCCGCGGGTCAAATTCGAGTAACGGGGTGCTGCAAGTGGTAAGTTCTGCCCTAGTGGTCGACCGGATGGATGATGTCCGGGACAAAAGGCCCCGCTTCTACTGGCTTTCGACCATGGCCAGAAAAATGGTCAAAGACCGGCTGGCGCTGTACGCCTTTATTTTCCTGGTAGTCGTGATCCTTATGGCCGTTTTGGCACCGGTAATTTCGCCCCATGATCCGACCACCGGCAACATCGTGCAGCGGCTGCTTCCTCCCTCATGGATCAGCGGCGGTAACCACGCGTACCTGCTGGGTACCGACGCCTTGGGCCGGGACGTATTGAGCCGGACGATCTGGGGCGCCCGCGTATCGCTGGAGGTCGGGTTCATTACGGTGGCCGTCGCGGCGGCGGTGGGTGTCTTCCTCGGCCTGGTGGCCGGGTACGCCGGCGGCAAGACCGAACTGATCATCATGCAGGTGTCCGATATCATGTTCGCCTTTCCGGGCATGCTGGTCGCCCTGGTTTTCGTGATGGTCCTGGGCCCCGGCCAATTACACCTGATGGAGGCGCTGGCCTTCAACGGCTGGATGGTTTTCGCCCGCATGGCCAGAGGCCTGGTGGTCAGCTTCCGGGGCGGCCCGCTGGTGGAAGCGGCTGAAGCGATCGGCGTGCGGCCCTTGAAGATTATGTTTAAACACATCCTGCCCAACATCTTTGCCACCCTGCTGACGCTCTACGTGCTGGAAGTCGCCAGGATCGTACTGGCCGAGGCTACCATGAGCTTCTTGGGGTACGGCATTCAGCCGCCCCAGTCCTCTTGGGGCCTGATGATCGGCGACGGTAGGACATATTTCCCCATGGCCTGGTGGCTGGTGGTTTTCCCGGGGTCCTTTATCGCCCTCACGGTGTTGGCCCTCAACGTCTTTGCCAACTGGTTTTCCACGGTGATCGACCCGCTGCAAAAAGGGCAATCGTAAGGTGGGATGAATTGTGCGGCATCCAGAGCTTGTCCGGGAACAGGTCGAAGCCTTGCTTTCCATCCGTGACCTGAAGACCTATTTCAAAACCGATGACGGTGTGATCAAGGCGGTGGACGGGGCCAGCTTTCACGTTCGCAAGGGCGAAATCCTGGGGGTGGTGGGCGAAAGCGGCAGCGGCAAGAGCATCACGGCCATGTCCGTCCTGCGTCTGATCCAGTCGCCGCCCGGCTATTTTGCGGGGGGAGAGATAATTTTCGAGGGGCGGGATCTCCTCCGGAAAACCCTTGCCGAGATGAGGCACATAAGAGGCAAGGATATATCCATGGTTTTTCAGGAGCCGATGAGTTCACTCAACCCCGCCTACACGGTGGGCTTCCAAATCAGGGAAAACATCCAGTTGCACCAGCGCGTTTCCAAGGCCGAAGCCATGGACCGGGCGGTGGAGTCGCTGCGGCTGGTGGGTATACCTTCGCCGGAAAAGAGGGTGCACGCCTACCCTTTTGAAATGTCCGGCGGCATGCGCCAGCGGGTCATGGTGGCCATGGCGCTGTCCTGCCACCCCAAGCTGTTGATCGCCGACGAGCCCACCACCGCCCTGGACGTTACCGTGCAGGCCCAGATCCTGGACCTCATCCTGGCCACCCGGGAAAAGGTGGGCAGCGCGGTGATGCTGATAACCCACGACCTCGGGGTGGTCGCGGAAGTGTGCGAACGGGTGGTGGTGATGTACGCGGGCAAGGTGCTGGAGGCGGCCTACGTCAACGAGCTTTTCAACCACCCCGCCCATCCGTACACGATGGGCCTGTTGCAGTCCATGCCCCGGTTGGACGAAACCCGGGACCGTCTGCCCATCATTCCGGGCAGCATTCCCAACCCCGCCCGCATGCCGTCGGGATGCCGCTTCCATCCGCGTTGCGCGTTGGCGGAGGATCAGTGCGCGGTGGAGGTGCCCCCGCTGGTTTCACCCAAGCCGGGACAATGGGTTTCCTGCTGGCGGGTTGCGGGAGCGACGGGAGGTGGGGCGGATGCCGGGAACGCAAAACACTGACGGCGGACGGAAGGTCCTCCTTGCGGTCGACCGGTTGGTCAAGTACTTTCCCATCACCAAAGGCATCCTGGCCAGAGAGGTGGGAAGGGTTCACGCGGTAGACAACGTTTCCTTCGACATCCGCCAGGGGGAAACCTTCGCCCTGGTGGGGGAGACCGGGTGCGGCAAAACCACCACGGGGCGTGTGATTCTGCGCCTCATCGAACCCACTTCCGGCGATATAAACTTCGACGGCCATGCGATCAACCGCCTGGGGGCGGCGGAGATGCGCGCCCTGCGGCGCGAGATGCAAATCGTCTTCCAGGACCCGATGGCTTCGTTGAATCCCCGGCTGACCGTGGGCGACCTGATCGGCGAACCGCTCGAGGTGCACGGGCTGGCCCGGGGCGGGGCCAGGGATGCCAGGGTGAAGGAACTGCTGACCGCCGTGGGCATGCAGCCCAAGCACATGTTCAGTTTCCCGCGCGAATTGAGCGGCGGGCAGCGCCAGAGGGTGGGCATAGCGCGGGCGCTTTCCCTGCGGCCAAAATTGATCGTGGCCGACGAGCCGCTTTCGGCCCTCGACGTATCCATTCGTTCGCAGATCATCAACCTGTTGAAGGACCTGCAAGAGGAGTTCCACCTCACCTATCTGTTCATTTCCCACGACATGAGCGTGGTCAAACACATCAGTGACCGCGTCGGCGTGATGTACCTGGGCAAGATGGTGGAAACGGCTCCCAAGGACCTGCTTTTCGCCCATCCCCGGCATCCTTACACCCAGGCCCTTTTGACCGCCATTCCCATTCCCAGCCCGGGCGCCAAAAAGGACCGCATCATTCTGGAGGGGGACGTGCCCAATCCCATCAACCCTCCCTCCGGCTGCCGCTTCCACACCCGGTGCCGTTTTGTGACCGAGCGCTGCCGGCGCGAGGAACCTTTGCTGACCGAGAGGGAGGGCGGGCACCAGGTGGCCTGCCACCTGGACACGTAGCCCGTCGCAACGCCAATACGGCTGACAAGCCTTCCGGGGATGGTTTCCACCGGGCGCAACCTCCCGGCGGTGAGGAGAAATGATGGAAAGAGTGGGCGAACTGCTCGCGGTGGCCAACGGATTGCTGTTCGCTTTCAGCAACATTTTCAACAAGCGGGCCTTGGACGAAATGGACGCCGCCACCGGCATGATCGTGACCCTGGTAGTCAACAACCTGATCAACGCCGCGGGCCTGCTGGTGATTTTCCTGGGCGGACACTGGGTGCCGCTGGTTCCCCGCGCCGTGGTATGGTTCGTTCTGGCCGGCATCGCCACGTCGTTCATCGGGCGGCAGGTGTTGTTCGCCAGCGTCCGGATGAACGGCCCGTCCCGGGCCGGATCGTACAAGGTGGCGGCGCCGCTTTTCACCGTTTTGATCGGGCTGTTGATTCTCAAGGAGAAGGTCGGCACGGGGGCCCTGGTCGGAGCCGGGATATGCCTGGCCGGGATCTGCGTCATTTCCCTGCGGGGCTTTTCCCACCCCCGGGGGGAGATACCGGAGTCGCCATGGAAAAGCCTCGGCCCGTTGGTCGGTTTGGCCAGCGCTTTGGCCTATGCCGGCGGGATGGCCGTGCGCAAGGTGGGGATCGCCGTCTGGCCGTCGGCGGTGGGGGGTGCCGAGATCGGCTCCCTGACCGCCATGACGCTGACCCTGGTTTCTTTCGCGGTGAGTGGGCGCAAAATTCCGTGGTCCGGCATATTTTCCACAAAGAGTCGTCACTTCTATTACTCGGGAATATGTACGGGCCTGGCCGTATTGTGCTTGTTCTACGCTTTGAAGCTCATCACCGTTACCATCGCCAATGTCATGGCCGGCCTCGAGCCCCTGTTTACCGTGGGCCTCAGCTACCTTATCCTGCGCCGGCAGGAGGAGATCAACGCCGCCCTTGTCTCCGGGGTCCTGCTGGTGACGGTCGGGGTGGCGACCATATTCGTTTTCTGACCCCGCGGAACAGGCCGGCCGGATCGGTCGCGCGGGGATGCTCTTTTAAGGGAGGTAAGGAAAGGGGGGACCGGTAAATGGACCTGGTCCGCGTGGCCTGCGTCGGCGAGCACAAGGATTACCTGGAACTGCTGCAGCGGAGGGTGGGCGGGATCCTGAAGGGTATCGCCGTCACGAGCGTCTGTCATATGGACAAAGTGGACAAGACGGAGGCGCCGCTTTTGTGCTGTTATGCCTTCGGCGAACATTTCAATGACCTGAGAGAAAGGTTCCAGCATACGGGTAAACGGGTCATCGGTGTGGAACTGACACTCTTACCCGCAGGCATCCGCAGCTTGCGGATGGTTCCCACGGACATGAAACTGGGCGTGGTGGCCGAGCATCGTCAATGTGCCAACTACCTTTTGAGCGATGTCGTCCGTTCGGGGATAATGGCGCACAAGTTCTTTGTCGGAACCTTCGACGAGATGAAAGAAATGCCCGTGGACAAATTCGTTGTCCCGGAAGAGATGGCTGCGGTGGTGGATCTCAAGAACATCAAACGGGAGGTCATTCTGGTGCCCCGCACTATCAGTCCCTACAGCGCGGCCGAGATCATCAACGCCGCCCTGGAACTGGCCAAGATCAGACGGTGACCGCTGTGAGCGAAAAAGTAACGGTTTCTTTAACTCTCAATGGAGAGAACATCGCGGCCGATGTGGGGAGGGAAACCACCCTGCTCCGCTTTTTGCGGGACGAGATGGGCCTTACCGGCACCAAGGAAGGGTGCGGCACCGGTCACTGCGGCGCATGCCTGGTGCTGGTGAACGGGCGGCCCGTCAAGTCCTGCCTGCTAAAGCTCACACTGGTGGCCGGAAAAAGGGTGGAGACCATAGAGGGGTTGCGCCCGAACGGGGAACTCCACCCCGTACAGGCGGCTTTTCTGGCCGCCGGGGCGGTACAATGCGGCTTTTGCACGCCCGGCATGATAATGGCCGCCAAGGGTCTGCTGGCTGTCCATCCCGATCCCACCGACGAGGAGATACGGGAAGGGCTCGGGAGCAACATCTGCCGATGCACCGGCTACGTGAAGGTGATCGCAGCGGTGAAGCTGGCCTCCCGCTGGATGAAGCATCCGGAAGAAATGGCGGTGGGGGTGCCGGGACTCGGTTTGGGACGGTCCGTTCCGGACCTGGACGGGGAGGCCAAGGTCAAAGGGCGCCTTTTATTCGCCGGGGACATGTACTTCAAGGGCATGTTGTACGGTAAAGTACTGTGGAGCGAGCACCCCCACGCCGAAATATTGGCGGTGGACGCGGCCGCGGCCAAAGGTGTTCCGGGGGTGGCGGCGGTGCTTACGGCCGGTGACGTGCCGGGCCGCAACGGGATGGGGTCGCTTGAACCGGACCAGCCGGTGCTATGCGGCGACCGGGTCCGTTTTACCGGCGACGCGGTGGCCGTCGTGTTTGCCGACAGTATGGCGGCCGCGGAACAAGCGGTCAAGAAGATAAAAGTGGACTACCGTGCTCTACCCGGGGTCTTTACGCCGGGCGAGGGCCTTGCGGCCGACTCCCCCAGGCTTCACGAGCGGGGCAACATCTGCAAGCACTTGGCGCACCGGGAAGGGAATGTCGAACGGGCGCTGGAGGAATCCGCGGTGGTGGTGGGGGGCCGCTTCGAGACACCCTGCGTGGAGCATGCCTACCTGGAGCCTGAAGCGGCCGTAGGGACCGCGGAAGCGGACGGGAGCATCACGGTTTACGCGCCGACGCAATTTCCGTTTGAAATGCGCCAACAACTGGCGGCGATGCTGGACCTGCCGGAGGAAAAGGTCCGGGTGATAGCCACTCCCATCGGCGGGGGCTTCGGCAGCAAGCTGGACAACACGGTGGAGGCGCTGGCGGCCCTGGGGGCTTACCACCTCAAAAGACCGGTGCGGATCACCCTCACCAGGGGCGAGTCTTTGCGTCTTTCCACCAAGCGTCACCCCTTCCAGATGGATTACCGGGTGGGATTCGATTCCGGGGGAAAAATTACGGCGGTCGACGCGCACCTGCTGTCGGACGCCGGGCCCTATACTGCCCTCAGCCCGCGGGTGATCGACCAGGCTTGCCTTTTCTCTTGCGGCCCTTACCGGGTCCCCAACCTCCGGGTGGAGGGATGGGCCGTTCATACCAACAACGCCAACAGCAGCGCCTTCCGGGGCTTTGGGATCAACCAGGTGGCGGTGGCCATGGAGTGCCTTCTGGACGAGGCTGCCCGTGCCCTGGGCCTCGATCCTTTCACGATAAGGGCGATCAATGCCCTCGGGGTAGGGGACCGCACGGCGGCGGGGGAAATTCTGAAAGTCAGCGTGGCCATGGGGGCCACCATCGAAGCGGCCAGGGATGCCCTGGAAAAAGAGTGGCCGGCCATAAAGGCCGCCCGGGCGCAAGGCCGGCTGATCGGCGTCGGTGTGGCCAGCGGCTTCAAAAACGTGGGGGCCGGCAAGGGCAAGCTGGACGACGCGGGAGCCATATTCGCGCTACGGCCCGGGGGCCGGATACATCTAAGGGCTTCGGCGGTGGACATGGGCCAGGGGATCCGTACCGCCCTGCTGCAGGTGGCTTCCCAAGTACTGGCGGTTGACGAGCGCCTTTTCGACCTCGTAACCGGCGACACCGCCTCGACCATCCCCCACGGCGGGGCCGTGGGGGAAAGGCAGGTGTTCGTAAGCGGCAAAGCCGTGGAACTGGCCGCCCGGGAGTTTAAGAAAAGGCTGCTGCAAAAAGCCGCCGCCTGGCTGGGTCTTTCCCCGGACAACCTGGCTCTGGACAAAGGGGCCATCTGCGATAACGCGGGGCACCCGGTCATGACACTGGAAAATCTGGCCGCCCGGGTGACCGAGGCCGGGGAGTTACTGGAGGCCTCGTATTACCATACCACTCCCAAGACTTATGCCCTGGCCGACAAGGAGGCCAGGGAAAGTGTTCCCGCCGCCGAATACAGGAATTATCCGGCCTATGCCTACGCCACCCAGGTGGCGGTGGTCGAGGTCGACCGAACCTCCGGCCGGGTGAAAGTCTTGCGCCTAATCGCCGCCCACGACTGCGGCCGGGCCATCAATCCGCAAAAGGTAGAGGGACAGATAGAGGGCAGTTGCCTGATGGGTTTGGGGTACGCCCTGTCGGAATCCTACAAAATAGACCGGGGCATTCCCAAAACCAAGACGTTTGGGCAGTTGGGGGTCCCCACCGTAAAAGAGACTCCGGAGGTAACGTGCATTCTGATCGAAGACCCGGATCCCGGCGGTCCCTTCGGAGCCAAAGGCATTGCGGAGATGGCTACGGTTCCGGTGACCCCGGCCATACTCAATTCCATATATGACGCCACCGGGGTCCGCATCCGGAAGCTTCCGGCCACCCCGGAAAAGGTACTGGCCGGCATGACCACCTGGTGGCGGGCCCCAACGGCCGGGTCGAACCGAAAATAGCCGTAGCATGAAGGTGCCCGGAGAAAAAACGGTTTAATCCTTGTCAATCGCCCGCTAAAGCGTCTGGTGTCTATAGACAGTCCTTTTCGGTTCATGATATGCTGATAAAAAGTAAATTGATCGTTCGCCGGCCATGCCCGTTAATCGCATAGTCGCTCCGAGTGGGTTAGTAGGGGACCTGAAAAGGTTCCTTTTTTGTTTGCCCCGTGATGTTATTATTTAACATGTATGGTTTTGTGGTCCAAAGAATTGGCGAAGGAGGAATTCCCATGCCCGGTGTGGTCATCATCGGCGGCGGCTGGTCCGGCTGCGCGGCGGCTTTGACGGCGGTCAAGGCCGGGGCGGAGGAGGTAACCCTGCTGGAGCGGACGGACATGCTCCTGGGAACCGGACTGGTGGGCGGCATCATGCGCAACAACGGCCGTTTCACGGCCACGGAGGAGAACATCGCCCTCGGGGCCGGCGAGCTTTTCCGGACGGCCGACGATTGCGCCCGGCACAAGAACATCGAGTTTCCGGGGCACCAGCACGCCACGCTGTACGACGTGGTCAAGATCGAGCCGGCCGTGCGCCGGGTCCTGGAGCGTTACGGGGTCAAATACCGGATGATCGCCCGCGTCAAGGACGTGGAGATGGACGGCTCCCGCATCCGGGCCGTGGTGACGGACGGCGGCGAAAAAGTGTACGGCGACGTGTTCGTGGAAACCACCGGTTCCTGCGGGCCGCAGGGGAACTGCGCCAGGTACGGGAACGGCTGCGCCATGTGCATGTTCCGCTGCCCCTCCTTCGGACCCCGGGTGGGTATCGCCGGCAAGGCCGGGGCCGAGGAATGGAACGGGCAGAAAGCCGACGGCTCCACGGGGGCCATGAGCGGTTCCTGCAAGCTGAACAAGGACTCCCTGTCCCGGGAGATTGTGAACCGCCTGGAGGAGGAGGGCGTGGCGGTGATACCCGTGCCGCGCGAACTGCAAAAGGGCGAGGCGGCCCTGGCCGCCAAGTGCTGCCAGCAGTACGCCCTGCCCGAGTTCAACGACAACATCGTTCTTCTGGACACCGGGCACGCCAAACTGATGTCCTCCTACTATCCGCTGGCCAACCTGCGCCGGGTTCCGGGGTTCGAGAATGCCCGCTACGAGGATCCCGCCGCCGGCGGCCTGGGCAATTCCATGCGCTTCTTCAACCTGGCGCGACGCGACAATGCCCTGAAAGTGGAGAAGGTGGACAACCTCTTCTGCGGCGGGGAGAAGGCGGGCCTGATGGTGGGCCACACCGAGGCCATCGTGACCGGCAGCCTGGCCGGCCACAACGCCGTCCGCTGGGCCGCGGGCCGGGGACTCCTGGAACTGCCCCCGGCGTTGGCCATCGGGGACCTGATCGCCCACACCAACGAACAGGTGCGGACCGCGGAAGGCATCAGGCGCAAGTACACTTTCTCCGGCGCCAACTATTTCGCCCGCATGCGGGAACTGGGTCTGTACAGCACGAACCCGGCCGCCATCCGCCAGCGGGTGGCGGGGGTGGGCCTGGAAGGCATCTACGAGGAGAAAGTGGTCTAGCCCTAAGGGGGTATTACAGGTGTCCGGTTTGGACCGGGTCATGGACGCCCTGGACGTGGAAACCTTCCTGGTCTGCGCCGACGAGGAGGAAGGCCGGCGGCTGGCCCGGGAGTTGATGGCCGAACTCGGCTTCCCGGAGGCCGACATCGTGTTCTTCGAGTTCAACGGTCCGGGGGCCCGCGTGCGCCTGCGGGCGTACCGGCACCGGCCGGGCGACCGGTACGCCTGGCTTTAGGCGGCATGAGGGAAACGGGGTGCGGATTATGGGCGACAGGAAGAAAGTGCTTCTGGCCCCTCTGGACCCGGTCCACGACGTGGGGCTGAAAATGATCCGGCGGGCTCTGGACGAGGCCGGACACGATACCGTTTTGCTGCCGCCGGACCTCGGGGCCGGAGAGATCATCCAGGCCGCCTTCCGGCAGGGGGCCGACACCGTCCTGATCAGTCGCACGCTGGGCTACGGCGTGGCCGAGATCCTGGCCCGCTTCGCCGACCTGGCCGACGCCGCGGGCTTGCGGGAACAGGCGCGAATCGGCATCGGCGGCATGGCCGTGACCAGGGAACTGGCGGCCGAATTGGGCTTCGACGGCGGTTTCGGGCCGGGCACGCCGGTGGAAGAGGCGGTGGCCTTCGTGGAGGGGCGGGAGTACCAGCCCCAGGCTGCCAGGGCGAGTAAGCAAAAACCGGACCTTACCGCCGGCTACAGCTATCGATTCCGGAACGTCCGCCTGGGCGGCCTGCTCGACCAGGTGGTGGATGGTTTCGTGGAATGGGCCGCCGGCAAGACCACGCCCGGGGTCGAACGGGCCGCTTGGCGCGACCGCTGGTGGCAGGCCGAAGCGTGGCTGGCGGGGCAAAACCAGGACGAGTTCTACCGCCGCTACCCCGACCTGTGCGGCGACCTGCCCCGGGACTATTACCGGCAGGGTAAACTGCATCCCAAGACCAGGGTCATGACCGAGCGGGAACGCCGACGCCTGGAAGACCGGGTGGCCTTGGTCCGGGAACGCCTGGTACCGCGGCAACTGCAACACACGCGCCGCAAGCCGTGGGTGTTCACCCAGTACGGCACCGGCTGCCCGTTCATGGACGTCGCCCACATCAAGACCCTGGAAGCCTGGGGAGCCGACGGGGTGATCCACTTCGACCCCTCCTGGGGCGCCCGGACCGAGGGCCTGGTGGAAGGTTTCCTCAGCCACCAGGAAGACGGCTCGGTGATCACTCCCGAGAACCTCCACCGGGTCAAGGAAGCCCTCGAAACGGCCACCCTCTGGCAGGTGAGGGCGCACCGGGGACTCAACACCGCGGAAACGGTGGTTTTGGCCGGCAAACTGGGGGCGGACCTGACCAAGATCAACATCGCCTACGGCGCCCTGGGCGGTGGTACCGACCCCGCCCGCCTGGCCGTGGACGGATACCACGCCGTCCGCTGGGCGGCCCAATACCGAATGCCCTTCGACGTGGTAACCAACGAGGAACTGTGCGGCGTGCCGGCCTATAAGGCCTTCGCCGGCATGCTGATCACGGCGGCCGTGGGTGTCCGCCTGGGGGCGCGGCCCATCCTGCAGCCGCTGTTTTGCTACTCGCCCGAGGTTATGGTCAACGGCCAGATGGAAGACGACTACGTCGACTACAACGCGGCCAAGGTACGGGTTCTGCGCGAGATCGTCGACGCCCCGGTCTGGCCCGGCGCCCCCATAGGCTTCCTCACCCACAGCGAGGACCGCGTCCAGTCTTCCCTGACTACGGCCCTGCACGCCATGCTGGCGGCCTCCCTGGACGTGGACGCCATCACCATCGCATCGTCCGACGAGGCCTATTCCCGGGGACCGATCACCGCCGCCGCCCGCATCGACACTCTGCGCGCCACCCGCGAAGCCTTCCGGTTTCTGGGGGCAACCGCGGTCAGTCCGGGCCCGCGCGCCGATTTCTGGCAGGAGCGCCTCTTGGCCGGCATCGAGCAGGTGCTGAAGGACGTTTTGGTGGTGGGCGGCTTTGTACCGGCCATGTATCAGGGCGTTCTCGGCAACCGCGAGGACGGCGCCTACCCCGGGCGCGCCGGAGCGAACACGGTGGCGGAGCGGGCGACGGCGTGCTGACCGTCGGCATAGCCGGTACGGCCAAGAACACGGGCAAAACGACGGCCGCCACGGCTCTTTTGGCCCAGGCCCTCGGCCACAAGGTCACGACCGGCCTCACCAGCATCGGGTTGGACGGGGAAAACCTGGATAACGTTACCGGGCTGCCCAAACCCCGCTACGTGGTGGCGGCGGGGACCCGGGTGGCCGCCGCCGCCGGGTGTCTGGCGGCCAGTGAAGCCGGGGTCGAACCCAACGTTGCCAGCGGCGTCCGGACTCCCCTGGGGGAGGTGCTGATCGGCGTGGTGCGGCGGCCGGGGCACCTGGTGCTGGCGGGGCCCAACAAAAGGAGCGAACTGCGCTGCATTCTCGACCGGTTGCGGGATCTTTCCTGCTCCCTGACCCTGGTGGACGGCGCTTTGAACCGGATGGTGCCCCTTGTGGAGGCGGACGCCCTGATTCTGGCCACCGGCGCGGCCCGGTCGCGCGATCCGGCCGCCCTGGCCGAAGAGACGGGCGCGGTCGCCGCTCTGCTGGATCTCCCCGCCGTGCTCCCCGGCTCGGCGCCCCAAGGTATCGTCCTGGGGCAGGAGGGGGACACCACGCGCGGCTCGCTCTTGGACCCGGCCCAGGTGGGCGTGATCCTGGAGCGGGTCACCCCGGAGGTCTCGTACATCTTCATCCCGGGTATCGTGGACGGAGGATGCCTGGCGACGTTGATGGAGGGTTTGCGGCCCCGGGGGATGACCCTGGTTTTCGGCAGCGCCCTGCATCTGCTGGTCTCCTGCGCCCCTCGGACCCTGCACCGGCTTCTGGCCACGTGGGGCGACTCCGGCGGGCGGGTGGCGGTGTGTCGCCGGCCGGACCTCCTCGCCGTTACGGTGAACCCCTTTTATCCCGACGTCGCCGGCCCGGTCGTCCGTCCGGCGTACGTCGACGCCGCGGCGCTGGAACAGGCTTTGCGGCAAAAGGTGAAGGTGCCGGTGGTGGACGTGGTCCGGGCCGGGACGGAGGCCTTGTGGCGCCTGGTGGAATCCCGCCTGGCGAGGGAGTGAGGATGGAGTCCGGTAAGGAGGGGGCGCGGAGGATGGAGCCGGCGCTGGTGATCCTGTTGGCCATTCTGGTGGCGGCGGTGCTGGGGCGGTCCGATTCGGTGGCGGTGGCCGCCGGCTTCCTGCTACTGCTCAAGCTCTTGCGCGCCGACCGCTTCGTTTTCCCGGTCCTTCAGCAACAGGGGGTGTTCTGGGGCCTGGTGCTGTTGATAGCGGCCATCCTGGTTCCCCTGGCCGACGGCAGCACCGCGTTGTCCGACCTGGGCCGGGTCTTCACCTCCTGGCTCGGAGTCACGGCGCTTTTGCTCTCGCTGGCCACCACCTACCTGAGCGGCCGGGGCATGAACTTCCTGACCGCAGGCGGGCACGCCGACCTCATGCCGGCCCTCATCCTGGGGTCGGTGGTGGCGGCCGCTTTTTTGGGCGGCGTTCCGGTGGGGCCCCTGATTACATCCGGTATCCTGGCGGTGGTGGCCGGCCTGGTCGGGCACTGAAAGACCCGGGATGCGGGAGGGACCATACCCCCGGGGCGGGGAACAGGTAGCAAAGTTTTCCGGAAGGTTGAACTGGCAAGCAAACACAGATGGCAAGGGGCGGAGTATATGGACAACAGGATTTGGTTTCATGCGCTGCGAGACTTGTCCACCATGTCGATCAGACTAAGAGTGCCTTCTTTGCCAACAACCAACTATATTTGCGGGATGCCAGGAATCTGGGTGAAGAGCTTCTAGGGAAACTGGACACTATAAGGAAAGTGAGGCTGGTGGTTTCGACCGTTGCCTGGAGGCATGTGATCTTCTGGCCGAGATATCCCGTTTAATGCTGCGTATAGGCAATGATGTCGAAAAAAGATTCAGCAGCGGATACTTTTCAGTACCAAGGCGGTTCTGGAAGTCAGTTACTTATTTATCCAGCTGCGGTCCCTGTTTGAAATTGCCGATGACGTTATTAAATTCAATGACCGGTTTGTCTTGGAACTGTTTGCCGGCAACCAAGCCAGCTTCGATGGCTTGCACGAGAAGTTTATAGAAGGTCGCGGCTGAAAACCCACGGCCTAGTGCCGTGGGATGAAAGCCGCCCGCCCGAAGGGTGGCAAACTCCCCGCTGACACGAGCAGGAAA
>Ga0078972_1005202_pt1 | contig 33628 bp, 24 predicted proteins | sample YelNatPaOPGAMG01_FD_67568 | JGI IMG/M metagenome (GOLD analysis project Ga0078972, IMG submission 67568) | Hot spring thermophilic microbial communities from Obsidian Pool, Yellowstone National Park, USA - OP-RAMG-01 (SPADES assembly) (version 2) | ecosystem: Environmental > Aquatic > Thermal... | reverse complement strand
GGCGAAAGCCCCGGCGATTGGAAATCACCCCTATGGGGCGTGCGCGCCGGTCGTCCATCTCCATGGACGAAGCCCGGACCCTGTCGGCGAAGGCCGACAATCGGCCTGCAGGCCCTGAAAGCCCGATTTCCAATCGGTCTGGACAATACCGGGCAGGCGCTAGGTTTCCAGGAAAGTCGTGCTACGCATGATCTTGTTGGAAGCATTTAGTTGCTGCCTCGGCAAGTCATTGCAGTCCCGGCGGTAACGCGAGAACAGAGATGACAGGTTGGGATGATAGACCATGCAGGTGCGGAATACGAAGCGCCGTGAAGCCAGGCGGCTCTGGCGAGCCGTGAGGAAGGAATATGCCGAGTGGGAAGCGGGCACCAGGCCCTGCCTTCTGGATGCGACTGGGCGGATCCGCCTGGATGTTGGCATCTTGCTCAGGCCCAGAAGTGACGCGGCAAAACGATTGCTTGCCCTGTTGGGCCTGGATAGCCCACAGGCGTTGCTCAGCCTGTACGCCCAGGATTTGCGCGCTGTCCCAGGTATAGGCAGGGTACGCACGAACCGGATACCCTTGCTCGGCGTTGCGGTCAACAAGAACAATATACTGGCGCTGGCGGCGGGGCTTGACGAAGACAAGCAGTTGGCCGTGCTGCAAGAGATGGTGAAGATCGAGGCCCAGTTCTGGAGTACCCCGCAGGTGACGCACTATCTTGCCGAACGCAGGGCCGGTGGCCTCAAGGAGATACCTCCTGCGCTCGTGGCGCGCCAGAAAGCGGTAGACATGGCAGTGCGCGACCTGCTGAGCCGGGTCCCCGCGATCGAGACCATCCGTCTCGCCGGCATTGGCGTGGGCAGCGCCGACGAGCTCATACGCACGGCTGGAGCATTGCGTGCTCAAGGTCGAGATGTGGAAATCTGCGGCTTGGAGCTGAACCCACAACTTGCCGCCGAAGCGAACGCCGCCCTGAGGGAAGCGGGCATTCGCGGTCAGGTTGTGCAGGGAGATATGGATCGGGCTGAGGATTTGCAGCGAATACTCGAGTCGGCCCCCCATCTCCTGATCGACCATTGGGCAGGCTGCTACGACAGCCTGGTTATCCAGCAGGCCCGCTATGCCCTGATCAGAAGGCAGGCGCAGACCGCGATCCTCACTGCGATCCTCACTGAAGAGTGGGGAGTCGGCAAGATGATCAGCGGGGAGATGAAAAGAAACCTGGCCACCATGACGGCTTTGTGGCACAAGCTTGACGAAGCTGGGGACGGATTGTCTGAGGATGAGGGCAGGATCCACTTTGTCTACCCAAGCCAACTGCAGCTGGCCCGCCGGCTGCACGGCAAAAAGCTCTGCCCTGCCCCCTGGGTGGCCGCACTCTATGGTTGGCTATCCACCATGCTCCCGGCCAGAATTGCCTTTGGCCCCGTGGTGATCCACTTTCCCGACGGGCAAGATGCTTTGCGGGTTTCCGCCCCCTATGGGGCCACTTTGCAGGCGCGGACCTGCCGCTATTCGCTGGCCACCCTGAGAAAAGCTGCGCTTTCCACCGGATGGTATATTGCACAGGAGGAGCTCACTCTCTTTGGTGCCGGCGCTGTGTTGTTGCTCAAACAGGGGCCTGGCGATTGGCCAGAACACTGTTAGGGCACCGGTTGCATGAGGGCCAATGCCCCCCAACATAGCTCCTTGCGGGCACCCAAACGCCCGCAAGGAGCTATGCTATGTTACACCGGCCACCGGATCGATGTTTTCTCTACAGGTCATGAGGCTCTGTGCCGGTACGCTGGCCCAAAACGTGCTAGCGCTATCCAGTGAGCGGACTCTTGGCGCTATGGGAGGCCGGCAGTGCATGGCGTAGAACAGGTGCCGGGTGAGGCAGAAGAGCGGGTATGCGAGGCCCGGGAAAACGAAGCCCGGTTTCGCGACCTGGTGCAGGTGACCAGCGATGTGATCTGGGAAGTCGACGCCCATGGCGTCTATACCTACGTCAGCCCGCAGATCCGTAGCCTGCTGGGCTATGAGCCCGAAGATCTCATTGGGAAGAAAACGCCTGTAGACCTCCTGCCGCCGGAGGATCAGCCTCACTTTGCAGCCGAGTTTCATACCATCCGCAAAGAGCGCCGCCCCATACGCTTCTTTGAGACGGTCAACCTCCGTAAAGACGGCCGGCCTGTGTTCCTGGAAACCAGTGCAGTCCCCTTCTTCGATGCCAAGGGCAAACTGGCCGGCTACCGGGGCATGGGGCGCGATGTCACCGCCCGGAAGCAGGCGGAAAAAGCCCAGCGCCTCCTCGCCGAAGCGAGCCGCGTATTGGTCTCTTCCCTGGAGGTTGATGCCATGCTGGATGCCGTCGCTCACCTGGTGGTGCCTGCCTTTGCTGATTGGTGCGTCGTGGATGTGCCCGGCGAGGGTGAGTCGCCGCGGGCCGTCACGGTGGCGCCGGCCCGCAGGCGCCATCGGGCGGCCTACCAGCTACAACAGGCGCCCCTACCCGAGTGTAGCCGCAGCGAGGTCTGCCGTCGGGTGATGGCAGAGGGCCGGTCTGTGCTGTTGCCCGAAGTGTGCCCCGGTCCGCAGGAAGCATTGGCCAGAGATGCCTGGCAGGCCGGCCTCATTCCTGTGCCCTGCCCACGGTCGCTCATGATTGTGCCGCTCGCTGCGCGTGGCAAGGTCCTTGGCATCGGGTCGTTCGCGATCACCAGGGAGCACCGGCGCTACACTCAGGACGATCTATCGCTGGCCGAGGAGCTGGCGCGCAGGGCAGCGCTGGCCATCGACAATGCCCGCATTCACAAGCTGATGCAGCAGGCCCGGAGCGACGCCGAACGGCGCGTGGCCGAGATGGACTCGGTGCTGGCAGCGATCCGCGACGGCATCGTCATCTACAGCCCAGACGGGCAGCTGGTGCGCATGAACACCGCTGCCGAGCGGGAGCAGGGCCTCACCCCGGCACAGCGCCAGCTACCATTCATGGAGCGTGTGCGGCTCTTGCACTTTGAGACCGTGGATGGCCGCCCCGTCCCGCCGGAGGACCTGCCCATGGCGCGGGCGCTGCGCGGCGAGGCCGTTTCGAGCGCCATGCTGGTTGTCCGCAGGCCTGGCGCTGAGCGGCCCGCGTGGCTGGCAGTGAGTGCGGCGCCCATCCTCACGGCCGACGGGCAGTACCTGGGCGCGGTAGCGACTTTTACCGATATTACCCCCCTGCGAGACCTGGAGGAAGAACGCGGGCGCTTGTTGGCCGAGGCCCAACGCCGGGCCGCCGAGCTCGATGCTATCCTCTCCTCGATCGGCGACGCTCTGATGATCTTCGACCGCGCCGGCGAGCTTATCCGGCTCAATGAGCGGGCCATGGAGATTTTGCATGTGTCGCCGCGGTACGCCGGCACGCCCGTCCGCGAGGGCTGGCAGTATCTGCATGCTCAGACTCCCTCCGGTCGCCCCATATCGCCGGAAGAGATCCCTACCTGGCGTGCGCTCCAGGGTGAGACCGTACGGGACCTGACGCTGGTGCTCCACCCCGGTCAAGGGGAAGAGAGGTGGGCAAGCGGCAGCGCCGCCCCCATCCGTACCCCTGAAGGGCAGGTGACGGGAGCCGTGGTGACCTTTACCGATATCACTCCCCTGCACCAACTGCAGGAGCAGCTCGAGGACTTGTTGCGAGCCGTTTCCCATGATCTGCGCAACCCGCTCTCTGCCGTGTTGGGGCAGGCTCAGATCCTGGAACGTCGCCTGGGCAAGGAGGGCCTGCCCCAGGAGCAAAAAGGCGCCGAGACGATTGCAGCCGCAGCCCGGCGCATGGACATCATGATCCAGGACCTGGTCGACACTGCCCGCTCTGAGTCGGGCCAGATACGGCTGGAGCGCCAGCCCATTGACCTGCGCGCCTTTGCGCTCGACCTGAAACAGCGGTTAGCGCCGAGCCTGGAGACAGGCCGAGTCGTGATAGAGGCGCCGGAGGGCCTGCCGCTCGTCTGGGCTGATCCCGCTCGCCTGGAGCGCATCCTGACTAATCTGTGGTCGAACGCACTCAAGTACTCGGCGCCGGGCACCCCGGTGACAATGAGCGCCTTCCAGAGCGATGATGAGGTCATCACCACCGTGAAGGACCTGGGACCGGGAATCCCTGCCGAAGATCTGCCACACCTCTTTGAGCGCTACTTCCGGGCAAGGGCCACAGAGGCGCGGGAAGGCCTGGGCCTGGGGTTATACATCACGAGGAAGCTGGTAGAGGCCCACGGTGGCCATATTTGGGTGAAGAGCGAGGTGGGCCGGGGCAGCACGTTTAGCTTCAGCCTGCCCCTCGCCTGACACTCTCTGTGGAATGTCCGCGCCTCCATTCCGTATCCGGATGGGCAACTGCAACGCCAACGCGGGTGCCACGATCAAACCCTGGCCCATTCGCCATACATGCGGTGCAGCTCCTGCGCATACGCCTGCAGCACCGGCAGGCCGGCCGCCCAGGGCACGGCCGCCAGCGCCCGATGCAGGAGGGCGGGGTCGCCCTGCAGGGCATAGTCGGCAACCAACCGACGCTGTACCGCCGCCAGCCGCGCTGGGCCACAGAGCCACTCCGGTGCCTCGCCCATGGCCAGCGGCTGCACGCTGCGTCCGCCTACAAGCACGGGGACCTCGACCGTGGTTTCGTCCGGCCAATTGCTGATGGCGCCCCCGTTACGGACCTGCAGCGGGCTGAGATAGGGCTCGCCGGTGGCCACCGCGCGCGCCAGGCGCCCGATCTGTCGGCCGGTGAAAGGATAGTTCAGGGGCGAGCGCTCGGGGTGCTGCGGCCAGGGATCAACAATGGGCTCACCGGTCTGGAGCGCCTGTTCCAGCGCCCCGGCATAGAGGCGGCGCTTGTCGGGCCAGGCGGCGGCGAGGCGCTCGGCAGCCCAGGCAGGGTGTTGGTAGCCCCAGGGGAGGTGATGATAGGGCGAGGTGCGAAGATAACCCGTCAGGCGGTAGAGCGCCAGCCCGCTGTGGGCATGGGGGTGATAGTCGGGGTCCTCCGCCAGCCGCGCAGCCGCCTGCGCCCAGAGGGGGTAGGCATCCTCGCCGCGGGCGCGCATGCGCAGCACCCAGCCATCATGATTGACGCCGACATGATCCAGCGCCAGCTCATCGCGCCCCAGGCCGAGGTGATAGCTTAAGAGTCCCCGCATCCCCTCCACCTCTACGCAGAGCCCCAGGCTGCGCACACCCGAGCTGCCCTCGACAATGCGGGGCAGGATATCGGTGGGGTTCACCAGGCCCATGAAGAGGGCCCGGGGGCACAGGCGCGCCATATCGGCCCCCAGTTGCCGGCAAAAAGGCGCCAGCGAGAGTGCCTCCGCGATCTGCGCGGGGCCATCCTCTGCCGGGTCCAGGCCCACCCGTTGCGCGAGCGCCTGCGCCCGCCGGTGCTCCTCGGCCAGCCATACAGAGAGGAGCACCAGGTCTGCCCCAGCCAGCGCCTCGTCGCGTGTGGCGGGGACGCTGGCCGTCAGGGGCAAGCCATAGGCACGGGCCACGACCTCTGCATAGCGCGCCTGCCGCTCAGCCGCCTCCGGCCGCACGTCATAGAGCGCTAGTTCGGCGCGGAATTGCCGCCCCGGCGCACACAGCGCATCGGCAAGCCCGTTGAGAATGGAGGGCATGAACTGGCTGCCCCCGCCGACAATGGCCAGCTTGATATGCGCACTTTCAGCCATGGTTTTCCCTCCGCCAGAGCCGCTCCATCACCATCCCATGCGAGCCGTCAGCTCTTGCAGATAGCGCGCATCGTCCTCGGCAAACACGTCGGGGTCCCCCGTGCCACAGTATTCGACGGCCAGTGGCCCCAAATAGCCAGCTTCCTTGAGCGCCCAGAGCACCCGGTAATAGTTGACATCGCCCCAGCGCAGGGGCAGGTTCCAGTCATAGCCCAGCCCGTGAGGCAGGAGCTTGACGTTCTTGAGATGCACATAGCCAATGCGCCCGGCAAAGGCCGAGGCCACCTCAAACACCCGTTCCTGGGGATGGGTGATGAGCATGTTGGCGAAATCGAGCGAAGCGCTCACCGCTGGCGACGGACAGGCCCGGACGATGCGCAGCTGCGAGGCGGCAGTGTCGTGGATGGTGCCCATGTGCGTCTCCAGGGCAATGCGCACACCCCGCTGCTCAGCCTCCGGCCCCAAGCGCACCAGAGTTCGCTGCACGGCGGCATAATCCTCCTCGCGCGCCGAGGCAGCCGTAATCTCGCAGCCGAGGCGATCCCGAATGCTGAGCCGTGTGTGCAAAATGGGCACCCCGTAACGCGCCAGGATGTCCAATGTCGCCACAAAGGCCGCCTCCTCAGCAGCCCGCTCATTCGTGTGAGAGACAGGGATGGACGCATAGAACACACTGTAGACCGTCAGCCCCTGCGCTCGGGCGAGGGGGAGGGCCCGCTCCAGCGCTCTAGCAAGCCCAGTTGGGTCCGAGAGGTCGATATCCGAAAAGTCGCGTAGCTCGATGCCCGCATAGCCATGGGCGCGCGCCTGGTCGAGGGCATAGGCCAGCGGATAACCACGGTACGTATAGCCGACGAGGCAGAGCGGCGGCATGGATACCTCCTGGCGCAAAGCAGCATGCGCTTGACGGGGCAGTATCACACTTGGCGTGTCACGTTTTACGCATCCGCACTCCACGGGTACTTCCAACCATGTGTATAGGCGTGTGCATGGAGCTGACGCAGGGTTTCCTCATCCAGAAGAATGCCATCCGAGACGGCGGTGTTCGCCTCCACATGGGCCACACGCCGCATGCCGGGGATGACCGAGCTCACAGCAGGGTGGCTGAGGATGAACTTGAGCGCCAAGGCGGGCAGGGTGGGCCGGTCGGGCGCCAGGAAAGCCCTGAGGGCATCCACCCGCCTCGCGCCCTCCTCCAGCCGCTCGGGAGTGAGCCATTCGGCGCGCCAGTCGCCCTCGGGGAAACGGTGACCGGGGCGCAGCGTGCCGGTGAGGAGTCCCTCCTCAAAGGGCACGCGGGCGAGAATACCGACCCCTCCCGCCAGGGCTGCCGGCAGGAGTTGCTCCGCCGGGCGCTGCTCGAAGATGTTGTAGATCACCTGCACGCTATCTACCAGGCCCTCGCGCGCCAGGTTCACCGGCCCATAGGGGTCCCAATCATTGGCCGAAACGCCGAAAGCGCGGATCTTGCCCTGTGCCTTGAGCTTGAGGAACGCCTCGCGCCACTCTGGGAGAGCACGGTAGGCATCCGTCCAGGCATGAAGCTGCTGCACATCGATATAGTCGGTGCCCAGGTTGCGCAGTGACTGTTCCGTGCAGCGAATGATCCAGTCGGCGGGAAAAGTCTCGTGTAGGGGCTCGTCGGGCTTGACTGGCCAGCGGGAAGTCTTGGGCGGGATCTTGCTGGCGATCACCACCTTGTCGCGCGAGCCCTTGAAAGCGCGGCCGATCAGTTCCTCACTGTGGCCGTCGCCATAGCCGAGGGCTGTATCGTAAAAGTTCACGCCCAGGTCAAAGGCGCGGCGCAGGGCGCGTAGAGCCTCCTCGTCGTCGGTAGGCCCCCAGCCCCCAATGCCCCAACCACCAAATCCCACCTCGCTGATCAGGATGCCTGTTTTGCCCAGTTGTCGGTAGCGCATAGTGATCCCCTCTCTTCATTACTACAAGCCTGGATCCAGCACCTATTGAGCGTTCTTGCCCACGCCATAGTCGGATAGCGGCCTGGACTCTCTGGGCATTTTGGCGGCCTGGGCGCGATAGTAGAGGTCCGCATACTTGGCGGCCGAGCGGGCCCACGAGAAATCGGCGCTCATATCACGCAGCATCAGCCGGCGCCAGGCATCGACGTGCCGGTAGGTCTCGGCGGCGCGCACCAGGGTGGCGAAGAGGGCCATCGAGTCATAGGCCTCGAAGGAGAAGCCGTTGCCTTTTTCGCCCCGTGGATCATAATCCTGCACCGTATCGGCCAAGCCGCCGGTCGCGCGCACTACGGGCACCGAGCCGTAGCGCATTGCGATCATCTGCCCGAGGCCGCAGGGCTCAAAACGCGAGGGCATGAGGAACATATCGCTGCCGCCATAGATGCGTTGGGCCAGGGCGGCGTTGAAGGTCAAAAAGGCCGCCGCCTTGTGCGGGTAGCGCTGGGCCAGGGCGCTGAACATGTCGTGGTAGTGCTGCTCGCCGGTGCCCAACAATACAAACTGGATATCGACAAAGTTCAGCAAAGGGTCGATGATGCGGCTGATGAGGTCGAACCCCTTCTGATCGGCCAGGCGTGAGATGATGCCCACCAGCGGCGTCGTGGGCGAGACAGGCAGCCCCGCTTCGCGCTGCAGCGCTTCCTTGTTGGCCGCACGCGCATCCAGGTGCGCGGCGTCGAACCTGGCCGCCAGGTAGGTATCGGTGGCCGGGTTCAGGACCTCGGTATCGATGCCGTTGAGGATGCCGAACAGGTGATCGCGCCGGTCGCGCAGGAGCGGGTCCAGGTGCTCGCCGTATTCGGGGGTCAGGATCTCTTGCGCGTATTTTTCGCTGACCGTGTTGATCACGTCGGCAAAATAGATGCCGCGCGCCATCATATCTACCACCTCAGCCAGGTCCGCTACCTGTGGATGGTAGAGAAAACCGTACTCGTCGATGCCAGCGACTTCCAACACCCGGTGGCCAAAGATGCCCTGGTAGGCCAGGTTGTGGATGGTATAGACCGTGGCTGTATGGGCGAAGAAGGGGTCATCTTTGTAGATGGTGCGCAGCCAGTTGGGCACGATGGCGGTGTGCCAGTCGTTGCAGTGGATGATATCGGGCTGCCAGTTGAGTTGCGGCTCGCGCAGCATCTCCAAGGCGGCCCGGCAGAAGAAGATAAAGCGTTCTGCGTCATCGGGGTACATGTAGATGCCGTCGCGGTCAAAATAGCGAGCATTGTCGACCATGTAGACGGGCACATCCGTGCCGATAATCCCCTGCCAGATGGCCGCCGGCTCGTGCTCACGGTCCACCGGCACGCCGAAGGAGGGCACCACCTCCTGCAGGTTGAAGCGCGCCTTGTCGATGCGGCCGTAACGGGGCATACACACCCGGATATCGTGTCCCAGCGCCCGGATCGCCTTGGGTAGGGACCCGGCCACATCGGCCAGGCCACCGGTTTTGGCAAAGGGAACAACTTCTGCAGAAAGATAGAGGATCTTCAGCGGGGCATTGTTGGTCATGTCAGTCGTGCTCCTTTCCCGGGCACCGTGAAAAGCAAGGTTGGGGCTCCCATCAAAACCGGCGAGGGGACCCACCTCGCCCGCGGAGGGCGTCTGTCTGCGCCCGGCGGCCCCAGTTGATGATCCATGCACACAAGCCCGCCAACCCTACGGTCGCGACCACCAATACCGTGCAAGGTTCGGGAGGCAGGTCCGCGTCCTGCAGAGCCAGGAGGAGGATGGTCACCATGCCGGCTGCCAGGAGCAGCCAGTTGATCAGGAAACGGTGGGCCTGAGAGGCGCCTGGCCTTGCGGGGGCATCCAACCAATGCGGGGGATCGGTAGACCAGGGATCATCAACCGTGGGCCGGGCTGAGATATCCCTGCCTGTTCCACCCTGCCCCGGCGTTTGCTTCTCGCTACGCAATGATCCCTCCACAACGGGCGTGAATCGTGCACAAATCAGATACATGAAGTGTAGCAGGATTCGGGGAATAGAGCAAACGCCCAGACTACAGTGGGTGCAGTTCAGAGAGGCGCAAGTGTGCCAAGGCTCATACAGGGTATGTTGCTCACAGTGCGATCTGCGCCCACACTACAGTCCGAGCTCTTCCTCAACTGAGGAGGCCTGCCCCGGCATACCGTTGCTGATGGCCTTGGCGGCGGCGGCGGAGCGGGTGTGAACACCCAGCTTTTCAAAGATGGCTTTCAGATGGCGTTTGACAGTGTTGGGGGTGATGACGAGGGCTTCGGCGATGTCTTTGTTGGTGAGGCCGCGTGCCAAAAGGCCGAGCACCTCGCGCTCGCGGTCGGTGAGGGCGGCCAGCTCTCCGGGTGCGGCGCCCGCCGCGACGGCCTGGGCGACGGTGCTGAGAAAGGTCCGGCGGTCGAAGGCCTGCTTTTCCAGGCAGGCGAAAATGCCTTGCTCGGCATAGGCGCGCTCGATGTCGTGCGGGCTGGCTACCCCGCTGACCACAAGGGTCGGCACGCCGTTGGCGCGTGTGGTGGCAAGCAGGCGGTAACCGTCCAGGTTCGAGCCGGGCGCGATCGAGCTGGCGAGGGAAAGGTCCACCACGGCCACCTGAAAGTGCTCGCGGCGCAGGCAGCCCAGCGCCTCGCCATAGCTGCGGCAGGGCTGCACGCGATAGCCTGCTTCAGCCAGCAGTTCCGCCAGGATGTCGCGCCAACTTGGGTCATCCTCCACCACCAGGGCCAGGCCTGCGGTTGCCCCACTGCCCGTCTCTGCATCTGGCGCGGGCCGCGCCCCAGCCACTTGCGCCCCGCCGGGCGCCGCCGGCGCCGCCGGCCCCGCCGGCCCCAGCGCCCGCCCAATAAGCTCTCGAAACTGGGAACGGCGAAAGTTTTCCTTGCGCAGGCAGGTATAGGCGCCGTGCTCGGTCAGGGCGCTCACCGCCAGCTCGACCGTAGCAAAGCCGGTGAGGAGGAGCGAGACGCACCCCGGGTCGTGCTGGCGTAGGGCATCGAGCACGGCCAGGCCGGCCCGGTCGCGGTGATCGCTGCCGCCCAATGAGAGGTCGACCACGGCCAGCCGGTGCGGCGCGCGGCGCAGGGCATCGACAGCGGTATCCAGGCTGTCAGCCAGGTCCACCGCCAGGCCGGCATCGGCCAGGAGCTCGCTCAGGATCTGTTGCCAGGAGCGATCGTCCTCCACTACCAGGGCGCGTGCGCTGGAAGGAATCATCATGGCCGGACCTCTGCCCGGGGCAGCCGCAAGTGAAAGGCCGTGCCGTTGCGCCCGTCCGATTCCACGCTCACCGCACCACCCAGGCGAGTCATGAGCGTCTTGACCCACCATAGGCCAAAGCCCAGCTTGCCCGCCTGGGTTGAGCCACGCCCCGAGAAATCCAGCTCGAAAATGCGGTTATGCAGATCGGGAGCAATGCCGGGGCCAGAATCGCTTACCGTCACCTGCACCCAGCCGCCATCCATAGCGCCGCGGATAGACACCACCCCTCGGCCATCCATGGCTTCTCGCGCATTCTCCAGCAGATTGGTAAAGACCAGGGCCAGGCTGCGCTCACTGGCCACCACCTCAGGCAGGTCCTCGAGCCCGGCTGTCTGCACCTGCACGTCGGCGGGCAGGTTGGCGGCGGCGATGGCCGAGGCTACACAGACGGCCAGGTCCACAGGCTGCAGGCGGATGGGCCGCAGGTGGAACAGGCTATCGCGCACTGCTTCCATTGCCTCAGCGGCGGAGCGCTCGATCTCGGCGAGGTTGGCGGCCAGGTAAGGGTCAGCCTGGAGGGCAGCCTGGCACTTGTCTTGGATGCCCTCGATGCGCACTGGAATTGCGCCGACCTTGTTGTTGAGATGGTGCAGCAAGTTGGCCGCGATGTCGCCCACGGCGGCAAAAGTCTCAGCCACAGCACGCTGCTCCTGAGCCGAGCGCAGCGCCTCCTGGCGGGAAGCATTGTGTACCGCCAGCGCCGCATAGTGCGCCAGACAGGTCAACACCTTCTTGTCCCATTCCGACTCGGCAAAACGCCCCGGGTCAGAGCCGGCCGAATAGACGGCAAAGGCCCCCACCGGCTCGCGGTCATCGCTGGCCAGCATGGGCTCCACCAGCATCCGCACCCAACCGTGGGCCCGCGCCAGGTCGGGGCGGTTAAAGCGCGGGTCGGTACGCACATCCGCCGAGAGAACGGGCCCTCGCCCCACGATGGCCTGGCCCACCAGGCTGTCGCGTAGCGGCAGACGCTCGCCATGCTCATACCCTGCCGAAGCTGCCTGCAGCACCAACTCCTCCCCCTGGAGAACCCAGATGGCGCTGGCGGAGGCGCCCAAAAGCTCGCAAGCCACCTCGACCAGGCGCGCCAACACCTCGGCAGGAGCTTGAGTCAACAGCCACCCGGCCATCTCTTGAATGGCGTCCAGCAGGCGCACCTCCTGGATGGCAATCATGGCCTGCGTGGCCAGGGCCTGCAGGAGATGGCTATCCTGCTCGTCAAAGGCGGCCGGCACGGGGCTCTCGAGGTTGAGTACCCCCTCCAGGCGGCCACTGGCGCCGATCAGCGGCACCGCCAGCTCAGAGCGCATCTCCAGGTCGTGGTCCAGGGGGTAGTAGATCTGCGCCCAGGGGTCGGCGCGCAGGTCGGGGATGCACAGGGGCTCGCGGTGACGGGCTACCCAGCTCATGATGCTGGTGGATTGGATGGGCAGGGCTTCGATCAGCGGCCGGCTGAGCTTTTCGCCGGCAATGGCGCGCATCACCAGGTTCTGGCCCGTCTTGTCGGCGAGGCGGAAGATGCCGTAGCGGGCATTGGTGACTTCGAGCGCCATCTGCAGGATCGATTCGAGGGTCTCTTCCAGGCGTAGTCTGGAAGAGATGAGCAGCCCTGCGCGGCGCAGGCGGGTCAGCTCCCCTTCCTTGCGGGCCAGGTCGCGCTGTACCCTGGCCCGGTGGAGGGCATGGTAGGCCGCGAGCGCCGCCTGGCCGGCCAGGTTATCCAACGCCAGGAGCTCGAGCTCGTGAAAGTGGCGCTCACCGGGTAGGCGGACCTGCAACACCCCTACCCATTGCTCACCCGCCTGGAGCGGCAAGCAGGCGACCGCCCCATGCCCATCGCTCGCAAGGAGGCGCTGCCCTTGCGCCAGGGCGCACACCCCCAGCCCTGTGGCCCCGGACGGCGCCCCTTCCTCAGGCCCGGCAACGGCCGCAGCAGTCGGTGACAGGCCCTGTTGCACCGTATCGTAGAGGTATACCGCAGCGGTCGACCCTGGCGCCAGCCTGGCCGCGCCCTCGGCGACCTGGCGCAGCGTGGCCTCGACCGCCGGTTGCTCGGCGGCAGCGGCACGGTTGATGGCCTCCCCAATCTCCTTCAGAGAAATGAGGACTGCCGCTAGCTCACTGGCAGGAGGTCGTGCTGTTCCCACGCGGACTGTAACTCCAACTTTCGCCAAACATAATAATAAAGGGCAATGCTATTGTAACACACGGCCTATCGCTGCGCAAGCACCCGACACAAGTGTATCCCAAGATAGTGGTGGCAATCGCCGGGTGCTCCGCTCCGCCGCTGCCCGGCCAACACCCCCTTATAAGGGTCCGCGCCGGGCTCCGGGCCTCGGCATGGAACCCGGCCATAGGCTACCCATCTATTGCGAAGAGATGCCGGGGGGCGAGCACCCAGCATCTCTTCATGGGAGGTAGTGACCACGGGAGGTTCGTGGACTAGAATCTAGACATCGAAATAGAGGGTGAACTCATAGGGATGCGGCCGCAGGCGCACCGGGTCAAGCTCCACCTCACGCTTGTAGGCGATCCAGGTCTCGATCAGGTCCTCGCTAAAGACATCGCCCTTGAGCAGGAATTCGTGATCGGCCTCCAGGGCTGCCAGCACTTCGCCGAGCGAGCCGGGCACCTGCTTGATCAGCTTGGCTTCCTCGGGCGGCAGGCCATAGAGGTCCTTGTCCATCGGCTCACCGGGGTCGATGCGGTTCTGGATCCCATCGAGGCCGGCCATCAACAGGGCCGCGAAGCACAGGTATGGGTTGGCGCTCGGGTCCGGCGGCCGGAACTCGATGCGCTTGGCCCGCGGACTCTTGGAGTAGACAGGGATGCGGCAGGCCGCCGAGCGGTTGCTCTGCGAGTAGGCCAGGTTCACGGGCGCCTCGAAGCCGGGCACCAGGCGGCGGTAAGAGTTGGTGGTCGGCGCGGCCAGCGCCAGGAGCGCTGGCGCATGCTTGAGCAGGCCGCCGATGTAATAGCGGGCTATATCGGAAAGCTGGGCGTAGCCCGCTTCGTCAAAGAAGACGTTCTTATTCCCATTCCACAGACTCTGGTGCACGTGCATGCCGGAGCCGTTGTCGCCAAATAGCGGCTTGGGCATAAAGGTGGCAGTGAGGCCATTCTGGCGCGCCACATTCTTGACCAGGTACTTGAAGATCATGGTGTTGTCGGCCATGCGGGTGAGGGTATCGAAGCGCATATCGATCTCACACTGGCCGGCCGTGGCTACCTCATGGTGATGGACTTCGATGATCACGCCGGCCGCATCCATGGCCATGATCATCCGGCTGCGCACGTCCTGCAGAGTGTCCATCGGCGGGCAGGGGAAGTAGCCGCGCTTGGGAGGGATCTGCCTGCCCAGGTTGGGGCCCAAGTCCTTGCCCGAGTTCCACCAGCCCTCGTTGCTGTCGATGAAATAGTACCCGGTATTGGTGCTGTCGCCATAGCGCACATCATTGAAGAGGAAGAACTCGGCCTCCGGCCCCCAGTAACTGGTTTCGGCAATACCGGTCTGTAGCAGGTACGCTTCGGCCTTTTTGGCCACATAGCGCGGGTCGCGGGTATACGGTTGGCGGGTCACCGGGTCGTACACATCGCAGATGATCGCCAGCGTGGGCACCTGGTAAATCGGGTCCACGAATGCGGTGGTGGGGTCGAGCATCAGGATCATGTCGGACTCGTGGATTTCCTTAAAACCACGGATCGACGAGCCGTCGAATCCAATCCCATCTGCGAAGAGATCTTCCGTCAGGTCGTGCACCGGAATGGTGAAATGCTGCCACACGCCCGGCATATCGGTGAAGCGGAGGTCCACCATCTGGACCTCTTTACCCATTGCCAATACATCAGCTACGGTCTTGGACATATGAACCCCTCCTGGTTGAATGACAACCCTATTATAATTGATCGGAGGGCATACGTCCATGACCCAAACGGGTCATCTTTCATGTGGCTCGTGCCAGCAGGCTTGCGGCCTTGCTGGCACACGGTATCCGGTTCAGCCAACCCCACTCCCAACCCTCCGGTCCAGGCCGGGCGGCGAAGCCCCCGGCTGCTACCCTGACCGCCGCCCACTGCCCCATCGAAGCATTATGAAAAGTGGGCTAGCTCAGAAGCCGCGCGCTCAAGGCCTGTACCTCGGTCATATAGCGCTCGATATCGGCGCGCAGGCGTGGCAGGTCCTGGCCGTATCCCAGGCGGCGCGCCAGGAAGGCGAAATCCTCACTCTCTGCGGGAGGAACGGTGAGGTCCCGGGCGTTGCCGCGCACCATGCGCAGGGCATCAATCAGGGTGCGCAGGAAGGTATAGGCTTCGTGGAGGGCCGCCGCGTCGGGGGCCGAGAGCGCGCCAGCGGCGGCGAGGGCGGAGATGGCTTCACTGGTATTGGTCAGGCGCAGGGCAGGGGTGGTGCGCCCGTGGCGCAATTGCAGCACCTGCACCAGGTACTCCACATCCACCAGGCCGCCGCGGCTGAACTTGGCGTTGATCGTGCCGCCGGTGACCAGGCGCCGGAGTTGCCGCTCGCGCATGGCGTGCAGTGCGGCGACATCAAAGAGCGGCCCCAGCTCTTCATAGACAAACTTGTCCCGCAAGGCCATTACCTGCGCCCCCAGCCCGGCGTCGCCGGCGATAGGGCGCAGCTTGATCAGCGCCTGACGCTCATAATCCCAGGCCGCGCCGCCGGGGGCGAAGTAGCGCCGGAAGGAATCCAGTGACACGGCCAGGCTCCCCGCCTGACCGTGGGGCCGCAGCTGCAGGTCGATCTCAAAAATGCCCTCCCGCCGTGCGCGGATGGCGTTGGTCACCTCGAGCACGAGCTTGTCGTAGAACTCGGCGCACGAGATGCGTGCAGGCCCCGCCGTCTCGCCGCTGCCCGCATAGACAAACATCAGCTCGATATCAGAGGCAAACCCCAGCTCGCGCCCGCCGCACTTGCCCAGGGCACAGACGCTCATGGGGCAGGGGCGGCCATCCTCCAGGCAGGGTGCGCCATACCGGGCGCGCAGTTCGCCTTCGACCAGGCGAAAAGCCGCCTCGACCACCACCTCCGCCAGGTCGGTCAGCTCGGCGGAGAATTGGCGGAAGCCCTGGCTGTGCCCCTCGATGTGGCGCATGTCGATGCGGAACATCTCGCGGTCCTTGAAAGCGTTGAGCGCCGCCCGCCTGGCTGCCCCGTCGGGCGCTGCCGCTAGGGTCTGCGCCAACTCGGCCCGCAGCGCCGGCTGGGGCCGCGCTTGCAGCAGGGCATCGACATCGCGCACCACCGGGAACAGGTTGGCGTACTGCATGCGCAAGAAATCATCCCACAGGAAATCACTCACGCCCAGCAACCGCGCCAGCGCTCTAAGCACCTGCGGACGATCCAGAGAGGCCAGCTCGTCGGGCCAGTTGGGCCGCTCGAGGAGCCGCTCCAGAAACTCGCGAAAGTGCAGCAGGGCCGACTCGGCATTGGGAGACTGGGGCAGGAGGTGGGTAAAGTGCTTCACCAACACGGTGGCTACGCGCAGCTCACGCTGCTTTTCGGGGTCGGTAATCCGGTTGCCGCGCGCATCGGTCAGGTAGAGGGTATCGCGCACACGGTTGCCCTCCGAGGCGACATTGACGCGGGCGATGTGAATGTCACTGAGAGCCAGGGCGTTAGTAAACTCGTAGAGAAAGCCGATGGTGTCGGGAGCGTCGATGCGCAGGACGGTGTAGCGATCGGATTCCTCGTTGTCGATCTCGATATCGATCGGGTGCAGCGTCGTCGCCGAGGGCACAATCTCGGGCAGGGTCACGGCCACGCGCTTGGCCAACTCACCCTGAGCCGCCGCCTGCTCCTTGTCGCGCAGCCGGCCCACAAAGGCCGCCAGATCCTGCTCGTAGCGCGTCCAGGTATCGGCGGGCACTGCCCCCAGCACCGAGCGGACGTTGAACACGTCCACGATTTTGCGCCGCGCCTCGCGCCGCTCTGCACCCACGGCCGCCTCGGTGAGGGGCTCATAGGTGAAGACATGGCCATCGCGGATGGTAAAACCATAGACAAAGAGCAGGCCGCAGATCAGCGAGAGCTCACCGGTATAGTCATAGCCGACAATGGTTACTCGCCAGCTGCCATCGGCCAGAGGGACCACTTCGACCTCCACCAGATTGTCGCTGCTGAGGCGCTCTACCAGTTCGGCGTGGCGTTTGATCTCGGCCTCGCTAAAGGCCTGAGCATAGGAGGGCGCCATGCGCTCCACGTGGCGACGCACATCGACGGACGGCGCCCGGGGATTGTTGCTCATGTTGACGTCACCGCCTTCCAGGTAACGCTGATAAACTGTGCGAATGGCCTCGCTGTTCTCTTCATAGCGGCCCACGAGCCGCGCGCCTGCATCGGCGCCGCCAAAGCCCAGCCGCCGCGCCAGATAGGCCATCTCCTGTGCATCGGTAGGCAGGGCATGGGTCTGCTGATGGTGCATCATCTGCAAATAGTGTTCGATCGGCCGCAGGAAGGTATAGCCATCCGCCAGCACCCGGTATTCGTCGGCCGAAAGGAAGCCGCCCGCCCACAGCCGGGCCAGCGCCTCCAGGGTATTGGCTGAGCGCAGCTCGGGATGGCGGCCACCGTGCACCAGCTGCAGGTATTGGACCACGAACTCGACATCGCGGATGGACCCTCGCCCCAGCTTGACCTCGCCCCAGGCATGGCCGTGCTGAGAGAGGTGCAGCTCGATACGGGCTTTCATCTCGCGCACCTCGGTGCGCACCACCTCATCCGCCGCACCATAGATGAATGGCTCCGCCCGGCGCAGGAACTCGGCGCCCACGGCGCGGTCGCCGGCGATCACGCGCGCCTTGAGCAGGGCCTGCCGCTCCCACAGGCGCGCATGTCGCTCCAGGTAAGTCAGGTGCCCATCCAGCGTCGGCACGAGCGCTCCTCCCGAGCCCCAGGGCCGCAGGCGCATATCCACCCGATAAAGGAAACCTTCGGGCATCACCCGTGCCAGGGCATCGATCAGCTTTTCGCCCAGGCGCAGGTAGCGGTCGCCATCGGCGCGCGCCAGGAAGAGGAGGTCGATATCGGAGCTGTAGTTGAGCTCCTCGCCGCCCAGCTTGCCCAGGGCGAACACCGCCAGCCCCTCGGGGCGGACCCCGGCCTGTGTGGCCGCGACCTCCAGGCAGGCCTCGACGAGGGCATCGGCCAGGCGCGAGAGCTGGCGCGTGACCGTAGGCAGGTCGAGGAGCCCCAGCAAATCACAGGCGCCGATGCGCAGAAACTCGCGCCGCTGCCAGCGCCGCAGGGCCGGGAGCAGATCGCTGTCGGGAGTGAACGCCATCAGCTCCAGCGCCTCGGCGGCGAACTGGCCCGGGCTCTTGGGCTGGGCGAGGGAGCGGCGATTGCGCAACAGCTCGAGATAAGCCGGGTGGCGCAACACGATATCACTGAGAAACTGGCTGCCGGCAAAGAGCACCGTCAGCGTCTCCAGCAGGCCGGGCTCGGCCAGCAACGAATCCAGGAAGCCTGCCGGGTCATGCGCTCCGGCCACCAACCGCTCCAGGTTCAACAGTGCCCGGTCGGCCGAGGCTGTATTCGCCAGCGCCGGCAGCAATTCGGGCAGGCCCGCCGCCAGTACGCGGCGCACCTGAGGATCCTGGCCCAGCCGCTGCAAACAGTGCGCGGCCGCTGCCTCATCGGCAAAACCGGCTGCAGAGAGCGGAAGCTGCGGCTCTTTAGCGTTCACCGGCAGTCTCTCCTGGTCCGAAGGCAGGCATCAGCCAGCGAGTTGCCGTATCAGCAATACTGCAAATGGCTGCTCTATGCAATGCAAACTCCAGTTGGCGGTTGACTATTGGCAGGCGCCGGCTGCACCCCCAAGGCTCATGGCCAAGCGCCTATGGGTATGATATAATGATTATAGCACAAGTCATTGATTGGTGTGCCCTCTGCTGTACCCAAAGGAGGCCCCATGATTACCGACGGTCCCGCGGCTACCCCCCTGTCGCTGCCACCGGCCGGTCCCGAGAGCAGCCCGGCTCCACGCCCTCTCACACGCCGCGAATTGGTGATCGGTGCGGCTGCCAGCGCAGCGTTGCTCGCCACCAATTCCATTACTGGCGCCGTCACCCACAGCCTGAGCACCCGTGCTGCTGACGCCCGCGCCCAACGGCAGCTCGAAGCGACTCGCACCGAGCTCGAGGCGGAGATCACCCTTCTCAAGAAGCAGCTTGCTATCTATGATGAACTGGAGCGCGTCGGGCTGGATCAACTGATCCGTGAGATCCTTCAGACCTATGATCGCCTCTGGCCGGCTGCTCAAGCAGGGCTCGGGCTCCTGCGAAGCGGTCTGGGCACGGTAGAGGATGCCCTCTCCCGATTCGAGAGCATGCTGCTGGGGCTGCAGCGCACTGTGGACTCGATCGCCGGCCTGCACGCAGGGGTGGATGCGCAGTTGAGCGCGGTGCAGGGCATCATCAACGAGGTGCTCAAGCGCACCGCGCCCATCGGCGAGGCAGTGAGCGGCTTTATGGGCTGGCTGCTGAGCCGTATCCCCTTTGGCGTGGGCGACCGGGCGCGTGAGGCGAGTGAGCGGCTGGGCACGCTGGTGGCAAACATTCCCATCCTCACTGGCGATACGCGCGAGCGATTGCTGCAGCCCCTGCAACAGGAGTGGCTGGGGACTGACCAGCAGGGCGGCATCCGGGGGCGCCTCTTCGACCCTCTGCGCCGGGGCCTGATTGCGCCCCTGCGCGAGCACCTGGCCCAGATGCAGGCGATGGGCAATCACTGGCAGGGGACCGCTTCCAAGCCCCTCGCTGATGCCCTGGCCGCGCGTGAGCGCCTCCGGCAGGAATTGGCCCAACTGCAGGCCGACACCAGGGGCGCCGATTTGCGTCATAGAGAGGGATAGGAATATCACCTTTATCCCTGAGTAAATCATGATGCCCAGCAAGCGTTATTATTCCAGATGCCTGTTACTGTCGTCCATCATTGCCCTGGCATTGTTCATCAGCGGTTCCGGGCTGCCTGCCGGCGCCCCTCCGCTCGTGCAGGCCCTGACCGTCGGCGACCATGATCGGGGGGCCGAGCAAACTGCCCGGGCAGAATATCGAGGGCCCTTCAGTTCCACTCTACAACTGCAGCTGCCAGGCGAGTCTACGGCAACGGGCGGCCTGATCGGCAACGTCACCGATGCTCAGAACGGCCTGCCGATTGCGGGCGCGACTGTCAACATCAGCGGCTCACCGCTCACGGCAATCACCGACAGCAGCGGGCACTTTACGTTCGGCCAGATCGCGCTGCCGGCCGCAAGGTACCCGGTGACGGTGACCGTCTCTTGTGCGCAGTGCGCCGGGTGGATGCTGACCAACGCCGCGCTCGTCGTTTCCGATACGCTCATCGTCGACGTCCAGATGGGGACGAAACCGGTCCGGATCGACATGCCCGTTCCCCAGGCCCTGCAGAACCTGAAGGACTATGCCATTCAAGGAGCACCTGATACGATGGGTGTTGCCCCCATCCTCACCGATACCGTGCCCCCAGCAACCATCCGTGTGCGCGTGACTGGCTCGGCAAGCTGTGATACGGGAGCGCCATACACCGTCCAGGTCGTGGATTTCAAGGACTATGTCAAACATGTCCTGCCGAACGAGTGGATCTCGGTGTGGGACAGCGCATCGCTGGAGGCCGGCGCGATGGCCGTGAAAACGTACGCCTGGTACTGGATCCAGCTGGGCGGCAAGTGGCCCGATGCGGATGTCTATGACAGCACGTGCGACCAGGTCTACAACCCGGCTGTCGCCTATGCCAGCACCAACGCCGCCGTGGATGCGACGTGGGATTTTGCCATGACCAACGGCGGGCGATTGTTCATGGCCAGCTACCGCGCCTACCAATCCCAATGCCCGGCCGGGTCGTATCCGGGCTGCATGGGCCAGTGGGACTCGGAATCCCTGGCGGAGGAAGGATGGTCATGGCAGGATATCCTGCACTACTTTTACAGTGACATCAGCATCTCGGCATTGAGCGGAGATACCGTCCCTACGGATTCGGGCAACGATCGAAGCGTCTACCTGCCTGTAGTGCAGAGGTAGGGCAACACTGGAAGGACTCATGTTTGTCAAGCTTGCCATTGCCGGCGCGAAGCTCATCGACGGCTTCAGCACTCGCCCCACACCCGATAGCGTGGTACTGGTCGGGTCCGACGGGCGCGTTGCAGAGGCCGGGCCGCGGGAGCGCGTGGCCATTCCGGAGGGGGCCACGGTTGTCGATGCGCGGGGCATGACCTTGTTGCCCGGGCTCGTCGATGCCCATGTGCACCTGGCCTGGGACAAGGATCTGTACGCCGTCCATGCGGTGGGCGAGCACACCGGCTCACTGAACAACGCTTTTGGCCGGCTGGTGCGGGCAGGCCACTTTGCGCAGATGGCTCTGGCCGCGGGGGTCACGACCGTCCGCGATTGCGGCGCCGATGACCTGTCGCTGCTGGCGCTGCGCGACCGGGTCGAGGCAGGCCAGTTTACCGGGCCGCGCATCCTGGCTTGCGGCCGCTTCATCACGACCACGGCCGGCCACGCCTATACCGACTGGGGCGTGGATAGTGTCGACCAAGTGCGCAAAGCCGTGCGTACCCTGGCCAGCAAAGGGGTGGACCTGATCAAATTGCTCCTGAGCGGGGGCACTACCTCGCCCGGCACCAATATCACACGCGCCCAGTACAGCCGCGAGGAGCTGCGGGCTGCGGTTCAGGATGCCCATCGCCTGGGGCTGCCGGTCGCCGTGCACGCCATCTCGACCGACAGCATCATCATGGCGGCCGAGGCCGGCGTCGATACCATCGAGCACTGCTCGTGGATCGGGCCGGACCGCCGGACGGTCACCGACGAGGGCGCCGTACAGCAGATGGTGGAGCACGGCGTGATCGTCGACCATGCCATCATCCCCCGCCCCTACCTGTTCCCCGATGAATATGCCGCCCCGCCCACGCCCGAGGAGCAGTGGTGGCTCGACATGCTGCAGGTGCGCTGGCGCTTCCTGCACTTTATGCGCGAGCGGGGGGTCACGGTTTGCCTGGGCACCGACGCTGCCTTTGGCCCCTGGCCGGGGACCGGCTGCTGGCCGGGCTGCCAGGAGCTGGCGCGGGCGATCGAGATTATGGTCCGCTGGGGCGGATTCACGCCGCTGGAAGCCATCTCTATGGCTACCAGCGAGGCCGCCAAAGCCCTGCATCGCGAGGGCGAGCTCGGCGCCATCCGCAAGGGCCGGCGCGCCGACCTGATCCTCGTGGCCGGAGACCCCCTCAGCGACATACGTGCGCTGCGGCAGGTAGACCGGGTCTGGCGCGATGGCAGGCTGGTCGCCGAAGGGGGCCGGATCGTGTTGGCCGGCGCCGAGGCAGGAACCTTCGCGCCGCGCGGCTGGGAATTGCCGCGTTAGTGGTGATGTACACGGAGCGCCGGCTGCCAGCCCAATAGCGCTAGCTTTCCATTTTCGTTAAGCCCGAACGCGCGGCGAGAGTTGGCGACATAGGGTTAGAGTTCACACTATGGCAAGCGACGGTCAATGTCGTAGTGGCGATCTTTAGTCGCCCAAGCTGCGCATAGCGAGTATTCCGTCGGGCAGCCGGCCTTATCCAAAAACGGCGCAACCTCGCACCTTGAGCAGCTAAAGCTTGCCACTACGACATTGACCGTAGCCTGCCATAGAGCAACTCGGGTGCAGGCCGCGAGGCATTAGCGAGTTTCTGCAGCGATGCCAAGGCCCAACCCGGGGCCGGCCACGTTTCAGAGTGTTGATCGCAAGTTGGCGCCATTGGGCTGGCAGCCGGCGCTCCGTGTACGGCATAAGCAGGGGGCGAGGAATGTCTCGATCAGGGCAAGGCCGCGGAGAGTCACGCGATTGCATGGGCAGGAGGAGCTAAATGTCCAGAGGTTCCGATCTATTCGCACTGGCGAGCGAGCACCTGGTCGGCGGGGCGATTGCCGGCGGCCGCTACAACCCCCTGCTGGGGCAGCCCCTGTACGTGACCCACGGCCGGGGGGCGCGCTTTTGGGATGTGGACGGCAAGGAGTATATCGATTTCTTTACCGGCAGCGGCGCCACGTTCCTGGGCCACGACCACCCGGCGCTCCGCGAGGCGATCGAGCGCGCGCTGGATGTCGGCATCATCTGCAACGCCGAGACGGAGTATCACTCTACCCTGGCGCGGATGATCTCGGAGGCTGTGCCCTGTGCCGACAAGATCCGCCTGGCCAACAGCGGCACCGAGTCGACCATGGGGGCCATCCGCATCGCCCGCGGCTATACCGGCCGGCCCAAGATTCTCAAATTCGAGGGCCACTTTCACGGCATGCACGATTATCTGTGGTTCAACTGCGGCGCCGAGCCGGGCGAGGTGTGGGCCGACGGCACCATTGCCCCGGTTGCCGACTCGGAGGGCATCCCCCCGGAAATGGCCGAGATGATTGTCGTCGTGCCCTTTAATGATATCGACGCCTTTAGCCGGGCTATCGAGGCCCATCACGAGGAGCTGGCCGCCGTCATCATGGAGGCCATCTCCTACAACCAGGGCTGCGTCCCCGCGGACCCCGAGTTCCTGCGCCAGGTGCGCCGGATCTGTTCCGAGAAGGGCATTGTGTTGATCTTTGATGAGGTCCTTTCGGGTTTTCGCATGGCCCGCGGCGGCGCCCAGGAATACTATGGCGTCACCCCGGACCTCTGCACGCTGGCCAAGGCGCTGGGGGGCGGCGTACACATCGCCGCGGTGTGCGGCCGGAGCGACATCATGGGGGTGCTCAGCCCGCAGGGGCACACGGTGATGAGCGGCACCTACACCGGCCAATTGACCACGGTGATGGCGGCCATCGCCTGCCAGCAGGTGCTCGCCCAGCCCGGCCTTTACGACCGGATCAACCGCCTGGCCGGCCGCCTGTATAGCGGCATCACCGAGGCCCTGCGGGTAACCGGTGTGCCCGGCATCGTGCAGGGCATCGGCGCGCGCTTTGGGCTCTACCTGGGTGTGACCGAGCCGGTGACCAACTACCGGCAGGCGACCCGCTCCAACCGAGCCTGGGAGCTGCAATTCCTGCGCGGCTGCATCGAGCGGGGCCTCTACCTGCACGATTATGCCCACCGCACACCCATGCACCACGGCTTTTCGATCCAGCACACGGAGGCGGATATTGACGAGGCGCTCAATATCATGGAGGACTCGCTGCGGGAGATCAGGAGATAAAGTGGGCCGCCAAAGTCTCTGGAGACTTGGTCTTTCGTTCCGTCTAATAGGCGCCCAACTCGTGCAGGCGGTCATCGCTGATGCCGAAATGGTGGGCGATCTCGTGGCGCACCACCCGCCCGACCATGTCGCGCACCTCCGCCTCTGTCTGACAGACGTTCAGAATCGGGAAGCGGTAGATGCTGATGCGGTCTGGCGGCACCAGGGCATAGTTCGTGGTGCGATGGGTCTGCGGCACCCCGTGATAGAAGCCCAAGAGGCCCCAGCGCGAGCGAATGCCGGCCAAGCGCAGGGTGTATGCATCGGGCCAATCCTCCACCACCACTTCGACGTTATCGAGATGCTGGCGGAACTCATCGGGCAGCGCATCCAGCGCCTCGACGACCAGGCGCTCAAAGGTTTCAGGTTGCATAACCCGATTATACCATATCCCGCCATCGCCGTGCCACCTCGGGCCGTGCCGGGGGATCTCCTATGCCAGGCTATGGCTATGCCCCTATGGGAGACTGTCGGCCAGCAGAGTAGTACTGCAACCGCACTTGATCCAGCCGGCTCCCGGTAACAGCCGGCCAAGGTGCTGTGCGCCTGCCCGGCTCTGACCCGCCAAATCCCCCCGAATGGCTCCACTCCGGTCGCGTGCGAAGCGCGATGCCCGGATGGGATCCGCGCCCCGATGGGTAAGTACGGCTGTAGTGGTAGCAGATAGGCTAGAGTCCCAGCCGGGCCAGGCGGTGTACGGCCGGCGCCGAGCACTCGTACAGCTCGCGGTAGAGGGCGTAATACTCCCCATAGCGCTCGTGGGCCTGCGCATTCGGCTCGATGGTGAGCTCGGGGCGCACCCAGCCACCGATCTGCGATGTGCCGTCGAGCAGCCCCGCGCCGATGGCCGCCAGGATGGCATCGCCATAGCAGGCGCCCTGCCGGCGTGCCGGGACGGATTGCGCCAGGCCGGTGATATCGCTCACGATCTGCAGCCAGAGGGGGTTCTGCGTGCCGCCTCCTACGGCCAGCAGCCGCTGCGGCGGCGCCCCGGCCCCCACCATGGCCTCGATATTGTGCCGAATGCCATAGCCCACGCCCTCCAGTAGCGCCCGGTAGAGATCGGCGCGGGTGTGAGAGAGGGTGAGGCCGGCAAACATCCCGCGCGCCAGGGGATCGTTGAGGGGGGTGCGCTCGCCGGCAAAGTAGGGTAGGGCAATCAGGCCGTGAGCGCCCAGGGGAGAGCCGGCAGCCAGTTCGGCCAGGGCGGCATAGGCCGGAGGGCCGCCAGCCGCTTCGGCGGCTCTCTCCTGGGGGGCCAACTGATCCCTGAACCAGCGGGTCAGGGCGCCGCCGGTAGACATGCCCGCCGCCACGGCAAAGGCGCCTGGCTCCAGAAAGAGGGCGCCCCACAGCTGGTCCGTCAGCACAAGGCGCTCCGCCTTTTCGATGAAGAAGATCGTCGAGCCGTACATCACCATCAGGTCGCCAAAGCGGCTTACCCCGGCACTGAGCGCCTCGGCCGCCGCGTCGGCCGTACCGGCCACCACCGGTGTGCCGAGGGCCAGACCCGTCTCTTGCGCGGCCTGCGCGGTCACCCGGCCGACTATCTCACTACTCCAGGCCAGGCGGGGCAGGCGCTCGAGCGGGGTGATCGGCTGCGCCATCGCCGGCGACCAGGCTGCCGTGGAGAGGTCCAGGAGGGGGGCATAGGCGGTGGCCGTGTAGACGTCGATCGTGCGCTCGCCCGTCAGCTTGAAGACGAGGTAGCCGTTGCCGGTGAGGATCGTCGCCGTGCGCGCCCAGACCTCCGGCTCGTGCCGGCGCAGCCAGAGGATCTTGGGCCCCGCCGCCTGCGCGGAGAGCCGCACCGCGCTGTGGGCCAGGATGCGCTCGGCCCCCAGGGCCTGCTCCAGCTCGGCGACTTCTGCGCTGGCGCGGGTGTCGATGCCGTAGAGGATAGCAGGGCGCAGGGGAGTGCCCGCGGCATCGACTGGCAGCACGCAGGGCGCAATGGCGCTGCAGCCGACGGCGGCGATGCGCTGAGGGGGCACACCACTTTCCGCCAGCAAGCGGCGGCAGAGGAGGGTGAAATCACGCCACCAGACGGCCTCGGCGTCGTGCTCGAACCAGCCTGGGCGCGGCATGCTCAGGTCATGCCCCAGCGCCGCGCTGGCCGTCACTTCGCCGGAGGGGTCGACCAGCACGCCCTTGCTCTCATAGGTGCCGATATCAATGCCCAGCAGGTAGGTATCCGCCATGGCTGCCCCCTTACAAGTAGCTCATGCCAAATGCTCGCCGCAGATGGAACATCCCCTAACCACAAAGACACGAAGACACCAAGCGTTCTCTATCTTCTTGTCCTTCGTGGTCCTTGGTGCCTTTGTGTCTTCGTGGTTAGTTGATTCCGCTTCAGGAGCCCATCAGCCTCGTGCCTGGTTGGCCCGCTCCATGAAGGCCTTGACGCGCGCGGGGTCCACCGGGTTCCAGGTATAGCCATCGACCTTGAGGCTGGAGCCGACGATGACGCCGTCGGCCACGCGCAGGTATTCAGCGATGTTGCCCGGCTTGGCGCCGGTGTTCAGCAGCACCGGAACGTCATCGCCCACGGCCGCCTTGGCCTCCTGGATGGCGCCGAAATCGGCCTCGGTGCCCGCCATGGGGCCCGAGACCAGAATGCCATCGGCCAGGGAAGAAACGACGGCACTCTTAGCCCGCTGCGCCACGGTGCGGGTGCCCAGCGGCGAGCAGAACTCGGGCGCCACGTTGAAGAAGAGGCGGATGTGATCGGCGCCCAGATTGTGGCGCAGGCGCAGCAGTGCCGCCGCATCGGGCGCCCAGAGGCCCATGTCGGACTCATAGACGCCGGTAAACACCTCGCGCACAAAGGAAGCGCCTGTGGCCGCGGCGATGCAGAGAGCGGCCGTGGGGTCCCACAGGAAATCGACGCCAAAGGGCACACCCCGGGGGCGCAGCTCGGTCACCACACGCGCCATGGCCGCGATCTGCTCGGGGGCGGCCTGAAAGACGTAGGGGCGGTCATCTTCATTGCAGAACATGATCGCATCGACCCCGCCCGCGAGCAGGTGCTCGATATCGGGGCGCATCTTCTCGATCATGCCATCGACCCCGGCCCGGGCATCATAGCGCGGCGTGCCCGGCAGCGCGGGCACGTGGGCCATGGCGATGACCGGCTTTTCCCGGCCAAAGAGCGATTTGAGCCAACTCATCCTAGAACCTCCTTGCGAAACGGGCCTCACGCGGAGTACGCGGAGAACACGGAGAGGACGAAGGAAACTGCAGATGAACGCAGGTGATCTGGAAGACTTGAATCTCAGAGACTTGCGCTGGATCAGCCTTCTTCAGCGTTTATCTGCGTTCATCTGCGGCTACATACTATCCTCCGCGCTCTCCGCGTGAGACCCCATTGTCAGACCAGGAAGCGCCCGGCCTCGAAGACCTTGACGCCGTCGAGGTAGAGGGCGCCTTCCTGCCGGGTATCCTTGACGATATCCCAGTGCACGGCGGAACGATTGTCGCCGCCGCACTCGGGGTAGGAGCGGCCGAGGGCCAGGTGCACCGTGCCGCCGATCTTTTCATCCAGGAGCATGTCACGGCAAAAGAGGTCCCACCCGGCGTTGGTGCCGATGGCGAACTCGCCCACCCGGCCGGCCCCCTCGTCGGTCGCCAGCACCTGGCGGAGATAGTCCTCGTTATCCGAGGCCGAGGCCGAGACCAGGAGGCCGTCCTGCCAGGCCAGGCGGATATCGCTCACCGCGCGGCCGCCGAACACGCCCGGGAACTCAAAGCGGATGTGGCCGTTGACCGAGCCGGTCACGGGCGCCGTGTAGAGCTCGCCGTCAGGCATATTCATGCGCCCCGCTCCCACCAGCCACTTGCGGCCAGCCACGGAAAAGCGCAGGTCCGTATCGCGCCCCACCAGGCGCAGCTCGCGGCCCGCCTCCAGTCGCCGGGCCAGCGCCTGCCAACGCCCGCTCTCCGCCGCCCAATCGCGCAGGCAAGCCCGGAAAAAGGCGTCCAGCAGGGTTTCCTCGTCCACGCCGGCCTGCTGGGCCAGGGACGCATTGGGCACGCGCACCAGGCACCAGCGGGTATGCTCCCAGCGCAGCGCCGAGACCTTGCCCTGCGCCTGCTGGTGCAGGCTCAACCGGTCGGGGGGGATATCGCTCAACTCGTAGGGGTTGTGGGCGCCGCGCAGGCCGAAATAGACGTCGGCCCAGCGCATGCCATAGGCCTCGATCTCGGGCACCCAGGCAATCTGCTCGGGCGAGCCGTCGCGCAGCAGGGCGTGGCGGAAATAGTCGGAGAGGAATTGCACCTGCACGAGCGCTCCCGCCCGCACCGCCGCTGCATAGACGGCGCGCGCCATGGGCAGGGTCTCGACCTCGTGCATGGCGATCATCACCCGCTCGCCGCGCCGCACCTGCGTCGAATAGTTGACCAGCACCTCCGCCAGTTCCTGCCAGCGCTTATCCAACCCAAGGACTCCTTTTGTGCTGCTTTGTGCTCTGTGTCTTCGTGGTTAGGGGACACTGCCCCAAGCGATAACGCTCATACAGAAGGTATGGCTGCCGGCTGGCAGCCGGCGCTCCATCCTATCAATCCTGTTGATCCTGTCCAGATTACCGCTGCCGCGGGCGCGTGCGCAGGTAGGCGAGCAGCTCCGCATGCAGCGCCGGGTTGGCGGCCACGATCTCGCCGTGATACAGGCGCTCGGGGCCGCCGGCGAAATCGGTCACCACACCGCCCGCCTCGCGTACCAGCAGGATGCCGGCGGCCACGTCGTAGGGCAGGAGCGATCGCTCCCAGTGGGCATCGCAGCGCCCGCAGGCCACGGCGGCCAGATCCAGCGCTGAGGAGCCAGTGACGCGCAGACTCTGGGCGCGCCGCAGGAAGTGAATGGCCTCTGTGACATTATCCTGATCGCCCTCGGTCCACACATCATAAGGGAACCCCGTGGTCACCGCCGCTGCAGACAGGGGCGAGGTCCCAGCCACACGGATCGGCCGGCCATTGAGCGTGGCGCCCCGGCCCCGTGCAGCGGCGAAAAGCTCGTCGCGCAGCGGATCATAGATGACGCCCACCTGCAGCTCGCCCGCCCGCTCGAGGGCAATCGAGACGCTGAAATGCGGCGAGCCATGGGCATAGTTCACTGTCCCATCGAGGGGGTCGATAATCCAGCGCAGACCGTTCTCCCCGCTCACGGGCGCGTTCTCCTCGGTGAGAAAGCCGCAACCCGGCGTCGCCTCCCGCAGGATGGCGACGATGCAGGCCTCCGACGCCCGGTCGCTCTCCGTCACCGGGTCGATCGGGCCTTTGTACTCCACCTCGTGCGCGCGCCCGAACCCACGGCGCAGGATCTCCCCCGCCGCGCGGGCCGCGCGGATGGCGGATTGCAGGCACTGACTCTCATCCACTCCCATTCTACCAAGTTGTCATTCCGTAATGGCAGCCGACGGCGATCGCTGCGCGGTGATTCGTCCCATGCTTTCTCTGGGGGAGTATACACACAGGCCCTCTGCAACGCAAAGGAGAGTGACCGGCAATCAGGGGTTATCAGAGTATCAACCTCATATGGCGAAGCAGGTAGAGGGCATAGCCAGGTTTGCTGGCAATGTCGCGCCAGCCATCTGGAACAAAGGGATACCGTTCGTGGCGGATGATGTTTATGGCCACATTGCGAAACGACGAGAGGCTGCGACCGATCTTGCGTCCATGGAGACGATCTTCGTTATAGCTGACGTCACGCACTCTGAAGACGCCGTTCTCTACCGTCCAATGGCCGCGCAGGGCCTGCGCAATGTCCTTGGCCGTTGTCTGTTCTGGCGACAGACTGCTGATCCAAGTATGGGTCTCTCGCTTCTCCCAAGCGGCCGCCCCGGCAGGTTTGCGCGAGCGTCGTATCCTGCCACTGAGTTGCATGCCCGGCCAAGCGAACTCGCTGGCCAGATACGGGGTCATCTCTCGGCTCTCGACCAGCCATACTTCGCGACACTCCTCACGCCCGTTGTGCTTGCCGTACTGAATGTAATCAGGTGGACGTTCCTTGCCGAGGGGGAAAAACGTTCGGCTCCACCCATTCGTCTAGAGCTTCCTTCAGTTCGGGCTGGTTGTCCTTGATGAGGCCCAGATAGTCGCCTCCTCCCTCGATAATGGCATCAGCAACGGAACGATACAGCAAACCTGCGTCGGCTGTCACCAATTTGCCCTGCAGCGGCATCGCCCTCAGCAACTCCACGGCGGCTGTAACCAGATCTCCATCGGTTACCCCTTGCTGCCCAAGTACCACCTTCAGTTCCTGTCCGGCTGCGGAGATCACTTCCAAGGCGTCCTGCACTGGGTTCGTTCTGCGACTCCCTCGCAGCACTTTGCCATCGATACTCACCGAACGAACTTGCTCTCTTGACCAACTCGTCGTCCACTCCTGGAGCGAGCTGTCCAGTGCATCACTATTCAGGGCACTCACGACGTACCATACTGTCGCGTACACGGGCGGATGGCGATTGCCCACAAAACCCAAGGGATGCCGGATGCTCTCCCAATGCTTACATGCCCACATCCACATGCCCCGCAGCGACGTTTCGCCATGCAAGGCTGCCAGGATCAGCATGCCCAACAGCCCCTGAAGTGGGTACCTACGCCCACGACGGCTGCGCGGATCACCTCTGGCGCTGAACTGACCCAACAAGCCCTCTCGAGATATGCTCTGGTCCATGGGGTCTGCCCTCCTCCCTTAAGCATACCTCGCCTACCCAGGAATCTCAACTTTGATAACCCCTGACCGGCAATTGAGGCCTCTTGACGGTACAGTGCCAACAAAAAGGGGGCGGTCCCATTCTTGAGATCCGCCCCCGTGGAAAGCCAACAGCGCTCAAGCGCCATAGGCCCCATATCGCTTTGCCGCACGGAACATGGTCAGCACGTTTTCAGGCGGCACATCGGCCTGCAGATTGTGCGCAGCAGAGAAGGTGAACCCGCCATTGGGCTTGAGCGAATCCATCACCCGCTTGACTTCCGCCTCGATCTCCTCAGCCGTGCCCAGGCGCAGCACCTGCTGTGTGTCGAACCCACCATGGAAGCACAGCCGATCGCCGAAAGCGCTCTTGAGGCGGTCGGGCTCCATTTTGCGCGCCCCCGGCTGGATCGGGTTGAGGATTTCAACGCCGGCATCAATCAAGTCCGGCACAAGATCAAAGACGGACCCACAGGTGTGGTGCCAGTAATAAGCAGAGGTGAACTCACGGGTATAGGCAATGCGCTCAGCGAAGTAGGGTACGACCAACTCCCGAAACATCTGTGGCGACATGAATGGCCCGTTCTGTGTGCCAAAGTCGTCGCCGCTGGTGGTCAAGTGGACATAAGGCCCAACAGCCTGATAGTAGGGGGCGATGAATGCTTTCTGCAACTCCAACAGCTTTCCGAATAGGGCATGCACAAAGGGGCGGTCGCTGGCCAGCCGCCAGAGCAGGTCATCGAAGCCGCACATCCAGCATGCCAGCTCAAATACCCCAAAGACGGGATGCTCGGCCACCACCACATACTCTGTCTCTTCCCAGAGCCGCCGCGCCTCCTGCCGGTACGCATCGAGCTTCCGCTCGTCGATCATCTGTGCTGGGTTGGGCCAGGGATAACTGCTCAGATCCTCCAGTGTAGCGCCGCGGAGCGGGGAATAGACGATGTCCGAGTATTGTCCGGTCCAGGCGCGCACCACGCCCCAGGCATCCACGTGTCGCCCGGGTTGCCCCGGCAGTTCTTTGCTGCTATTGCCAATCAGGTCCCCTACATGCCTGAAATCAATATCGAGGATCTCCAGAATGCGCTCATCAAATGGACGATAGTGGGCCGGGGGCTCGCCGCTCAAACCTAGCAGGCGCGCAAGGCCCGTGGCCACCTCCGGTGCAGCCCCAGTCAGAGCGGTGCCGGCCAGATCAAGGGGGACGCGGTCGGCTTCCTGGTGCTTCATGATGCGTGCAAACCGCTCGCGCGGAGTCAGATAGGCGGTCACGGTATCAACGCTCCCACTCATTCCACGCGCTCAGCATCGCCGTTAGGTTCTCGATCGGGACGTCGGGCATGACCGTGCCCAGCCCGATCAGGCCGCCTTCCGGGCTGCTGAGTTGTGTAACGAGCCCCCTGACCTCCTGCCGCACGTTATCGGGAGTGCCAAAGGGCAGCGTATGCTGGCGGTCGGGCTCGCCCCAGAAACACACGCGCCCACGATAGCGGCGGGCCAGATCCGCCGCATCCATGCAAGTCACCTGGCAGTTTAGCGCATCCACACCCAATTCGATCAGGTCGCCGATGATCTCCGCCGTATAGCCGTCGGTGTGGAAGAAGACCAACTTGCCGGCGGCATGCACTTCAGCAAACAACTCGCGGTAGCAGGGGGCAAAGATCCGCCGCCAGGCACGCGGGCTGATCAGGAGCGAGGTCTGACTGCCCCAGTCATCTTGCAGATGGATGCCATCCACGTCATAGCGCAGAAGCGCCCGCACGTTGCGCATGTTGAACTCATGCACCCGGTCGCGCAGCGTGAGCATGCTGGGGTTCTCCTCGGCTATATCCAGGAGCAGGCGCTCCATACCACGCAGCCATTGCAGACGCTCAAACAGGCGGATAGAGCCAGTCAGCACAAAGCGGGAATGATCTGCTCGCAGGGTTTGCTCGATCTCCTCGCAGCCCGCCTCCGCCAAGTCCCACGGGGGCTGGTAGCGCTCCAGAGCGGCATCATCGGCTGCCGGGTGGCTCTTGGCCTGGGCGAACAGGCCGGGGGTCTCGTTTTCCCAGGTCACTCCCCAGGGATCCAGCCACGAGCCATACTCGCATTGCGCTTCATCCTCCCAGGGCACACGGTAGCCCGAGGGTCCCATGTCGAGTGGGTAATGCTGTAGCAGCTCTGTGAGCTCATGCCCATAGCGCTGGCTCGCACCCGGCACCACCCATAGGTCCAGTGGGATGCGGTCAGGCCGCTGCATCTTGACTGCGCGCCAAACACGTTCGCGACTATTCATAGCAGCTCCCGTTCGCGGTGCCATGCACGTGCGTCCGGCGGCCTAGCGCCATAGCGCTCGAACGCGCGCCCCATGACCGCCAACCTCTCTCCGCTGACGCTACCATGGCCCCAACCCTCGTCACCGCAGGCCACGAACCCCCCATTGAAGCAACCCAGTTTCTCGATCAGCAGTTGCGCTTCGTGCTCCACATCCTCATCGCTCCCATGGACGAGGGTAGACTGGGAATCGACCGGGCAGTGCAGGCATACGCGCCCCCCAAGCCGGTCGGCGAGCCAGTCGATGCCAATCAGGTCAGGCTGGTTCAGATGCAGCATGTCTGCGCCGATCTCCCCCAGGTCCTCCACGATGGCATGCACATCGCCGCAGGAGTGGAACACGACATGCATCCCCGCAGCATGGATGAGCTCAAACTGCCGCCGGTAGAGGGGCCTGAAGTAGCGGCGCCAAAGCGCGGGCGATATCATGAGCCCGTGCTGGGTGCCCCAGTCGTCCCAGAACCAGACGGCATCGAGCCCCAGTGTGGCAAATTGGACT